>Ga0209121_10002527_pt1 | contig 18485 bp, 20 predicted proteins | sample Cruoilmetagenom3_FD_187292 | JGI IMG/M metagenome (GOLD analysis project Ga0209121, IMG submission 187292) | Oil polluted marine microbial communities from Coal Oil Point, Santa Barbara, California, USA - Sample 3 (SPAdes) (version 2) | ecosystem: Environmental > Aquatic > Marine > Oil seeps ... | reverse complement strand
AGCTCAGGTGAAGGTACTATCTCTTGGGATGGTCCGATTGCTACCTGGAGTGCACCGAGTGACACTGGCTCTTATATTATCAGGGTTGAGGTTAGAGATGGGAGGGGTGGCAAGGCTGTGGAGTACCTGACTATAAATCTTGCGAATGTGGCATCTAACAATCCCCCTGAGATTAAGAGTTTGACAACGGACGATAAAAGCGTTCGCAAGCATGAGACTGCTACCATTAAATGCCGTGCCTCTGACCCTGATGGTGATGAGCTAAGCTATGTTTGGTCGGCGGATGGGGGCGATATATCTTGGGAAGGTTCAGTTGCTACGTGGACCGCACCCGGCGAGATTGACACATTTACTATCACGGTAACAGTGTCAGATGACAAGGGTGGTGAGGACACCGAGACGATAGACTTGAGAGTGTGTACCTGAGGTTAAATGGCCACTCCGTGGGAGTGGAGCAAAGTCAAATGGCAATTCTAGCTGAGGATATAGTCTTTGACAAGAAGGAGCAACTTGCGAAGATAGAGGATATTTGCCTGGTTGCACTTCTTGTGCTTGATGACGACATAGAGGGTATTCGGTTACTGGAAAGGAGATGAAATGAGTTTAAGTTCGACGAAGCTTAAGAAGTGGCTAATCAGCCTGACTATTTTGGGTATCATTGCCATCCTCCTTAGTGGCTGTGTCGCCAAACATACCCCGGTGATTACCAGCTTTCAAGTGAAACCAGAAGTAGTCCCTTGCGGTTGCTATGAGTTTGAGTGCATTGCTTCGGATCCAGATGGTGGTGAACTAAACTATGAGTGGCAGGTTAGCGGGGGTGATATCTTCGGCAGCGAGACTCCTGAGGTTACCTGGGTCGCTCCGGAAGAGCTTGGCGAATATACCATCTCAGTCACTGTGACTGATGAGGATGGTAACGTAGCTGTGAGTTCAAGCACCATTACTGTGAGGGAAAATCACCCACCAGAAATTATTTTGACATCCTGTGCTGAGTGGGTCGTTCCTTCAGCCAGTTGTACTATTGAGTGTGTTGCCTCAGATCCCGATGGTGATAACTTGAGCTATGAATGGTTGGCTAGCGGAGGTGATATTTCCGGCGAAGGCTCTAGCGTGACTTGGAGTGCTCCTGATGTGTTGGGCACTTATAATATCATTATCCTGGTCAAGGACGATTTGGGTAGCGAGGCAACAACGATGGTCATTATTGATGTTATGGTTAACCGTCCACCGACCATTCAGAAATTAATAGCCACGTTTCCACGGCTTAGGCCTACTTCGAGTACTACCATCCAATGCACTGCTCAAGACCCCGATGGTGATGCGTTGAGCTATACATGGACGGCCAGCAGGGGTGGAATATCTGCCGAAGGTCCTGTTGCAATCTGGGTCGCCCCCAATTGCGACGGCAGCTATAACATCACGGTAGTGGTAAGGGATGGTAAGGGTGGTGAAGCGGAACAAAGCGTGGAAATCAAAGTAGGCTGTGGCTGAGGTTACCGGTAGAACACTCCGTGGGAGTGGAGAGGCAAATAGCCAGTGGCCTTGGCAAGTAATCAGGATGCCAACCCCGATAGGGATGAGATGAGTTACACTTGGTCATAAACCTTACGAAACAACAGTTAGAAACTGGCTGGCAAAGAATCTTAGTAACCTTAGTGCCGAGCCTGTTTTTAGGGCTGACTCTGTTGGCATCTGGCTCTGGCAAACTACCCGGCCAAATGGAATTTATTGATGCTTTATTGCAATCTTTTTGGACTCCCACTATGGCTTACGTCATTGGCTATTGCCTCCCCTGGGCAGAGATTGGCCTCGGAGTCCTCTTGACTGTGGGCATAGTTCCTAGAATCGCTGCAGCCCTTTGCCTCCCACTTATTGCTGGATTCTTAGCTAGTAATTCCTGGGCGATAAGTCAGGGTATACAACAATTTCCCTCGTGCGCCTATTGCTTTGGCAGGTGGGAGGAATTGCTGGGAGCGATGTCGCCACTGCAAGCCCTGTGCTTTGATATTGTGCTTTTAGGCTTAGCTTTAGTTATTCTGCTGTTTCATCCCAGCGGATTTCTGGATTTTCGCCCTTGGTTTATTAAGGGGAGAAGAACAACACCGTGTCCTCGCCAAGGAAAGGCGGATTAGATGGCAGCCGAGCCTCAGACATACCAAGTCCAGAGCCTGTCCCAAGAATTGCTTGTACCAAAAAGGACAGCGCCCAAATGACTTCCACGTCGGGACTTGACTGCTCTAAGCCGGTTCTTTTTCCTCCTGCAAGAATTGCACAAGGGCAGAGGCCGCTGGAGAAAGAGTCTTGCGTCGTTTATAGACAATAAAAAAGTCCCGTTCTAGCTTTAAACCTTCCACCCGCAGCTTCCTGAGCAAACCTAGCTTAATTTCACTTTCCACCGCCCTCTCAGATATGATGGAAACGCCAGCACCGCTTTCAACTGCATTTTCCACCGCAGCAGTGCTTCCTAACTCCATGACAACGTTGAGCTCCCTCTCGTCTACACCCATCTCCTTGAGTCTTTGCTTCACGATAGTTCTAGTGCCAGAGCCAGCTTCCCGCATCACAAAAGGCACCTCCTTCAACTCCTCCAAGCTTATGGCTTCCTGCTTGAACCATCTATTATCGGGAGGCGCGATTAGCACCAGCCTATCAGTAGCAAACTTGGTGAACACCAGCTTGTCATTTTCCTCCTTCGCTCCCACTGCCCCCACCTCCACCTCATTATCTATTACCTTTCTGATAACCCCCTTGGTATCAGTGACCATCAAGACAAGCTCGATTCCAGGATACCTCTCCTTAAATCCAGATAAAAGGCCAGGCAAGATATACTCCCCTGGAATAGTGCTAGCAGCTATAATCAATTTACCACGAACCAGTCCCTTGAGCTGGTCAATAGCTTCTTCGGCCTCCTGCGTTAATTCTAAGATTTTGAGTGCATATTGGTACAATACTTCCCCGCTTTTGGTGGCTATTACCTGCCTGCCCCCTCGGTCAAATAGTCTTGTCTCCAGTTCCTTCTCCAGCGAGCCAATCTGAAAGCTTATAGTGGGCTGAGTCAAATTAAGCATCTCCGCCGCTCGGGAGAAACTTCCTTTTTGCACCACGGCGCAAAAGACCTTTAGCTGCTTAATATCCATCAAACTCCCCTGAACTTATTCTAGCATGAACAACAAAAGACAAGCTGCCATGTAGCCGCACAAACTGGTATAATACCGCACAAATGGAGAGTAATCTGCGCCGTCTGCCCAGTGTAGACAAGCTAATCTCCGATGCCCGCATCAAAGAATCTGAGAAGGCTTACTCCCACTCCACCATAGTAAACCTGGCACGGCAATATCTCAACGAAGTTCGCCTCTCAGTCAGTTCAGGTAACCCATGCCCCTCTTTTGACCAAATAATAGAGACGATTCGTGCTCGGGCTCAAACTCTGCAGCAAGTAGGACCCAGCCCGGTGCTCAATGCCACAGGGGTTATACTCCACACCAATCTGGGTAGGGCACCGTTGAGCCAGGAGGCCATAGCGGCTATGCATTTAGCCGCCACGGGATATGCCAATCTCGAGCTTGAACTTGATAGCGGCAAGCGAGGCTCACGCCAAGTTCATATTCAATCACTCTTATGTCAAGCTACTGGAGCTGAAGCAGCCATGGCGGTGAATAATAACGCCTCGGGTGTACTGCTAGCCCTCACCGCTCTGGCCAAGGGGAAAGAGGTAATCATTTCCCGAGGTGAAGCGGTGGAAATCGGTGGTGGATTTCGTTTGCCAAACATAATACGCCAGAGTGGAGCGAAGCTAGTGGAGGTGGGGACAACTAACCGTACTTACTTGTCAGATTATGAACAGGCAATCAGCCCCAAAACGGCAGCCTTGCTAAAAGTCCACTCTAGCAACTTTGAGATGCTTGGCTTTACCCATGCTGTCCCGCTGGTCGAATTAGTGCAGCTCAGTCACCAATGTGGTCTCCTGGCGCTACATGACTTGGGCAGTGGCTGCCTGCTAGATACCACAGAGTTTGGACTAGCCTACGAGCCTATGGTTCAGGAGGACATTGCAGCCGGGGTGGATTTAGCTTTCTTCTCCGGAGATAAGCTCCTTGGCGGACCTCAAGCCGGGATTATCATAGGCAAAAAAGAGCTCATTGAAAAACTTAAGAGGCATTCCCTGGCGCGGGCAATACGTATCGACAAGATTAGGCTAGCTGGGCTAGCTGCCACCATACTCCACTATCTTAAAGATGAAGCAACAAGCAAGATACCTGTATGGAAAATGATTGCCACTCCTTTAGAGACGATAGAAAAGAGAGCTGAGAGCTGGGCTCGCTCGCTTAACGACTTGGCCACAGCGATTGATGGCGAATCTACAGTAGGAGGAGGAAGCTTACCGGAAAGCACTCTGCCTACTAAACTCGTAGCCATCAAGGGGAAAACAGGAAGCGAGGCTGAGAAGATAGCTCGCAATTTGCGCTCACAGCAACCACCTGTAATAGGGCGCATAGATAAAAATGCTGTGCTGCTCGACCCACGCACCATCTTGCCTGAAAATGACGCCATTCTGCTCCAGGCTCTCAGCAATGTTTTGCTTACTGACCGGGGGCAAAAATTATGAAAATTTAAATGATAAGCCAGGTATAAGATATAGACAAGCGACCTTAATTAGCAGTAGTATATACAGTCCTAATATTAGGAGGTGGCTATGGAATTAAGCCGAAGGGATTTTCTGAAGCTTTGTGGAGGGGGGGCAGCAGGGGCTGCCTTTTTAGGAGTACTGGATTTCAATTCCATCCTCGAAGCAGCCATCATAGACATCCCGCTGAGAAAAACATGGGTTAAGGAAACAACCACTATTTGTTGCTACTGCGCCGTGGGCTGCGGGGCAATCGTGGCTTCCGAAAATGGCAAGGTAGTTAATATTGAGGGAGACCCTGACCATCCCATTAATCAAGGCACCCTTTGCCCCAAAGGTCAAGCACTTTATCAGGTGGTTAATAATGAACTCCGCCTGCGCAAGGTTTTGCATCGGGCACCTTATAGCTACGATTGGGAAGAGGTATCGTGGGACTGGGCTATAGAGCGCATCGCCAGAAACATCAAAGATACACGGGATGCCAACTGGACAGAGTGGCAAGATGGCAAGCTGGTCAACCGCACTGACGCTATTGCTCAACTAGGTGGCGCGCCCCTGGATAACGAGGAATGCTACCTTCTATCCAAGATGGCACGTGCCCTTGGCATAGTATACTTAGAGCATTGCGCCCGTATATGACACTCCGCTACCGTCGCCAGTTTGGCGGAAAGTTTCGGCAGGGGAGCCATGACCAATCACTGGATTGATATCAAGAACAGTGATTGCATTATGATTATCGGCAGCAATGCTGCTGACAACCATCCTGTTTCCTTCAAGTGGGTAACCAAAGCTATGGAGAAAGGTGCCAAGCTCATAAGCGTCGATCCTCGCTTCACCCGCACCTCCTCGAAGGCAAATATCTACGCCAAACTGAGATCGGGAACGGATATTGCCTTTGTTGGCGGTATGATCAAGTATGTATTGGATGATATGGAGAAAAATCCCCAGAACTACAATATGACCTATGTCAGGGAGTATACCAATGCCGCCTTTCTTATAAACCCCGATTTCAAGGGCCCGGCAGAGCTAGATGGACTTTTCGCCGGCTACGACCCCGATAAGAGAAGCTATGAGAAATCCACATGGCAATATCAACTGGATGAAGATGGCATCCCCAAGATGGACAAGAGCCTTGAAGACCCCAACTGCGTCTTCCAGCTTTTGAAGAAGCACTTCTCTCGCTATGATGTCGATACCGTATGTAAGATTACCGGCACTCCGAAGGATATATATCTTAAAGTATGTGAAACATACGCTGCCACAGGTGCAACAGGCAAAGCAGGGACGATAATGTATGCTATGGGTGCTACCCATCACACCTACGGCACACAGAACATCCGAACCTATGGCATATTGCAACTTCTGCTTGCTAACATGGGCGTTGCTGGAGGTGGCATCAATGCCCTCAGAGGCGAGAGCAATGTCCAGGGATCCACAGACCACTGCTTGCTATTCCATATCTTGCCTGGCTACCTTGTAGTACCACAAGATACAGATACAAGCTTAGATGCTTATCTGAAGCGAGTTACCCCCACATGGAAGGATCCTATTAGCGCCAACTGGTGGCAAAATACCCCCAAGTATATCACCAGCCTGCTCAAAGCATGGTACGGAGATGCCGCTACCAAGGCCAACGATTTTGGCTTCCATTACCTGCCCAAGATTAAATCTGGGAAGAACTACTCCCACATCGCTCTCTTTGAAGCGATGTATGCTGCTAAGATTAAGGGGCTCATGTGCTGGGGGCAAAACCCCGCGGTAGGCGGTCCTAATGCCAACATGGAGCGGGATGCTCTGGAGAATCTGGATTGGCTGGTTGCTGCCGACCTGTGGGAGACAGAGACCGCCACATTCTGGAAAAGACCTGGAGTTAACCCCGCAGAAATAAAGACAGAGGTCTTTCTCCTTCCCGCGTCAGCCTCAATGGAGAAAGAGGGCAGCATCAGTAACAGCGGCCGCTGGATGCAGTGGAGGTACAAAGCAGTTGAGCCTCCCGGTGAGGCGATGTCAGATTTGGATATAGTTACCTTGCTCATGCTGAAGCTCAAGCACTTATATGCCGCGGAGGGTGGTCGCAACGCTGAGGCTATCACTGAACTGACCTGGGGACATGGCGAGCCAGCCGATGTCCACAAGGTAGCCAAGGAGATAAACGGCTACGACCTCAAAACAGGCAAGCTTTTGCCCAGCTTTGGCAAGCTCAGGGATGACGGCACAACAAGTTCAGGCAACTGGCTCTACTGTGCTAGCTACACCGAAGCGGGCAATATGGCCGCCCGACGTGACCCCACTCCCGATAAATTCGATATCGGACTATATCCTAACTGGTCATGGTGCTGGCCAGTAAATCGGCGCATTATTTACAACAGAGCTTCGGTTGATTTGAACGGTGTCGCTTGGGATGCTGAGCATCCAGTTATCAATTGGCATCCTATCCTTCAGAAATGGGAGGGGGACGTGCCTGATGGTGGTTGGCCGCCTATGGCTGTAGACCCGTCAAAAACCAAGCGGCCGTTTATTATGAAGCCTGATGGTGTCGGGCATCTCTTCGGCTCCTACGTAGCCCCCCGGTCACTTTCATTGGCCGATGGCCCACTCCCCGAGCATTATGAGCCCTGGGAAAGCCCTGTAGCTAATCAGATGTCGGGCACACAGAATGACCCGTGTTTCAAGATTTGGGACTCTAAAATGGACTACAAAGGCGATGCTGCTGAGTATCCCATCGTGGCCACTACCTACAGGGTGACCGCACATTGGCAGGCTGGCGCTATGACCAGAAACCTTCCCTGGTTAAACGAACTTATGCCTGAGATGTTCGTTGAACTGAGCGAAGAGCTAGCAGCGGAGAAAGGCATCATCAATGGCAAGAAGGTTATTGTGGAGTCAGCACGGGGTAAAGTAGAAGCAGTAGCCATAGTAACTAAGCGCTTTACCCCATTCTCCATTAACGGGACAAGAGTTCACCATATTGGATTGGTTTGGCATTGGGGATACGCTGGCCTTTCCAAGGGAGATAGCGCCAATGTGCTTACCCCCCATGTGGGAGATGCTAACACCATGATTCCAGAGTATAAAGCTTTCTTGTGTGACGTACACAAGTGAAATCGTCAAATATGGTTGACGCTGGAGGAAAGTAAATGGCTAAAGCGATGCTTATTGATGTTACCAAGTGTATTGGCTGCCGTGCCTGTCAGGTAGCTTGCAAGCAGTGGAATGAGCTTCCCGCAGAGGAAACTACCAACCGAGGCACTTATGAAAACCCCCCTGACCTATCCGCTGATACCTGGACCAAGATTATATTTAAGGAATATGGCAATGATGGCACATTCAGGTGGCTTTTCAGGAAAGAGCAGTGTATGCATTGCACTGACGCAGCGTGTGTTAATGTGTGTCCTGCGGGTGCACTCAAGCGTCATCCTACTCTGGGCTTTGTGGTTTATAATGAGCACAGATGCACTGGCTGCGGCTATTGTGTTGAATTCTGCCCCTTCCATATCCCCAAGATGGACCCCCATCATAGTAGACTACTGGGCTACGGAATAATGGGAGGAAAATGTACCTTCTGTGCTGACCGAGTTAGCAATGGCCTGGAGCCCGCCTGTGCCAAGACCTGCCCTACCGGAGCGATAAAGTTCGGTGAGCGTGATGACTTAATAATAGAAGGAAAACAGAGAGTAGAAATCTTAAGAGATACCTACCCCAACGCTAACTTTTACGGCGAGCATGAGATGGGAGGCCTGCACATGATGTATGTGCTTGATGAGCGCCCTGAGGTCTATGACCTTCCAGAGAATCCCGAGATGCCTGCTGCCGCTACGGCACTGAGCGTTGCAGAATGGACTGGCATAGGGCTGGGTCTGCTGGCAGGAGCAGGAATGTTTGCGGCTGCCATAATTGCCCGAGCAAGAATAATTGCTGAGGAGAAGAAAAATGGAGGAGACTGAAAAGAAACAAAAGAGCCTCTGGGACTCCATTTTCGGCACCATTGGGGAAGTCATAGGGACGTTTATTAATATCTTCGGGTTTGATGACCCTGGAAGGCCAGGAGTTCTACGTTTTAGTCTGCCAGCAAGAACGCTCCACTGGGTAGTCGCAGTATTAATTATATTGCTAGGACTAACGGGGTTGATAATATTTGTGCCTGGTTGGGGTGTAGCTGGCCTATCAGGATGGACCCGCATCATTCACCGACTTTGCGTTTATTGTCTTACCGTTGCTTTGGTGATCTATTTCGTCAGCTACCGCAAAAGCTGTTTAGAATACCTAAAGGAGTCCTTTACCTGGACACGAGCGGATTACGGCTGGGTTAAAGCAGCGGTCGATTATTATCTTGGTGGTGACGAGAGCAAAATGCCACCTCAAGGACATATAAACACGGGACAGAAAATCTGGCAGCTTATCACCATCCTTTGCGGCGTAACTATGTTTGTAACCGGGTTTATTATGCTCTTCCTTAAGGGTTTCGTAGCTCCAGGTGTCTTCCAGTGGGCTCTGTTCACCCATGCTCTTGCCTTTATTATCGGTGGCTGCATGCTAATAGTGCATTTTGTTCTGAGTGCCATACATCCCACAATGCACGAATCTCTTCGCTCCATGATAGGAGGTAAAATCTCCGTGGAGTATGCCAAGAGTCATTACGCCAAGTGGTATGAGGAAATCTCTAAAGGCTCCTAAAGAGTGACTACACAGGCAGATGAGAAGGTAGTAGAGCAATTAGCGAAATGGAACTATAAAGGGCACCAGATACCCAAATATATAGAGCTCTATCGAAGGCTGCTCGAACTCAAAATAGAAGATTCCTATTTGCCCACTGTGAACAAGCACCTTTCTAAAATCGCTAATAGCTTTACGCAAGGTGAGGTTATCCTCCAGTTTGAAGATTTGCTCCCTCATTGGCAACCACTGGAAAAATTGTTCCAGCAAGCAAGTTCCGTAGTTGCCGAGTATTCTCCTTCCAACGGTCCCGAATTCGAAAAACTCACCTCCCCACAGTTCCCTCTGCACAGGATGGCCAGAGCCTGGTATCAATATTCCTTGCCATACAATACCGACGAGGAAATGGGGATTGACTCCAAAGCCCTTTCTCTTTGCTTCCAAGCTGGCTTCCACCCCCTGCTGGTCAAATATTCAGAGGCACTATCACCCCTAGTGAATCAAGAGTCTTGGCGTCAGAGGCTATGCCCTGTTTGTGGAGGTAAGCCAGATATTGCCTTCCTCAGCAAGGAGACCGGTGCCAGGTGGCTGGTCTGCTCCCGCTGCGACACTGAATGGCTCTTCCTCAGGCTTGAGTGCCCTTTCTGCGGCAACCGAAATCAGGATTCTCTGGCTTACTCCACCAATGAGAGCCAGTTATACCGCCTTTACATTTGTGAGCAATGCAGGTGCTATATCAAGGCTATTGATTTACGCCGCAGCGAAGGCGAGGTATTATTCCCTCTCGAGCGTATCCTTACCCTCGATCTAGACAGGCAAGCACACGAGGCTGGATATGAACCCGGCTGGGTAGCTATCACTTCATCCAGTGAGCATTAAACAACAGAGCGCTCTCTAAAACCATTACTCCTTTGGTCCCCAGCTCTTACCACACTAAAAGCTTTGAAGTCATCCAGAAACCAAGCTGTGGTACTCCAGCTAACAGCAATTCAAACACCTAGAGTTAAAGGGGATTTCCCTTGACTTTCAATTTAGTAGCGAAGTAAAATTGATGCCTTGTCTTTCAAACTAGAAAGGGAAATAGACAACGGCTAACTTAGTTGCTATAGCTGTCCTGTTCCCCATTGTTACTGGCATCATCTGTCTGGGGATCAAAAACCACAAGGCCAGAGCCAGTGTCGTCTTTCTCACTTCCCTGATTCTCATAGTCACCTCTATTCTCTTCCTACAACAAGGCCCTTTACCCATGGAGTATTCCCCCTCCCCCGCTTGGGATTGGCTTATCCTAATCTTTAATTATGCAATACTGGCATATTTCCTCTTCGTGGCTATCAGGAATCTTACCCAAAGAGGTATATCCCTACACAATATCCTCACCATAGTCCTGACTCTAGCCGCAGGCATTCCCCTGGCAATTTTCGAGTTCTCCTGGGCACCACACACACCTTTGGAAGTTGCTCCCGTCCTCTATATTGATCACCTATCCATAATCATGTGCCTCATCATATCTATCATAGGCTCGCTAATCTGCGTTTACGCCATAAGATATATGAAGGACCACGAAGAGCACCTTCACCTGGAAAAGACAAACCAGCCCAGGTTCTTCTTCTATATGCTCATCTTCCTGGGAGCCATGAATGGACTGGTCTTCTCCAATAACCTTCTGTGGCTAGCATTCTTCTGGGAAATGACCACGCTATGCTGTTATGCCTTGATTCGCCATGATGAGACTCAAATAGCGATAACTAACTCCTTCCGTGCCTTATGGATGTGCTTGGTTGGCAGTATAGGCTTTTCCCTGGCTATCATCTTTTTCTGGAATAGTCCACTCCATACCATCTCATTGATAGATATTATTAATAGCGGTGCTATAGCCTATCCTGTTCTCCTCTTACCTTTGGCTTTGCTGTGTCTGGCTGGATTCACCAAAGCAGCCCAGACTCCCTTCCAGGGCTGGTTGCTTGGCGCTATGGTCGCCCCAACGCCTGTTTCAGCTCTACTCCACTCAAGCACTATGGTCAAGGCAGGAGTATATCTTGTACTAAGGATAGCTCCCGCCTTCCAGGGGACTCATCTTTCCACCCTGGTGACAATTTTTGGTGCCTTTGTCTTCTTGATAACCGCTATATTAGCTATAAGCCAGACTGAAGGTAAAAGAGTTTTAGCCTATTCCACCATAGGCAACTTAGGCCTGATTATACTTTGTGCTGGCATAAATACCCCTCTGGCTATAGCCTGCGGCATTATGCTCATAATCTTCCATGCCATCTCTAAGGGTCTTCTCTTTTTGTGCGCCGGGGCTGTCGAAAGCCATATCTGGAGCAGAGATATAGAAGATATGGAGGGACTGACAAGAGGACTGCCGATTTTAACCGGCATAACCATTGCTGGGATAATCTCTATGCTGGTAGCCCCCTTTGGTGTCCTTATCACCAAGTGGGGAGCAATAGAGGCAGCACCCGCAATTGGAGTATGGTCAACCCTTGTCCTCGTCATGCTTATGCTCGGTTCAGGAGCCACTACCATTTTCTGGGTAAAATGGATGGGGCGACTTCTGTGCCACAGCCCGGTACCTGAGCGCGCCAGAGCAGAACCTATGATTCCACTTTATCATGGCATCTTGCTAATCCTTATTGCGGCTGCTATCATCGGTAGTATCTTCATTGCCCCCATATATAATGGCGTAGTAGCTCCGGCATTGACTGAGGCAGGCTATGCTGCGGCTTTTACTACAGGGTTCTGGTTTCTAAAATCTCCCGTAGGTATTTTTGCTGCCTGGCCACTTTTTGTAGTGGCAGCTCTCGCCCTGGTGATTCCTTTACTCAGAGCCGAGCTAAAACCAGAGGAGAGTCGCGCTGCTTACCTATGCGGCGAGAACGTGGAAATTGGGGCAGATGAGTTTATTACCATGTCCGATGAAAGGACAGAGCTTAAAACTGGCGGCTTCTACATGGAAGCTGCCTTGGGAGAGAAAAACCTGGATAGATTTTTTATTCCTATCGGGGTTGCTTTTCTCATCGTAATATTCGTCGTGGTGATAATGGTATGAGCACAAGCTGGGCAATAATAAGCGCCATAATCGCTGTCATAGCTACCCCGCTTATAGGCGGCTTACTCAGAGGTGTTGACAGGAAAGTCACTGCTCACCTGCAGGGGAGAATTGGGCCGCCCATAATACAGCCTTTTTATGACTTTATAAAGCTCCTGGGGAAGAAAAGAATGGTTGCTAATAGATTCCAGATGGCTTGCGCCTGGGGTTACCTTATCCTGATTATCACTGCTGTGGTATTTTGGGCTATAAGGCAAGACTTGCTAGTCCTGCTATTCATCCTTGGTTTTGCCGGCGTTTGTCTTGTTCTCGGAGCTTTAAGCGTAAAGTCACCCTACAGCCAGATTGGGGGGCATCGAGAACTTTTGCAGCTCCTGGCCTATGAGCCGATTTTGCTATTGGCAGCAATACCTATAGCCCTTAAGACAGGCGGTTTCCTAATCGCAGATATATTCAATTACGGCCAGCCTCTCCTCCCCGATTTATGGATAACCTTCCTGGCGTTGCTCATCGCACTGACTATTGTTATGAGGAAATCCCCACTTGATATCTCCAGCTCTGAACATGCTCACCAAGAGATAGTCAGAGGAGTACTCTCTGAATATTCGGGGCCTTATCTAGCCCTGATAGAGCTGGGACACTGGTATGAGACAGTTTTGCTTCTGGCTATTCTGGGGCTTTTCTGGATAGTAGGCGGCTTATGGTGGTTAGCCATAGTGATACCCTTGGTCTGCTGGTTCGCTGAACTCATCGTGGATAACATCTTTGCCCGCCTTACCTGGTCATGGATGCTGAAGTTTTCTTGGGGCATCGGAGTAACCTTGATAGCTTTAAATATTTTCTTTGTCAACCTGGGTTGGATGTAATGATATGCGCAATTTACGAACGAACTGAGAGAACCTTATGGGACTTTTGACTACATCACGGATGAAATCACCCTGGTTACTCCACTATGACTGTGGTGGATGTAACGGCTGTGATATAGAGGTGGTGGCTTGTCTCACTCCACTTTATGATTTAGAAAGGTTCGGCATCGTCAACATGGGTAACCCCAAGCATGCTGATATTCTGCTGGTTACCGGTACAGTTAATTATCGCAATAAGCGAGTATTACGCAACCTGTACGATCAAATGCCCGAGCCTCGCTTGGTAGTAGCCATAGGAGCCTGTGCTTTGACCGGCGGCGTATTCCACAACGCCCCCAATACCATATGTGGCGTAGATAAAATCATACCTGTGGATGTATATATCCCTGGCTGCCCTCCCAAACCTGAAGCTATCATTGACGGCGTGATTATAGCTCTGGAGAAATTGAACCATGGAAAATGAACTAATACTAGATAGGGATGCCCTCATCCCTGAAATACAAAAGATGTGGGCTCAGAAAGCCAGGTTTGCCACTGCTACCTGTCTTGACCTGGGAGACCACTTTGAAGTTATGTACCACTTTGAGTTTGAAGATAGCGTGGAATTTGCCAGGCATATCCGGGTCAGCATAGACAAAGATGAAACTTTGCCTAGCATATCCAATATTTATCTTTGTGCCGCACTAATCGAAAACGAGATAAAGGAGCACTTCAGGATAAACATAAGTGACATTGCTCTTGACTACCAGGGGAGATTTCTTCGTGCCAAGGAAAGCCCAGAATTTCCCTTGATGAAGGACTATAAGGTAGAGGAGAAAAAATAAACATGGCACGCACGGTCATCCCATTTGGCCCTCAGCATCCCGTATTTCCTGAGGCTCTACAGTTAAAGCTGGAATGTGAGGACGAAAAAGTAGTCAATGCCATTCCTGCCATAGGCTACATCCACCGTGGCATTGAAAAAGCAGCCGAACTCAATGCATTCCGCAACAATGTATTTTTGTGTGAGAGAATTTGCGGCATTTGCAGCTTTATGCATGCTTTATGCTATTGCCAGGGAATTGAAGAAATGATGAATGTTGAAATCCCTCCAAGAGCTAAATTCCTACGCGTTTTCTGGGCTGAGCTCTCCCGTATGCACAACCATCTCATGTGGTTAGGCTTCCTGGCTGATTCTATGGGTTTTGAAAGTCTGTTCATGCAGTGCTGGCGGGCCAGGGAGATAATTTTAGATGTCACTGAAATGACCACAGGCCAGAGAGTCATTTACGGCAGTTGTAGTATAGGCGGAGTAAGAAGAGACATAGACAAGGAGATGGCCCAAGATATAGAGAAAAGGCTGATTATGGCTAAGGAGATGGTGGATAGTGATATTTCACCTACGGTGTTTCATGACCCCAGCCTTAAGCGCCGCACTGTGGGCAAAGGAATCTTAACAAAGGAACAAGCTATTTCCTTGGGAGCCGCTGGGCCTGTCCTCAGAGCAAGTGGCGTCCCTCTAGATACCAGACAAACCGGCTATGCTGCCTTCAAGGAAATAGGCTTTGAGCCCATAGTGGAAACCGCGGGAGACGTATATGCCAGGACTCTGGTCAGGTTAAGAGAGTGGTATCAATCTACGGAGTTTTGTCTAAAATCCCTATCAATGATGCCCGAAGGCGAAATAGCCACAAGAGTTGTTGGACGCCCTAAAGGAGAAGTTATCTCCAGAGTAGAGCAACATAGAGGAGAGGTATTTTACTATATAAAGGGGAACGGCACTAACAACCTGGAGAGGCTGAGGGTGAGGACACCTACCTTTGCCAATATCCCTCCGCTTCTGGTCATGCTCCGTGGATGCGAGTTAGCCGATGTCCCGGTGATAACTCTTTCCATAGACCCTTGTATTGCTTGTACTGAGAGGTGAAACAGATATGCCCTGGATGCTACCTACAGTTATAAAGAACCTTTTGTCTAAGCCAGCCACAAGACGCTACCCCTACGTCAAACGGCCACCTTTCCCTGGTGCCCGAGGAAAGATTCAGTTTGATATGGAAAAGTGCGATCTCTGCACTGCCTGCGCCCGGGTTTGTCCAGCAAACGCCATAATTGTGGATAAGGAAGCTAAGACCATAAAGTATGATCCTTTTGCCTGTATCTACTGCGGCAACTGTGTTGATGCTTGCCCCAAAGACGCTATCACCATGGATATATACTATTCTCCTCCAGCTCCAGAGAAAAGCCAGGAAACGATGCTAAAGGAATGAGACTTAGCTCCTGGCCACTTTTGACGTTCAAAGATTGACAGTGCTAGACTTCTTCCACTTATGAAGCGAGTTGGCATTCTGTATCACCCCAAGCTAGAAAAAGCCCGGGACCTGGTCAATGAGCTAGAAGAGCTATTATCAGCCCACGGAGTTTCCTCATGGCAGTGTTCCGCCTGGGAAGAATCGCAGGCCAGACCTCAGGTCTCTGACTCAGACTTGCTCCTGTGCATTGGCGGCGATGGCACTGTCCTTCGTGCCGTTCGTATTTCAATCCCTTCAATGATACCTGTCCTGGGCATAAATCTAGGAATATTGGGGTTCACCACCGAGCTGAATGCCGATGAAGCTCCGTCAATTCTAGCCAATATACTTGAAGGTGGTGGCTGGATTGATGAGAGGACTATGCTTGAAGTCCAACTTGAACAGGGGAGCTTCCACGCCTTAAACGACGTGGTAGTGCGCAGTACCACTGCCCGCCTGATTCACATACAGGTGGAAATTGATAACGATGTATTGCCTGCCTGTCGAGCCGATGGCATCATTGTAGCTACAGCTACCGGTAGCACTGCCTATTCTCTGGCAGCCGGAGGGCCAATCCTCCACCCTCAATCTAAGGAAATGATCCTCCAGCCTATATCTTGTCATCTTGGCCCAAACCAAGCTCTGGTGCTATCACCACAGAGCATAATCGGCCTCAAAGTTATTAATAACAATAGCACCGAGGCTATTCTTAGTCTTGATGGACAGGTGGACCTTCCTCTGTCTAACGACCAGAGTGTCACAGTAAAGCTGAGCCCTTACGTAGCTCGCTTTCTAAGAATCTATAAGCCGACTTATAGCTCGTTATGGGAGAAACTGAGAGGAAGAAAGTAACATGACTGTTACCAAAGCGAAGATAAATGATGCCGCCTCGATGCAGAAACTGATTAACTATTTTGCCGCCAAAGACTTAATGTTAGCACGTGCCTTAAGCGAAATATATGAGAATATTAGAGATTATTTTGTAGTCAGGGATGGAAATCAAGTTATTGGCTGTGCTGCATTGCATGTTAACTGGCTTGATTTGGCCGAAATAAAGTCCTTGGCTGTGGACGAGAAAAAACAGAGACAGGGGATTGGCTCCTCCCTTGTTCAAGCTTGCCTTGATGAAGCCAAACAGCTAGGTATGCCTACAGTTTTTTGTCTTACTTACAAGCCAGCCTTCTTTGAAAAACATGATTTCCAGTTGATTGATAAGATGGAATTGCCTCGTAAGGTGTGGGTAGAATGCTACCGCTGCCCTAAATTCCCTAACTGCGATGAAGTAGCTCTCATTCGGCACATGTAAGCAGTAGAATTATGTCCAGTCCAGAGAAGAAGCTAACCCATCAACAGATTTATCAAGGTCGGGCAGTAAATTTCTACCTGGATACCGTAGAGAAGCCCAGCGGTAGAAAGACAACCCGAGAAGTTGTGGAACACAACGACTGTATAGCTGTGGTAGTCGTTGATGAGCAGGATAACATATTACTGGTTCGCCAGTTCCGCCACCCTGTAGGGAAATTCCTTCTAGAGATTCCAGCAGGTAGCATTGACCCTGGTGAGCAACCCATTGACGCTGTCCGCCGTGAATTACAGGAGGAAATCGGCTATTTGCCGCATAGCATAAGCAAGCTGGGCGGCTTTTACGCCATCCCGGGCTACGGCACAGAATACTTACATTGCTATCTGGCTAGTGACCTCACGCCCAGTCGTCTCACGGCTGAGGATACTGAGGGTATTGAGGTAGTCCGGGTTTCCCCTGAGCAAATACCTCAGCTTATCGCTTCAGGTGAAATCTGTGATGCCAAAAGCATTGCCGCCTTGCTCACTTTCCTCCTCTTACAGCGAGGCGAAGATAAGGGATAGACAATGCGACTATCACTAATTGACGCCTTTGACCTGAACGAAGCCTGGCGGAAATGCCTTAAAGAGTGCTTAACCTATGGATTTGATTATAGAATTTCCAGCGGAAGCACAGGAACTGAAGGCATGTGGAGGAAGGAACTAGATTATGTCACAGTTCGTGTAACACAACCGAAAACCAGGCCGCTTGTTCCAGATGTGCCTGAAGGTATCCCCCCTCCAACATCACAAGAATATCTAGAACAATATCTCTCATACCTGCTATGTGATGTCGTCCAGCCAAGAGAGACTTACACTTATGGCTCGTACTTGGAGGAACAATTCCTGGAGGGTATTCGGAAATATAAACAGGAGGGTTTTGATACCAATCAGATTTGTTTTACTGTGGGAGATAAGAAGTCCATTCTTCTGGAAGACCCCCCTTGCTTAAGAATTGTTGATACTCGGGTTCGATATGGGAAGCTCCATTTTATGGTATATTTCAGGTCATGGGACTTGTGGGGGGGATTTCCCAGTAATCTTGGCGGTCTGCAACTAATGAAAGAAATGATGGCAAAAGAGCTTGGCGCAGAAGACGGCGAGCTAATTGCTTCCAGTAAAGGACTGCATTTGTATGATAACACCTGGGATTACGCCAGGAAAATTGTTTATGGCTAAGCTCATGAGCTTAGCCTCAATGGCTCTCTTTGGTTGAGTGCCGGGTTCAAGCCTGTGGATAAAGTCCCAGGATGGTGACCCAAGGAATACTCTGATGGTCAAGGCACAAGGAGTTCTTGAATTCAGCCGCCAATCGGGTTATAGGTTATAATTGAACAAAAGCCCAAAAGGAGGAAGAAATGGTCTCTGAATTGCCTGTAGAGAGATTGCGAAGGGTCTGTGACCCTCAAATGCTGGACTGCGATACCAGCGAAGAGATGGGGCCTTTAGAAATCATTATTGGCCAGGAGAGGGCTGTTAGGTCATTGCAGTTCGGCCTGGGAATTAAGGAGTTGGGCTTCAACATCTATGTGGCCGGCGTTCCAGGCACAGGGAGAACCACCGCTGTCAGGGGGTTCCTGGAGGAGCTGGCCAAGGGAAAACCGGTGCCCAGTGACTTGTGCTACGTGAACAACTTCCGCGACCCATACCGCCCCAAAGCCCTGTGCCTTCCCCCGGGACGAGCT
>Ga0209121_10002526_pt1 | contig 18487 bp, 15 predicted proteins | sample Cruoilmetagenom3_FD_187292 | JGI IMG/M metagenome (GOLD analysis project Ga0209121, IMG submission 187292) | Oil polluted marine microbial communities from Coal Oil Point, Santa Barbara, California, USA - Sample 3 (SPAdes) (version 2) | ecosystem: Environmental > Aquatic > Marine > Oil seeps ... | reverse complement strand
AATGGTATTGAAGAAAATCGGATCGCTGCCTAATTTTCTTATACACAACTCTTGACAATAGCTCCCTTCAGAACCAATCCATACCTTTCGGCTTCCGCTCCCGATAACCATTTGCCCGCATACAAGAGTTCTTTGGCGCGCTGAAGACCAATTAGTCGCGGTAACCGCTGGGTACCACCTCCACCTGGAATCAATCCGAAATTGGCATGTTGATCACCGATGACTGCATCTGTAGCTGCTATCGCCAAATCGCACGAAATCAGCATCTCACAACCACCGGCCAGACAATGACCGTGAACTACAGCCAAAACAGGAACCCTCAAATTTTCCAGACTATTAAAAGCCCTGTTTATTTGATCTATAAATCTTGCTAATTTTCTGCTGTCTTCCTTAATACTAAGAAAATATTTTAAATCGGCCCCGGTGCAAAAACTCTTTCCTTGTCCTTTTATCACCACTACTTTTATCGACTCATCCCGTTCCACTTCCATTGTAGCTTCTTCCAACTGCTTTACGGTATCGTAATCGAGTAAATTGTATGCATCCGGTCTGTTCAGCAGGATCGTAGCAACTCTATCCTTCTTTTTGAGAATTACTTTTTCCATAATCATATTCCTTCCATATGAATGCTCTCTTCGCTTTTCTACATCAGCTCATAATGAAAGTCATTGACACTACCTTCTCTCTTTTTCTCAAAGACAACCTTTACCCTGTTACCAATGGCCAGTTTCTCAGCAGCTTTACCGAGATCAGAAAGGTCCATGTTTTTAACAAGATTAACCATTGCCGTATTAGCGCCATCCAGCATGACATAGGCAATTGCGTATGGCGGCTCGGGATGATCAACAAACTTGACCGGCACTATAGTAAATGCCTGAATAGTACCTTCATTACCGACTTCCACCCACTCTTCCGCGGGAACAAAACACCGTTCACAAAAGGCCCGTGGCGGTAGCATCACCAGACCGCATTTGGGACACTTGGGAGCAATTATCTTTTTGTCATTCTTTAGAGAATTCAAAAATTTTGCCCCAGGTTTCCCCACGGCATAATTGTACTCAACATTCCAACCACCTTTTAAAGTCATCCCTTTATTATCTTTAGCCATTGTTAAATCCTCCTTCATCTAATTATAATCTGATCCAAGAACCATTATGGTATGAAATTGAAAAGAACCACCTATACCCGTAGCTACAGCATTACTTACATTCTTTACCTGCATTTTCCCTGGAGCTTTTCCCAAGACCTGCAATGCTGCATCACAAACGCGGGCCAAGGCAGTCACGGCAATGGCATTCGTACAGAGAGAGCCGCCGGAGGGACTGATCGGAATTTCTCCATCCATATCAAAAAATCCTTCCTCGTTTAGCTTTTCACTTTCACCTTTATCACAAAAGCCAAGCGCCTCACATATCGCAAGATCGGTAACCGTAAAAGGAGCATAGACATCGGCAACCTGGATTTCTTTTTTGGGATTGGTGATGCCCGCTTGTCCGTAAGCCTCTTTGGCAGCTATTGCCAGTTCGTCCCAGTCAGCATAATCCATCTCCGCTGCTCCTCCCATCTGGTCCCCCATGAAAACAGTATTTGCAATCTCACTGCATCCATTAATCCATGCCGGCCTGTTACACAATTTCTTCGCCTTTTCTTCCGAGACAATCACCACAGCAGCACCACCGGCGGAGCTTGGACAGGTATCAAATTTTTTTATCGGCCATTCGTAATAGCCAGAATTCATAACATCATCGATTGTGATTTTACCTTTAAGATGAGCTTTCGGATTATTCAGACCATTTTGCAGTAAACGCACGGCTACCCGAGCCATCTGCTCTTCTGTGGTTCCGTATTTGTACATGCGACGCACCGCCTGAAATGCCGCCATCGCAATAGTATCGAGACCGAATTGCCTCTCATAAACCGGATCCCAGATCGTATTCAAGACCTGCTGAGAATCTGTACATTCCCTTACCTTATCGGCGCCCACAACCAAAACCGATTCAAACAGCCCTGATGCAACATGAAAGAATCCTGCCTGGGCCGCAGAACCTCCCGTTGCTCCGCCTGTATGTATCCTCATAAATGGTTTGTTCCGTCCACCGACCGCGTCAACGCACCATTTATCAGGCTCGTTCACCCCGAGAAACTCCGATGGCGCCATTGAATAAACCACAGCTTCTATATCATCCATGGACATTCCAGCCATATCCAGCGCCTCCATGGCGGCCTGCTGAGACAACTCAGGAATCGTATAATCATGATGGGATTTATATGGTGTTTGACCAACCCCAATTATAGCCGCTCTTTCTTTCATAACTTACACCTCCACTTTCATTATTTGCCCAAGATAAAAACTGAATTGCCCTGCGCACAAAATCCTGTGCTTCCGTGGGCCAGTGCTTTTTCCACAGCAGGAACCTGATGGTCATTCGCCCTCCCCGCCACCTGTAGATAAGCTTCACATACCCTGAACAAACCGGCGGCTGTAAAAGGATTTGATGAAAGAAGGCCACCAGAGGGGTTGACCGGCAATTTGCCTGTGATTTCGGTAAATCCCTTTTCAACCATGTCGGCTGCCTTGCCACGGTCGCATAATCCCAATCCCTCATAGGCTACAAGTTCATGATATGCGGAAAAATCAGAGATCTCAGCAACATCAATCTCTTCCATAGGATTTGAAATTCCGGCCATCTCGTAGGCCTTTTTAGCTGCAATCCGCAGTGAATTGCTATCGGCAAGATCCCTTTCTCCAAGATAGTAAGAATCGATGGCCCATCCAAAGCCCCTTAACCATACAGGATTTCTGTTTAAATCTTTTACTTTTCGAGGAGATGCAAGGACCAATGCGCATGCGCCATCGGATTCAGGCGCGTATTCTAATTCCCGTATTGGCAAACTAATTACTGGTGACGATTTCACCTCATCCAGGGTTACCGGCTCCTGAAGATGGGCATTCTTATTTTTAGTGCCATTTTTTCTATTCTTCACAACCACTTTTGCGGGAATCTCCTCTGATATTTTATATTTATTAAGGTAGGCACCAGCCATAAGGGCATCGGAGGTAATATGGTTTAAGCCAAATCCACGGTGATAAAAAGGGTCCCACCTGACATTCATTACTTCCGCAACCGGGGCCTCGGAAGTTTTGCACCAGCTGACTACAAGGGATAAATCAAAAAGACCGGACAAAATCCTCATTGCTCCCAGAATGACCCCGTATGAACCATCGTCTGTTACTTTAATTTCATCCTTTAAATAGGAACCGGCAGGGGTGGCTAACACCATACTGGATATACAACGACCATCCAGTTCATCACAGGCCGAGATGACTACACTGTCGATATCATCCCTTGTCACAGACGCGTCCTGAAGCGCCCTGGAAGTGGCTTCGAAGATCATATCATCTAACTTTTGATCCGTCTTTGAGCCTTCAATCTTGGTCATGCCTACACCCAAAATTGCCACATTTTCAGTCATAACATCACTCCTCCTTCCACGAAAAAACGTAATTTGTTGAGCATTTGCTTACATTCCCTTAAATCTGAGAAAAATATGATCAACGACACTGATTCCCCGGACCTCCTTCCTGTGTTGTTTGTTTGGATATTTAAAGATCGCAAAGATAATACTATTATGATTAATGGCAGAAATAAAGCGATAATGACTTGAGGGGTCAGAATTGAATATTGGTTAAGTAGATTATTGTAGTATCGAAACAGGCTATTTTTTATCCCAAACCTTTATTAACAGGGTATCTTTTCAGGGATGAGATATCTGCAACTTATTTCTGAAGGAACTTCAAGAAAAGCTCGACGCTATCTTATTTAACCTTACTTCGATCCTATATTTTGAGAAATATATCTATGAAACTTCATTCGGAATTTTTGATATTTGCAAGCATAAGGGTGGCTGTGTTAACACCTGACCCTATCCTTTACATTTCCATATCACGCTCATACAACCCTACAGAAGAGTATGACCGTACATTAAGCATTGGGTTTAATTTTAATTGGAAACAAAACCTATAATCTTTTTCAGAGACGTTCCCGGCCCAAATACTTCTGCGATACCCGCTTGTTTCAGTTTTGGCACATCATCAGGCGGCACGGTCCCTCCGAAAATCACCATGACATCATCGAGCCCCTCTTTTCTGAGAAGTTTTACAACCTCCGGTGCGAGTATCATGTGGTTTCCCGAAAGAGAACTCAACCCTATAATATCAACATCCTCCTGTATGGCAGAATCTACAATCTTCTCCGGCATCTGATTGCCTATATAAACTACTTCCATTCCCGCATCACGCAGGGCCCTCGCCACCACGATACTTCCCCTCCAGTGGGCATCCATACCAAGACGTGCTATAAGTATCCTTTTTTTCCCCTTCATCATTTTCCCTCCATTGAAATTTCCCCGCAAACTAAAAGAGTGGCGGATCCCAGACAGTGTAAAAGCGCTTCAGTGTTTTTGATATTTCACCTTCTGTTACATATACCTTTACGGCATCCACGATAACTTCCATCAGGTTTCTATTTTCCTCACAACAACGGAAGACTGAATCCAGTGCTTTTTGTACATCTTTTGCGCTGCGTTCTTTTTTAATTTTTTTGAGTTTTTCGCTTTGTACTTTAAGCGTTTCAGGCGACTCGAAAAGTTCTACGGGAATTTCCTCATCCTCAATCTGGAAACAATTAACCCCGACGATGGGCATTCCTCCTGACTCAATGGATGCCTGGTAATCAAAGGCAGCGGAAGAAATTTCATTATGTATCCAGCCTTTTTCCACGGCTTTCACGATTCCGCCCATATTGTCAATCTGCTCGATAATAGCATGAATCTTATCTTCCATTTGATTAGTCAGAGATTCCACAAAGTATGATCCGCCCAGAGGATCTACGGTGTTGGTAACACCGGTTTCTAACTGAACAACCTGTTGAGTCCTCAGGGCCGTGAGAGAAGAAAGCTCCGTGGGTGTACAGAGTGCCTCGTCATATCCGTCAACATGAACCGATTGGGCACCTCCCAGTACGGCAGCAAGAGCATGATACGCAGCCCGGGATATATTGTTCAGGGGTTGCTGGGCCGTTAGGGCTACCCCTGCTGTCTGGACATGAAATCGATACATGAGAGAACGAGGATTCTTTGCACCGAAACGTTTTTTCATAATCTTGCAATATACTCTTCTGGCTGCGCGATACTTGGCGATTTCTTCAAAAAAATCGTTATGGGCAGAATGGAAGAAACTCAGACGGGAAGCAAAACTATCAATATCAAACCCCCGTTTGATAAGTTCGTCTGAACAGGCAATGGCATTGGCAATGCAAAAGGCAATCTCCTGTGGCGCCGTACAGCCGGCTTCACGGTAATTGTAACCGGCGAAACTGATGGGGTTCCACCGGGGTACATATTTGGTGCAAAACTCAATAGCATCACAGCTCAGTTTAAATGAGGCCTCCGGTGGTAAAACACCGGGTGCAATAGTAATGGCTGTTTCCATGAGAAAGTCATTTTGACTCGTCCCCGTGAGTTTTTCAAATGGAATCGATCTGTTTTGAGCATTGGCAAAGTACATGGACTGGAGAGATATATTACCGATAGGTTGGCAACTGACCAGAGATACGCTGACTTCGTCGATGGGTATGCCATCGAACAAAATCCGCATATCTTCGATGGTATCAATGGCAACACCACCACGACCCACATCGGCGTAGACATCAGGATCATCACTGTCATAACCCCGCAACGATGGATAATCGTAAACACCGTTTATTCCCGTTGCTCCCTGTTCAAGGAGAAATTTATAACGCTTATTTGTTTCTTCGGGAGGACCAAAACCGGCTAATTGACGATGTGTCCATGTCCGGCCCCGATACATATTCGGGTGGACACCTCGTATATACGGTTCTTCACCCGGGAAACCCAGATCCCGGAGATAGTCCATCTCTGCTAAATGTTCAGGAGTATAAAGGGCCTCAACAGGAAAACCTGAAAGAGTTTCAAAGACTTGTTTACGTTCTTTTTTAGCAGAGTATACCTCATCCCGCCACTTCTTACTCTTGTCCTTTACCTTCTTAATGGAATTGGTATTTCTCATTAAACTTTCCTTTCGTATTAGTTTCACCAACCTTCAAACATCGATAGAATTTAAATCAGCTTCGCTATAACTATCGGTCTTTGCAGAAATTATACCATGGTAATCAAATCAAGGAATAACATAATGATAATATTAGATTGTTTTGAAGGTTACCCTGTGTCGGAAGGACATTAAAAGATATTGTAACGCGTGTTGATATTCTAAATGTGAAAGAATTACACAGAAAATGTGAAGATAGTACACGTTTACGAAGAATTTTTGTCAGATTGACCTAATGAAGGATCCAATTTGTTAATCAAGTATCTCAAGGAAAAGCGATCTATGTGTAACAGTTTTGCCGCCTTTTCTTTTTTGCCGCCCGACTTCTGCAAGGCCTTTCTAACAAGCATTGCCTGAAATGAGTTAGTAAGTTCTTTGATATCAATTCCCTCATCAGGTATCTCAAAGTTTACTACTTGATTTAAATCGCTTTTTTCTGAAAGATTATCATGACCGGATGCAATTTCAACAGGTATATGTTCACACTCTATTATCTCCGGATTATCAATGATCACTATTCTCTCTATGATGTTTCGGAGTTCCCTGACATTTCCCGGCCATGAATAACGCATCAACAAATTCATAGCATCTGACGATATCCCTTTTACACTTTTGTTAAATAAATCATTAAACTCGTTGATAAAATATTTTGTCAGGGGAATAATATCTTCGTTCCTGTCTCTCAGGGGAGGCAAAGAAATATGAACAACATTCAAACGATAAAACAGATCTTCCCTGAAATTTTTCTTTCTTACCTCATCACGGAGATCATAGTTGGTGGCGGTGATAATCCTTACGTCCATTTCCACAACTTTATCGCCACCCAAACGTCTGAATTTTCTCTCTTGCAGAACGCTGAGAATCTTTGCCTGCATCGCAGCATCCATATCGCCAATCTCATCAAGAAACAAGGATCCTCCATTTGCCTGTTCCGCGAGACCCTTTTTTGCTTTCTTCGCGTCGGTAAATGCCCCCCGCTCGTAACCAAACAATTCACTCTCCAGAAGTGTGGATGGTATGGCCGCGCAGTTAATCTCAACAAACGGACCATTGCATCTTGAACTGTTATAATGAATTGCCTTTGCCACCAATTCCTTCCCCGTGCCACTTTCTCCTTCTATTAATACGGTTGCGGAATCAATCCGGGCAATTTTTTTTGTCATATCCAGAACCTGACGTATTGCATCGCTCTGGCCAATGATCTTATCCAATCCATAAAAGATTCTGTCTTTTTCTATAAACCTTTTGACATCTCTTTGTAAGTTTTGCGTCTTGATGGCCAAGTTGATAAGAGATGTAACATTCTTTGTTTTAAATGGCTTGTTAATATAATCAAAGGCGCCTGACTTCATGGCGAGGACAGCATTGTCGATGGTACCATAACCTGTCATCATGACAACCATAAGATCATTGTCTATGTCCTTCAGCATTTTAAGCACATCGATGCCGTTTATGTCAGGAAGCCTGATGTCAAGCAGAACCAGATCAATATTTTCTTTCTTAGCTATCGCGAGACCTTCAGCGCCGGTTTCCGCAGTATAGACTCCAAAGCCCTCCTCTTCCAAAGCCACTTTGAGAGATTTTCTGATAAGTTTTTCGTCATCAACTACTAAAATCTTTGCCATCGATAAAATCCCATTAATCAATTATCGGCAACGACAGGGTAAACTTTGTGCCGCTACCCTCTGCCGATTCAACTTTTATAAAGCCGTTATGTTCTTTGATGATACTATGAGTTATGGAAAGACCCAGGCCCGTCCCCGCACTATGGGTTGTAAAGAAAGGATCAAAAATGCGGTCTTTGATAGGGTCAGGAATGCCTATTCCTGTATCTTTAATGCTGACCATTATCTTCTTAGGCTTGTCTAAAACATTTTGATCATGGTTAGAGAAAACCTCAATGTGAAGATCACCACCCTCCGGCATTGCCTGGATCGCGTTGATCGCAATATTTAATAACCCCTGTTTTATTCTTTCGCGATCCATGCGCGTTTTGGGAATGTTTTCACTATATTTGACTTCAACTCTTACGTTTTGATTTTTACATTGTTTATCAATCAGGAAACATATACTCCGGATGACTTCATTGATGTCAACCGGCTCCAGCTTCAAATCTTTGGGACGCGCAAAATCAAGCAGGCCGTTGACTATTTTTTCCAACCTGTCTATCTCGAAAGCAGCATCTTCAATCAAACCTATGTCAGACACAGATAATTTCTTTCTGCCTCTCAAGATATCTAGGACAACGCTGATTCCCGTAAGGGGATTTCTTACTTCGTGGGCTACTCCAGCTGCCAGCTCGCCTAATGATATCAATCGATTTACCCTCTGCAAATATTTGTCCCTCTCACGGGCACTGGTAACATCTTGAACAGTAAACAATACCCCCATAATATTTCCAGCATCATCGAAAATAGAAGAAGAGCTCATGCTCAATATAACGTTTTGTTTCCCCCTCTTGAAATTACATTCACAACCTTCGATGTTCTCATGATTTACAAGGGTAGACTTAAAAATCTTTTCCAGCTCTGGATTTAACTTATAAAAACTCTGTATGGATTTGTTCAAAATATTCTCTTTTTTGACCCAGAATATTTCTTCGGCCGCCGGATTTAGAGAAGTTATCTTTCCGTGAACATCTACGGTAAACATTCCATTAATGGAACTGTTAAGCACATTTTCAGAAAACCTCTTTTCGTTTAACAATGCTTCATATAGCCTTGAGTTTTCAATAACTATACTCGCATAACCTGCAAAAATGGACAGCGATTCAAATTCTCGTTCGGTAATCTCGGGCTCACCTTCTCTTTTATCCACTCCCAATATTCCTATAATGTCACCTTTTATCTTGAGGGGGACATAAAGTGTACAACCTCTTTCCATGTTCATGGTCACTCTTCTATCCAGATCTGTCACATTCGGATCGGAATTAAAATCCTTAATTAGAATTGGAATTCCCGTTAAGGTTACCTTAGTTTCTATACAATCATGCTTTTTCAGATTGAACGGGTGTGTCAGTACGAATTTTTCCTTATCAGGAGAAAACCCGGTAATATATTTGCATTCGAGTATTTCTTCCTCCTTATCGATGAGATAAATAGAGCATCTATTGAAGCCAAGCTCATATTTTACTGTTTCCATAATAGCCGTCAAGACCCTGTCTACTGAGGCTGGATTAGCCAATAACGTGCTTATCTGGTAAACATTAGAAAGAATATGATTAGCTGTTTCATCTAAGAAATGGTTTTGTTCCATCGATATATTTTAAATGTAAAGTTGTGTCAGGTAATTATGGTTATTTCTCTTTGTTTTTCTCAATTTTAGAAAAAGTTGTGCAACACTATGATATCAAAACTTGCACTGGTGTATTGTAAATCAATATTCTATTCCTGATCTTTGTGTCAAGAAATAGTTAAACTCTATGAATTGGGAACATGTACCAGACTGCGAACTTATTGATATTCCATGAATAAGTTATGATAACATCACTCTTGGAAGGTTTACCGATCTATATATTTTCTTGTCCATAACGATGCCATGGAGGACCACCTCCAACGCATAAAGAAGTCCCACATGCATCCACGGATGTTATTCTCCTTTATTTCTTTCCCGTTATCTCGTCAGGTAAAACTACTTCTTCCGGCCAAGTTGCGGGATATAACTGCCCGGGCTTTTCCCCGCGTTTTTCCTTTTTTGCTGCCAGACCCTTTCGCTTAAATTCTTCTCGAGGTTCCTTGGGAATCCTGCCGTTAAGGATCGACTCCGACCTCATCCGACGGCCAATCGTCTTCTCCCACATTCTGCCCAACGCAAGCACACGATCTACATCAATACCTGTTTCTATGCCCATTTCATCCATCATAACAAGCACATCCTCAAGACTCGACAGACCTACTGAATTCGGATCTTTATAGTAGTATTCTCCAGTTCCTCTGACCGGTGTACGATCGATGAAATTAGTCGGCTGACCTCCAATACCACCGAGCACGCCTTCATGGATATCAACTCCCGCATGTAAAGCAGCAAGGATATTGGCAGTTCCCCAACCCCTTGTCACATGAAAATGGGCCACATGAAGATCCGTATTGGGAAGATCATCAAGAATCATGGAGAAATAACGGTAAACCTGATCCGGAGGCGCGGAACCATCATGATCAGCATGTTCAATATCGTCAGCCCCTATGGCAAGCCAGCGCCTCGTAAACTCAAGGGCATCTTCAAACCTGGTTGGTCCCGAGATCGGACTCCCCCAGATGGTGCTGACCGTTCCAAACACTTTGATATTGACATCGTGGCATTTTTGTATGCATCTTTCCGCTTCCTCCCAGTATTCCGGAAGTGTTGTACCGGCATTCGCGAAGTGGTGCTCTTCGTCCGTGGAAACCATCATACCGATGCGATCGGGTCCCCAGCCTTCCTTCCTGCCGGCAACGGCCCTGTCTACTCCACTTTCACGAATAGCAACAGCGGTTATCTCAATGTCATCGAAGTTTATGCCGGCGCGGGACAAACGCCTGCTGTCACGGACACGCTTTAAAAGTTCATCCGCGTCCCGAAATTGCGGCATGAAAGCGGGATGCCCAAGATTGGTTATTTCCAGTCTCTTAAAACCGGCGAGAATAGATTCTTCCACATAGTAGACTTTGGCATCAGTGGGAATGAAAATCTCCTCGTGCTGCAGGCCTTCCCGTATGGAAACGTCTGCTAAACGCACCTTCTTAGGGTAACTCAACTGAAACTTGTCTTTCATGTATTACCTCCTGCAATTATTTCATTTATCGCGTATAAAGAGTTAGATTATACATCATAAAAACAATCACTTACCTTTGAATACCGGTTTTCGCTTCTCCGCGAAAGCCGCAAGAGCCTCGAGACGATCTTCCGTTGGAATTGTAATTTCATATGCCTTCGACTCAAGCGGAAGAGCCACTCCAAGACTGCACTCTGAACCGTAATTGATGGCAAATTTGGCCTGTTGAACACCAATAGGACCATTCTTGGCAATTTCCCTGGCCAGTTCCAGGGCGGCATTCATTAGTTCACCGGGTTCCACAACTCTGCTTACCAGACCTATCTCCAGGGCCGTCCCCGCGTCAAATCGCCTTGCGGTAAATACTAATTCTTTTGCCTTGGCCACACCAACGATCCGTGGCAAACGTTGAGTACCGCCGCCACCCGGAATGATCGCCAGACTGGTCTCGGTCAGACCCATAAGGACATTTGATGACGCAATGCGCAGATCACATGCCATAGCAAGCTCAGTACCACCACCAAAGGCATAACCATTGATTGCCGCGATTACAGGCACCCTCGCGTTCTCTACCGTAATCATTGTCTGACGTACAGTAGCTATAAACCGCCGTACCTGGTCATCAGAAAGGGTTCTTCTCTCGGCCAGATCAGCGCCTGCTGAAAATGATGCCTTCTTGCCCTCCGACGGTTTCGCGCCCGTAATTATTATGACCCTGATACTCATATCAAAATTTGATTCCTTGATTATATTTCCGAGCGTTTCAATCATATCAAAATTCATGCAGTTCATAGCCTCGGGACGGTTCATGGTAAGCACTAAAATTCCATCATCCGTCTTTTCCCGCAATATAACATCTGACATATCAAGACCTCCTATCCAGAAATTTGTATGTAATATTTTTCAAAACGTTTAAATTGAGACATTCGCATAAGATCTCAATTTACTCATTCCTGCGATATATCGCAGACTTAGAATTTAAAATTACCAAATTTAGATTCAGGAACCGGGCTCAAGAGAGAAACTTCAAAGGCCGTTGAGAGGACATCACGAGTATCCTTAAGAGGAATCGTTCCATCCTGATACAGCCTGGCCTCATTGTAGAAGGGATGGCCTTCCTTTTCATATTTATCGATCAGCTTTTGCTTATATTCCTCAGCCGCTCTTTCATCCATTTCTTCCCCTCTTTTCTTTGCATTTACACGCGCCAGAGAGGTCAAGATATTCCCGACAGTTCTCCCGGCCAACACTGTAGTCCTGGCACGCATGGTCCCAAAAATATAATCGGGATCAAATGTCCTGCCGCACATTCCGAAATTCGCGGCGCCATGGTCCGGGCCAATTATCCATTGAATCTTCGGAACATCCGCGCACGCGGCGACCCTCACCATGCCTGAACCGTATTTGCCAATCCCGGCATACTCTTCATCCTTCCCGACCATATAGCCCGGTGAACCTTGTATATACAGAATAGGTATCTTCTCCGTGCAACAACGAATTACCCATTCAATAGCCTTTCTCGCCGCATCTACATATATTACTCCGTTACCGCTACTTGCTACCAGACCTACAGGGATTCCCTTAAGGTGAATCTTGCCGCAGACGATGCTATCACCCCGGCCAGGATTGTACATACGCTTGTATTCGCTGAATTCGCTGTTGTCTGCTATGCACTGAATAACTTCCCGAACATTAATTCCCCTATATGTGTCCATGGGTAAGACTTCATATAAACGTTCTATGGGAACCTTCGGTTCTTTTGTCTCACGCCGTTCGATGTACAACTTCTGTTTAGGATCATAGGACAATAACTCTCTTAATTTTTCTACGCCCTCATCCTGCGAGTGGACAAAATGATCCGCTCCGCCGGATATACCGGTGTGGACCTTCGCGCCCCCAAGATCTTCCATGTTCACTATTTCACCAATCGCTGACTTGACCATGGGTGGCCCGGCGAGAAATGAATAGGACATTTTATCGATCATAACCGATTCACAGGCAAGATAGACGATATAGGCTCCACCGGCCGTGTTTCCTCCCGTGCTGAGAGTATATTGTTTGAGACCTTTGGCCGACATCCTGGACATGTTATAGAAAAAGTGGCCAAACTGATTCCTCCCGGGAAAAATTTTGTCCTGCATCGGGAGAAATCCGCCTGCTGAATCGGCAATATAAACACAGGGAATCCCGCTCCGATCTGCTATTTCCTGAGCGCGAAGATGTTTTTTGCAATTAATCGGGTAATAGGCACCCGCCTTCACGCGGCTGTCATTAGCAATGACCATTACCCAGTTACCGTGTACTTTACCCAGACCTGTAGCCAAACCAGCGCTGGGCACATCCATTGTCGGTTCATCAACTACATCATAGTCGATTCCAAAACCAGCGCCCCGGCTAAGTTCATAAAACGTTGTCTCCGGATCTATTAACTGTTTTATGAGCTGGCGAACCGGCTTTTTCCCCTGCTTTGCCAAACGGTCAATCTGCTTCTGACCTCCGGGATTGGCACCTCTTTCCCACAGATCATAAATCTTTTTCTCTTCCGCCAGCCAGTGCTCTCGATTTTCCTTATACTCCCTTTCCTTCCTTTCCTTGCGTGACTCCTTCTTGCCCGATTTCACGGCCATTTTGATATCTCCTTTCATTTTGAAATATTTAACTGTTTCAAGATCTTGATATATGATTACTTTTTATCTTTTTCGTTACCGATTAACATTTAAATTGTTCACTCAGGAACAAAATCATTAAAATCCACCCCTGAGTGAAGGAAGGAGGGTACTGTATGGCACCAGACCCCGCTCAACAACTAATTTGTTCAGTTTTCAGGGATCATAAATGTTTTTTGAAGGCATATACGGTATTTATTGCTTAAATCCCTTACCGTGGCCTCTTTCCGCAGAACAACTTCAAGACAAAGGATACCAGCATTTCGTCTCTCTGGTTTTTAATCAAATTGCGTGTCGTTAAAACGCCCTTATCATTACCCTTGTCTGTTATCTCAATAACTTCCACTTCACAACGTATAGTATCGCCAATCCTGTTCGGCGCCGTAAAGCGCACATCGTCCATGCCGTAAAAGGCAATAAAAGACTTTGGAAGATAACTCGAATATGGCCCCAAACGAAAGGGAAGGGCCATGCCGATACTTAAGGTAAGCATCCCGTGGGTAATTCTGCTCTTAAAAGGAGTTTTTGCCGCATATTCCACGTCTGTGTGAAGAGGATGCCAATCACCGGTGAAGCCTGCAAAGTTTATAATGTCTGCCTCAGTAATTGTTCTCGCAGGTGATATTATTTTTTCACCCACGGTGTAATCATCAAGATACTCGTACTCTTTTGCCATCTTTTCTTCCCTTCCTTTCTTTTTATTTTTCGCGATTGCATCATGTTGGTTGCTGCAAAGATAAAATTACCCAATCTTTCAACTTCCTGCGAATTCATCATATCTGAATACCCGCAGTAAGGTTGAGCAAACTTTGTACCAATATTTTTTAGCAAGAGATTAGTTAATGGTCTGCTGATTTATTCCGGCTTTCCACGAGGGAGGATGTTTGAAAAAAGGTGGTTTTTTAATCTTAAGTCACTACTTTATCTAACTGATATTAAAAGTAATTTATCAATTCGGGAAAACATATTTCAATAAACGTGATTATAGTCTTCTTGATATTTCAAGCTTGATTAATTGTATTGATTTATCAGAAACTATGTTTAAGAAAGTGGGTTAAGATTATTTCAACAAAGGACAAGAATATAAAAGAATGTAACGAATTAATCCAGTATCACACAGTTAATATAGCGAATTTGCAGTTCTCATGATTGGGATAACACAAGAATTTAGGGAAGATAGCGATAGCGGATTAAAACGAACCAGCAGGTGGATTAATTTAATCCACAGATTTCGCAGATTACACGGATTACTCTAATCACTTAAAGGACGATGCGAAATCTGAAGGGTTTAATTCCCCGCAACTTGCTGCGACAAAAAATACAAAACACTTATTCCGATACCCCGTGGCTTGCCGCGGGTATAGTTCATTTCGTTTGCGAAGCGTTCAGAATTCTCCTCAGTCTTTGTCTTGTTATTCCCAAGGTACTGGCTGCTTTTGTTTTGTTGTTTTTGTATCTGGACAGGATATTTTTTGTATAAAGATTGATAAGCCTATCCAGAGGCATCGGATCGAGAACATTAATTTTGGCCATATTCAATTTGCCATTTGTGCCGGCAATTTCCAGTGGTATATCAGCCGTGGTTATCAATTCGCTATTACTTAACAAAGCAGTCCTCTCGATGACATTTCGCAGTTCTCTAATATTACCCGGCCAATCATAGTCTAACAATACCGCTAAAGCCTTGTCATCATAATTTCTTATATTTTTATTTAGCATTTTATTGTAATCATTAATAAAATGATTTACTAACAGGGGGATATCATCCCTTCTTTCCCTAAGGGGGGGGACTGAAATGCATATTACGTTGAGACGATAGTATAGATCTTCTCTAAATCTGCCTTCCTTGATTTCCTCCAACAGATCCTTATTAGTAGCTGTAATAATCCTTACATCAACTTCAATACTTTCCGTTCCACCCACCCGCTGAAATTTTTTTTCTTCCAAGAATCTCAAAAGTTTGACTTGCGTTTTCTGGCTAATTTCTCCGATCTCATCAAGGAAGAGAGTTCCTCTATCGGCAAGCTCAAACATCCCCTTTTTTTGCTTAATTGCTCCCGTAAAGGCCCCCTTTTCATGACCGAAAAGCTCACTTTCCAGAACGCCTTCCGATAACGCCGCACAATTGACCGTAATAACAGGATTGTTTGAACGAGGTCCGCTATAATGAATAGCATTGGCAAATAGTTCTTTCCCTGTACCGCTTTCCCCCAAAATAAGAACGGTTGATTGACTGTTGATTGCCACCCGCTTGCTTAGCTCGATAAGCTGCTTCATCCTGGGATTATCAGTTATGATCCTGTCAAAGCTGTACCTTTCTTTTTTCGTGGATCGTATCTGGTTTACTTCAGATACTATCTTTTGAGATTCAAGGCATCGGGCAATAATAAACTCCAGCGCCTCAATGTCAAAGGGTTTTGCGATATAGTCATAGGCACCCAGCCTTATCGCTTCAACAGCCCCTTTAATCCCGCTGAAAGCGGTCATCACAATAATGGCTGAATTGCTATCCATTTCTTTGATTTTCTTAAGAACCTGCATCCCATCGATATCAGGCAATTTCACGTCAAGCAAAATCAAATCGGGAAAATTCTTTTCAAAGCAATTCAATGCCTCCCTGCCATTTGTTGCTGTAAGGACGCGGTACCCCTCTTTTGATAAAGCCTTTTTAAGGGATCTTAAGAGTAATCTTTCATCATCAACTATTAAGATTGCTGGTTTCATTGGTATCCTTCAAGTATTAACTTTGTTTAATTTTGACGGCTTCGTAAAAAGTCGGAGTTTTTGCCGTTTTGTCATTCCCGACCTGATCGGGAATCCATAACTGCGTGTAATTACTGGATTCCCGCTTTCGCGGGAATGACAGATTATTGAGTTTTTGACTTTTTACGAGTCCATCAATTTTGAAATGTAGCAAGTTTTGTTCCAGATATGAAGGCTTAAGGTGTGACTGGCAATTTGACGCTAAATGTAGTCCCTTTTTCTTCCCGATTTTCTACCTCAATCATTCCTCCGTGATCCTGAACGATTTTATATGACACCGCTAATCCCAGTCCGGTTCCAACATTTTTTGTGGTGAAGAAAGGATCAAATATTTTATTAATATTGTCGGGTGGAACACCCACGCCATTGTCTTTAAATTTAATTGTAATCCATTTGTCCTTCCTATCCTCACTTTTTGCAGTTTCTGTACATATCAGTATCTCTCCCATCTCCTTTACTGACTCAATAGCATTGATAATCAGATTTAAAAATACCTGCCGTAATCTATTTGGATCTGCTTTAATATGACCAATACCATCGTTGAATTGAGTATTTAAATCTATCTTCTTTTGTTGTGCTTCTTTTTCTATTAAAGACATGGTTGCAGTCAGCAAAGTATGGACGTCAATCTCTTCAATTTGAAGCGGAAATGGCCTCACCAGATCCAGGATTTCTCTAATGAGTTTTTCCACCCTGTCGATTTCTTGCATTATGTTTTGCAGGTCGGTTTTTTGGGAAGAATTCTCATCAAATTCACATTCAAGATTTTGCACGGTCGTATAGATACCTGCCAGAGGATTTCTGATTTCATGAGCAATGCCTGATGCTATACGGCCGAGAGCGGCAAATTTTTCAACCCGTGATAAATAATCATCCATTTTCTTTTTTTCTGTTAAATCAGTAATTAATGTTACGGCACCCAATATATTCTGATTTTCATCTATAAGGGGGAAGGCGATCAAATCAAGAATTAATCTTTTGTCTTCATTGTTACGGTAAACGACTTCAAAATGGTCAATATTTTCTTTTCTTTTCAACGCCCTGTATATTCTTTTGCTTTCAGTTTCATCAAAACCAAACATCTCCTGGATGAGTGACTCCCTTGCATCTTCCCTGCTGATTTCCAGGATCTCCTCCGCCCTCGGATTAAGATTCAGGATGTTGCCCATAAAATCACTTACAATTATACCATTTACCGAACATTTAATAATGTTTTCCGACACCGTCTTTTCATCACTCAGAGCCCTGTAAAGCCTGGCGTTCTCTATTACAATTGCGGCTTGATTTGCAAAGATAGCCAGTGATTCTACATCATCCTGTGTAATCTCCATCCGGGTTCGATATCTGTCAACTCCAATAATGCCAATGACCTTTCCCTTTAGCTTAAGAGGAACATACAGCACCGATTTCCTTTCCTGATATTTATTAATAATTCTATCGATTTCTGTAATATGAGGATCGCTTGCTGTGTCCGGGAAAAATTGTGGCTTTCCATATCGGATAACTTTCGTTTCATAACAGTCGTGCCGATCGATGATTAATGGCTTTTCCCACGCGCGCTTTTCTCCTTCAGGCGTAAATCCTTTGATGCATTTACATTCCAGTCTGGTCTTGTCCTTATTAAGTAGCATGACAATGGCTCGATCAAAATGGAGTCCATTCATGACACGATCGACGATCTCATTTAAAACTTCATCAAGATCAGGAGATTGCGTAAGGAGTGCACTAATTGCATAAATATGATTCAATAAGTTGTTTTTCGCATCCAACCTGGCACTCAATTTTTCATTTAAGCCTTCTAAATTTTCTTGAGATTGTTTCATTTGACTTATTCCTTGTAAAGGTTGTAAGTTTTAATCAAGTCGCAAGATTATTTACCTTGGAAATATGGAAATGCTAACATAAATTTATTTACAAAAGAAGCCATATTGTAGAAAGAATTTACAGGCGAAATGACGATAAAACCGACTGTGAAAATCGGCTAACAATAATGACTCGATTTAATCAAGAAGTGAAAGAAGATAATGGAGCAAGACATTGAGTGATATCGTATATTCATTAAACATATACTATAGTTGATTTAACCCGTTAAAGTTATTCAACTTTTCGTTCCTGCTTTCTGCAAATACAATGAAAAATAATCATTTAATTCAATTTCTTTTCCGCGAATATCTACCTCAC
>Ga0209121_10002523_pt1 | contig 18498 bp, 17 predicted proteins | sample Cruoilmetagenom3_FD_187292 | JGI IMG/M metagenome (GOLD analysis project Ga0209121, IMG submission 187292) | Oil polluted marine microbial communities from Coal Oil Point, Santa Barbara, California, USA - Sample 3 (SPAdes) (version 2) | ecosystem: Environmental > Aquatic > Marine > Oil seeps ... | reverse complement strand
CAGGAGCATTCCAGTTAGGATTATGATTATTTGAGTAATTGTGTGGTGTACCATAAATATCCAAAGTATCGTATACTCGATAAATAATGGGTGATTGAAAACCAGAATTATTTATCCAATTTCTTTTATCAACTATATTTTTTAAGGTATTTTCAACCTTATAAGCTTTCCAATCATGCGCAGAATCAAGATAATAATCTAATTCTTTTTCTTCATAATTATTTAAATCAATTTTTTGATTAAATTTATATAAATTTCCATAATCTGTTATATTTAAAGCGTTTTCATTTCCTTCAAATATAACAGAATCAGTATCTGCTAGTAATGGAATTTGGGAGAAATTATTAAAATCTCTGTTTATTTCTGTAATATTATTGGAATTTGAAACGAGAAAACTACTCGAAAGAAATATTGCTAATATAATAGAAAGATTTGCTATTTTTAGAGCCGAGTTTTTTTTAAAAAGTGAGTTATTTGAACAATTTTTCATAATATCCCCTATTATTGATTAAAATGATTATAAAATTTATAAAAACTAAAATTAATAAATTTAAGTTTTAAACTAGACAAAAGAGTTAAAGAATAAAGGTATTTTTAAACAAGCTTCAACTTAGAAATAATGATAAGAATGCTAAATTAAACGATTATTTTATCCTATCCTTAGTTAGGAAGATCATTGATAAACTCTGATTGTAGGAGATTAATATAAGAGAGTTTGTCTCCGTTTGTTAACGAGTTTACTTTAATTCCCTTTTTATTATAGGTATCTGGAGGCATTTCATCAATAAGAGAGATAATAAGAATAATAGCATTTTTTACAAATTCTTTTTTCCTCGTTCGTTTCAAAACTTTCATTAATTCAATAAACGATTTATCCTTCCAAATTTCTGCTGTTTCCCTGTTTATGTTTTGATTTTCAAAAAAATCAATAATGTTTAGATAATAATCAAGCTCGTAGTTATCGCTATTATTTGATATGCTCATTATTGAGATGTCCATTATTGTTAAACCGCATTCTTAGATATATAACCTTAGAATTTATTTTTAAATTAGACGAGAATCTTAGTTTTTTGTTATTACATTTCGCACAATTTTTTTTGGGAATGTTATACCCAAAATTAAATCCCACTGTGCTCAATTAAAAAAAGCGTACTAGTGCTTTATTTTCTTTAGTAATATTTAGATATCATATTACATGAAAGGGTTTTGTAATAAAGAATAATTTAAGGTTTCTTACTTTATAAATTTTCCAATTCCGGAGGGACATAAGAATAAGTTTCTAAGAATCGTTTTCTTACATCTTTAATGTCAAAAGTTTGCGTTTGCGCGCCACTAGTCTCAACAACAAAAGAGCCTACTATCGAGCCTAATCGACAAGAGTCTAAAAGAGTCATATCTAAAATTAACCCCGTTAAAATTCCGGCCCGGTAACCGTCTCCGGCACCTGTCGTATCGATAATCTTTTCAGCCTTAGCAATTGGGATCTCTACGCGAAAAATTTTATCCGAATCGCTTTTATAGATAAGTTCGGAACCTTCTGAACCTTTGGTTTTAATAATAGTTCTAACAAGCTTAAGAAGTTCGTTTTCATTTAGTTCTGTTTTAACCATTACGTGATTTATTTCGTAAGTATTTCCAATTAAAATTTCTGATTTTTTTAAAATATCTAATAAGATGTTCTTAGGAAATAACGGCGTTATTTGACCCGGGTCAAAAATCATTGGTATTTTTAATTCTTCTAGTTGTTCGGAAAAATTCGTCATGGCTTCAATACCTTGGGTCGAGTTTATCGCGTATACATATTGTTCGGGATTTTGGATTTTTTGTCGTAAATCGATATTTTTGCTCTCGTCTAAAGCGCCTCCGTGAAATATTATCATCTGGTTAGCCTTGATATCGTTTACAATATAACAAGCCGCTGTAAAAAGCTTTTCGCGAACATCTACGTTAAGTTCGATATTTTTAAACTTTGTTATGTGGCTTTTATAGCCTAAGCTTTCAAAATCCTTCCCAACTGAACCTAATAATGAAACTTTAGAAATGTTAAGTAATCCAAGGTTAAAAGCAATATTACCCGCAGTACCGCCGTAATGTTGAATACGGCTTTTAGCAGTAACCGTGCTTTGGTATTCCTCTTTTTCGTGATCAATAGAAACTGCGTTAACAAAATTCTCTTCAAAAGTCATAATATAATCAAAAGCTAAAGAACCCAGAACAATGATTTTATCTCGTTTCATAAAGAATTAAACCTTTTAGTATAATTTAGCAAAACTATATTAATATAATCCTTAACATGTATTAAAGATTTTATAAATTAATGAACCTATCAAATCTAAGAGTATTACTTTTAAAGTATTTACAATTCTAAGAGATATATGAAAGACCTAATAAAATCAATTGAATCCTTAAAAAATAGCGATATATCAAACATCGTAGATACTCGCATCGAGCAATTTATTTCTGTTAAAAAGAAAGGAATTTCTGAAATATTTAAAGAATTATGTTTTTGCATAATGACAGCTAATTGTGGGGCAGAGAAATGTATTGAGGTAAACGATCGAATAGATAAAGGATTTTTGAATCTCTCAGAAGAAGAATTAGTTGACAAATTTAAAGAATTTGGTTATCGCTTTCCTAACCGTAGGGCAAATTATATTGTGGAAGCTCGAAACTATATCTCTGAGTTAGAAAGCATAATAAATTCTAATATAGATGAAATTATATTAAGAGAATGGATTGTAAAAAATGTTAAAGGCTTAGGTTATAAAGAAGCGAGTCATTTTTTACGAAACATAGGCTATAAAAACTTGGCAATAATTGACTTCCACATCGTCGATCTTCTAGTAAAATTCGCTTTAATAGAAAAACCTAAATCTATGACCAAAAAGAAATATTTAGAAATTGAGGATGTTCTCAAACAACTTGGAAGAGAATTACATCTGGACATGGCCAAGTTGGATTTATATTTATGGTATAAAGAAACAGGAAAAGTGCTAAAATAAATTTCAAATTACTTTAATACATTACCTAAAGGTAGATCTAAATCTACTTCAGCGTTTTTTAATCGCTTCATAAACTCAATGGTTCCAAGTTCATTTACCATTAATTCCAGCAAATTTTGATACAACGCTTCCATATTATCTTGTCCCATTTGAAAGTAGATGTTCTCGTGAGATAGATTAATTTTTAAAATTTCGTACATTCCTTGAATACATTCCTTAATATTTTCAAAATTTGTTAGTGATTGTTTCGTTAGCTCGAATACTTCATCCATATTATCCATATTTTATCCTTACCTCTAATAAGGGATAAAAAATTTACATTTAAAAATTTCTGGATATTTGAAGAATTGTGTGATCAAGCAACAAACTAACTAATATTAGAAATTTTTTATTAAAACTTTAAAACTCAAATATAAATAGATTTAATTTTTTTACTTATTTAATTCAAAGAATTGACTTTTTGGATGAACATCAACTTTTATCGTAATAAATCAACTCTAAACACTAAATACTTATGAATGTGGAAAAGGGATTAATAAACGCAATTGTTTACACAGAGATACACGACGCAATAGGACCAAATCCTATTTATTGGGCTCCTTCTAGTTTACCCGAAAACATTAGAATGCTAGTTGGAATTAAAACAGTTACAATCCTTACAGGCGATCAAGGAATCACCCCAGAATCTCTCCTTATTATCCCATTTCCTTCTTTAAGGCTAAAAGGGTTAATAAGATATATTGAAAGGGAAGACGAAACCCGAAGAGGGGGGTACGCTAGGTCAGCTATTACTTTTTTGTTTAAGGAAGAGGATGATATTATTTTCTACAAATATATGGTTTACCTTAAAGCCCCTTTCAACGAAGCAGCGAGAAAAATTAAAGAATTAGAAAAACAACAGGCACATAGTGAAAGAATTTTTGAGGAGATAAAATTATTAGGAGATAGCGTTAGTAAGTTACTCAAAGATTATAAAAGTAAAGAGATTGCCTCACACTCTAGTGAAGAATTTCCCGAACATAGAGATAAAGAAATAGATAAAGTTAAGTTTAAATTCAAATTAGTAGTTGTAGGAGACCCTGGCGTAGGAAAAACGTCAACTATTCTACGATTTTCCGATAATGCATTTTTAAGAACCTACATTCCTACCATGGGAGTTAATATCACGGAGAAAAGCTTTCGCGTTAAGGAAGACTTTCTTGAAGTGATATTATGGGATTTAGCAGGGCAATCAAAGTTCCAAACGATGAGAAAACACTTTTATCAAGGTTCAGAAGCTATTATTCTCATTTTTGATTTGACAAATCCAATTACTTTTAAAAGTATAAGGAAATGGTACGACGATGTAATAAAGAATATGGATAAGCCGCCTAAAATGATAGGTTATATTTTTGGAAATAAAAGCGATTTGGTGGACCAGAGAAGAGTTCAGGAAAGCGAAGGGTTAGCGTTAGCTAAGGAGTTGAATCTTGAATACATAGAAACTAGCGCTTTGACAGGAAATAACGTTGAATACGCTTTTTATAAAATAGCAGAAGCAGTAATTGAAACGCATTTAGAAGAAATATAAAGGTAATAAAAATTAATAATAAATATGAATATTGAAGAAGCAATTTATAAAAGAAGAACTATAAGAAGATATAAGCAAGACCCAATTCCAAGCGATATTCTGAAAAAATTAATTGATTACGCTCGAGTTGCTCCAATGGCTCGAAATGTTCAAGGTCTTGAGTTTGTCATCGTTGAAAATAATAAAATAAGAGAAAAATTATTTCAATTAATTAAATTTGCCGGTTCTTTACCGGAAGCCCAGCGAACTCCAGAACCAGGAAGAGAACCTACTGCGTACATAATAGTTCTTGTTAATACAGAAATTAAACCCTCATTTTTTGATTTTGATGTTGGAGCAGCGGTAGAAAATATCTTATTAGGTGCAGTTAAATACGGGATAGGGAGTTGTTGGATGGCTAACATTAAAGTCAGAAAAATTAAATCGCTATTAGAAGTTCCAGATCAATATCAAGTTAAACACGTAATCAGCTTAGGATACCCTGATGAAGAATCATTTATGGAACCTTATGAAGATTCATATAAATATTGGAAAAATCCCGATGGTACTATGCATGTACCAAAAAGAGATTTAGACGATATTATTTTCAAAATTTTTTAAATTGATTAATTATACTTCTCTACTCATTTTTTGAAGTTATAGTTATAATATTTTGTGCTTATAATATAATTCACTTAAATAATACACAAAAATTAAAATAAATATAGGCAGTAAGAAGAATAATTGCTATTCAATAGTTATAGGAATATTACTTAATGACTCCTAGCCCCACCCTAGATTTTGTTTTTAGTTGTTTATCAAAAAAAGAACAAAAATCTTTTTTTAAAACAATCTTCCCTTTGATACTTTATGATCTTATTCAAATTTAAGCTTTATTCCCCAGAATTGAGGACAAATTCTATTATGTCCTCAACATTGGAGAAAAATTGTTAGTAACATCAAATATGAGGTTCAGGTTTTTGTTTTCATAAAATAGTTTTTCTTATATGTATAAAATATGATTTTTTAATTACCAAAAATTTATATAAGTTTACAATCTTCTATTTTTTATTGGTTTGAAAATAAAAATAAAAAAAAGAGATTCTTTTCAGCCCTCCGAGTTCACAGACTCGTTTCGATTGATAACAGTCCCCCCAAATGAGAGTATAGATTGCTAGAATCAATCCAAGCTTATCTTAATAATTAAAATGAAGGAAAATAACAGCAAGTTAAAATAAGAATAATAAATAAAAGCATAAAGAAATTAATTAATATGACTCCACAAAGAAATTCTACCGAAAGTCCTAAGTTAAGTAAAAATAATTTTGACTTAAATAATCTATCCATGCGAGAGTTTGAAGCCTTTTTGATCTTTTTAAGGCACGAAGGAGAAGAATTAAGCGTTTTGAAAAAATTTATTGATTTGAGTTTTAATCATACAAGCAGAACAAAAGGTTACGATTATATCAATATTTTATGTGGAAAAGGCTTAGCATTTAAGAAAACGGCGACTGAAAAGGGAAAGAATGTAACGAGAATTTTTATCAGAAAAAAGATTAGAAAAGAATACGAAAAATTTGTATTACCCACGATTGGAAGCATAAAAGAATCGCTGAAAGATGTTTTCGAAGAATACATAGACGATCTTAAAGATGTGGAAAAAATACGAGAGAAATTTAGAGCATACACTGAAAATGTTATATTATCAATTAGTCATTTACTAGTAAATGAGCCTGTAAAATCTTTAAATAGTAAACGATTCCATAAAAAACTAAATGACACGATTTGGAAATATTTTAAGGCTGAAATGCTAAAATACGAAATGTTTTCAAAATAAAAAATAAAAAAGAAAAAAGAGAATAATTTATAAAATCTAACAAATAGTTTAAATTGCTAATATTTAACATTTAATTAAAAGACGAGGATAAATTGTTACTTCAGAGTGCCTTAACAGAAAGAATAATTTTAGTCGCTATATTCCAGATTTGGCCAATTATTTATGATTCTTTTTTTGCGTATAAATTATTAAAACGCGCAACAAATCGTTCAACAGTCACTCTAAGTTGCCTTTTTATTTTTATGGCACTTGCTTATTTCCTTGCTTCTGCTTCAATTTTTCTTACAAATACCCCCTTTGCATATCTTTGCTATATAATTGGTTTTTTTGCGTTTATATTCGCTCATAGTTTTATAATAATTTTTAGTTGGCTTATCGCAAATCTTGACAAGAAATTATCTTCCAAGTATTATTTAGGGATTTTAATTTATGGAATCTTATCAACTTATGTCTTCTGGGTAGGAATTTTTTTCGAAGGGATTCAATACGATTCAAGCACAGGTTGGATACCTATTTTTAGCTGGTTATTTCTTTTTATCAATTATAGCTATATAATAATTTTTTTAATCGTTCCCGAAATAATTTTAGCCGTAAAGCTAATAAATATATTTGAAGGCATACTACTAAAACGAAGAATCAAACTGTTTCTTATTAGCATATTTTTAGAACTTGCTATAGTACTTCTCTTAGTTTTATATAATACTTGGATAAATAGTACTCTTGTTTTCAAGGTAATTTATTTATTTATAATACCACCCTTAGGCATTTTAACAGCTTATTTTATTTACAAGAGCTTTGGAAAAGCATTGGAATAATTTAATTCGTAAATATATAAAATTCTATTTTATACTCTTATACTTGATTAGATTAACACTAAATAGTTTAAAAGGTGACTCCTAGCCCCGGGACCTAATAATAAGGTCTGAAACTAAATAGGGAGAGAAGGGTGAAACGAAGTGTGCGTTCAAACACACTACCAAAAGACAAAAATCCAGGGTGGGGCAGGAGTCTTTGTTAGGTGTTAGTTTTATATTTTTAAATTTTAATTTATATTTCTGTCGATTTTTAACTAATTCTCCCTTTAGTTGTGATTATTATTATCGCATACTATAATAAACTTTTGTGTTGTTTAAATTGAAGATTAAGTTTAAATTTTTTTTATATAAAAAAAAGTATCAAAATTTTTGAAGAACGTTTAAAGCAATTTCTGTTGAAATTCTTGCTTCCTCTGCATTAACCATTCCAATCGTCGAGCAACATATATTATGCTCAGAGATATATTCATAAGCCTTATGTGGCTCTAATTTACCTACTGCTAAAGTTTTCATTCCTATAAAATAATGGTCTTTATGACTATTTACAATATTTTCTAACTTTTTTTGTTCACCCATGTACATTCCTTGAGCGTTAAAGGGGATTAGAAAAACTTTAACGTAAGGAATGTGTTCGAAAGCGTATTCTAAGGTAGATACGGGGTTATGAGCGGCAATTCCGGGGATTATTCCTCTTGACTTAATATCGTCTAGTAACTTTATTAATTTATCATCCTTCTTATCCGAAATCATTCCGTGTGCGAAAATTATCTTAGCCTCAAGCTTTGCAAGTTCTTCAATTAAAGGATCGGGACCAGGAAAGGTAGAGCCCATTATTATAAAATAGTAGTTAGTTTCTGCCATTATTCTGGTAGCTTCACTAACTTATCCCGCTCAAAAAGAGAAAATAAGATAAAAAAAAACTGAGAAAAGAAAAGAAACTATTTTACTTCTATCTTTTTCTTTTCTTCTTTAATTTTAGGTAAAATTAATTTTAAAATCCCTTTATCAAAAGTTGCTTCAATTTTATCTTCGTCAATCGTTTCTGGTAAAGTAAAGCATCTAAAGTAGCTTGAACTACCGTATTCTCTATGGATATAGCCTTTATCTTTTTCTTCAAGTTCGCTTTTTTGTTCTCCCTTGATTTCTAAAGTTCCATTATGAATATTAATTTCAATATCCCCTTTTTCTAATCCTGGTAATTCTGCATTAATGCTAAAATGATCGCCTTCATCAGTAATATTTGCTAATGGACTCCGGAAGAATTTATCATCATTATATAAACTTAGATCAAATGGTTTAAAATCCCAGAATCGAGAAGGTTTCATGAAGTCCATGAATTTACTTTCCATATCATCGAATAATCTATCAATGTTTCTAAAAACTGGTAAAGGCCGATAATTTCTTAAATGGGTTTCACTTTTTTTCTTTTCTTCCTTAGGATTATCGTATTTAATTTTAGATTCTTCTTCATTTTTTATCTCTAATTTTTTCTCTTCCTTAATATTTGACATAGTTTTTCCCTCCTATATATTTTTTTGGCAACAACCTATTGTTGTCAACCATTAATTGACATGAAACAAATATTATATTTAAATTTTACGATTTCAAGAAATGAGTTATTTTGCCCTTTAAATTATTAATATTAATGATTTGTTCAAAAATTAATTATTTATATTCTTGAGAATAAGGATATAATTAGATGATAAAAAATATAAAAAGGTGTACATCCAAATTAAATTAAAATTCTTTTTTATAAATTAAATTAAATTTAAATTAAATATAATGGATAAAAATGACAGATCCAAATGCTATAAAAAATAATCCCTTCAAAGATTTAGGTGAAATTCCCGAGAAGAAATACCACGATGGATACACCCTCAATTCAACGTACATTACAGTGAGAGATGGGGTTAAAATTGCTGCGACAATTTGCCTTCCTAAGGGACTTTCTCCGGACGAAAAAATCCCTACATTATTAACTCAAACGAGATATTGGAGAGCGATGGAATTGAGAATTCCATTTAGATGGCTTTTTGATAGTATGATAACAAACGCTCCAAACCCCGAAATTGTTACTAGTCGAGGCTATGCTCTCATTTATACCGATGTTAGAGGGACAGGGGCATCATTTGGTACAAGAATAATACCATTTTCCGAAGAGGAAGTAAAAGATGGCTCTGATATAGTTGATTGGATTATAACTCAGCCTTGGTCGGATGGAAATGTAGTTTCTAAGGGAATTTCATACTTAGCAACTACGGCAGAATTATTTTCTGGAAATAATCATCGAGCAATAAAAGCAGTTATGCCCGGACATGGATATTGGGACCCATATACTGATGTAGCTTTCCCAGGAGGATGTTATGACCATGCTTTTATGCAGATGTGGTCATTTCTAGGGAAAAATTTAGATTTAAACAGCCCTAAGGTTTTTTCGCAAATAATGCCAGAAGTCTGGTTATTTGTTAAAGGCGTAAAACCGGTAAGTTCTGATACGGATCTAAAATTATTACAAGATGCTATAAATCGACATGAATCAAATAAATATGTATATGAACATACGCTAAAAAGAGATTTTCGCGACGATAAGCTTCCTGATGGTACTGTTTTTGACGATATTAGTATATTTGCTCAAAAAGAAAAAATTGAATGTTCAAAAGTTCCAATTTTAGCTTGGTGCTCGTGGTATGATTCAGGATATGGAGACGCAATTATTAATCGATTCATGAACTTAAGCAATCCCATGATCGCTATTTTAGGTGATTGGACTCATGGAGCGGGATTACCAGCTAACCAATTTTATCCTGAAAGAACCGTAGTAACTCCAAAACCACGAGATAGAATTAATACTTGGATCAATTTCTTCGATAAATGCGTATATGGCGATGGAATTCAAGGTAAAATGCTATATTACTATACACTGGTTGAAGAAGAGTGGAAAAAAACTAATGTATGGCCACCTTTAGGACATAATTATCAAAAATGGTATTTTTCAGAAAATTATTCTCTAACGAGAGAAGAACCAGCGATAGATGTTGGAGCTGATAACTATAAAATTAATTTCCGGGCCACAACTGGACGAAATAATAGGTGGTGGGCACTATTAGGTTTACCTATAACATACTACGATAGAAATAAAGTTGATGAGAAACTTCTATGTTATACTAGCCAACCATTCGGATCTGATACAGAAATCACGGGACAAATAATTCTATGCCTATACATGGCATCGACGCACGAGGATGGCGCAGTTTTTGCCTATTTCGAAGATGTAGATGAAAGTGGGAATGTTATTTACATAACTGATGGAGAATTTAGATTGATTCATAGAAAGATTTTATCTACAGAACCGCCATATAAAATGTTAACCCCATACCATAGCTATAAAAAAGTGGATTCTTTGCCTCTTATTCCCGGAGAGATAACAGAGGTTAAGTTTGGATTACACGCAACTTCAGTTCTTATTAAAAAAGGACATAGAATTAAAATTGCCATTGCTGGAGCAGATAAAGACACATTTATACGTTATCCTACAGAAGGAAGGCCAACAATTACTATATCTCGATGTAAAGAATTTTCATCTTATATTAAAATTCCAATTATAAAGAAGGAGTAAATTAACTCATTAAATAGGTGATAGAAAAAATGGAAGAAATTATACCAAGTTTAAAAGGTATGTTAAAAGATGCAACTATTATAAAGTCAGATGCAACCAGATTTGAAATAACTATAACAATACTTAATGAAATTAAGGGTAATGTGGCAGATCCTGACGAAATTTTAGTTATGCTAAAAATGTTTGGTGGGTTAAAGGAGGATGTTCCCATGGAAATAGACATCAATAACGAAACGCAGATTATCGAACTAAAATTTCAAAATGAAGAAGACTTTAAAAAAATCCAAAAAATTATGGAGACTATCTGGGATGATGCGGTGGATATGCTCGAACAAGCCTCACAAGGCGATTTTAGTCGCATTAAAAACGTTCCTAATATTGACGATTAGATTTAACTTCTTTTTTTATTTTTAATTCACTTCTGTTTTTGTATGTTTTTGTTTTAATAAAGAAAAGAAGTCAGTTAAATCGATATTTCCTCCGCTAATTATAAGCCCAATTTTTTTACCTTTAATTAACGACGGTTCTATTTCGCCGTACAATAATCCTGCTAAAGGAACTGCTCCCGAAGGTTCTACAACTAATTTCATGCGCTCCCAATAGAATTTCATTGCCTCAATAATTTGTTCTTCAGTAACCGTAATAATATCGTCGACAAACTCTTGGATTATTGGAAAGGTTTTTTCCCCCACTGAAGTTCTCAACCCATCAGCAATAGTATTTGGATTTTCTACGGGTACCCTCTTTCCTAATTGAAACGACCTAAACGTATCATCAGCGTTTTTTGGTTCCACACCAACGACTTTAATTCTCGGGCTTAACCCTTTAGCGGCTATAGAGCATCCACTAATTAATCCACCTCCGCCAACAGGGACAAGTAATAAGTCGAGAGTTCTATAATTGCTAATAAATTCATAACCAGTAGTTCCCGCGCCATAGATTACGTCATAGTCGTCGAATGGGTGGATTAGTCTATATTTGTTCTGCTTTATTAATTCAGCGGTTAAATTATCTCGATCACCTGGCTCGTTCCCGCATAAAACGACTTCAGCCCCATAACCTCGCGTAGCGGCTATTTTTGACGGTGTCGCATTATTGGGCATGACAATTATAGCTTTAATGTGTAAAATTTTAGCTACTAAAGCAACCGCTTGAGCAAAGTTCCCTGACGAGTGAGCAATAATTCCTCTCTCCCTTTCTTGCGAAGGTATGTGACTTATACAATTCCAGGCCCCCCTAAACTTAAACGAACCAGTTCGTTGAAAGTTTTCACATTTTACTATAACTCGTTTCGCACCTGTCAACGAATCTAAAGTTCTGCTAGTCATTACTGGCGTTCGGTTTACAACATGGGATACTACTTTTTCGGCATGCTTTATGTTTTTAAATATTTTAATCAACCTCTTAATCGTTGTTTATAAAACTATTGTTCAATTTAGAGCATTTACTTGTTTTTATTCGTTAGTAATAATATATAATAAATGTGTGTAATCTTAAAAAAAATGCTTAAAATTTGAATGTTTGAAGTTAAGTATAAGTTTAAATAATAGAAGAAACAACATAATACTTATGCCATTTGTAGAACTTGATAAAGGTTATAAAGTTTTCTATTTAGATAAAGGTAAAGGGAAGAACATAATTTTTATTCATGGTTTTTTAGGTTCTTCTTGGTTATATCAAGCCCAGATTGATTACTTCTCTGATAAATACCGTACGATAGCAATAGATCATTTAGGTCACGGTAAGAGCGACAAACCTGAATCTGAATCATATGAATTATCAGATTTAGCCAAATATTTAGAGGAAACGCTTTCAAAAATAATTGGTGAAGAGAAAATAATCCTAGTTGGACATTCAATGGGTGGGATGATAAGCTTAATTTACGCTACAAGTCCTAAATTCGCGAAAAGGTTAGAAGGGTTAATTTTAATGGCGACAGCACCTAAATTAAATAATCCTGGTTTAGTGCAATATGTTAAAGATTTGAAATCGGGTGAGATGTCCCTAAAGGATAGGGAAACTATAGAAACGGTTTTTGTAGGACTCTGTTTTCAGCGAAAAGCAAGGAAAGAACAAACAGAACTAATTAAGGAATTTGTTGATTTAACGCTCCTAAACGAGGAATATGTTGGCCTTCGAACGATGGAATCAATAGTTAATAACTTTGACGTTGAAGATAAGTTAAAAGACATAAGCGTTCCAACTCTAATTCTTTCTGGCGATAGAGACTTATTTATTCTTCCCGAAGAATCGAAGATGATGAATGAAAAGATCACCAACTCTAATTTAGTAATTCTCACTCCGAAAATAGGTCATATGATTCAATACGAAGCCTATGAAGATTATACAAAAGCAATTGAAGAATTTTTAAAAACCGTCTAAAAGAATCTACTAAAGCTTTTTTTTAACTTTTTTTTTTAAAATTTATTTTTCCAATATAGTAGTATTATTTATAGCGAATCTATCCAAAGCATTTTCGTCTAATTTTACACCCCATCCAGGACCCTCAGGAACTTTTGCCATTCCATTATTATAATCTATAGGCTTTAAAATTAGATCATCTTCTAACATTTCTTGTCCAAATAATTCTGTTGCGTAATCAATAAACGGATATTTTGCAGTTGCAAAGTGAATATGCATTGCTGAGGCAATTCCCAACGGTTGGTTATGTAAAACAACGCCTAAACCACGCATTTTTGCGTAATCCAAGGCTTTCAGGGCTTTTGTTACTCCTCCTGGACGATCTGAGTTTAACCCTAAAACTCTTACTGCTTTTAATTCGACTAGCGTAATAAAATCTTTTAACGAAAAAAATCCCTCGTGAGACATTAAAGGGATGTTAACTCTACTTTGAACGTAAGCCATTCCTAAATAGTCCGATGCATTCACTGGTTCTTCGGCAAAGTCTATTCCATAAGGTTCAATGGCTTTAATAGCTCGAACGGCCATTGAAGGATTATAAGCTTGATTGTAATCTACACGTAAATTAATTTTGTTTCCAAAAATCTTTCTTATCGCTTGTAAGATATTTAAGTCGTCTTCAACGCTTTTTCCGAGCTTTAGTCGAAAATTTCTAAACCCTTTTTTGTAATAGGTTCTTACTAGCCCTTTCATTAACATTGGGTCTCCTAAAGGTATAAGAGCCGCTAAAGGAATCTTGTCTACGAATTTCCCTCCCATGAAATAGCACGCAGGAAAATCAGTTATTTGACCCATTAAATCGTAGCAAGCCATATCGATCATTCCTTTTGCTGCTTCGTTACGCGCTAAATTTACATCCATTCGATAATTTATCTTTTCGATATTGAACGGGTTTTCACCTAAAATATACTTCGCTAAACAATTTTTTATTGCATCAATAATCTGATTGGGCGATACGCCAGTCTCAGGTAACCAAAGAAATGCTTCTCCTAACCCTATATTTCCACGTTTACTAATGAGTTTACAAACTACGAAGTCTCCTCCAAGCCATGCCTCTTCTGCAGCAATTGCCATCCCTAAATTCCCTTCCCCTTCGCCCATTGCCTTTATAACGTAGTCTTTAAATGGCACATGTAGCGGCGTTAATTCAATGCTAGTTATTTCGTCTTTTATAGTCATATTAAATCAAATAGTTCTATTTTGGTAATACTAATAATACTAAAAATAAAAAAAATTAAATTAATAATTTATTGATTTTAGAACGGACCACCTAAGCTCATAAAAACGCAGGGGTGATCAGCGGCAGTTCCTCCCGTGTATGTGATAAAAGAAATTGATGTATTAAGCTCCCCAGATACGAAAATATGGTCAATTCTTCCATCTGGAAGTCTAGGCTCCCATCCTTCTGGGACATTGCCAATTGTCTTTCCTATAGTAGGGGCAACTTCCCAACAATCGTATAATTGTGCCACTGTTATATTGTATTGCTCAGTACCAGGTTCAAAGTTAAAATCTCCCATTAATATTACGTTGCTCAAACCGTTAGTTATCGATAAAATATTTTCTTGTTGGACAATTTGCGAACGATCTTCTGCAGGGTCCTCGTAATTTCCGAGGTGAGTAACGAAAATATTGAATAGTGTGCTTCCAACATTAATCTGAGCCCATAATGTCGCTGTTTGTTCCCCCTCGCTTTCCATATAAAATGTTTTAGGGTTCAAGATCGGATATTTTGAAAGCAACGCAATTCCAAAAGTCCCAGTTAATGTTTTTGGTCCAAAGTATGAATATAACTTCAACCTATTACTAACGAATCTTACAATGTCTGAATTGCCACTTGAAATTCTGCAAGTATCTGATTCTTGTAATCCTATGATATCGGCATTTAGATCCTCGATAACTTGGTATTGAGCGTCAAAGTTTTTGTTACCAGATTCGTCTGATCCTTGCTGTATATTATATGACAAGACTCTTAAAGAACCTCCAGATAAATCGTGTTCTATTGGGAATTCTAATACTATAACCCCTATTAACGTAGCTAAACTAATCGTAACAATTATTAGCATGGCTTTTTTTTTGTTTTTGACGATTGAATTAATTAATTCAAATGTACCTCTTGAATCTTTATTTATTAAAAAGAGTGGTAAGAACACCGACACTCCTAATATTAGGAATATAACCCAAATTGCGTCCCTAAATAAATCTCCGACTAAAGGAATGTAATCCCATACAATCGTAAATACAGCAGACAAAATCATAATTAGGAAAAAACCAGACGAGACAAAAAAACTACCACCTAATTTTCTTATACCTGGTCTACTTCTGAACAATTCGCTCGATAGCAAGATAAAATCTAGCAATATTATTGGGCTTAGAACTATCATTATCATTAACATTGCTTCGTTTAACATATTTGCACTCGGGGGATAGAACGGATAAGTTGGAACAAAGGCAAAGATTACAGTATTGCATAATATGGTTAAAATTAGAGTCACAATAAAAGAAATATTCCAAATAGTTACTATGTACGATTTCAGTTTTCCTATTATAGCTGGATTAGAGATTACAAGAATTATAAAAGCAGAATTCACTAAAACGAGAAGGGTTAAAATCAAAATGTAATTTGCTTCCGTCCACCTTGCTATAACTGTAGGGCTACTAAATACGAAATATATCAGAGTTATCACGCTTATCATTCCTAGAGTTAGTCCAATAACTTTCCATTTGCTTGCTGGTTTAAAGCCACTTTTAGTTACGTCGCTTGAAGAGGATGAGCTTTGCTCTGAATTTGCTAAATGGATTATCATCAATCCCGCAAATATTGCTAATATCCATCCAATCCACATGAACCAACTGTATGTAGATAGATCAATAGAAGATCCCAGACTTCGCAATAAGATCGATAATAATAATCCTAAACCTAACCCAACTCCTAATAAAATTCCGTTGCTTTCGTGGTCTCCTTTTGTTTTTTTATGAAGGTAAATTGGAAAAAAAATCATAAAACAAGCCAATCCGAATCCTGTGACAAGCATTTTTAGTTGAACATCTAAAAAAGGTTGCAAGACTCTACAAATAACAACAATCTCGCCGATTGCGATAAAAAGTTTGTTAGGAAAACCCCTTTTGAAGAATAAAAGCAAGAATGGAGTAAAAAGAAATAACAAAGCTAAAACATTCTCGTTCAATTCCACTTCAATAAGATTTAGCGCGTATATCGATTCTAAGAACTCTGTTATGAGTTGGAAGAAGAATAGAAACATTATACTGAGAAACGCTAATTCTGAATAGAATTTATTAATATATTTTTTGTAGATTTCCATATTAAAACTTAATATTTTTGAAATATATAAACTTTTAAGTTATCTAAAAATTAAAGTGAAAATTATGAGTAAAATAATTGAAAATGTCGCAATAATTGGAGCGGGCTTTACTGGAAAGCAAATTGCCGCAATTGCTGCTTTATATGATTTCAATGTATATCTTTTCGATATAAATTCTGACACTCTAGCGGAAGCGAAGAAATACATATCTGGATTTTTAAAAAGAAAGAAGAAGACTGACGCTCTTAAAAATATCTTCTATTATAGTGATATGTCTGAAGCAGTTTCAGATGCAGATTTAGTAATTGAAGCAGTTCCAGAAAATCTCGAATTAAAAAGAAAAGTGTTTTCCCAAATTGATAGTTTAGCTCCTGCTAAAACTATTATTGCTACCAATAGTTCTTCATATCCCGTTTCTCGAATTGAATCTGCGGTCAAGAGGAGAGATAAAGTTCTAAATATTCATTTTTATCCTCCAATTCCTACGCGACCAATGGCAGACATAATGAGAGGGAGCAAAACAAGCGATGAGACTTTTGAAATTGGAAAAAATTGGATAATAAATATTGGATGCGAACCTCTTATAGTTAAAAAAGAATGTTTTGGTTTTGTTTTTAATAGGATATGGCACGCCGTGAAAAAAGAATGTATCAAAATGTGGGCGGAAGGTTACGCAGATATAGAAGTTATCGATATAGCCTGGAAAATATTTACTAAAATGCCATTGGGGCCATTCACTATGATGGATGGTATCGGTTTAGATACGGCATATGCCGTAGAAATGTCATATTATAAAGAGAGTGGAGACCCAAAAGACAAACCACCGCAAGCTTTTAAGGAAATGGTTGAACGAGGAGACTTAGGCTTAAAAACTGGAAAGGGATTTTATACTTGGAAAAAAAAGAAATAAGTCTTTTTATTTTATCAATTTCGCAAAAGAAAACACATCCCTTTAGGCTATGGTTGTTCAAACTCCTAAGATTAATATTAAGATCCATATAAGACCAAAACTAATTATAATTGATAGGTTTACAATCATCGCCACGAATTCTTGATCGTAATCGTATTCTACGGAGAAAAGTATAACCGCAAGCCCCACAGGCAAAATCAATGAAAGGCAAATAATAATTCTAAAAAGTGGGTCAAATATGCTTGTCGGCAGTAAAAAGAATAACAATAACCCTACGAATAATCCTAACGCATATCTTAACACAAGAACTTTTATTATTGATATCCATTCAGCTTTTCCGAATTCAAAATTGAGAAAAATTCCCAATAACAACAACGCTAAAGCAGTATTTGCTTTTGCAAAAACATCTATTAAATCAGAAAAAATAATTGGGATCGTAAATCCCAAAAAGTTTATCGTAAGAGCGGCAACATAGCTCATTAAAGGAACAGACTTGATTAAACGCTTTAATATGAATTTATAATCGAATCTAACACCTTTTTCGTGATTTTTCGGAGAATATAATGACGCTATAATATAACATAATACGAAGATCGTAAACGCGTTACCTGCGTCAACAAGAGTAATATAGTGCATTCCAGCGGCACCCCAAATGCCTTCTACTAGCGGAAAAAAGAAATGTGCGATGTTAAAGCCTATCATAGTCATAATCATCGCTCCTTTTAAACGATCAGAACGCTTTCTAAAGCTTAATATTCCAATTGCGGCCATTCCAAGGCCAAAAGCTATATTAACTAAAGGTAGTAATATTAATGACAGTTCAAATTGAATTGTACTGGTAAATTTAAGAATTACTGCTGGCAAAGTAACGTTAAAGATGATTTTAGCAATAACATCCCCATTTTCTTCTTTTATTAATCCTAATCTTTTTATAAAATAACCAATAGCAACGATAAAGATTGATATCAAAAAAACGACATTTACGTCAGTCATATCAGCAGTAATTAATGTTTTTTTAGTAGATT
>Ga0209121_10002521_pt1 | contig 18509 bp, 16 predicted proteins | sample Cruoilmetagenom3_FD_187292 | JGI IMG/M metagenome (GOLD analysis project Ga0209121, IMG submission 187292) | Oil polluted marine microbial communities from Coal Oil Point, Santa Barbara, California, USA - Sample 3 (SPAdes) (version 2) | ecosystem: Environmental > Aquatic > Marine > Oil seeps ... | reverse complement strand
GCCGAATCGCTGTCGCGGTCTCATCTCGCTATCGGATCCCACGGTCAGCCCCAGGTAGGCGTTGTCATTCAGCACTGCCGACGACAACGGCACGATCTCACCCAGGTATGCCCTGAACAGCCCATCGGTGACAGTGACGGCTGGATGTGCTTCAATCCAGGTTGCTGTCCCACCCTCTGGCGCCGCATACAACGCCAAGGTCATCGGCAACGTCGCGTTGATGGGCCGCCCGGCGATGTCAGTCAACCGGCCTTGGTAGGGGAGCACCGTTGGTGCTTCCGCGTTGGCAGTGGCGACACCCCACCAGCACAGTGCCATCAGCACGATGGCTATCCCTAGAGGGACAAGGGTTCTTCTTGCCTTTCATCGCTTCACTCCTTTCGATTGCTGTGTTCTGAAATGGCGGACTGACGACGACTATGCGGAGATCTTCCGCATATAACGTCGATTCTGTGGGATCATTGTGACTGCTGCCACACCATCCCACAGACGCTCACGCTCCACACATACAGCCTGTACATCCGACTTCAGTACAGAGTGCTTTTCCAGATTTCGCCACGGGCTGACGGGTGTCTTGCCCTGGCGGTCGCCCAGATAACTGAACCCTGTTTGCCAGCGCAGGCGACTCAAAGACTATTCTTTGCATACCGAGCACGCTGATGTTGAGGGAGTCAAGTCACCGGCGTAGCAGGACTCAGTTCTGCATTGTGGCCGCCGGTAACCAGAGCAGCAGCCAGCTCGTGAGAGCCCAGAGCGCACGGCTGATCAGCCACGAAGGCTCCTGAAGGAGCGGCTGGCAGATCGCGGCAGCCACCTCAAGTTCCGCAAGGCGTACACCGAGAATGAACTCTTCGCCGAGACGTTGCGGGGTATCTGTCCGACCGGTTCCTGCGCGAGGACGGGAAGTCTGAGGTGTCCTCAGACTTCGCATTGACCTAATACCGGATCGACAGTGGCGTCCCGATCACCGCCCAGTTGTACAACTGCGCCGCTTCCTGCGTCCCCAGGATGATGCAACCATACGAGATCGGCGTACCGAGGTAGCCTGCCCACGTGATCTCCCCGTTGGAGCCGATCGGCAGCGCGTGGATGCCATTCTCCACGGAGCCGGCCCAATAGATACCCATCCACCACGGCATCCAGAGGTCCCACGTGGAGGCGTAGGCGTTGGGGATCTTGCTCTGAATGCGGAACTCCCCCGCGACCGTGTACGACGGCGCGGCCCCGGTGGAGACGACAAAGGAGTAGACCAGTTGGTCACCCTCGTAGGCCCACATATGCTGGTCCGAGAGGTCGACCACGATCAGCTTCCCCGCTCCGCTGGGGGTAGGCGCCGTCCCCGTCAGGCGCAGCACCTGGCCGACGTAGATCTGGGAAGGGTTGGCGATGCCGTTGAGCCGTGAAATCGCAGCCACAGTCATACCAAAGCGGGCCGCGATCTGAGTCAGGTTATCCCCGCGCTGCACGGTATAGGTGTCTGGAGCCAGTGCAGGTTCAGGCGCGGCTTCTGGGGCCGCGGTCGCAGTCGGCACGGCAGCCGTCTCCTCTTGGGGCAACGGCGTCTCCGTCGCTACGGGCACTGGCTCTGGTGTTGGTGTATCCACAGGCGCCGGTTCCGGCGCATCGGTGACACTCTCCGACAGGACAAGTTCCTGCCCGACGATGATCGCGTTGGAATTCAGAAGCCCATTGAGCTGCCGCAGATCCCAGATGGCGAGGTCGAACCGGGCCGCGATCGCGGCGAGCGTATCCCCAGCCAGCACGACGTATGTGCGAGCATCGATATCGCCCACCGCCGGCGTGGGTACCGGCGTAGGTTCGCCGGGGACCGAACCATCCGGTGGCGGGGTCAGTGGCGCCTCCGGCGGCGCCGTGTTGATGGCCCCGGGGATCACCAACTGCTGGCCCACATAGATAAGGACGGTGCCCAGGCCATTGGCGATCTGGATCGCATCGACCGTGGTGCCATAGTAGAGGGCGATGCGGAAGAGGTTCTCCCCCGGCTTCACGGTATGGGTCACCGCTGTCGCCTGCGCCGCAGCAGTGCCGTGGCCACCCAGGGCAACCAGCACAGCCAGCAGAAGCAACAGCAGACAGGATTGACGAACTCGCATAGGCCGCTCCTTGGCTCAGTGGGTCGCGCAGGCAATACAGGGATCGAAAGCCCGCACGACCCGCCCCACCGCCTTCTCCAACTCCATATCCACGCCGCTGGAGGTCACGTAGCGCCGCGCAGCCACGCGCAGCGCGCGCTCAATGGCCAGCAGGTTATGCACGGTGGGGATAATGAACTCCGCTTGGGCGATCTTGCCGTCCTCGACCCTGTAATGGTGAATCAGGGGGCCGCGGGGCGCCTCAACCAGGCCGTACCCCTCGCCGTCACGGGGCGTGTAGGGCACAGCGGTCTCCTCGTTGTCCAACGGCTCAGCCAGGATCTCCAGCGAGCGTTCCATCGCGTAGACAAGCTCAATGCCGCGCGCCAGATCGAAGAGCATGATGGCGTGTGCGGGCTGCCCGAAGGCCTCGTGGAAACGGGCCAGATACCCGTCTGCTTTGGATGTGCCCATCTTGTGCACCAGGTTCACCCGCGCCAAACTATTGGCCCGCATCACGTTGCCCTGATAGTTCGTCTGATGCGCATAACTGTACTCGGATTCCTCAACAGTGAGATAATCCGCGTAATCGCGCGCCGCGAAGACGGTGCCGACGTCGTCGCCATCGCACCCCATCACGCGCAGCCTGTCTCCGTAGTAGTTGGGGTGCTCGACATCCACCGCTGTTATATAGCATGCGGGCTCATCGTCGCCCCAGGTACCCAGTCGCTCCCCCATCGCCAGGGATATCTCCCAGTAATAGTCCACCAGCTGGATCGCGATCGGCAGCGCCCACACCAGCTCCTCGCGCATCTTGGCCGCGGCCTCCTCCGTGATGCCGGAGATCACACCCCCGATGACAGCCTTCACCGGATGTATGAACTGGCCCCCCGCCAGCGAGATCAAGTGCGTGCCCACCTGGCGCACCTGCAGCGCATGGGTGGTCATCGCGGCCTGCTGGTCCGCCGATAGATCGCTGCCCGACAGGTCAAAGAGGCTGTCGACGTCCAGCCGGTCCGGCATCGTGAAGATAAAGAGCGAGGTTGCCTGGTTCTGCAGGAGCTGCCCGAGCAACAGCAGTTCGCGGATTGTGACAGCCAACGGCGGCGGCGTGACCCCATACACATCCTCCAGCGTCTTGACCGAAGCCACGTGGTGCGCCGTGGAGCAAACGCCGCAGATGCGCGGCACAATGACCGGCATCTGCTCTGCCGGCCCGCCCCTCACCAGGAATTCGAAGCCGCGATACTCGGTCGCCTGGAAACGCGCCGAGAGCACCTCGCTGCCACGCACTTCGATGACAACTTGTGCGTGGCCCTCGATTCTGCTCAACGGAAATGTCAAGGTAGCCATATCAGAGCACCTTCTCCTTCGGGCGTATAGCACGCTCCCCACCCGCGTAATCCGAAAACTGGAAGAGGAAGAGTGCCAGCTGTGGCGAGCGCAGCGCGGCATCGAGCTCCTCATCGGGGATATCCGTCATCGAATTGAAGACTCGCTTGATGCTCGTAAACCAGGCCGCCGACTCCTTCTCGATAAAGACATCCGATGGCCCCCGACATCCCACGCACGGATGCCCGGCGCGCGGGCAGGGAGCACGGCACCCACCCCGCGTCGATGTACCGACACAGAGATAGCCCTGGTTGACCAAACAGATATCGGGCAGCACGTTGCCCTGCTGAAAGCCCAGCAGATGCTTGGGCCGCATGTCGCGGATCTTCTTCCTGCCGCACTCCTGACAGACAATGTTGCTGGGCTTGAAGACAGAGTCCTCCTCCAGCACTGCCATAAAAAGCTCCGGCGTAGGCGGACAGCCCGGCAAGTATAGGTCGATATCGACGTAGGCATCGACGGGATGGGTCTTGGGCAATAAGCGGGGGACGTGGTGGCGCTGCGCCTGGGCGAGAAAGAGCTCACGCACCTCGTCGCGGTCTCCCAAGTTGGCGACGCCCCCGGAGATAGCACAGGTTCCTACCGCGACCACCTGCTTGGCGTGCTTCACCGCTCGGCGCAGTTTGTAGAGATCCTCATCCGTCCGCACCCCACCGCTTATCAGGAGGATATCAACGTCGGGCACATCGTAGACCGAGGTCACCAGCGGCATATAGGTCAGCTTGAACTGATCAACCCAGGCGTCCGCGTTCAGAAGTGAAACCTCGCACCCTGCACAACCGGATAGCTGCAGTACAGCAAAGCGTTTCATCACTCCCCCTTGGTGAACCAGGACCGGACCAACAGTTTCCGGTAGCAGACTGTGCATCAGTATAGTCAAGCTAGCAGGATCCGCAAGCTTTACAACCATTTCAAAGCCGGTATACTAGCCGTGTTTGCCTTTGCTAACAAAGATGACGTAGATCGGCCAATAGAGATGACAGAAATCCAACAAGTGCGACGCAGCACGCCTCGGAAGACGGTCCAGATCACTTTGCCGGGCGGAGAGACCTACGAGGGTGCGGTAGGTACCTCACTAGAGACCTTCCTGCGAGCAGCCTGCCCCGACCCGGAGGCTCCGCTCATTGCGGCACTCGTCAACGGGACTCTGCGTGAGTTGACGTACGTCATCAAGTATGACTGTCACGTCAAAGCCATCGACCTATCCGAGTCGGATGGCGTGCGCATCTACCGGCGCTCGCTCACTTTCCTGCTGGTGGCTGCCACGCACACCCTGTTCCCCGAAGCCGAGGTCTTCGTCGATCACTCGTTACCCTACGGCGGCTATTTCTGTGAGGTGCACCATCACGACCCCTTCACTGATACCGAGTTGGCACAGCTTGAAACGGAGATGCACCGGCTGGTCAGGGCCGACGTTCCTATCCTGCGCGAAGAGGTCCCTCTTGACCGGGCGCTGGAGATATTCCGAGCCCGCAACGAGACCGACAAGGAGGCCATCTTCGAAGGCCGGGACCGCAAACGCAAAGGCTACCTGCGGCTCTATGGTCTGAATGGCTATCGCGACTATTTCCATGGCTACATGGTCCCCAGCACCGGCTATCTTGAGTACTTCCAACTGGCACAGTGGGCGGAAGGCTTCGTTCTGCAGTTTCCGCGGCGGCACGAACCCACCCAGCTACAGGAGCCGATTCGCTATCCGCAGTTGATGAGTGTCTTCCGGGAGTATGGCAGCTGGCTGCGCTTGCTGAAGACGGAATACGTGGGCGAGCTCAATCACGCCATCCAGCGTAGCCGAATCAGAGAGATCATCCTGGTCTCCGAAGCACTGCACGAGCGGGTGATTGCCGGCATCGCGCGCCAGATCTACGAGCGACGGGACAAGATCCACCTCGTGCTGATCGCCGGGCCATCATCATCGGGCAAGACAACCTTTTCGAAGCGCCTCGCGGTACAGCTCTTGGCGCACGGCATACATCCCTTCGCGCTGGAACTCGACAACTACTTCCTCAACCGCGAGGATACGCCGAAGGACGCCTCCGGCGAGTATGACTTTGAGGCGTTGGAAGCTCTGGACCTTGCCCATTTCAACCAGCAGCTTCGGGCCCTTATGAAGGGCGAGGAAGTGCAACTGCCGCACTACAATTTCTATTCCGGACAGCGCGAACCCGGCCAAGTCGTGCAGCTCCAACCGGGACAGATGATCCTGGTCGAGGGTATCCACGGCCTAAACCCCAAACTGGTATACGCCCTACAGGAAGAGGCCCTCTTCCGCGTCTACGTGTCCGCATTGACGCAGCTCAACCTCGATCGCCACAACCGCGTACCCACCACCGACACCCGACTGATCCGGCGGGTGACGCGTGACGCACGGACCCGCGGCTACAGCGCGACTGAGACGTTGCAGCGCTGGGAGAGCGTCCGCAGGGGTGAAAAACGGCACATCTTCCCTTATCAGGAATATGCCGACGTGATGTTTAACTCAGCCCTCGTCTACGAGCTGGCGGTCCTGAAGCCGCTGGCTGAGCCACTCCTTCTGCAGGTGGACCCGGAGTCACCTCAGTGGGTTGAAGCCAAACGCTTGCTTAAGTTCCTGCAATGGTTCCAGCCCATCGACAGGGGTTTAGTGCCCGAGAACTCCCTGTTGCGAGAGTTTGTCGGCGGCCTGGCGCTTGAGGAATTCCACTGGGAATAGACCACTATGCAGGATTGTCCCAATTGTGGTGAGGCCCTCGACGGGGCCACCATCGTGTGCCCCCATTGCGGCGCGACGCTGGTCGAAGAGAAAAAGCCACGAGTCCGTCGCCGAGGCCTCGGATCGTCGCGGCGCATATGGACTCGGTTGCTGCTGGTGCTGCTGGCTGCATCCATCTTCGTCGGCGTCCTGGCTGGCTCGGCCTACTACGGCGTCTACGTCGGTGAACGGGACCGCCAGGCCCGCCACACCGTCGTCATCACCCAACACTACGACGCAGGGATCGCCGCCCTAAACGAAGGCCGCTACGAACGCGCCGCTGCGGAGTTTAAGTACGTCCTGGAACTCGATAAGGACAATGGCCTGGCGCAACAAGGCCTGGCCGAAGCACGTATCCGTCTCCAGGTCAGACCGACTCCAACGCTCGAGGCCGCCCACTCCCTGGCGGAGCAGCTCCTCGAACAAGCGCAAGCGGCATATCGTCAGGGAGACTGGGTCTCAACCGCCCGTACCCTGACACAGCTTCGCGGCCTTGACCCGGCCTACGAGCAGGCCACGGTGGAGGAGTTGCTCTTCGACAGCCTCCGCCAGGCCGGACAGCAGTATCTTGACGACGAGTTGCTCGAGGTCGGCATCTCCTACCTCGACCAGGCCATCGCGCTGCGCCCGCTGGAAGCCGATGTCATTAGCCGGCGCAATTTGGCTGCCCGGTATCTCAACGCCCTCAACTACTGGGGCGTTGACTGGACGCTCTGCATCGAGAAGTTCGAGGACCTTGTCGCAACAGCGCCGGACTATGAAGATGTGACACAGCGGCTTTACCGGGCGTACATCGAATACGGAGACTTCTTCGTCTCGCAGGAGGAGATGTGTCCGGCCGAAGTTCAGTTCGGCCAGGCGCTGCGGATGTATGCCGACCCCACGCTGGAGGAGAAGCGGGCTACCGCAGCCCAAACCTGCTTGATCGCAACGCCGGTGCCGGTCAGTGGCACCGTCCCCGGCCTCACGCCACAGCCCATCGCGGGCTTCTCCGTGGGCCGTCTGGCCTACCCGGTCTACAACGCCGCGACTGGAGTGTACGACCTCTACGCGCTCTACTCAGATGGCCGCATCATCTCGGTGGCCGGCAACGCCGATCAACCCTGGTGGGAATGGGGCACGGGCCGCGTGGCCTATCGCGACCGCAATACGGCCTCGATCCGCATGGAGTTGCCTGAGGAAGGCGTGCCGCTCCAGCTTCTCACCGCCAGCCAGCAGGCCTGGCCCACGCTCTCGCCGGATAGCCGACATCTGGCCTATGCCATCCTAGAACCTGAAGGCACCTGGGGGATCTACATCGCTAACACCGATGGCTCCGGTGAGCCGCGCCGGATAGCCGCAGGATGGGCGCCGGCCTGGGGCCGTACAGGGAGCCTTACCTACACCGGCTGTGATGACAGTGGAAGCTGCGGGATCATCCTGGATAACCCAGATGATGACCAACCCGGCGGGCGCCTGACCGGCAGCGAGAACGATCAGAGCGTCAGTTGGGCTCCAGCCGGCAATCTCATGGCCTACATGAGCAACTTCACCGGCAACTGGGACCTCTTCCTGTTGAGCCCCGAGGGTGGCGTCCAGCAGCTCACCACAGACGCATCGGATGAAGGCCTGCCGGCCTGGTCCCCGGACGGCAGCAGCCTGGCCTTCGTCAGCAACCGCTCCGGCGGCTGGGGCATCTACGTGATGAACATCAACACCCGGCAGGTCCAGCGAGTCCTCGACCTGGGCGCATCGCTGCCCGGCTGGGAGAGTCAGCGGTTGTCGTGGGCACCTTGACGAAATCCGGATTCAGGGTATAAGTAAAATGTTCCGGGGCGTAGCGCAGCTTGGTTAGCGCGCACGGTTTGGGTCCGTGAGGTCGGCGGTTCAAATCCGCCCGCCCCGACAGAGGCCACACAGTCAGTGATTGTGTGGCTTTTTCTGTGCCTCCACGTAAACCAGGCGTACGCATCTGGACAGCACGATATCCACCTGGATCTCGAAGAGCGCTCGTTAGCGTCTCCTGCCGTCGTACAGACGTCGCGCCGGAAGACAGCGTTGTGGCACGTCTTCCGGCGTACTACGCCTCCTGAGCCACCCGGTCGGGTGCACGCCAGCACGCGGCACCGCGGAAGACGTCCCACCCCGGCATCTCTGCGAGCTCATCGCTTGAGATGCGTACTCCCTACCCGCGTCGCTTGGCGAGACAGTGCTTCGTGCTACTATCGCTAGCTAGGGAACCACACAGGAGGTGCATGGTGAAACCTTTCCGTAAACACGTTGCGATCGCCATCGATGGCGGCGGCATCAAGGGTGTGATGGTGACACGAGCCCTGACCCTCCTCGAACAGCACCTGGGCCGGGGTTGTTCTGAGATCTTCCAGCTCGCCGCCGGCACCTCCACCGGTTCGATCATCTCTGCAGGCATCGGCGTCGGGCTCACCGGCAATGAGATGCACCAGTTGTACACCGAACTGGGCGACCGCGTCTTTCGCAAGACGCTCAGGAGCCGACTGTGGTTTCTGAGTCACTACCGCTATCCACGCGAACTTCTACAAAACGCACTGGCCCAAAACCTCGGATCCCTGACAATGGGCGATCTATGGAACTCATCACCGCGCATCGATGTGGTCATCACCGCGTTCGATCTTCTCGAAAGCCGCACCCGCTTCATCAAGCCGTGGAAGGCCGAGTACGCGACCTGGCCCGTGGTCAAGGCCGTCCTGGCGTCCAGCTCCGTGCCGACCTACTTCCCGGTGGTCGACAATCGCTACGTGGATGGCGGCGTGGGCTCCTATGCCAACCCCTGTTACGTGGCCGCATACGAGATCAAGCATTGTCTCGGCTGGGACCCCGCCGAGACCACACTGATCAGCCTGGGCACGGGACGTGACCCCCACGTCGTGAACGTGGATCACGTCAATCGCTGGTGGGTTTGGCAATGGCTAAGTCCCCTGCTGGGCGCGTTCATGAACTCAGCTGCCGACCAGCAAGTCCATCTGGTTGACACCTTCTTTGAGGATCTCGACTTCCGCAGGTTCCAGATCGATTTCACGAGACCCATCGCGATGGACGATCCCTCAGCCATTCCCGAGTTGACGGCCTATGGCGAGGAGCTGGGCAGAATGATTCTCGCCGATAAACTGGACTGGTCCATGCAGATCCAGGCCGCGACGGCCCCCGTCTAGCTGGCGCGGGGTCTTACTCGCTGGCTGTACCCCATTCGGTCAGGCCCAAGACTTCCAAGGGGCATGCCACAATGAGGATAGTCCAGCCCAGTGATCTGGCGACGATCCCCTTGGCAAGAACTACTCTCTGCGCGGCGCACGCATGTCCGCCGGCCAGAAGCTTGAGCAGGGACGGTGTGTCCCAGCCGGCTTTGAGGCGTCTCGATCTCATGCTCAACCGCGACATTCTGGATCGCAGTTCCACCCCGCCTCGGGCGCGAGGCGAAGACCCGTGTTGCGGGACGCGCTATGATTCCCGGCGCATCTCGATCTCGCGCAGCAGGCGGCGGTAGCGCAGGCTGTTGCGGATCCCTACATACAGAGGAACCACGCAGAATATCACATAGGCACCTATCAGATAGATCGGCATGGGATCCCCCTAAGACTCCTGGGCCAGCTGCAACGCCGTCAGCGCATCTTGAGCGAGTGCCAGACGTATCCGCTGGCGCAGAAGCGTGACATAGACCAGCGTGAACACACCGATCGATGTCAGCAAGGTCCGCACCATCCTCGGGGTCATCGCCATCCCCTCGCCTGACACTACTTGTGGATGAATCGTGCGCCACCACCGAATGGCGAACCATGACAGTGGGACGGTCACAAACGCCATGATGCCGTAGACTGCGGCGAACCGCGCCTCGCGTTCGGGGCTCGCCACAGAACCGCGCAGCATCACGTAGGCGACATAGAGCAGCCACTGAACCGCTGAGATCGTCAGCCGCGGTTCCCACGTCCAGTAGACGCCCCAGACCGGCCGGGCCCACAGCATCCCGGTGAGCAGGGTCATAGTGATGAAGGCCAGCCCAATCTCAGCCGATGAAGCGGCCACGATGTCCCAGTGGCGTTCTTCGCGCACCAGATAGACGATGCTCGTCACGAAGGTGACGAAGAAGCCAAAGAAACCCACCCAAGCGGACGCCACATGGAAGTAGAAGATCCGCTGCACATCGCCCATCGTCGCCTCTCGCGGCGCGTAGCCAAAGACCATCCACAGTGCGCCAAGAAATGCGACCACACTGAGCACTGCAAGCAAGACACCAACGCGGTTCTGGCGCTGAACCATCACGCTATCCCCTCCTATCACTCCTAGGACTCCACCACATACTCAAACGTGAGCAACGCAGCCGCGGCGATCAGCAGATCGTAAACTACCAGCAGGTTGATCCATCCGCCCAGCTCGGTCCACGTCAGTCCTTCCAGCAGTCCACGGGTTGCCTGCACTGCAGCGATCAGCAGCGGCATCACCAGCGGCAGCAAGAGAATCGGCAGCATCACCTCGCGAGCGCGCGTGTTGACGGCAATTGCGGCCAGCAGCGTTCCCACCAGCGCATACCCAAGAGTCCCACCTAGGAGAATCGCCAACACGCCTGGCGCGAACAGCGGGACGTTGAAGAGAATCGCCGACAAGGGCACCAACACAGCCTCCAGGGCCAGCATCATAGTCATATTGCCCAATGCCTTGCCAAAGAGGATCACCGTGCGATCCGCCGGCGACAACCGCAGCCCATCCATGCCCCCGGTTTCCTGCTCGCGGGCCATAGAACGACTCAGGCCCAGTGTTCCGGCGAAGGCAATCGTCGTCCACAGGACGCCGGGCGCTGCCGCACGTGCGACCGCACCGCGTAGGTCAAGCGCGAAACTGAAGATCAACATCGCCAGGAAGGCAAAGACGAACATTGCACTGAGGATCTCGCGCGTGCGAAGCTCAGCCGTGAGATCCTTCGCTACCACGGCGAGCACTTGACGAAGAAACCCAGGGAGAGAATCGGCGCCACGGGGACGCGACGGACCAGACGCTGCAACAGGCAGTGGGCGAGGAGGTTCCGCGCGCGTCGTGGCTCCGCCATCGGAAGTATGCCGCAGGACCAGATCACGATACAACGCCGGGAATCCAGCGACATCGGCGATCACGTCGTCATGAATGACCCGCCCCCGGCTGAGAATCACAGCGCGTTTGTTCACCGCAGCCAAATCGCCCATATGGTGCGTGGCAAGAAGCAGGGTGCACCCTTCCTCAGACAGTTCCGTCAGCAACTCCGTCAATCTGTCAGCTGCCAGAGGGTCCAGCCCGGTATAAGGTTCATCCAGCAGTAGCAGCCGAGGGCGGTGCAGCATGGTCCGAACGACGGCCAAGCGCTGCTGCATCCCTCGAGAATAGTTGCGCACCAGATCATCCCGGCGGTCCGCCAGATCCACGCGTTCCAGAAGTTCCGCAATGCGCGCATCCGGGTCCGCCAATCCGTACATCCGCGCGTAGAAGAGCAGATTCTGCTCAGCGGAGAGATCGTTGTAGAGCAGCGTTCGATGCGACAGGTACCCGATCTGCTGGCGCACCGTCAACCCCACCTTCAAGGGATCAGATCCGGCGATGCGCACCATCCCGGAGGTGGGCCGGGTCAGCGTCGCCACCGTGCGCAACAGCGTGGTCTTGCCGGCGCCGTTGGGGCCCAACAGGATCACGAATTCACCTTCCTCCACAATCAGGTTCACGCCGGCAAGGGCCACCCGTGGACCAAAGGACTTGGCAAGGTCAGAAATCTCAAGCATCATAGTTCGGTCCGCTATCCCGAGGATAGTAACAACACGGCTAACGTCCTCGCGGCAAATAGGAGCGAACTCTCCGCTTGAGCGCTGCCCGACGGCGTTCGTAGTCTTGGTCGGTCACGTCGCCATTCGCATAGCGCTCGTCGAGAGCGACGATGTCCGCCACGGTGTCACGTGCGCTCTCAGGCATCGGCGGTGACGGCTGAGCCTGCCAGACCTGATAGGCCACAAAGGCGGCGACCATCAGAACCCCGCCTCCAATGAGCGCCTCACTGACTGGATCGCGTCGTCGTGGGCCAGACGTCTCGAGAGGTGTCGCGGCTTCCACCTGCGCGAGAACGGCCCCATCCTGCGGAACAAAATGCAGCACGACCGGCACGCCCGCATTGTACGGACCCGCAGTGTAGGACGCGGCACGTCCCATTTGCGTGTCCATCATGCCACCGAACTCCACACCGGGGCCCTCCAACCCAATCTCACTGCCGTTAACTATGATCACCAGTGACTGCACGGGGACGTTCAACTCACGGGTGAGCTCAAGGCCATCTTCGTAGACAAGCTCGTAAACAAAATCCACCTCAATCGTCCCCATCCCTGGCGGAATCGGAAGGCTGTCGGCAAAACCGGTAGCGTCGCCGACGAAACGTTCACCCAGGCCCGGTCCATCAAAGGTCAGACCCATCGCCGCCGGCGGTACTGTGAATGCCACGGTAGTCCGTTCATCCCCATCGCCCTGACCGACGCCGACACAAGTACGTTCCCCAGTGTTGCCAATCAGGTAATACTCAGCGATCTGCAGCCGATCCCCCGTCGGGACGATAAAAAGATGAGCTTGATCCACCTGCACCAGAGACAGATCGTCTGTCGCTTCATAGACCTGGATATCGGCAACTGCCTCGCCGTCGAGGTTGATCGGTTCAGAGTAGTAAGAGACACCCTGATAGATAATGTGCGTCAGGAAATCATTGCCGACTTCTGCCCCAAGATCCCCGAAACGGAAGGTGCCATCAAGATCCAGGGTCGCTGTGTAGGTGTTCGTCCATTCGGCAGCGCTGAAGAATTGCAGAGTTACGGGAGCAGACACGGGAATGGTGCCGCCGGACGTTCCGTTCGTGACTTCGCCGGTAACGACCCCATCGCCGGCCGCCTGAGCAGCAACGCCACCCACCCAGAAAATGCACAGCGACGCTACCACTGCTCCCCACGACCGCCATCTCGTCGGCCGCATCACGATAGGTCTCCCTCTGCCAGTTTCCTGCCGCACTTGGGGCAGAAAACGTGATCCGGCTCCACGTGCCGTCCGCAGTACGGGCAGAAGTTCACCGGTTCGTCCTGATCCATTGTCCCGACCGCCACCGCGCCGGTCTCGCCCGTTCCGTCATTGGCCGGCACATGATTCACTGACGGACCAGCCTCGGCCTGCGCGGCTATGTCCGCGTCCACGCCGGCCGACTCGAAAGCATTGTCGAGTGAGACAGTGCCGGACCGCACCTGTCGCACCCACCCATCGATAACGCGGTCAGCATCAACACGCTCCCGGCGGAAGGGACGTGCTAGGTAAGCCGCGACAAGGACAAGCGCGGCTACACTGGCTAAGATCGTTCCTAGGCTCATAGCTTGCTCCCCATCAGTCGTCAGACGAGCCGAGAAGCGCATCAAGCTCGACACTCAGCATTTCGGCAGTGACCGCGCCCACACGGACATACGCCACGCGGCCCTGCTGGTCGACGATGAACGTCTCCGGGATGCCGGTGATGCCATACAGCCCAGCCACGCGGTCTCCTTCATCCACACCGACCGGATATGTCGTCCCGGACTCGGCCAAAGCGGCCTCGACGGCCTGCAGCTCGTCCTGGTAGGCAACGCCCACAAAGCCCACGCCCCGGTCACCATAGGTCTCCCATGACTCCTGCAGGTCTGGCATCTCGTCCTTACACGGCGGACACCAGGAGGCCCAGAAATTCACCACGACTGCCTTACCGTGAAGATCCTGCAATGAGAGAGAGCTGCCATCGAGAAGCGTCAGACGGAAATCGGGCGCCGGCTGTCCCACCAGGGCTCGCCCGACGCCATCCGTGATCATCCCGTGAGGGACACCCCACATCGTCCAGCCCGCGCCGACGAGCAGCGCCGCGCCAGTCAACAGGACCATGCTATTCCCCAAAGGCGTCTTCAGTTGCGGACAAACGGCCAGCGCACCACCCGCCAGAAGCACGAGGCCCCCCAGCCACAGGAAGTTGACCAGTGAGTTGATCACAATCTTGAACGTAGCTACATTGCCATCATCGGACCACCCGGACAGAATCAGATACAGGTCCTCGCGGATCCCAGGACGCAGCGCCGGGACCGTCAACGACTGGTCGCTATCCAGATAGCGGTTCAACCGTGGCTGTAGCCCAGCCAGATACTCGCCGTCGCGGTAAACCGAGACCACAGCACTGGTTGAGGTATGATCCTCGACCAGCTCCTGCTGCAGCTGCTCGTAGACCAGCGTGTAGCGCTCCACAGTGACGGGCTGCGCAAGCTGAAGAGATCGCTCCTCTTCAAAAGGATAAAGCCGCGTTCCCATAATGCCTACGGCCATCAGAACCACGCCCACGTGGACCAGATATCCGCCGTATTTTCGGCGCTGCTGGCGGAAGAGCCCCCACAGCGCATTCAGTGGCGCCTCGCCGGTGCGCCGCGCGCGCGCCACCGTCCCCGTCACCAACTCCGCCAGAGTGACCACGCCCGCGAGGCCCACGACCGAGAATCCGACCAGCGAGATCGGATCCGTAAACCCGGCGATCGCCGCGCCGGTAGGCGCCAGGACCGCTCCCAGCACAAGCAGCCACAAGTTGGCACGCAACCGCCGCAAGGTCGCTGCCGCCCGTCCGAGCAGCGGGCACAGACCGATCACCAGGACCAGCACACCGAACTGCGGTCCGGTCACCTGATCAAACCAGGCCGGTCCGGCCTCAAACCGCTGGGAGAGGAGCGCCGACGTGATGGTGGGTAAAACGGTACCGATGAAAACTGACACAGTCAACATCGAGAGCAAGGCCAGCGTCAGGAAGAACATCCCGTCGCGTGACAGCAGGCTCTCGAAGCTCTGCTGCGACCGCAACTCCCTGCGCCGGCTGTAGAGGAGACCAAAGGATCCCACCAATGTCACGGCGATTGCCGCCAGAAAGAAGCTGCCGAGATTGGACTCTGGATAAGCGTGCACGGACTGGATCATCCCAGACCGAGTAGCAAAAGTTCCGAAGAGCACCAGGAAGAACGAGAAAATGACCAAAACAAGATTCCAGACACGGAAACCGCGTTTCTCCTCCTGCATCACGCCACCGTGCAAGAGTGCCGTGGCGGTGAACCAGGGCAACAGCCCGGCGTTCTCGACCGGGTCCCAACCCCAATAGCCCCCCCATCCAAGCACATCATAGGCCCAACGCATGCCCAGCAGCAAGCCCAATCCCAATCCCAACCACGTGATCAATGTCCATGTCCGCAGACCAGCGGTCCACCCGTCAAACTTCCGCGTCACCAACGCGGCCATAGCGAAGGCAAACGGTACGGCCAATCCAACGTAGCCCACATAGAGGGCCGGTGGGTGGAAGATCATCCCCGGATGACGCAACAGCGGGTTGAGACCCTGGCCATCCGACAGCGGTTGCGGCAGCACATCGAAGGGATTCGAGAGAAACAACGTCACGGCGACGAAGAACGCGGTGATCAGGCAGAGAAACACGCTTGCCCAGGGTACCAGGACTCGTGCCTTCTCCGAGGGGCGCGCCGTCGCCAGCGCCGCAAATAACGCCTGCAAGAAGCACCATAGCAGAAGGGATCCCTCCTGGCCCGCCCAGACTGCCGAGACCTTCAGATAGACGGGGATCAGGTTCGACGAGTGCTGGGCTACATAGCGCACCGAGAAATCATTGCTCAGAAATGCCGAGAGTAGCAACAACAGCGCCACACCCAGCAGGATCGCCAGTACGATCAGGCCTCGTTGGGCACTCCGTGCCCAACGAGAGTCTCGCTGTTGCACGCCCCAGAAAGCAGCAAAGGCCGCGTACAACGACACGACCAACGATAGTGTGAGCAGATTCTGTCCTATCTCTGCAAGCATCTAGTCTCCCGTCTGCCCGGGCACATCTTCTTCATAGCGCGTGGGGCATTTCAGCAGCAGATCATCGGCCAGGAAGCGACCGTCCGGCGCCAGCCGTCCCCGCACGATCGCCTGCGCTTCGTTCTGCAGCAGATCCGGCTTGACGCTATCGTAAACGATCTCAAGGCGCGGACGGTCAGGGTTGAGGGTGGCGTCGTGCAAGACCTGAGCCAGCCCCCCTGCCCGTTCCACGTCCTGGGGATCACCCGGAACGTGGACGATCGTGAACGTCACGCGTGGGCCCATAGCATCGTAGTCGATTGTATCACCAAGCACAGCACCGGAAACGGTGAGATTCTTGCCCAGCGCGTCGTCGCCCATCTGGGCCAGCTCTTCGACGGTGAGGAAATACTGTGCCGTAGTCCCGGTGCTCGATATGATCAAGTAAGCGACGGCTGCTACGATCAGCAGTCCGGCAATGATGAACGTAGTTCGATTCCGCATCGGACTCTCCCTGTCATGAAGCTACAGAAGCGCGTACTGCTCCAACGTTGCGCGCAGATCAGGACTGATCCTGCTGAGCACCTGCTGACGAAGCTCATTGGCGATGCCACGACCCAGACGTTCCCCCAGCACGGCGTGCTGGGTTTGCAGGAATCGCCGATAGATGCCGGCCAGCGCATCAGCACTCAGAGTGGGGTCGGACCGATCAACAATGCGACTGTCGCGAATACTCACGGGCAGATCACGGCTGCGCAGGTTTACGTCAGCTTCGCAGGCCGATGCCTCTTCCGATGTCGTCCGGTATGGGATAGCCCCAAGGCACATCAATTCCACAAATTCGCGGAATCCCCGCCTCAGACGACTCTTGTCTGGGTCTGATATCTGGATCAGGTCAACAAGATACAGACCGTAGAGGATCCGGCTTGTCTCAAACTCCGTCAGACCCGACACACCGGCAATCGTTGTGATATTCTGAACGCCATCCACGATGCCCAGAACTCGCAGCTCATCGTCACGCAGGGCCAGATCATCACGACTCCCGAGATCGCCCGTCGGCACAAAGAGCGAATCCGAAGTGGGCACAACGTGCTGGATGATCTCCCAGGAGCTCAGACGCCGGGCACCCTCCAGCATGAGCGCGTGGGCGCTCATATCCAACATCACACAGCCCTCGCGCGGACAGCCCCGCTGATCGAACACGTAGATGCCCGTCTGCCAACCAAAGAGCTCGTAGACATCACGCAAGACTTGTTTCTCGTCGAGCACCATCTTCCCGGATACCTGAGATGCCACACAGTGAATGATCCCGTGCTCAAAAGTCATCGAACGACCATTTCGTCCAGCACTCACTGTCAGTGTGCCGCTGTGCTTTCCAGAAGTGATAAGCATAATAAGATCCGGGAGAAACAACTCCCGAAGATCGCCGTGCAGCGTCATTAATCCGACGGGCGCCATCTCACACTCGGGCGTGGCCCTCAGCTGGGCAGTGATGTCGATTAGCCAGTCGATATCGAGACGCGCAGTGTCCACGGAGTGCTGGAGAATCGTGCGCTGCAGGGGCTGTGTAGCAGGCGCCGCAAGCCGTGACTCCAGGTCGGCGATCCACGTCTCAAGAAACTCCACCCGGATCTTCAGCAAAGGCTCCACTTGGTCCTGGGGCATTCGATTGAGCATCGAGATACCCAGATCATACGCCGTGCGCACAGGTTCCCTCGATGCCAGCAGCCCACGTATGTCGGCAAAGAACTGCTCGCGCCCGAATTCAGTCACGTGGTAGATCGTCCGGTCACCACTGATGCCAAGGGAATGCGCCTCTGCGATATGACCCAGGCGGTGTAGCTTGTTGAGAGAATAGTAGATCGCGGCGGCGCTGATCTCAAACCGCACCTCGACACCATCGTTCCTCAACGCCTGACTGATCTCATAGCCGTGCATCGGACGCGCAAGCAGGAAACCAAGCACCAGCAAGTCGTTTCTCGTGAGCTTCAGCGTGACTTCTTCTGAGTCTCTGCCCGAGACATCTCAGCTGAAGACCAGAAAACATCATATCACAGACTTGACCCGAGAGGAATAGTCAGTGCTGAGTATACGCCCTTGGAATAGTTGACTTTGAATGTTCAAAGGTAAGTTCTATGATCCCAAGTTTGCCCACGGCGGCAAGTGCATCATCGAACTGCGGTACGACAGCATCGCGGACGTGAGCACTGCCAACCGCGTGGACGCGGGGCACTTCGCCAGCTCCGAGGAACCCTTCTGTCGTTGGGACGAGGATGGCGAGATCAGCTCCAGGTGTACCAGATGCCACAGCAATAGTGGATTGCCCACCTATCTGGAGGAAGGCGTGAACGTATCGGCAGAGGTTAGCAGTGAGCTAGATCAGGGCACTACGTTTACCGTGGTGCTCCCGCTGCTCAACACTGATACGCCGGCGACCTGAATTGGTCACCCTGCAGGTC
>Ga0209121_10002520_pt1 | contig 18519 bp, 21 predicted proteins | sample Cruoilmetagenom3_FD_187292 | JGI IMG/M metagenome (GOLD analysis project Ga0209121, IMG submission 187292) | Oil polluted marine microbial communities from Coal Oil Point, Santa Barbara, California, USA - Sample 3 (SPAdes) (version 2) | ecosystem: Environmental > Aquatic > Marine > Oil seeps ... | reverse complement strand
AGGTAAACAGCTAGAAGTAATAAAAGAGAAGGAGTTGATACTTAACAATGCTAACTTCATTGACTGATTTCACTCTGCACTTCCATACCAAAACCAACCGCTACGCCTTGGCGGATGTCGAACACGTTTTCGTCCTTGGAGCCGTCCGGGCAGCGTTCCTTCTTTAAAGAGTTTCCGTGCAAATTAAGCACATAGATCTCATTGAAGGTTTGCATCAGATGCCAACGCATCCCGCGGAAGGTGGGGTTGTCAAGATAGGAATGATTGGTGATCATGCCGACAACGCCCTCGCCGGACTGGGCGATCTTCCACTCTGCAAAGCGCAAGAACTTAACGTAATCGTCCTGAAGCCAGTGTTTCTTCTCGCCAAAATGTTTTCCGTCCACGTACTTGTAGTCCTCGATCAGTGCGGTGATCCATTCTCCCGTGTTGGATGAGATACCCGAATATGGCGGATTTCCCAGGACGACCAGAATGGGTATCTCCTTCTTGACCTTGCCCGCCTTGTGAGACTCCTCAGCTAATGACGAGAGCCCAGGAAGCTTGGCTTCGGCCAATTCCTCTGTCTCCAGGGTGTTTGTGAGGTAGAACTTGACACGTTCCTCTGGCTTCAGCCTGTAGCCGAGCTCCTCAAGGAAGAAGGCCATCTTGAGGTGCCCCACTGCGTACGGAGCCATCATCAGTTCGAATGCGTAGAAGTTACGCAGAATGTGATCGCGGATGAAACTCTCGCGGCTGCCTTCGCCGTACTTTCCGGCGAATTCGTCCACGGCGACTTGAGCGGCCTTGGCGACGAAGGTCATCGTCCCCGCAGCCGGATCGAGCAACGTCACTCCCTCTGAGGCGAGACCGTCAGGCTTGTCGAACTTCTCTTTCAGGATCGCATGAAGCGAACGTACGATATAGGAGACCACAGGCTCAGGGGTGTAGTACACCCCGCGGCGCTCGCGCTCCTTGGGATCGTAGTATTTCAAGAAGGTTTCATAGAAGTGAACGATCGGGTCGGCACCCTTGCCCTTGGGGGGTGTAGTAAGCTTCTCTACTTCACCCCCCGAGTGGAAGTAGCGATGCAAGATGCCCTGTACATCGGCAATAGCCAAGACCTCGGCAATGTCATCAACATTACATTCCAGAGCAGTTGGCAAATCGCCCAAGGAGATGAACCGGAACAGATCGCGCAGAATCCCGATCGTATGAGGAATGGCGTCAAACGCGGCACGCCTATTGAACCCCTCACCTACGCGCACGCGAGCGGCGAACAGGCCGTAGGTGATGGTCTGCGCATAAAGGTCAGCAAAATCCTCGTGAGTCAGACCACCGATCAGGTAGGTTTGAAAGGCCTCATAGAAGCCAAGAAGGTCACCGGTACCTCGCTCCTTTTCCTGCACAAGCTCTTGGCTTATTACTTCGTCGCGCAGGAAGCGGGTCCGCTTTGCGAGTTCGGTAGCAAGCGACTCAGCAGAATAGCTCTTGGGAAGCGAGAACGCGAAGAACTTTTCTAATACCTCTGTAAATTCATCGGCCTTCTCCAGAGGTGGCACCTTTTCAAGCCTTGTCGAGATCAGCGGTCGCGCGATCTGCACGGTATCAACGAGATTGCCATCTCGGTAGAGGCGAAACTCGAAGAAATTGGTGAGGATCAGATTGGGAAAGGTATGTCGATAACGTTTAAGCTGCTCGGTCTCCGAAACGAGCTGTAAGTTCCTTTCGTTGGGGTGCTTGGCTTCGATGTAGCCGACGCTGTGTTGTTTCCCGTCCCAAATACGGAAATCCGGGTATCCCGCTTCGGTCTTCTTTGGAAGCGTTGTAACGTGAATGTGGGCCTTATCGCTTGCGTTTGCATATGCGTTGAACAGGGCTTCAAGAGCAGAATAAAAACTCTCTTCTCGCGCATCGCCCTGCGACATGATCTTATGCAGAGTTTTCAGGTAGCTTCGGAATATTGCTTTATCCTTCATCACTTGAGTTTATACCCCTTGGTAGTGAGAATTGCCAAGCTCCCCAGTGTGATGAGGATTACAAAACCCGTTGAGCTGCGTTGGGGAGGGTAAGCCAAGTGTACTGTCTTTGATCTACTTGACGACCTCGCCAAACGCCTCTTTGAGGATCACTTTGGCCTCCTTGGCCGAGATGCTCTTTTTACCGAAGGTGAAGACGTGCTTCCCAGCGGTCGATTTGATGATCAGCCGGTCAGGGCCTCCTGATGTGTCGATGTCGCCACCAGCGCCCCTTTCCACGCGAAGGCGATTGATCTCGGATGCCTCGATGGCGAAGTTACCCTCTGTCTCAGAAAGTATGTCTTCGATTGTCATACCACGATACTTCTCCTCTGCTGATGTGTCGGCTAAAGCCTTTCGCATCTGTTTTGTCATGCGGGCAACGATGAGTCGATTGTTGGTGACGATCACGTTACACGCTTCGTACTTCAAGAACCCCTTCTTGTGCTTAAGGTCGGGGATGATCCCGACGATCGTTTCAGCATCCACCTCTGGCACCTCCTTTTGCAAAGGCAGCAAGATTACATTTGGTTCTTCTCTATTCAGTGTGGGCAACCTGTCAAGAGATGCTCCCGTGTAGGCAAGCTCGACTTCGGGTTTACCCACTTAAAGCGAGAGGCTTTTGAACTATTAGGAAGCCAGGAAACCAGGAAAGGTTCTGGCTCTCTGGGATATCACCCTCTTTACTTCTAACGTAGGCTTTGCAAAGTTCAAAAGCAATCCATGCTCCTTTCCGAAAGCGAGAGGCTTTTGAACTATTAGGAAGTCAGGAAACCAGGAAAGGTTCTGGCTCTCTGGGATATCACCCTCTTTACCTCTAACGTAGGCTTTGCAAAGTTCAAAAGCAATCCATGCTCCTTTCCAACTGCCCTCAAATACGATTTCACAATGGCAAAATGAACAGCTTCCAGGTTCTTGATCGCTTTGAGTTCTACCACGATCGTTTCTTCAACCAGAAGGTCAAGCCGGTGTCGTCCTACTTCGACTCCCTCATACTCTACAGGCACTTCAACCTGCTGTTCCACCTTCAGTCCCCGGTTGTGCAACTCCACGACGAGAGCATGTTCATATATGGATTCAATAAAGCCTGGCCCTAGCTGACGATGCACCTCGATAGCTGCTGCGATCACTTTTGAGGTCAGTTCCCCATGTTCCAGTGTCATCTTTTGATCCTCATTCCCGGCTTTCCATGGCTTCCTGGCTTCCTTATACCAGAATTGTAGACAAGTTCAACTTTAGGTTATCCACTTGAAACAGCAAGGGGTCTTACATTTTAGCTTTCGTCGATGAGACAAGGTGGTCGCTTCGGCTGGTCAGTCCTCCTTTGCCCAGTCGCGGATCTTATGCTTGATCTTCTCTTCGATTCTCTCACCAAGGTCGTCCCAGTCCATGTCCGGATCTCCGCCAACCCACTTGGCGATGCCGTGCTTGACTTTTGCTTCAATCTTCTCGCCCAGCTCGTCCCAGTCCTCGTCGTTTTCCTCTTTGGCCCAACGGGAGAGGCTGTGCTTGATCTTTGCTTCGATCTTCTCGCCGATCTCATCCCAATCGCGCTTCTTTCGCCACCAAAGCGAAATGCCACGGTTTGCTCCAATACCCACCCACGCAAAGAGCAGGATCACGAGGAACCACAGCCCGGCCGCTTGCAGGTAGCTGAGTGGTGGAAGCAGTCCCAAATGCCACGTTATGATGTGGTTCCACAGGCGCATGATCACCCAACTGAAAAAGAAGAACGCAGCGATACCTCCACCTGTAATAAGTTTAGTAAACAACCTCATTTTAAAAACACCTCCAAACGTTGAATGAACCTATTATAACACCTCTCCCTCCGCTACGAAGCGATCGCTACCAGGCAGGGTGAACTGGCCCTGGCCTACCGCCGCCCTTGGTAGGCCGCATCTCCAGATAGGACCTTTACTATCACCGTTTTAGTGCGTTGAGGGTGGGAAGGCGCATAGCGCCTTCCCACTGGTTTTTAATGTTTAAGAGCCTCAGTCCTCGGAGCGCCACTTGTGCGACAGTAATCCCTTGTTGGCACCGATGCCGGTCCAGGCTGACAGCAGGATGATTAAGAACCACAGTCCGGCTGCTTGCCAGTAGTTTAGGGCTTTAAATAGCCCTAAGTGCCCCACCACGATGTTGTTCCACAACATCTGGATCACCCAGCTGAAAAAGAAGAACGCACCGACGCCTCCACCCGCGATGAGTCCGCTAATCCACCGCATCTTTACTCACCTCCCTTAACTTGAATCTGCCATTGTAGCATCCTTGTCTACCAGAAAGGCAAATCGGTCTTGGAGGAGGCGCTTAAGACAGGGTTAGTCGCTTAGCGTGACTAGATCGCGTATCTCTTCGACCACCTTACTTCCAATTCCGCTCACCTGCATTAAATCATCGAGCGTTTGGAAGGGACCGTGTTCCTCTCTGTAGGCGACGATCCGTGCCGCCAGGACCTCCCCGATCCCGCGAAGGGAGGTGAGCTCCTCTGCCGAAGCGGTATTCAGGTTTACCATATCATTCTCTTCTTCGGCATCGATGAAGGTGGGGAGAAGGATGCGAATACCGGTGATGTCAATCGGTTCAAGGAGTGTAAGCGGGCGGGACCTGATCGTAGGGAGAAAGAGGGCAAGACCGCTTGCCACAAGACCGATTGCAACAAGCACGATCAACCCCCGCTCTTGTGCCGGAGAAAGACGCGGGTTCATGCGAACAGTTTGTTGATTCTCTTAATTCCGGCCTGCTCGCGCGCGATCCGCATTAGCTCGGGGAGGCGCTCGTAGCGTGGCCAGCCGAATTTGTCCGAGTAGGCGCGAGCAAACAGCTTCCTCAACCTCTCCCGCAGGGCCGCATCCTCCTTGAAGAGCGCTTCCTTCTCTTTGGCCAAACGCTCCATCTCAGGAATGTATAGGTCAATCTGCGCCGCCTGTGCGAGGAGGTCGACTGCCCTCTCATTATCCACGCCCAGAGCCTCCTTAGCTTTGGTGACCAACTCCCGACGTCTTAGCTCGGCCTTGGCGAGGGCTCGCATCTGCCGCTGTTTTTCTCGATGGTAGTTAAGCTCCTTGTGACTGAACGCGAGGATTTTACGCTCACAGCCGTCCTGCCGTTTGGGGAAACTCTCCGGGTCTGTGGAGATCTTACCGTGCCAGGAGAGGCACTCTTTACAGGTGAGGTAGGCCACGTTTGTGTAGTACTGGTAATAGGTCTTGCGCGACATTTAATCCTCCTTCCATGAGAAGTGTACAATTGATAGCTTGTAGGGGACAAGCCCACCTCGGTCACTTCCAATTGCCCTTTTTGCCAGTCTCGCGATACAATGCCGCTTGCTAAGGGGGGATCAGGGATGCTTAAAATCGCTCTTTCTGCATTTACTTTAGTCTTTCTTGCCGAACTAGGAGATAAGACTCAGCTTGCCGTACTCGCGCTCGCCACAGAGTCTCGATCACCGTGGGCCGTACTCATCGGGGTGGGAAGCGCTCTTTTACTCTCCACGGCCCTCGCTGTTGGGTTGGCGTATTTGTTGCACAAAACGGTTCCTGCAGGTTTTGCGAAAGGGCTCCACTACGTCGCCGGTGCCCTGTTCATCCTTGTTGGGCTGTGGACGATCTTTAGAGCTTGACTCTCACTCTTCCCCGAACCAGCGGCGCTTTTCCCATTTTCGAAACTTCTCCACAAGCGAAACCTCGGTCATATCAAGCTGAATCGGTGTGATTGAGATGAGACCATTCGCGATTGCCCAGATGTCGGTGCCCTCATCCTCCGACGGGATGTCAGTCAACGGATCGCCGCTGAGCCAGTAGTAGGTTCTTCCCCGCGGATCCTCTCCCTTGACCAGGTAATTGCTGTAAGCCTGTCCTCCTAGGCGAGTCAACACCACCTTAGGGGACCTTGGAGCTGAGAGGAGTGGGATGTTGACGTTTAAGAAGATTCCCGGTGGCAGGGGGGTCTCTTTAAGCAGGAAGGCAGCTAGCCTCGCTGCGAACTGGGCAGCAAGGCTATAATCCGGATCGTATGATGTCTCCGTTCCCACGTCAAGCGATACAGCCACCGCAGGGATCCCTCCTCGTACTCCCTCCATCGCTGCGGCGACCGTCCCCGAGTAGGTGATATCCTGCCCGACGTTGTGACCGGCATTGATCCCCGAGACGATTAGATTCGGGGCTTCTTCAAGAAGGCCGAGGAGGGCTAAGGAAACGCAGTCAGACGGAGTGCCACTTGTCACATGTCCCACCGCTCCGTCGAGGAGGTGGACCTGGCTCACATGCAGCGGCTTGTGAAGGGTCAACGTCCGCCCCGCGGCTGACCAGTTGCGGTCTGGGGCGTACACCTCCACTCGTGCTACGCGGTCGAGTTCCTCTTTGAGCGCCATCAACCCGGGGGCGTTTATTCCGTCATCGTTCGTCAGCAGGATTGTTCGGTCGCTCACCCCATCTCCTCCCAAAACATTTCCCTATCTTAGTTGTCTTTTGGTGTCTTGCCAACCGGTATTGTGTTGCTGAAGTGGTAAAACCACAGGACATTATCTCCGTAGGTTCTTTTGTTGGTGAGTTGGAGCTCTCCATGTATGGAGGAGAGCTTCTCTTTTTTATGTACTTCGGTGACGATGAGCGCTCCATCGGCAAGGAGTAGTCCCTCTCCGAGGGAGTCGAGGGTCATCGCAGCGAGTCCCTTTTCGTAGGGGGGGCCGACGAAGACAAGGTCAAACTGTCTTCCCCGCTTTACCAGGCGGTCAATGCCTTCCCTGAAGTCGGCTTTAATCACTTGGCCTTGCTTTAGGAGGTCGAGGGCATCCAGATTGCGGCGGACAATTCCACACGCTCCAGTAGAACTGTCGACGAAGACACATTCCGCCGCTCCTCGGGAGAGAGCCTCCAATCCAACGCTACCCGTACCGCAGAATAGATCTAAGAAGCGCGATTCGGGGACAAGGTCTGCGAGGATGTTGAACAGGGCCGTACGTACAAAGTCACGCATCGGCCGGATCCCCTCCTCCTCCCAGGAAACGAGTTTTCGCCCCCGCTTGGCTCCGCCGGTGATCCGCATTCATGTCTCCTTGACTTTAGGGAATCCGCCTTCTATGATTTTCGTTTGTTCGCATGGGATATGGATTAGCAATGAGGATACAGCACACACAGGAGCCGTTCAACCGATGGAGTTGCAGGAACTGAACACGATTGCCTTCGACCTCGACGGTACGCTTTGCTACTACGCGGTAAGCTCCCAGACGGCGATTTCCGAGTCGCTTCGTCGCCTTGAGTGTCCCGCTGACTTGGTCGGAGATCTCGATCAAGCGGCTGCGCGCTATAACGAACTGTGGTACGAGGAAGAGCTGGTTCCAGACCAGGGGAAGTCGTTTCGCGAGCGGGCTTGGGCGCGACTTCTACAGGAACACGGAGTCAACGATCCTGTCCTGACACATGAGCTGGCGATGGAGTACACGAGCATTCGCGTCCCGGGGATCCGTCTGTTCGACGATGCACGCGATCTTCTTCTTGACTTAAAGAAGACCTACCGACTCGGTCTGCTGACGAACGGCCCATCGGATATGCAGTGGCAAAAGATAGAGATCCTTAAGATCACGTCTCTGTTTGATGCGATTGTTGTCTCTGGTGATGTTGGGATCTACAAACCGGATACTCGGGTCTTTGATCTTCTTTTGAGCCGGTTAGGAGCTATGCCGCAAGAGGCGCTCTACGTCGGCGATTCGCACCCAATGGACGTGGTTGGCGCTAAGTTTGCCGGGATGTGGTCAGCCTGGGTACGGGACAAGGACGAGCAGCAGGCCGCCGGTGTGGCGGCGGATATCGAGGTAAACAGGATTGGTGAGCTAAGGGAGGTGCTGCTATGAGGCAGGTGGACGTTGCCATCCTCGGGGCGGGGCCGGCGGGCCTGTTTGCCGCTGAGGAGCTATTAGGAAGCGGGCTTAAAACGATTCTTGTCGACCGGGGGAAGGAGCCTGCCAAACGTACGCACCTCAGCTTTGGGGTGGGAGGAGCCGGAGCCTTTTCCGATGGGAAGTTGAACCTAACTCCGAAGATCGGTGGCGATCCGGGGAGCATCGGGCGAAATGAAGCGGAGGTCCAATCCTATATCGACCGGATCGACGCCACGTTCACCCGTTTTGGTGCTCCGGAGAAGTACTCGGGGGAGGATGAGGACGCCCTGGCGGAATTGAAGAAGACAGCAAGTCGATTTGGAATAGAGTTTATCAGTGGAAGACAGCGTCACATGGGGACGACGAATGTTCGACAGATCCTCGGCCACTTTTATAGTCACCTCCTCGCTGAGGGAACCCTCACCTCGCTTGAGAACCACGTGGAGCGCATCGAGAGGAAAGAAGATCGTTTTCTTCTACTGGGAACCGAACAGATTGAGGCACGCTACCTGATCACCGCGCCAGGGAGAGCCGGCGCTTACTGGCTGCGCGAGGAGGCAGGACGTTTAGGGATCATCACGGAGTACGGCCCGATCGATGTTGGCATACGGGTTGAGTTTCCCGCCGAGATCTACGCACCGATCGAGCGCGTGATGTACGATGCCAAGCTGCGCGTCCGCACTGCGACCTACGACGACATGGTGCGCACCTTCTGCACGAATCCACGCGGGTTCGTGGTAAGGGAGACCTACGACGAGTTTTCCCTGGTGAACGGCCACGCCGAGAATGAAAACAAGACAGAAAACACCAACTTCGCGCTGCTATCCCATATCGAGTTGACCGACCCGGTGGAAGATACGACCGAGTACGGGCGGGCGATCGCCAAGCTGGCAACAACGATCGGCGGTGGGCGGCCGATCATTCAGCGGCTGAAGGACTTGAAGAACGGCCGTCGCTCCACTATAGAGCGGCTGCATCGGGTGACGATCTCCCCCACTCTCACCGATGTCACCCCCGGGGATATCTCTATGGCCCTTCCCGACAGGATCGTGGTGAACCTCCTGGAGGGATTGGAGCAGTTAGACAACATTATCCCGGGTCTCACCGCGGATAATACCCTGCTGTACGCCCCCGAGATTAAATTCTACGACACCCGTTACCCGGTAAGTCGGTCGATGGAGACAGCAATCCCCTGCTTCTACGTTGCCGGAGACGCTTCAGGCCACTGTCGTGGGATCATCTACTCGGCGGTCACCGGTCTGCTCGCGGCTGAGGCGATTCGTAAGCATGAAGGAGTCTAACCCCCACTTCCCGTTATGAGCAGAACAAGAAAGGGGCGTAGCTTCAAGTGGGGTATTGTCATTGTCGCTGCTGCATACCTGGTGGTCCTTTCTCTTCCGGGCCTCGCACAAGGCGGAGAGCGCCTTTCACTTTCCCTGCCGAGCTTCAACCAAGCATACCAGGATGCTGCCGGTATCTGGGGTAGCTGCCAGATGGGGACAGGCGGGTGTTCAGACCGGATCTCCACGGATGGCTGCCTGATCACCTGTTTTGCCATGATCCTCGATTACTATGGAGTAGATCTGTTTATCCCTGCGGCATCCTTGTGTACAGGGAGCGCGCGTGCCGGGATGGACCCGGGGATCTTGAATCACTGGCTGCAAACACACGGCGGTTACGGGCGTTGCCCGCAAGATGCGATGGGAAACTGCTGTCTGGAGTGGGGTAACCTCCCTTCGCAGGTCTTCCTCTCTTTTCATGAGAACCAGAATGAATCTGGCATCGATTTCGCATCGCAGCAGATCATAAATCAGGCTCTGGCAGCCGGATACCCAGTAGTCTCTGGGGTGCACTGGGGGAGTCAATGTCACGGAAACACCGGCAAGACTGAGGACTGCCACTGGGTGGTGATCACGGGAAAGCTTGGCGCCACCTACACGATCATCGATCCCTATAACCGCGAGGTAACGAGCCGGTACGGCGTCAGGACAACCCTCACTCGGGGCGTCTTCGGGAGCTACACGGTCGACCGGTTTGTGGTCGTCTCTGGCTTGGCTCCGGCCACCTCTTTGACGAGTCCACACTTGGAGGTCTCCCTTGAGCCACAAGAGAGGTGGTATTACAAAGGTGAACTCCAGCGGCGAATGATTTACATCAGTGGGTGTAACTGTGAGCTCTTCTTGTATGCTCGTGTGATCGATCCACAGGGAAAGATTTATTACGCCTATTACCCGACACCTAACCCAGGACCGACCGATCTCTTGTACTACTCTAAAGAGAGACACAGCCTCTATGAGGAGCCACGCCGGTTCAGAGACGGTGAGTGGGAATGGAGTCGAACAGTCCTTGCTGATGAGGAGCCGGGAACCTGGACGTGGGAGGTTTGGCTTGAGAATCCGGCTCGTCCCGGCGAGCCGCTTGTCTATGACATCTCAGCTTACACCATCGCTGGGGCTAAGGCTACAGCAATGCCTCAACTCACTTCCGGGCTGGCCGCTGTCGGCTTAGCGCTCCTCTTCACCGTGCTGGTTTATGTCCTTGTCCTTGCAAACAATGGTAGATAATCCTGCCCCGGGGAGTTCTAAACGGCGTTTGTGTAAATTAAAGCGGCAAGCCCTAGGGCGAGGCAATAAAAGCCAAACGTCTTTAACTTGCCCCGCGCGATGATCGCCAGCAGCCCCTTGATTGCAAGGGCTCCCACAAAGGCCGCGACCAGCGCACCGAGGAGAAGGCCCCCCCACTCGCTTTTATAGGCAGTCGGCTCACGAAGCGCCTCGTAAAGTTTGAACCCTCCGCCTCCGATGATTGCCGGGATCGAGAGAAGAAACGAGAAACGTGCTGCCACCCTTCCCTGAATCCCGGCAAGCATCCCGGTGGCGATAGTCGCCCCACTACGCGAGATTCCAGGTAGGAGCGCTCCTGCCTGTGCAAGACCGATCAGAAGCGAATCGTGAAGGTGTACCTCATCTCGGTGTGCGCTCCTTGAAGCGCGGTCAGCGAGGAGCAGGATCCCACCAGTGATAATGAGGCAGATTCCAACAAGGAGTACACAGGAGAAGGCAGCCTCGATCCACTCACGGAGGAGGAAGCCGAGAATCGCGATGGGGAGCGTTCCCACGACGAGTCGTCCGAGTTCATTTCGCTCTTGCGTTTTTGCCAACCCGAGTGTTAACCGTAAAACATCCTTCCGGAAGACAAACAGAACGGCGAGCAGGGTCCCCAGGTGAAGGACCGCCTCCAGGAGAACCCCGGGAGGATCAATCTTAAGGAGCTGCTCTGCGAGTACGAGGTGCCCAGAGCTTGAGATGGGGAGGAACTCCGTCAGCCCTTGCACTATTCCCAAAAGAAGGTAACGGATCACGGTCGCCTCTTCGGGGAGAACCTCAGGGTGAGAGCGTCGAGCGTGCAGGCTTGAATACACTCGCCGCACTTGATGCAGTTGTGGTTATCGTGGTCCTCATGGGGTTTGAGCCCCATCGGACAGGAATCTGCGCAGAGCCCGCAGCGCGAGCAGCGGTCGGTGTTAAGTGACAGGTGAAAGAAGCTTACCCTGTTGAATAGTCCTAGAAGTGCCCCTATCGGGCAGAGATAGCGGCACCAGAAGCGAGCAATAACCACCATCCCCACAAGCGTTACAAAGAGAGTAGCTATATGGATCAGAAACGGCCGATTCACGCGGGCCACTCCGAGAAAAAGATAGGGGATGGACGCCTCGATAGAACCCACTGGGCAGATTTTGCAGAACATCGTGTCAGCGAAGGCCCACGCCGCAACAACCGTACCAATCAACACTACGTACTTTGAATAAGAAGCGACGTTGTTGATCCTTACCTTGCGGAATGAGAGAAGGTCGTTAAGCGTCCCAAAGGGACAGAACCAACCGCAGAACCCGCGACCGGCTACCAGGCCGTAGGTGACGATAGCCCCGAGCCAGAAGTAGGGAACAGTGCCGTAGATAACTAGATTCTGCATGAGCCCAATCGGGCAGATCGTCACCGCAAGTGGACAGGCATAGCAGTGAAGTCCGGGAAAGATGATGTGGGTCATCCCAATTCCGGTAATCCCAAAGATACCCAGTAGAAGGCCAAAACCTTGGCTGATGCGGCGTGCAAGAGAGAGCCTCATTTTTCGACTCCCAGGAGGCTCAGGAGGCGTTCTTCAAGTTCCCCCACCCCGAAGATTACTTCACCTGTTTCAAGACGCAGGATCGCTGGGACGACCGTGCGGTTGGATCGAACGATTCCGTGGGAAGCAGCCAAATCGCGTTTTTCATCCACATCGATAAAGCGGTATGTTATGTGTTCTGTCTGTGCGGCCATCGCTTCAACCATTGCTTCGGCGTAGGGGCAGGAGTGGCACCATGGTGCGTAGAAGACGATCAATTCTACGTCGTCTTCGAGCTTTTTTAAGGCGGAGAGTGTGAAAGAACTGAGATTTGGTGCTTCGTGCCTCGCCTCCTCAATCCCCACGCAGGAGGTGCACAGGACCGCGGCGATCCCCTGTGCCTGCTCGTGTTGTTTCAGGATTACGCCGTAGGTAAGCCCACCCCCTACAAGGAGAACAAGGACAAGGTAAAGTGGGAGAGTGAGTCCGGCAAACCTCCATAGGAGAATTGTCCCTAGGATAAGGAGAACTCCCAGCGTGGGAGCGAGCCATCTTAAAGGTGATCTCTTCCCTTGCGGTAAGGTGGGAGAAACCATCGTCTCCTCTTCTGAAATCGTTACTGGGAACGTAAGCTCCTCGTCGATCTGAAAGCAGCTTACATCGATGCAGTAGGTGTAAACGGCTTCTGCGATGAGGATATACTCACCCACAGGGAGATTCTCAGATGCGGAAACGTCAACGACAAACGTGGCCTTGCTAAATGGGGAAACCCGATTGATCGTTTCCGGTGAAGGCTCGATCGAAACGCCTTCAACAGTGGTGAAGGTGACAGTAACGTCGTCTGCTTCGTGAACAGAGTTACTGGTCACAATGAGGTTAAACACCGTCTTTTCACCAGGAGCTATTACAGGGTGTTCAGGTTCAACAAGGAAGGTGAGAATCGGTTCCTGCGCATAGACGCTGAATGTGCCAATGGCGAGTAGTAAAAGGATAACTGTGGGGCACAAAATACATTGAGACAGCGCCTTAAAAGCAGGGCCGACGAGAGTCGCGTGACTTTTCACTTCAGCAGACCCCGTAGGCGTGCAACGGTGAGCTCCCTGCCGACGAGGGAGAGCAACTCAAACAAGCCCGGTCCGACTCTTCTTCCCGTGACCACCATGCGGATCGCCGGAGCGATCTCCTTGAGCTTTGCCCCACACTCGCTCAATGCGTTGCTCAGACACTTCTCGATCGCTTCTGGGGTGAACTCGGGCACCCTTGCCAGGGCATCGAGTACGGCCTGAATCAGCGATTTTTGCTTTTTGGAGAGAGTGACCGACTCTTCGATCTTCAATGGAATGGGGAACAGAAGCGACATCATTTCGGCCAGATCGGGGAGGGTCTTGGCCCGGTGGCGAAGGAGGGTTACACCGTGTGAGAGTCTCTCACGACCGGCTTTTTCCCACATTGCTTGCGTCACTTGCCCTTTCTCCAAGACGAACGGTTTTACCAGTTCGCAGAGCTCTTCTGGATCGGCTGCCTTCATGTGCCGTTGGTTCAGCCAAAAAAGTTTCGCTTCGTCGAAGATCGCGGCTGAACTACCAACGTTCTTCAGGGAGAATAGTTCGATGAGATCATCCCGGGTGAAGAACTCCTGATCGCCGTGCGACCAGCCGAGGCGGGCGAGGAAGTTCACTATCGTTTCGGAGAGAAACCCACGACGGCGATACTCGAGGACTGAGGTTACTCCGTGCCGCTTGGAGAGGCGCGTGCGGTCCGGCCCGAGGATCAACGGCAGGTGGGCGAAGTGTGGAAGCGGTCTTTCGAGCGCCTCATAAATTAGGATTTGCTTTGGGGTGTTGTTTAGGTGATCGTCTCCGCGGATGACGTGCGTTATCTTCATGTCGACGTCGTCGACTACCACCACGAAGTTGTAAACGAAGCTTCCATCAGAGCGGCGGATGACGAAATCCTTCAGTTGCGCATTCTGAAACGAGACATCCCCCAACAGCTCGTCGTGAACGATGGTCTCTCCCTCCTTGGGAACACGGAACCAGCATGCCCCCTCGTGCATATAGGCGCACCCGCGATCGACCAACTCTTGCGCCACCTGTTGATGGACGTTGCTTCTTGCGGTCTGTCGGTAATACTCGTCCCAGTCAAGGCCGAGCCAACGCATTGCTTCGAGTATCTGTTCGATCGACTCCTCGGTTGAGCGCTCTTGGTCGGTGTCCTCGATTCGCAGGATGAATGCTCCGTTTAGGTGTCGTGCGAAAAGCCAGTTAAACAGTGCAGTCCGGGCTCCGCCTACGTGGAGGTATCCAGTTGGGCTGGGGGCAAATCTCACTCGAATCATGCTTGGCTCCTGTTGTAGTTTAGACTGAGTACCCATTTTACACTATCTAGGTGCTTTATTCTGGTCTCCTTAGAGGCTGTTGCAAAAACCCTTTACCCCAGAGCTCGCAGAGAGGGGGATTGAGTGATTTAACGAGTGAGCGATTGAGTGATTTAACATCTTAATCTCCCGATTATTCAATCTTCCAATCTCTCAATTCCTCAGCGGTCTTTCCGTCTACTTGTGCCAGTACCTGTCTGCGTCCGAAGGACAGGCAGATGGCAGACAGGCCCTCAGCGGTAGAGTAGTTGGGCCAGGGGGCATCTGAAATCAACTACGAAGAGACTTTATTAAACGGGTTGCTTAGCCCTTTTTACCGCGACGTGAGGGTTCACCCACTACGGTGGTAAGCGAAGCGGGTATGCAGACTTTGACATCGCTGCTACTTGATCGCGCTCTTCGACCGATGAGCAATGGCCACGGCAATCGGAAGGATCCAGTAGCCCTACGACAGTCAAGCGGGCAGTTAGGGTGCCTGACTTGGATCTATGAGCCAAAGGGCTATCTTCTTATCCCACTCAGTTTGCCCCTCCAGGCTTGTTCCGTGGTGTGTCTTCTCGTCGTATTGCTCTTGGACTTCCTGCAATTTACTTAAAATCTTGTTAGCCGTACTGTAGATCGCTTCGTTCAGTTCTTTCTTGGCTGTCTCAGCGCTGTTTCCCACTGTCCTTGACTGAGGAAGAACGCTTAGGAGTTTCAGGCGGTAGACCTCGTTTAAGTCGAAGTGGCGCTGCTCGTGGTTTAGCACCTTGTCACTCTGTTTGCCGGGAGCAACCCAGGATCGGGAGGGGTCTATCACGTTGGTCACTTCGATTGAGGAAGGATCAACTGTTCCTTTCCATCGGGCAAGATGCCGATTGTATTCCACCTGGAAGGTGACGTGCCAGTGTAGGGTAATGTGGATGGCTGCGGCCTCCGTACGCAATGCTGCGTCTATGGGAGGCTCTCCTTGAAAGTCGTTCCAATCAAGTGGTTGCTCGGAGCACCAGGGTAACTCTGCCAGACTCACCGTAGGCAGGTCGGTCCCACCGACCAGGATGGACATCGCAAGAAGAACGGCCAGCATCCAGCCGACGGCCCATTTACAGTCTCTGTTTGTAGCCTCTAACACGGTTTTCCCCTCATCGTGTGGACGGAACATATCTTCCTAGCGGAATGATACCATCTGGGCGACTGATTCGCGAGCGAGGCTACCAAGGTTGTTAAATGGGGCAGCGCAAACGCTGATTTGTGGCTTTAGTGCGGAGAGCGTACTGGTCAAATAACTACCAGCCGCCACCACCACCACCACCGAATCCGCCGCCGGAGAACCCTCCTCCGAAGCTTGAACCGCCACCCCAGGCCGAGCGACCACTGGAACTTGTCCGCGGGGCGGAGACGAAGGTCCGCTCCATCCCTGAGGAGAGGTGCATCATCGAGAGACCAAAGAGATACCCGCTGAACACAGGGCTTGCACCGGCGTACCACTCTGGAGGTTGTTCGAACATCCCCTCAAACTGCTTTGTCCAGATCGAAGTCAGGTTAAGCGCGATGGCATAGGGGAGGAGCTTCTCGAATAGCTGTGGACTCTTCTCCGGCGCATCGTGAAATTCCATCCTCTCCACTTCAGCTCGACCGATGTATTCGGCAAGGCCGAGAAGGTCACGAAGCGCACCAACGCCCTTGGCGGTCTTGCGGGGCATGATTGGAGAAAAGCTAAGGACGATCAACCCACAGATGGCGATGGAGATCCCAAGATAAAGAGAGGCCGCACCAACACCGAGAGCGATTCCACCGACCAGAATCATCACACCAAGGCCGGCATTGGAACGCCTGATCCGCTCCGGGTTATGCGGATAGTACCCCTGCTTAATCAATCTAGCGTAGAGGTTCGACTTAATCGTAGGCAGGACCTTGTAGAACTCATTTTCCATCGAGGAGAGGGACCTCTTCTCCTGGTGATCGGCATCGAAGATGGCGTCAAATAGCGTTTTCTCCACTTTTGAAAGTTTATCGTCCGCATCCTTTCGCTTGCTGAACTCAAAGTCAAGTGGTGAGGGGCGTTTGAACAGTTCCTTTACCTTTGCAGCTAGCCCGAGCTCCTCCTCACGGACCTCCTTTATCTTGAGATACCCTTTCACTGCCAGGCCGATCACCATCGCTGAGATATCGCGCAGGTCAGCCCGATCATCGATCAGTACACCGGCCTCACCGGGGTGCATTCCTCGGGGTGGTTCAAAGCGGGGTGCGATCGTTCCCTTACGCGGATCCTTCCCCTTGTAATACCAGACAAGAAACATGCCAATCAGGGCGATTACAGGGAGGAACGCGTACTTGTTGGCGCCCAAAAAACAAAGGGCCCGCTGCCCAGCGGTTGGTGCGATGATGCCGGACGCTTCGCGTGGAATCGCCACATCGATCGTTAGTCCCTCGCCCGGTGATAGTGCACCCGCCTCAAACATGAACCGTCCTTCGGAGTCGAGCTGGGCCGCCTGGCCACGGGTGGTACTCCCTGAGTAGCCGACGTAGGAGATCGTCGGTACATCCAAGCCCGTGACACCTTCAGGTAGGCTCACCAACGCCGTTACATGGTCGATCGGGATTTGCCAGTCGTTTCCTGTCACATTCCAGTAGAGTTGAATATAGTTCTCATTATTGAACAAGAGAGCCCGGTTCACTTTATAGCGAATCGTGTATGTATGAGTTCCGCTAACCGTTCGGTTTGGGTCGCCGATGCGAAGGATCAGCATTCCACCGCTGCGTCGCGTGGTGTAAGGGACCGTGCCTTCGTTGTGGGAGATTGAGACAAGGTCCAGATTAACTGTCAGCCTCTCCCCGGTTGGACGTCGGTAGGAATAGGGGATCTCCCGTATGATTCCGTGGTGTGGCGTATAGAAATCAACGTCCAATCTCTCACTGACCGCCAGTTCTCCGGTTTCTAGGACGTCGATCTTACCACGAAACTCGGTTATCCGCAGGCTGGCCGAGGCAACGACCGTAACGCTTAACAGGACGAGCAGGAAAATGAGGATTCTTCTCATCAGAACCTGACTGCCGGCGCTTCCCGTTGCTCCTCACCGGGAAGCATATAGAACTCCCGCTGCTTGAAACTGAACAGGTTGGCGATGATATTCTGTGGGAAGATATTGATGCGTGTGTTCAGATCGCGCACCACGGCGTTGTAATAGACACGGGAGCGCTGGACCGCGTCCTCCACCTGCTCGAGGGTCTGCTGCAGCCCGAGAAAGTTCTCGTTTGCTTTGAGTTCCGGGTAGTTTTCCACCACTGCGAAGAGTGACTTGAGCGCACCCCTCAGTCCTTCCTCAGCGATAGCCTGTTCCTTGGGTGAGGAGGCGTCGATCGCCTTGGCACGGGCGAGCGTTACTTGCTCGAAGACTCCCTTCTCATGGGAGGCGTACCCCTTTACCGTCTCTACCAGGTTTGGAATGAGGTCGTAGCGACGCTTGAGTTGTGTGTCAATGTCCCGCCACGACTCCTCCGCGCGCACCTTCAGCCGTATCAACCGGTTGTAGCTCAACACGCCCCATCCGAGGATGAACACCACTACCAACAGTACAATATAACCTGCTCCCATGCTTCCTCCTTTACAGATGGATAAGATTGTACTGTCCATGAGCAAGTTGGCCAAACAGGGTGATACGATTGCGCCTTTCCGAAAGCGAAATTTTAAAGCGTGCCGCCAAACTAGAGAAAATTCTCTCCTCATGCACGCTCTGCCCTCGTCGCTGCTGCGTTAATCGCAGTCAAGGAGAGCGCGGCCACTGTGGGATCGGTGCTCATGCCAAGGTTAAAAGTTACGGGCCCCACTTTGGAGAGGAGGCGCCTCTTGTTGGAACCCATGGCTCAGGAACGGTCTTCTTCTCCGGCTGTAACCTGGCTTGTGTCTACTGTCAAAACTACACGATCAGCCAGTTTAAGGAAGGGCGCAAGATGCAGAGTGAGGAGTTGGCGGCGATCTTCCTCAATCTGGCCAAGCGCGGCTGCCACAACCTAAACCTCGTTACCCCGACGCACCAGGCCCCGATGATCGTTGCTGCGCTCGGGCTGGCGAGGGGGGCTGGTTTGAAAATCCCCATTGTCTGGAACTGCGGCGGCTACGAGAGCGTCGAGGTGTTACGATTGTTGGAAGGGATAGTCGATATTTATATGCCAGACGTTAAGTACGG
>Ga0209121_10002519_pt1 | contig 18541 bp, 19 predicted proteins | sample Cruoilmetagenom3_FD_187292 | JGI IMG/M metagenome (GOLD analysis project Ga0209121, IMG submission 187292) | Oil polluted marine microbial communities from Coal Oil Point, Santa Barbara, California, USA - Sample 3 (SPAdes) (version 2) | ecosystem: Environmental > Aquatic > Marine > Oil seeps ... | reverse complement strand
GTACTGCCACTGGTGGGAGAGTATGTCACCGCCTTTCTTTAAAAACCCTTCAATTTAATTATTGAAGGGTTTTTTGTACTTAAAAATATTTTCAATATTTATACTTTTTGTTTCGTTTTACTTTTAATTCATGTTATTTTGCACTTATTTGTATGAAAAAAATAGTTTTACTTTTTCTCTTAATACCACTGTGTCTATTTTCTCAAGTAGGAGGGGAAAGTATATACAATTTTTTAAATTTATCTAGTTCAGCAAGGCAAGCAGCTTTAGGAGGAAAAGTTTATACTTTATTAGGTGATGTAAACCAACCATTTTGGAATCCTGCTACCATTAATGAGAAAATGAATGGTAATTTAGCTGTCAATTATTTAAATTATTTGGCAGATTTAAATATGGGTTCAGCTTCATATGCTTTTAAGATAAATGATAAAATTGGTACTATTCAAACAGGGATTAATTATATAAATTACGGAGAGTTTGTTGGTGCAAATGAAGATGGTGATGAAACTGGAAATTTTAAAGCTTTTGATTTGGCGTATTCAATAGGGTATTCGAAACAAATAAGTAATACAAATTTATACCTAGGTGTGAATATTAAATTTATAAATTCAGTTATTGAAAATTATTCATCATTTGGTTTTGGAGCTGATTTAGCTATGTTATATAGGTCTGAAGAAGCCCCATTAGTTTTAACTTTAGTATTTCGAAATTTAGGACATCAAATAACTGCTTACGATGAAATTAAAGAAAAACTTCCTTTTCAAATAGATTTAGGAGCTTCCTATGAATTACAAAATGTACCAATTACTTGGTTTTTTTCTTTAGATAATTTACAGAAATGGGATATTTCGGTAAGTAACCCTTCAAATTCAACAACAGATATTGATGGAGAAATGACAGATGAAGAAATTTCCTTTTTAAATAACGCAATAAGACATTTTACATTGGGAATGGAATTATTTTCAAAAAACAATTTTAATATTCAATTAGGATATAATTTTAGAAGGTCAAAAGAGTTAGCATTAGTTGATAAAAGAACATATGCAGGTTTAACTGCCGGATTTGGTATTAAGTGGAAAAAAATCAAGTTTAATTATGCTTTTTCAAAATATCACCCAGTTTCGAATTCAAGTACATTTAGCTTACAAATTAATTTAAAATAAAAGTTTGAGACAAATAACAATAGCAATAGATGGTTTTTCTTCAACAGGGAAAAGTACAGTTGCTAAACAAATAGCAAAAGAGCTTAAATATATTTATATAGATTCTGGAGCAATGTATAGAGCTGTAACATTATTTGCTATGAACAATGGTTATATAAATAGCTCAGAATTTAATAAAAAGGAATTAATTCAAAATTTAGGAAATATTCATCTTAGTTTTAGGTTGAATGAGAAAAAGGATTTAGCCGAGATATATTTGAATAAGGTAAATGTAGAAAATGAAATACGTGGTTTAGAAGTTTCAAAATTAGTTAGTAAAGTTGCGGAAGTTTCTGAAGTAAGGCGAATGCTAGTTAAGCAACAGCAAGAATATGGTAAAGAAAAAGGTGTTGTTATGGATGGAAGAGATATTGGAACAGTCGTTTTTCCGGAGGCTGAACTAAAATTTTTTATGACTGCTTCTGCTGAAAAAAGAGCAACACGTAGATTTGACGAATTAATCTCTAGAGGAGATAAAGTTAATTTTGAGGAAATATTAAAGAATGTTGAATATAGAGATTTAATCGATTCTACTAGAGAAGATTCACCTTTAGTAAAAGCCGATGATGCTATTGAAATTGACAATTCAGATTTATCTTTAGAAGAACAATTTGAAAAAATTTATAAACTTGTAAAGAAAAAGATTAAAAACTAAGGAATATTTAAATACTTATGAGTTTGTAGTGAAATTTTCCATTTTGGATTTTGCATAACATAATCTACAATACTTGGAGTCATTTTTTCTCTTTTGCTCCATTCAGGTTGTAAAAATAATTCACAGTTTTCTGAAACTTTAGCAGCTTGCTCTTCAGCAAAAATAAAATCGTGTTTATTAGAAATAATAATTTTTAATTCGTGTGATTTCTTATAAATAGGTTCTAAGGGCAGTTTTGTTTTTTTAGGAGATAGACAAACCCAATCCCAATTTCCAGAAAGTTTATACGCTCCAGAAGTTTCAATATGAGTTCGTATTTGCTGTTTTTTTAGCTCACTAGTTATAAAATCTAAGCTCCACATTAATGGCTCACCACCAGTAATTACAACAGTATTTGCGTATTTAATAGCATTTTCAACTATTGTTGTTGCTAAAGTAGGTGGATGTAATTTTGCATTCCAACTTTCTTTTACATCGCACCAATGACAACCAACATCGCAACCACCAATTCTTATAAAATAAGCTGCTTTTCCAGTATGAAAACCTTCTCCTTGAATTGTATAAAATTCTTCCATTAGCGGAAGTAGTTTTCCTTTAGAAATAAGTTGTGATTGTTCTTTTTTTGTCATGCTGCAAATATAGCTATAAGTATGTGAATAAATAAATGGAAGTTAATTCAAATGTTATTTTTAAATTAGTTTATATATGTTATTTTTAACAAAAAAAGTAAGATGGATAGAAAAGAGGTCTTTTTTAAGGAGATTACTGAAGGTTACGAAACAAAAGGGGAGTTTTTAACTTTTGGTTCGGCTATGTTGGATGGGAAAACAATAAAGAATGCTTTTGTAAAGGTTCCATTAAAAACATTAAACAGACACGGTTTAATTGCCGGAGCTACTGGAACTGGAAAAACCAAGTCTTTACAAGTAATGGCCGAAAATTTATCGGAGAAAGGTGTTCCGGTGTTATTAATGGACATAAAAGGAGATTTAAGTGGTTTAGCGAAACCAAGTCCTGGTCATAGAAAAATTGATGAAAGGCATGAAGCAATTGGACTTCCTTTTGAAGCTAAGAAATTTCCTGTAGAATTATTATCTATTTCTGAGCAAAAAGGAGTAAGGCTACGTGCTACTATTTCTGAATTCGGGCCAGTTTTATTATCTCGAATTTTAGATTTAACAGAAGCGCAAAGCGGAATAGTTTCAATAATTTTTAAATATTGCGATGACAATAAATTACCATTATTAGATTTAAAAGATTTTAAAAAAATACTTCAATTTTCAACAGAAGAAGGTAAAGAAGAATTTCAAAAAGAATATGGTAGAATTTCTACCATGAGTACTGGAGCCATTCTAAGAAAATTGGTAGAGTTGGAACAGCAAGGTGGTGATTTGTTTTTTGGAGAACGCTCATTTGATGTAAAAGATTTAGTTCGTGTTGATGAAAATGGTAAAGGAATAATTTCAATATTAAGATTAACAGATATTCAGGATAGACCAAAGTTGTTTTCAACATTTATGCTTCAGTTGTTAGCTGAAATTTATTCTACTTTTCCTGAACAAGGAGATAGTGGAAAACCAGAATTAGTCATATTTATTGATGAAGCGCATTTAATATTTAAAGAGGCTTCGAAAGCTTTATTATCTCAAATTGAAAGTATTGTAAAATTAATTCGTTCAAAAGGAATAGGATTGTTTTTTGCAACTCAAAACCCAAAAGATATTCCTGAAGATGTTTTGGCTCAACTAGGATTAAAGGTGCAACATGCCTTAAGAGCATTTACAGCAAAAGATCGAAAAGCAATAAAATTGGCTTCAGAAAATTATCCAGATTCCGAATATTATGACGTTGATGAAACGCTTACGCAATTAGGTATTGGTGAAGCTTTTGTTTCTGCGCTTGACGAAAAAGGTAGACCAACACCCCTTGCAGCAACTATGATGCGAGCTCCTATGAGTAGAATGGATGTTTTAACTGATAGTGAGATAAAACAATTGCACGATAATTCAAGACTTTTTTATAAGTATAATGAAGTAATCGACAGAAAAAGTGCTTATGAATTACTAGGAGATAAAATTAAAAAAATAAACGAGAAGAGTGAGGAAGAAGCTAAAAAGGAAGCAGCCTCAAAGACGAAAAGGTCAACTTCATCAAGAAAGAGTACTCGAATGAATCCTATATTAAAAGTAGTAACAAGTGCTACTTTTATAAGAGGTGTTTTGGGAATTTTAAAAAGAGTTATATAATATATTAAATAAAATTAAACTTGTTACGTTAAGAATAAGTAAAATCAATCTATTCATGTCAATTCTAAAAAAAACTATACTATTATTTTTTACGTTTTTATTATTTATTCAATGTTCAAATGAATCTAATTTTCTAATAGAAAAAGGTGCTGTAGGAAAAATTAATAATGAAACGAGAGTATTAGATTTAAAATCAATATTTAAAAAAGATTCGCTGGTTTCAAATATTTCAAATAATGATACCATTCAAAAGTTATTTTCTGCAACGAACGATCAATACGAAGTATTTCAGATTAATGGAAAAAAAATGTTAGAAATAACACCTGTAAAGGAATCAGATTCTCTTTCAAAAATTAAGAGTATTCAAATATTTGACCCAAATTTTGTAACAGATAAAGGGATTTCATTAAGATCTACATTTAATGATATAAATAAAAATTATACCATTAATAAAGTTGAAACTACATTAACATCTGCAACACTATTTATTGATGAGTTGAATGCAACTATTGCGATTGATAAAAAAGAATTGGGACTAAATGCTTTTAGTCGTGAAGAAGTTTCATTAGATCAAATTCCTGATTTTGCAAAGGTTAAATACTTCACAATTTGGTTTAATTAGTATTGTATGAAACCTACAAACAAGACCAAAGTTAAACGAGCACCAAAGAGAGGATTTTACGATAAAGAAACTGTTTATAGTATTTTAGATAAACATTTCATTTGCCAAATTGCTTTTGTATATGAGGATTATCCAGTTATTATTCCAACGATTTTTGGAAGAATAGATGATGTAATATATATTCATGGAGCGAGTGTAAGCAGGATGCTTGTAACTTTAGAAAAAGGATTGCCAATCTCGGTTAATATTACTCAAACTGATGGTTTGGTTTTGGCAAGATCCGCATTTCATCATTCACTTAATTATCAGTCGGTAACTATCTTTGGAAAAGCTGTTTTGGTCGAAGACGAAAAAGAAAGAGAAGAAGCATTAAAAATTATTTCTGATCAAATTATTCCTGATAGATGGGAGGAAGTTAGATTGCCGAATAAAAAGGAAATGAAAGCAACTAAAATTATTAAGATTCCTATTTCTGAAGCTTCTGCAAAAATAAGAACTGGACCTCCAAGTGACGATAAATCAGATTATGATTTACCAATTTGGGCAGGTGTAGTGCCAATGAAAACCATATTTGAAGCTCCAATTCTAGACCCAGTTTTAAAAGATGGTTTGGAGATTCCTAAAAGTGTAAAAAATTTGTTTAAATAGAATTTAGCTTAAATAGTACTCTTTATTCATTTTTGCAACAGTACATTTCCAATTTAATTCAGATTTAATTTTAACTTTTAAAGCCTGACTTTGATGTAGTTCTCCATGATTTATAAAAGTTAAGCTAGGGGGTGATTTAAAATGTTTGAGCCAATCTAATAATTCACTTTGATCTGCATGACCCGAGAATGCATTAATTTTAAAAACTTCTGCTTTAATTTTATGGTATTTTCCAAAAAACTTAATTTCGGAATCACCTGCCAGTAATGCTCTACCTCTTGTGCCTTCAGCTTGAAATCCAGCAATTAAAATACTGTTTTTTTCGTCCTCAATATATTTATCTAAATAATGCAACACTCTTCCTCCAGTGAGCATTCCACTTCCAGCCAATACAATTTTAGGAGAATCATCATTAACTACTGTTTTTGAGGCGCTTACATCACTTATTAATTGAACAGTGTTTAACATACTCTTAATATCTTCAGGAGATAAAGTATGATCGTTTTGGTGTTTAAAATAAACTTCAGTTGCATTAACACCCATTGGGCTGTCTAAATAAACTGGAATTTTTGGGAGACGTTTTTCTCGTTTTAAAATACTTAATAAATAAATAATTTCTTGTGCTCTTTCAACCGAAAATGTTGGAATAATTAAAATACCACCTTTTGAAAATGTATAATTAATATAATTTGATATTTGATTTGTAATATTCACCTTTTCGTGGAGTCTATTTCCATAGGTTGATTCAATAACTAAATAATCAGCTTTTTCAATATATTCAAATTGAGGTAGGATAATTGGCTCTTTTCTACCAATATCACCTGAAAACACCATGGTTTTTCCATTTGATTTTAAGACTACAAAGGAGCTTCCTAAAATATGTCCGCTATTTAAAAATTTAAATTCTAGGTCTTCATTTATACTGTTCCAAACATTAGTTTTAGAAGTTTTAAAATACGGAATTGTATTTTCTGCATCTTCCACATCGTATAAAGGTTTGGCAGGTTTATGTTTTGTATAATGGTGTCTATTAGCTCTTTTGGCATCTTCTTCCTGAATTTTACCGCTATCAAGTAATATAATTTCGGTTAAATCTTTGGTTGCAGCAGTACAATAAATTTTTCCTTTAAATCCATTTTTAACTAATAAAGGCAAATATCCTGAATGATCTAAGTGAGCATGAGTAAGAATTACAGCATTTAAATCGTTTAAATTTATAGGTAATTCCTCCCAGTTTTTAAGTCGTAATTCTTTTAGACCTTGAAAAAGTCCGCAATCAATTAATACTTTGCTATAGTTTGCTTCTAATAATATTTTAGACCCAGTAACTGTTTCTGCTCCTCCGAAAAATGTAAGTTTCATAATAATAAATGTATTAATAATGAAAAAAGGGGAAACTTTATTAGTACTAATTTACTACTTTTAAAGGATATTTTAAAGAATATAGATGAAGAAGTTTAAAGTTCAGAAATCACCATTTGTGGTACCAACAAATGACGGAAAATTAATTGAAGAGCATTTTGGAAATGCTTCAATTTCATCAAATTTGAGTATTGCTCATATGGTTGCTCCGCCAAATTGGAGTGAGCCTTTTCAAAAACCAGATTTTGATGAATATACCTATATTATAAAGGGTAAAAAGCAATTTAATATTGATGGTGAAGTAATAGTTTTAAAGAAAGGAGAATCGATTAAAATTTTAAAAGGAGCAAGGGTACAATATTCAAATCCGTTTAATGAAGAATGTGAATATTTGGCAATTTGTAGCCCAGCGTTTTCAATGGATAATGTAAATAGAGAAGAATGAATAAAGTACAACCATTTCATGTAGCAATACCTGTTCATAATTTAGAAGAGTGTAGATTATTTTACACGAAAACTTTAAAATGTGAGGAAGGAAGAAGTAGCGATCATTGGTTCGATTTGAATTTATTTGGACATCAGTTAGTAATTCATTATAAGCCAAAATCTAAAGATGAGTTACACACAAACCTAGTCGATGGTAAAAATGTACCTGTACCACATTATGGAGTTGTTTTAGATTGGAATCAGTTTTTTGAATTTGCTGAACACCTAAAATCTTGTGGAGTTTCTTTTGTTATTGAGCCTTATATTCGATTTAAAGGCGAAGTAGGCGAACAAGCTACTATGTTTTTCCTTGATCCTGCTGGAAACGCTTTAGAATTTAAGACCTTTAAAGATATTTCTCAATTATTTGCTAAATAAGATTTTGCTTTTTTCGAAAGGTAAATAAAAGAGAAAAAAATATGGAATCATAATTAATTCAGCGACAAAAATATATGTAGGCTATTCTCCCAAATAATCTAATGATTTTGCAACCAATAGTTTACGGCTGGTATAAAAGTAATTAGCTTTTGTAAAATAATTAATCATGCGTGGACATACCAGTATTTAAAAAATACAAAATTAGGATAACCATTCACTAAATCGGGTGTAATTACTGAATGAGATGTTCCTGCTAATACCCAAAAAAATATGATTTCATAAATGGCTTTATTCTTAGTAATTGAAAAAATTGGCAAAAGTAAAGCGAGAATATTACAAAGATGGAATGGAAAATCTTCTTTAATGTCAAAACTGTGAAGATAAATTTTAATTGAAGTCCAAATAATTACGGATGCCGACAAATAAAAAGCAAAAATATTACCGATTAAATCTTGTTTTGAAGATGAAGTATTTTTTGCTCATTGAATTAAGATAAACCCACCAAAGAGAAAAATTAAAAAGACAATGAAATGTTGATTGCCAAACATTTCAAATTCTTGATTGTATTTTAAAAAACGAGACTCAGTCAAAAAACTATTATTTATTGACTAATAATATAGTAAATGTAAATTAAGAATTTCTTTTACAAGCTAAAAGTGTATTCTTCATTAGCATTGCAATGGTCATTGGACCAACACCACCAGGAACCGGAGTTATAAAAGATGATTTAGGACTCACACTTTCAAAATGTACATCTCCAGCTAGTCTGTACCCTCGTTTTTTAGTATCATCGTCAACTCTAGTTATTCCAACATCTATAATGGCAGCACCATCTTTAACCATATCACCTGTTAAAAACTCAGGAATTCCTAAAGCGGCAACAATAATGTCAGCTTGCAAACAAAGTTCTTTTAAGTTTTTGGTTCTACTATGTGCAACTGTTACAGTTGCGTTTCCTGCAGGTCTTTTTTGACTCATTAAAATACTCATAGGTCTTCCAACAATATGACTTCTACCAATAACAACAACATGTTGTCCAGAAGTTTTTATCTTATATCGTTCTAATAATTCTAATATTCCAAACGGTGTAGCAGGTAAAAAAGAAGGTAAATCTAAGGTCATACGTCCAACATTAGTTGGGTGAAAACCATCAACATCTTTGTCCGGATTTACAGCCATTAATACCTTTTGCTCATCAATATGTTTTGGTAATGGAAGTTGAACAATGAAACCATCGATATCATCATTATTATTAAGGTTTTCAATTTCTTGTAATAACTTTTCTTCTGAAGTTTCTTCGGGTAGATCAATTAACGTAGAATTAAAACCAACTAATTCACATGCTTTAACTTTTGCATTAACATAAGTCATACTTGCACCATCGGTACCAACTAAAATAGCTGCTAAATGTGGCGTTTTTTGTCCTTTTGCTTTTAACTCTTTTACAGAAGCCGCAATTTCTACTTTTAAATCAGCTGAAGTTTTTTTTCCGTCTAGTAATATCATTTTTTTAGGTTCAAAGGTTCAAAGATTTAAGAGTTGAAAGTATTAGTTTAAAAGAAAAAATTATTTATAGAATAAATAATTTTTCAATCTTCAACTAAATACTATTTTCCCATACCTTTCATCATTTGCATCATTTGGCGGCCACCACCACCTTGCATCATTTTCATCATTTTACTCATTTGAGTAAATTGTTTTAACAATTGATTTACTTCTTGTATGGTTGTTCCAGATCCTTTAGCAATACGTTTTTTTCTGCTTGCATTAATAGTTCTAGGTTCAGTTCTTTCGCCTGGTGTCATTGAATGAATAATAGCTTCAATTCCTCTAAACGCATCATCATCAATATCAACATCTTTCATCATTTTTCCAGCTCCAGGAATCATACCCATAAGGTCTTTCATGTTTCCCATTTTCTTTATTTGCTGAATTTGCTTTAAGAAATCGTCAAAACCAAATTGATTTTTTGCTATTTTTTTCTGAATTTTTCTAGCTTCTTCTTCATCATATTGTTCTTGGGCGCGTTCTACTAAAGAAACAACATCTCCCATTCCCAATATTCTATCTGCCATACGGTTTGGATGGAAAACATCTATTGCTTCCATTTTTTCACCCGTACCAATAAACTTAATTGGCTTATCAACAACTGATTTAATTGATAGTGCTGCACCACCTCTTGTATCACCATCTAATTTTGTAAGAACAACACCTTCAAAATTTAAAATGTCATTAAATGCTTTTGCAGTATTTACTGCATCTTGCCCTGTCATAGAATCTACAACAAATAAGGTTTCTTGTGGATTTACAGCTTTGTGAATGTTCGAAATTTCGGTCATCATTTCTTCATCAACTGCTAAACGACCTGCGGTATCAATAATAACTACATTTTTACCATTTTCTTTGGCATGCTTAAGTGCATTTTTTGAAATTTCAACCGGATTTTGATTTCCAACTTCAGCATAAACTTCAACACCAATTTGTTCTCCAACAACTTGTAACTGATTAATAGCGGCAGGACGATACACATCACAACCAACTAATAAAACTTGTTTTGTTTTTTTCGTTTTTAAATAATTGGCAAGTTTACCAGAAAAAGTTGTTTTACCAGATCCTTGTAAACCAGACATTAAAATAACCGTAGGATTCCCTGATAGATTGACTCCAACAGTTTCGCCTCCCATTAACTCTGTTAGTTCGTCTTTAACAATTTTCACCATTAATTGACCTGGATTTAACGATGTTAATACATCTTGTCCAAGTGCTTTTTCTTTAACAGTGTTGGTGAATTTTTTTGCAATTTTAAAGTTAACATCGGCATCTAGTAATGCCCTTCTAACTTCTTTTAAAGTTTCTGCAACATTAACTTCTGTAATTTTTCCGTGTCCCTTTAAAACGTGTAGGGCTTTATCTAATTTATCACTTAAATTATTAAACATAATCTGACTTCAATTTTGAGAATTGCAAAGATAATAAAAATGGACAAACATCAATTTTTCTAAGGCTCATTTTAAATTTTATATATCATATTATTAAATTTTTACATTCCTACTATATGAATAGCTATTTCTAATTAAAATTAAATGACTTGATAGTTTATTGAGCAAAAAAGAAAAAGTAGTTTTAATCATTATTTATAACTTAAAAAGCAACATTAATTACGTAAACGAAATAGTAATTTTAATTACGTTCTATGTTAAAAAATTATCGAAAATTTGCACAAATATTTTAAAAATTTACAATGAAAAAAATAATAGTAATAGGAGGTTTATCCGCTGGGCCATCAGCGGCAGCAAAAGCACGAAGAGAGGATGAAAATGCAGAAATAATTTTGTTTGAAAAAGGAGCAAATATTAGTTATGCAACTTGTGGTATGCCATATGCTTTTTCAGGAGTTATTGAAGATAGAAGTAATTTAATTGTAGTTCAGCCAGATTTGCTAAGAGTTCGTTTTAATATTGATGTTCGTTTAAATGAAGAAATTGTAAATATTGATACTGTAAACAAAATAGTTTTTTCAAAAAGGGGAGACTATAGCTACGACACCTTGGTTTTTGCAACTGGGGCAAAATCAATTGTGCCTTCAATAAAAAATATTGAAAAAGCTACAAATTGGTCAACTTGTAGAAGTATGGTCGATTATGATAAAATAACTAAAGAAGGCTTGGCTTCAAATTCAAAACATATTACTGTAATTGGAGCAGGGTTGATTGGTGTTGAAGTAGCTGAAAATTTAATAGAAGCTGGTAAAGAAGTTACTTTAGTTGAAGGTGACCATCAAATTTTGAATATGTGGCAACAAAAATTTGGAAATTTTGCTGAAGCAGTTTTAAAAGAAAAAGGAATTGAGGTATTGACTTCCAGTTTAGTATCGGAATTTGAATTGGACGAAAATTGGAAAATCAAGGGAATTAACTTAAAAGATGGAAAAACTATAAAAACAGATTTTGTTATTTTAAGTGTAGGAATAAAACCAAATACGGGTTTATTACTTGAAAATGGAGCTGAGCATATTGAAAATGGCGCATTAAAAGTAAATGAACGTATGGAAACGTCTATTAATGATGTTTTTGCTGCTGGCGATAATGTTGCAATAAAAAACTTGCAAACAGACGAGTATGATTATTTTCCATTGGGAACGCATTCTAACAAAGCTGGTAGAGCAGCAGGAGCAAATGCAGTTGGACAAAACATTCAGTTTAAAGGAGCCTATAAAACTGCAATTGTGAAAGTTTTCGATTATACCTTGGCTCGCACTGGAATGAATCCAAAAGATTTACAAGAATTAAAAATACCATTTAAAACTGTACTTACAATTGCTGGTGCAACTCCAGGGTATTACCCAAATCAAAAAGATTTAATTACTGAAATTTATTATAATGCTGAAACTGAAGAAATTTTAGGAGCTGAATTGTTTGGAGAAGTTGGAGTTGACAAGCGTGTAGATGTTTTAAGTACAGCTATTTATGCAAAGTTAAAAATTACAGATTTAGCGCAATTAGATTTGGCGTATGCTCCACCATTTTCTCCAGCAAAAGACCCAGTTGTAGTTACTAGTTTTGTAACAGAAAATATTTTAAATAATAAAAGCATCCAAGTCTCGGTTGAACAACTAAACGATTTTTTAAGTGAAAAAAAATTAGAAGATTACACTTTATTAGATGTTAGAACTGTTGAAGAATATGAAAAAGGAACGATTCCAAACGCAATTAATTATCCGTTAGATTCTCTTAGAAGTAATATTGATACTATTAAAACATTAAATAAACCAATTATTATTTTTTGTCAGAAAGGATTGAGAGGTTATTTAGCCGAACTTATTTTAAATCATAACAATATTAAAAATATTGTTAATGTTGCAGGTGGATTTAAACTTTGGCAAATGTATAGTAATAAAATTGAAATTCCTGAACCAGTTTTAATTGAAATTTAATAGAAAATCTAATTATAAAAGAGAAACTGGTTAAATTATTTAAACAGCTTCTCTTTTAACACTTATAGTGTTCGTGCATTTTTATATTTTTTTCCAAATTAAAAATTACTTTTTCTAATCTTCGCAATTTAGTCGATTCTCTTTTGGCTTCAGAAATATGTTTAGCATATTCTTTTCGGAAGGTATATGCCATATTATTAAAATTTTCAGATGCTTTTTTATTGCTCTTTAATGCGTTTTTGAGTAACTCAGGTATTTCTATCGATTCCTTTTTCTCAACCTTTTTAACACTAGAATTTTCGAATGATATAGCCTCATTCATATAAGCAATAATCTTATTTTTATCTAATTCGGAGCCCTTGGTTAATTTTATGGTTCTAGTCAATTTTGCATAACAATCCTTTGTAAATAAGTTGTGTTTATCTGATAATTCAACTCCGTTAAAAAAGGTAATAGAAACATGATTTTTAAAGCCAGCAAAACCAAATAATAATTTTTTATTTGAATATACCGGAACGCGCCATTTTAATTCTTCTTTTAATAAAACATTCGTATTTAACGTGCATTCTCGTAATACTTCACAAACTTCTTTTGAAAAAGGAGATAGTTTTTCAATATATTCATTAATTAGTAAAGCAGCATTAGATTTTGCCATTTAAAGTTTCTTTTGAAAAACTAAATATAAACTATTTTCCTTTTATAAATTTAATTGAAGTGGTGTTTACGCAATACCGTTGTCCAGTAGTTTCTTTTGGACCGTCGTTAAAAATATGCCCAAGATGTCCTTCACAAGCAGCGCAAATTATTTCAGTACGAATCATACCAAGGCTTTTATCTAAAACAAAATTTACGGTTCCTTTTATAGCATCATCAAAAGAGGGCCACCCACAGTGAGATTGAAACTTACTATTCGATTCGAATAATTGTTGGTCACAAGCAGCACAATGATAAGTGCCTTTTTCAAAAAGGGAGGTATAACCGTCTTCACTTGGTCTGTCTGTTCCTTTTTCTCTTAAAATATAATATTGTTCAGGAGTAAGGATTTTTTTCCACTCTTCTTCAGTCTTTATGGTTTTTTTTGTCATTATTTTATCTTTTTTTTGAGAATAGCTTTTTATGGAAATAAGGCTGATAATTCCTAAAATTAAAATTGATCGTTTCATTATAAAAGTTCATTTTAAATAAATTCTACTAGTTGTTTTATTACAAAGTCATCTTTTAAAATTCGGTTATGACCTAAATTATTTGTTATTAATAATTGACCTTGTTCAAGATTTTGACGAATATTATAAGCACAACTTACAGCTACTTCTTTATCTTTAGTATCATGAACCACTAAAGTTGGTTTTTTAACACTAGTTGCGGCAACACTAGCAGAGTAATCATCAATATTTCTAAGGTATTTTTTGTAAAAAAATAGTTTAATTTTTTCTTGAATTATTGGTTTTAGTTCAAGTTTATTTACAAAATTTTTAATAATATCTGAAATAAGATCTCCTGCACCGATAGTAATAATCTTATCTAATTTAGTGCCCTCTTTCACGCTGTTTAGCAATGCCATACCTCCCAAAGAATGACCAATACCAATTTCAAAACTGCCATATTTTTCTTCTAAAACTTTTATACATTCTACGAATTCGAGCATTAAGGTTGTTTTACCCGTTGAAAGCCCGTGAGCTGGAGCATCGAAACTTATGGTCATAAAACCATTTTCCAACAAAGAATCAGCAATTTTATACATTTGCGTTCCTCTTCCAGACCATCCGTGAATTAATAAAACTTTTCTTTTTGAAAAACCATAGCTGTAAGTCATAATAGTTTTATCAATATTTGGAATGTAAACCATTTCTTTTTGAGCACTTTTAGCCATCATTTTTTCACGTTCAGGAGCACGATATTTAATTGGAGTTTGAAATAACTTAATCGCAAATTTAGTCGCCAGATTAATCGATATGAATTGCAGTGTTTTACCAGTTTTTAAAATGGATTTTGGAACTTTAAATTCGTTGGCAGGATTTTTGTTTATTTTTACCGAGTCTTTTTGGGGCATAAAAAATATTTTTTTGCGGATAAAGATAGAATTTGTATTTTAAAGAACTTAATAATTTAAAAAAAACGGAATAATGAAAAAAGTAATTTCTTTGGCTATAGTATTTTTATTTATAGCTAGTTGTAGTACAGTACCAATAACAGGGAGAAAACGGGTTAACTTTGTTAGTGATGCGCAAATTTTGCCTACAAGTTTTGAGCAATACGCAGGTTTTTTAAAGGAGAATACATTATCCCCTGACGCAAAAATGACGAATGAAGTCCAAACAGTTGGAATTAATATTTCCAGAGCGGTCGATAAGTTTATGCGTGCCAATAATATGGTTTCTGAAGCAAATAATTATAGATGGGAATTTAATTTAATTGAAGATCCAACAGTGAATGCTTGGTGTATGCCTGGAGGGAAAGTTGTATTTTATTCTGGAATTTTACCAATGTGTGCAAATACAGATGGTATAGCAGCTGTTATGGGTCATGAAGTTGCTCACGCATTTGCAAAACACGGACAAGAAAGAATGTCAACAGGTACATTATTACAACTTGGAGGTACAGCAGTAGCTATTGGGACTGCCAATAAAGATCCTAAAGCACAACAAATTTGGAATACAGCTTTTGGGTTAGGAGCTCAGTTCGGAATAATGTTACCTTTTAGTAGAAATCATGAAACTGAAGCTGATAAATTAGGAATGGTATTTATGATAATGGCAGGTTATGAACCTAGAGAGGCCATTAATGTCTGGGTAAGAATGAGCGAAAGAGCTGGTTCGGGAGAAGCCCCACCAGAATTTATGAGTACGCACCCTTCAAATCAAACTAGAATAAATAATTTAACTGCGTTTTTACCTGAAGCTGTGAAGTTAGCGGCGAAGTATAATGCGCAAAATATGCCAGTACAACAATAGAAATTGTTTTAAATTAATATGGTATATTGTAAACCGTTCTTACTTAAAAGAACGGTTTTTTCATTTAAACAAATATGTTAAAAAAAGGCGATAAAAAACTAATAAATGCTTGGGCGTTTTACGATTGGGCAAATTCAGTTTATTCACTCGTAATTAGTACGGCAGTTTTTCCTATTTATTATAGTAGTATTACAGATTCTTTTGCGAATATTGAAGGTAAAGTTTCTTTTTTAGGCACGTATTGGACACCTACTACATTGTACAATTATACGTTGGCATTTTCATTTTTAATAGTTGCTTTTATTTCTCCAATTTTATCTGGAATAGCTGATTACACAGGGAATAAATTAAAATTTTTAAGAGCTTTCTGTTTACTTGGTTCACTTTCAGTAATGAGTTTATTCTTTTTTGAGGGTGAAAGTACACTTTGGGTTGGAATCGTTTTCACCATTTTAGCTGGAATCGGATTTTGGGGTAGTATTGTTTTTTACAACGCGTATTTGCCAGAAGTTGCATACCCCGAGCAACAAGATAAAGTTAGTGCCAAAGGTTTTATGTTTGGATATTCCGGATCAATATTACTATTGCTGTTTAGTCTTGTTATGGTAAATAAACCTGAACTATTTGGCTTGCCAAATGCTGGGTTTGCTTCAAGAATAACGTTTCTTTTAGTTGGAGTTTGGTGGCTAGGATTTGCACAAATTACATATAAGTTTTTACCAAATAATGTGTATAATAGAAAACCAGAAAAAGATTATATATGGAAAGGGGTGAGAGAATTAAGGATTATTGGTAAAGAGCTTATGCAGCATCCAGAGTTGAAGTTTTTCTTGGCCTCCTTTTTTACATTTAGCGTTGGTGTACAAACAATTATTTTAATGGCCGGAATTTTTGGAAGTAAAGAATTGGGTTTGCCAACTCAAGATTTAATTTTGGTAATTTTATTAGTTCAAATAGTTGCTATTTTAGGGGCTTTTATTTTTTCTCGTTTATCGAGTAAAATTGGAAATTTAAAAGCGTTAAAAATTACCATTATTATTTGGAGCATTGTTTGTTTAATAGCTTTTAATTTAGATAAATCTCAAGAGTTAGTTCATTATTATTTTTACGGTTTAGGTTGTTTAATAGGTTTAGTTATGGGAGCAATTCAATCTTTATCACGTTCTACATATTCCAAAATGTTACCTGAAACGAAAGACCATGCTACTTATTTTAGTTTTTACGATGTTACCGAAAAAATAGCGATTGTATTTGGTATGATTGTTTTCGGGCTTTTAATTTCAATTACTGGCTCAATGCAATGGAGTGTATTGTTTTTAGCAGTTTTCTTTTTAATATCCTTTGTTTTATTGAACTTTGTTGGAAAAACAAAGTATGTGCAATAATTTTAATTTTATTGTTGTTGGTGGAGGTATAGTTGGTTTAGCAACAGCATATAAATTACAATTAAAATTTCCCAATAAATCAATTGCTATTCTTGAAAAAGAAAACGATGTGGCTTTACATCAAACAGGGAGAAATTCAGGTGTTATTCACTCTGGTATTTATTACAAGCCAGGAAGTTATAAAGCTAGAAACTGTAAAAATGGACACCAACAATTGGTTGATTTTGCAAAAAATAACAATGTTACATACGATATCTGTGGAAAAATAATTGTTGCGACAAAAAAAGAAGAATTACCTATTTTAGAAACTATTTTTAAGCGAGGAATACAAAATGGAACGGAAGGAATTGAATATTTATCTTCTGAAGAATTAAAAGTAAAAGAACCTTTTATTAAAGGAATTAAAGCAATTTGGGTGTCTACTGCAGGTATTATAGACTATGTTGGAGTTTGTAAAGCATTTGTTCAGCAAATTGAAATACTTAATAAGAGTAGTAAATTTCAAACTTCTTGTGAAGTAAAAAGCATTCAATCTTTAAATAATAAAACGATACTTAATACTAGTGCTGGTATTTATGAAGCTTCTAAAGTAATTTTTTGTACAGGATTGCAATCCGATAGAAATGCAAAAAAAGATAAGATCAAATTAAATTTAAAAATTGTTGGCTTTAGAGGTGATTATTTTGAATTAACTCCCGTAGCTTCTCACAAAATTAAGAATTTAGTATATCCTGTTCCAGATCCAAAATTTCCATTTTTAGGAGTTCATTTTACTCGTATGGTTGATGGAAGTATTGAATGTGGTCCAAATGCCGTATTTACTTTTAAAAGGGAAGGTTATAGTAGGACAAGTTTTAGTTTAAAAGATACTTTTGAAGCGTTAACATTTGCTGGAACTTGGAAACTATTTGGAAAACATTGGAGAAAGGGAATTGACGAATATAAAAGAGCTTTTTCAAAACGCTTATTTGTGAAAGAGCTTCAAAAAATGATGCCATCACTTACTGAAAATGATGTTCAATCGGCACGTTCTGGAGTTAGAGCCCAAGCAATAGATTACGAAGGAAATATGGTTGACGATTTTAAAATTGAAAAGCGAAACAATAATATTCACGTCATAAATGCACCATCACCAGCGGCAACTGCTTGTTTAGCAATTGCCGATGAAATTATTTCTAAAATATAACGTGTATGAAATTTTATCAAAAAGAAATAAGTTTGAAACCTTTAAAAAGAGGATTTCATTTAATTACTTCTCAAATACTAAATGCAATTCCCGAAATTAAAGAAATTTCAACAGGGCAATCACAAGTTTTTATAAAACATACTTCCGCAAGTTTAACCATTAATGAAAATGCAGATCCAACAGTCCGTACCGATTTTGAAAGTCATTTTAATAAAATGGTTCCTGAAAATATGCCTTATTATATTCATACTTATGAAGGTTCGGATGATATGCCAGCACATTTAAAAACATCTTTGTTAGGAAGCTCAATTCAAATTCCTATCACAAACGGAAAATTAAATTTAGGTATTTGGCAAGGAATTTATTTGTGTGAACACAGAGACTATGGTGGAAATAGAAAGTTGGTGATTACTGCTTTTGGTATTTAATTATCCTTTATTTATAGAATAAATTTGCATTGTAAAGTTAAACTAGCTCTTTATTAATT
>Ga0209121_10002518_pt1 | contig 18542 bp, 24 predicted proteins | sample Cruoilmetagenom3_FD_187292 | JGI IMG/M metagenome (GOLD analysis project Ga0209121, IMG submission 187292) | Oil polluted marine microbial communities from Coal Oil Point, Santa Barbara, California, USA - Sample 3 (SPAdes) (version 2) | ecosystem: Environmental > Aquatic > Marine > Oil seeps ... | reverse complement strand
AAAGTTTTAAACATATCATTCTTCTTATTACAATATCTTTAATTATACAGATAATAATGACTTTTGGCAAGAGGAATAATTTGAATAATTTGGGGGATGTAAATAGGTATAAATAACAGTTACAAGAGCCAATAGCATAGCTATTGCGGGAATGCCAGTGCCAACGGGAATAGAATGTAAATAGTAAATTGTAAATTGAAATTGTAAGGGCAGACCCCTGTGTCTGCCCTTTCTTTCCTGTCATGCTGTACTTGATTCAGTATTGGTTCAGTATCTCATACCAGATCCTGAAATAAATTCGGGATGACAGCATTCTTTATTAGTTAATTCGTTATTATTCCCTCTTTTGATTTCCTCGCCCTTGATGGCCTGCCTGCCGAAGCCCTGGTGTAGACAGGCCTGTACGCCAAAGCCTTAGCGTAGGCGGGGAGAGGACTAAGGTGAGGGTGATGTGGTATGTATCTACACACCTATCTGCTAAAATTATAAAGAAATTATTTGACATTATATATCAATTGTATATACTTAATTTAGAGGTATCATAGGAATTAAGTTGGAATAGAGTATAAAAGGAGGAAATTTGAGAAGAAAAATAGAGTTGTTATTTATATTTATTTTTGTATTAATAATATTAAAGTCAATAAATATATACTCTAAAGGAGAAAATGAAAACTTCAAAGTGACCAACCCCCCAAAAGTATATTCTCAATATAGAAATCCAAAAACAATTAGTGATATTGAATATATAAAAACAATAGATAATTTAAAAATTATAAAACAAAATTCAAAGTCTAAAGTTTTTATATATATAACGCAAGATAGTTGTACAATATGGTTGAGATATAAGATAAATAAAGATAAATGGCATTATTCGGATAGAGTAAAGGGAGATATATGTAAGAAAGTAGGTCCTGGAGAACATAAATTTACATGGTTATATAGGGAACAATTTAAAGGGAAAGGAATTAATATAAAAGATATAAAGATAGAAGCTGTTGTCGTAAGTGTTTCATATGTGGAAATTAAGTTTCATCGTATTTTTGAAAAACCCCCAATATTACTAAATAAACCTAAAATTGAATATCCGGAACAGGCGAAGAAAATGAAATTAGAAGGTACAGTATATATTGAAACTGATATTGATTCAACCGGTAATATATATGATTTAAGAATTGTAAGAAGTAGAAATAAAATATTCAATAAGGCAGCGATTGATGCAGTTAAAAATTATAAGCTTAAACCAGCAGAAATGCGTGGCAAACCAATTTCTGTAAGAATAATATGGCCTATTATATTTCGTCTTCAGGAATAAGAAAGAGTAACTGAAAATATGAATTGTAGAATAACAAATGAGAAATTTGCCCCCATATGCGTGTTCATAGCCAAATTGAAATTCAAAATACAAAGGAGGTAGTTCATGGCTTTTAAAGCATTATTTTTAGCACATGCACCTGATGCAGATTTTGAAAAACATAAAAGTATTATCGATACCGGAAAGTATAGACTTTTGACATTTGTTGTAAAAACTCAAGACGAAGCAATAAAAGTTTCCAAAAATATTTATGAAAAGGAGAAGATAGATGCAATTATACTTTGTCCGGGTTTTACACATAGTGATGTATCTGAGATATTTCAGGCATTGGAAGGTAAAGTATCTGTCAATGTTGCAAGAGGAGATGGTCCCAGCAGTAGAATTTCACATGCTGTGATACAAAAGGAATACTTCAATAAATAAAATGATACCGAAATGATAACGATTAGATGTGCAAAATGCCATAAAAAGGTTTTTAAGTATAATAAAATCGGAAAGGGAAAATTGCTGCACTGCTGGGAAAATAGAATTATAGAGGATTATTCCATAAGGGATGGTAATAATGTAAAGTGTCAATGTGGCAATGTGCTTGGAATTGTTCAGAATAAGTGGATTAAAATGAAACAAAATTCTTTTATATACTCAGGAAAAATAACAAGAAAGTAGGAAGTATATAGAAAAACAGAAGTGTTACATAATATGTTAAAGATTTCTGTCACAAATTGTATATTCCCTTATTTTATAATTTGAAATAAATGTGGAAATTTGTTATAATGTTTTTTATATATAAAGGAGGAATATAATGAAAAAATTTAACAAAGCTAAAGTTGGAATCATTGTGGGTATTATTTTTGGTATAGTTGATATAATCCCTATGATACTTATGAAAATGACATGGGATACATTATCGAGTGCATTTACTATGTGTGTAATTGGTGGCTTTCTCATATCAACATCTAACTTAAAATTGAATAATATTCTTAAAGGAACGCTGATTTTCTTTTTGATAGGCGTTCCTATGATGATTGTAGTGGTTGCTGGTAGTCCAAAGGAACTAATTCCAATGCTGATTACAAATTTGATAATAGGAAGTCTAATGGGCTATTTCATCGGTCGCTTTGGAGGTTATTAAATATGAAAAATGAACAAATCAATACCAAAACGGACTTAGTCGCCTACTGTGGTCTTTACTGTGGTGACTGTTTCAGTTTCAAAGGAACAATTGCAGATTTATCAAGAGATTTAAGAAAGGAATTAAGGCAGGCAAAGTTCGATAATATTGCAAAAGGCATTCCTTTTAAAGAATTCAAGAGCTATAAAGAATGTTATGAATGCCTTGGGGCAATGGTTAGATTGAGATGTAAAAACGCTTGCAAAGGAGGTGGCGGGAATCCATTTTGTGCTATTAGAAAATGCTGTCAGAAAAAGGGATTTGATGGTTGCTGGGAATGTGACGAAATTGAAACTTGTAAAAAGTTAAATACTTTAAATGAGATTCATAAAGATGCAAACAGAAAAAATTTAAAAGTAATTAAAAAGAAAGGGATTAGTAATTTTATTGAGGGGAAGAAGTGTTTCTAAAATATGTTATAAATAACTAAAAAGAGAAACATATTGATATTAATTATATAGATTTTGGAAAATAGTTGAAGGAAATGTTGGTATCCCAATTATTTTATAATTTGAAATAAATGTGGAAATTTGTTATTATATTCTATATATATGAAGGAGTGTACAATGAAAATTAATATTAAGATATTTATTGTTTCGATTACAGTGTTATTAATTATATTATCTTGTAATAATAGTAAGAAAAAATTAGTTGAAAATGAAAAAACAGCAGATATTCTTGGTGTTCTGGGATTTTGGGAAACTGTTTCAGGATATGACGCAGAAAATATTGAATTTGTAAAGGAAGATAACAAGAATTTGATTTATTATTCATATTTGAATTCAAGACCATTTGACAAGGGTAATTTTTCTTTTAAAAAAGGGATTTTGAAGTTGGAATCCGAATCGGGAGATATATCCGTTTATGTAAAAATTAACATTAAAGGGAATTTATTGAAAATTACGGATCCAAAGGGAAATACATCTGTATTTAAAAAATCACCGAAAAATATTTCGGAAAAGGATGAAATCAACATCAATTTAAAAAGCTATCTAAATAAAATTTCAGCATTTACAGGACTTGATAATGACAAAATATTGCCTGTGGATTTCAACTGGCATTTTAAAGGTGAAAAATTAGTAAAGGTTTCCGGATTATCAGCGATATATCCCTTAAAAAGTATCGCAGACGATGATTTTCAAGCGATGAATGAAAAAGTAAAAGATATAGGAAATTATTTATCCGGTCTGGGATTTTCTCAAGATGTATATAATACCTCGGAGATTAAAAATGCTTACTCAGGTGATTTGTATGTTTTTATTATAGTCCTTGAAACTATAGGTAAAACCAATTCTATAATTGTTAAAACAGGAAAATTAAAAGATATTAAGTGAAAACAATACTATTATTTCAAAAGCAAGTGTCACACTTTCTAATATCATATATATATTCTTTCATTCATATTATGTCTCTACGGACAGATCAATAGAGACGGTGATTGACAGTATGACATTTGTCTATTGATTAGATTCCTTACAGTATGATATCTCGCTTTTTATTTGTTATATGGCATTTTAGCATTGTAACATCAGATGAAAAATAAATACTTGAAAATATTTCTAAAATATGTTATAAATAACTAAAAAGAGAAACATATTATATGAAGTACATAGATTTTAGAAAAAAGTTAAAGGAAATGTTGGTATTCAATACTAAGGAGATTCATAAGATTGAATCAGATTTTGATTCAAGACGACTCTATGAATGGCAAAATAAAAAACATATTATTAAAATTCATAATGGTTATTATATATTCTCTGATATTAAATTAAATGAAAATAGACTTTATGAAATTGCTAATAAAATATACGGACATTCATATATTTCACTTGAGACAGCATTGAGTTATTATGGGCTTATTCCTGAACAATCTTATGTAATTTTGTCTATATCGACTAGAAAAACAGTAAAATTCAAAACACAAATAGGAAATTTCTATTATCGAAAGATGTTAAAAAGTCATTTCTTCGGATATAATATAGAAAAGATTGGAAATATTTCATGGAAGATCGCTTCTCCTGAAAAGTCTTTAATTGATTATTTTTATTTTAATTCTGACATTAAGATAAGAGAAGATATTATTGGAATAAGAATAAATTCAGATGTATTTAAAAATCTAATAAATATTGATATATTAAGAAAATATACAGAAATGATTACAAATCAAAGAGTAAGCAGATGTGTCGAATATTTAATAGAGGAGATGAATAATGCTTAGTATTGATGAAATAGTGAAATATTATCCCCAAAATATGCATATATATAGAAGACAGCTTTTAAGGGAATATCTTCAATATAAGATTCTTGACATTATTTTCAACAGTAAATTCTTAAACAGAATTATATTTATGGGTGGAACGGAAATAAGAATAGTACATAATTCTCAAAGATTTTCCGAGGATATTGATTTTAATAGTAAAAACCTTTCTCTTGATGAATTTAAAGAGCTAACTAAAATGATTAAAACAGAACTTGAATTGGAAGGATTTTCCATAGAAATAAAAGTTGTATCCAAAAAAGCTTTTAGATGTTATATCAGGTTTCCTAAACTCCTTTTTGATTATAAATTATCAGGATATGCAGAGGAAAAGATATTGATACAAATTGATGCAGAAAGGCAACCGTACAATTATATAGGCACAGATTATATTTTAAATAGATTTTCTATTTTAACAAGAATATTTGTAACCCCAGAGGATGTACTTTTATCTCAAAAAATATCTGCATTTTTAAATCGAAAACGAACAAAAGCCAGGGATATTTATGATATTATTTATATGTTTTCATTTACTCGACCCGAATATGGATATCTTAAACTTACAGATGGAATTGAAAATGATAACTATTTGAAATCAACATTGTTAGAAAAGTGCGAGACGATTGATTTAAAAAAACTCGGGGAAGAGTTAGAGGTCTTCCTTATAAATCCGAAAGATTCAAAGAGGGTGGAAATGTTTCCTGATTTTGTGAAAATGATTTAGTTAAAGAATTAATACTTGCCCTAGCATTCTCTTTTGTAATTTGAAATAAATAAGAAAATTTGTTATTATATTCTATATATATGAAGGAGGTAAATTCCAATGAAATATTTGATAGTTTATGATTCCGTATTCGGAAATACGGAACAAATAGCATTATCTATTGGTAATTCTCTCGGTTCAAAAGAAAATGTTACAATATCGAGGGTAAATGCAATAAAACCAGAGCAATTAGTCGGATTGGATTTACTAATCGTTGGTTCTCCTACAAGAGGATTTAGACCGACAAAGGCAATAAGTAGTTTCCTCAATAAAATACCTTCGAATAGTCTCAAGGGTATCAAAGTGGCTGCATTTGATACCAGAATATCTGCTGATGATACAAATCCACGCATAGTGAAACTATTTAGTATGTATATGCCTATCTACAACAGACTCTTAAATGTAACTTGACAACAAAAGAATAATATTGTAGTATTCGGAAAATTAGCAGAGAGGTGTGAAATCCAACTGTCAGAAAAACAAAAAAAGACATATACATTTGTAGAAAAGGTTGGGAATTTTTTATTTTTATTTATTTTATTGTGTTTAATCTGGTTTGCACTCACATCTTCAGTCAGAATAGATGAATTAATAACAGGAATTTTTATAAGTTTTATACTTTCTTTAGTATTGTTCAGAGATTATTTGACACTGGGATTACCGAATTTTAGTATAAAGCGTCTTATATTTTTCTTTATATATTTGATTGTGCTTTTTTGGGAGATAATAAAAGCAAACTTTGATGTTGCATACAGGATTATCCATCCCAGAATGCCAATAAAACCAGGGATTGTTATAATTAAGACAAAACTTAAATCCAATATAGCGAAATTAGCTTTAGCAAATTCGATAACATTAACCCCCGGTACTTTTACACTTGATATTGTAGATGATAGATTACTTATTCACTGGATAAATGTAAAAACTACCGATATTGACAAAGATACGAAAATTATAAGTGAAAAGTTTGAAAAGTACTTAAAAATAATATTTGAATAAGGAGGAATAAGCAATGGAAAAAGATATTGTTATTATAGGTGGAGGTCCTGCGGGTATCACGGCAGCCATAACAACGAGAAGATATTATCCAAATGCTAATATTACTCTTATTCGTAAGGAAGAAAAAGTCTTAATCCCCTGTGGAATACCTTATATTTTTGGTACAATTGATACCCCCGAGAAGAATCTGATTTCCGATACGATACTCTTAAACAACAATATCAATCTGATTATAGATGAGGTCATTTCCATAAACAAAAGTGCTATGACCCTTACTACAGCCAATGGTAAAAATCTCAGTTACCATAAGATGATCATGGCAACAGGTTCTTTTCCATTAGTTCCATCATTACCAGGTGTTGATCTTGATAATGTTTTTGTTGTAAAGAAAGATATAGAGTATGTAAGAAAAATATTAGATTCTTTGGATAAAGCTAAGGATGTTATTATAATTGGCGGAGGTTTTATTGGACTGGAATTTGCCGATGAGTGCAATAAAAGGGGTAATTTAAATGTAACCTTGATAGAACTTCTACCTCACTGTTTACTTTTGGCTTGTGATGAAGAGATATGTATTCGTGTAGAGAAAAAGCTATCGGAGAGAGGTGTAAAGATTTTACCCGGCAGAAAAGCAAAAGCCATCTTGGGCGAGAAAAGCGTTCAATATGTAGAGTTGGAAAATGGACAGAAAATTAAGGCAGATGTAGTGATTTTAGGTATAGGGGTAAAACCCAATGGTGAACTTGCCTTAAATGTCGGTTTAGAAGTTAATGAAAAAAAGGGTATATGTGTTGATGATTTTATGAGGACAAGTGATAAGAACATCTTTGCTGTCGGTGATTGTTCATCGAAAAAGTGCTATCTTAGCGGAACATCTATAACTATTGGGTTAGCTTCAATAGCTGCTACTGAAGCTAGGGTTGCTGGAGCAAATCTTTTTGGCATACGTCGGAGAATGGAATGTGCTATAAGCATATTTTCCACCTGCTTTGGTAATTTAGCAATTGGAGTGGCAGGTATGACGGAAAAAAATGCAAAAAAGTTAGGTATAGATGTAATATCAGTAGAAGTAAGTTCTCCTGATAAGCATCCTGGTTCTATTCCAGGGACACAAGATTCGGGAGTAAAATTAGTTTTCGAGAAATATACAGGTTTGCTTATAGGCGGTCAGATTTATGGAGGGAATCAGGTAGGAGAGATGATAAATATCATTGGTGCTATGATACAGCATAAAATGAGAGCCGATGAGATCTGTATTTTTCAAATGGGAACACATCCTATGTTAACTGCGTCACCCATAGCTTATCAGATCGTAAATGCTGCTCAAATTGCGGTTATGAAAGTAAGAGGGGAAAGGTAAATGGAATGGTAATATTCAGATGAACAAATACGAAAAAGCAAGTGAAATATTAAAAGCACTGGCCCATCCAGTGCGATTACAAATTGTAATCGGGCTTATTGAAAATGAATGTAATGTAACCCAAATTCAAGAAAAATTAGGACTTCCTCAATCCACAATATCCCAACATCTCAAAATATTAAAAAACAGCAAAATAATAAAAGGAAGAAAAGAAATAACAACAATTTGCTATAAAGTTATAAATAAATCTGTAAAAGAAATCATAAATATTCTAAACAAACCAAAAACAGGGGAATAAACTATTAAATATATAAAAAGAAAAGATAAATCAATAAATATTAGATATAATATTGTAATATTAATATATAACGATTATGCAATGTTCCGTCATTAAGGAGTTTTGGGATGTTTGAAATAATATGTTTTTCGTTAATTGGATTGGGGATAGTGTTTTCTGTTTTAAGACTAATTAGGGGCTCAACTACACCAGATAGAGTTGTAGCATTAGATACTCTTTCTACAATTACAACTTCTCTTTTGGTGTTTTTAGGATTTATATTTAAAAGATATGTATATTTGGATGTTGCTCTTGTTTATGCTCTGTTAACCTTTATTGGTGCAATTGTAGTTGCAAGATTTTTAGAAAAAGGTTTGAAATGAAGAAAACGGGAAGCAAGGTGAAGAATACTTTTAGAAGGAGAAAATTATAATGGAAATATTGGGAATGGCACTTACCATATTTGGTGTTATTTTTTTATGTCTTGGTGGTTTGGGAATACTTAGACTTCCGGATGTATACAACCGCTTACAGGCAGGAACAAAATGTACGACATTGGGCGCATTTTGCACAATAATCGGTGTTGGAATTATGGAACCTCAATGGTTCTGGAAAACATTACTCATTGTTTCATTTATTTTCTTAACCAATCCAATATCAAATCATGTAATAGGGCGGGCAAGCAAAAATAGTGGAGTTCCACTTTGCGATAAAACCGTAATAGATAAAACAAAGGATTTTGAAAAATGATGATTTTTATTACTTTATTAGTAATTATAATGTTAATAGGGGCTATATGTTCCTGTATTATTAAAGATTTACTTAGCGCGGTAATAATTGCTGGTGTTGTAAGTTTGATTGCATCAATCCTTTTTTATTTCCTACAAGCACCAGATGTTGCAATGGCTGAAGCAGCTATAGGAGCTGCTTTAACAACTGCTATTTTTGTATTTGCTATTAAAAAAACAAAAGGTAAAAAAGATGAGAAAGACGATTAGTTTTATTTTATTAGTAATATTATTAATTGGCATTTATTATGCAATTGCACAGGTACATTATGGTGAGAATAAGATGGAGGTTTCAAAACATTATATAAATGAGGGTTTAAAAGAAAACGGTGTTACCAATATTGTTACTTCTGTAGTGTTAAATTATCGTGGTTTTGATACCCTTGGAGAAATAACGATTCTTTTTATTGGGGCGATTGGTCTGGGATTAGTATTGTTTGGTTTTGAAACCAAAAGAAAAGATATTATGCCTGCAAGTTTAATTCTTGCAACAGGGTGTAGGTTTTTATTTCCATTGATACTACTCTTGGGAATTTATATTTTTGTTCATGGACATCTTACGCCTGGTGGAGGTTTTCAAGGAGGCGCAGTTATTGCTTCGGGATTTTTACTTAGTTATATTGGTTGTTCCAAAAAGCGAATTAGTGAGAAAGGAATTAATATTTTAGAATCACTTGGCGGTACAATATTTATTTTAATTGGATTACTCGGACTGTTATTTAGCGGTTATTATTTATCAAACTTTTTACCGAAAGGTACGATAAATACACTTATTAGTGGTGGTATTATTCCGTTGCTATACATTGTAATTGGTTTGAAAGTAGGTGTAGAACTTGCTGGCATTATCTATAAATTAATGGAGTAAATATGGATTTTTTATACAAAAATATTTATTATATTGGTGCTTTTGGCCTGATTTTCATTGGACTTTATATGGTTGCAGCAAAGAAAAATCTTATAAAAATCATAATTGGACTTGGATTTATTGATACTGGAATAAATTTATTTCTTATAATGATTGGATATATCAAAAATGGTACAGCTCCAATCTTTACAAAAGCAGGAATTGATTCTGCTCAAATGGTTGACCCTGTTCCACAGGCGTTAGTTCTAACTGCTATTGTAATAAATGTAGCCATACTTGCACTTGCACTTGGTTTGGCTATTAAGTTATATGAACATTATAAAACACTTGATGTCAGTAAGATAAGAGGTTTAAAATGGTAATGAATCCGGTATTTTTGATTGTAGTTCCTCTTGGACTCGCATTTTTTACACCTATTATTGGGTTACTAAGTAAAAAATTTACAAAGTATGTTCCTGTTATTGCAATGCTTTTTAACCTTATACTTTCAATTTCTTTTTTACCAAAAGTTATTGATAATCCAATCGTTGTCACGCTTGCCGGATGGAAACCACCTTTTTGTATCAATTTATTTGTAGGTCCTGTAGGTATAATTTTCTCAATCCTTATTTCTTTAATAGGATTCCTTGTTGCAATATATGGAATAAATTATATAAAGACACCAGAATCCCAGGGATCCAGTAAACAAGAAAAATACCATATACTCTATTTATTGTTACTTACCGGTGCAACGGGGATTGTTTTAACAGGTGATATTTTTAACCTGTTTGTCTTTTTTGAAATTTTATGTATTTCATCTTATGTTCTTGTTGCCTATAATCAAGATAAAAATGGAATTGAAGCTGCTACAAAATATTTAATCCAAGGTTCTGTTGGATCAGCGTTTATTCTTATAGGAATCGGATTTTTATATGGACTTTTTGGTACACTTAATATGGCTGATATTGCTCAAAAAATAGGCGATGTGAATTCTCCAACGCTTTTTATTGCAATGGCATTATTTATTACAGGATTTGGAATTGAATCAGCAATGTTTCCTTTAAATGCATGGTTGCCTGACGCACACTCTTCAGCTCCTTCTTCTATTAGCGCAATATTATCTGGAATTGCTATTCATATCGGAATTTACGCAATATTCAGAATACTCTATACGCTATTTGGAGTAAATAGTGTCTTTACTTTTTTAGCAATAATGGGCATAATTACCTTGCTGATCGGGGAGATGTCCGCTTTTAAGCAGGAGAATATAAAAAGAGTTTTAGCATATTCGAGTATGGGGCAAATAGGTTTGATTATTTTTGCTTTAAGCATCGGGACCGTAAATGGAGTTAGTGCGGGTTTATTCCAAATTGTTACCCATACTATATCAAAAGCATTATTATTTTTATGTGTAGGTTATATGATATATTATACCAAATCAATGGAATTGTCATCCCTTAAAGGATTGGGAAAGCGGATGCCTTTGACATCTTTTTTATTTACGATAGGTGCATTTTCTCTTATTGGATTACCACCTTTTATAGGTTTTCCAAGTAAATTATCGATTATTTTTGCAGGATTAAAAACCTCTGATCCTTTATTCTTAATCCTTATAATACTTCTGTTATGTGCAACGGTTATAGAGGGAGCATATTTTTTTAAGATTATACAACTTCTTTATTTTAAAAAATCCGAAAAGAAAGACCACATTAAACCACCTTTTACTTTATTTCTGCCTGCAATAATTTTGGCAATTTTAATTATTTTTATTGGACTATATCCTGGCTTTATAAGTAGTATTTTAAATAAATCAGCAGCGGAATTCGTAGATAAGTTTTTTTATATTAAAACCGTATTCGGAGTATAATAATGACTTTACAACTGATATTATTAATAGGTTTTGGTGGAGCGGTTCTCACCTATTTTGCCGGAAAAATCTCATCAAAATTAAGAGAAATATTTGCTGTTATGATTTCTTTAATACTTGTTGGAATGATTATTTCCATTTATGGCAAATATTCACAAGAAATTTTAACATTAGGATTTCTTGATTTTAGAATTATATTTACCCTAAATCGTCTTTCCTGGTTATTTGCAATTATAGTTTCATCTCTTACCTTTGTTACTATTGTTTTTTCATTAAGTTATATGAAAGGTAAAGAAAATCTTAATTTTTATTATATGATGATGATCTTTATAAGTGTAAGTATGCTGGGAATTGTATTTAGCGGAACGCTTTTATTGTTTTATATATTTTGGGAAATAATGAGTTGGTCAACATTTTTGCTTATAAGTTATAATAAAGGAAAAGCATTAAGCGCAGGATTGAAATATGTAATTATGTCAATTATTGGCTCAACAGCAATGCTTATTGCTATTGTTTCAATTTATATAAAGTTTGGGACATTAGATATTTCAGCAATTAGTCAAAATATCAATATTGTTTCTTTTAATTATATAACATATATACTTGCTTTATTCTTTATTGGTTTTGGTGTAAAAGCTGCAGTAGTTCCATTACATACATGGCTACCCGATGCTCATTCGGAGGCACCTTCTCCTTTCTCTGCTATCCTTTCAGGAATTTTAATAAAAATGGGAATCTATGGATTCATATTGATAATGTATATAATTATAGGTATTAAGATTTCATTAGTACTTGGAACCGAGTGGATAAAATTCCATTATGTTCTTGCCTGGCTTGGAGCAATATCTATACTAATTCCTTCATTTATTGCTATTTTGCAAAATGATGCAAAAAGGCTTTTGGCATGGAGTTCAATTGGACAAATAGGATATATTATTGTAGGAATTTCGATAGGAACCGGACTGGGTTTTATAGGCGGTACATTTCATTTGTTTAATCATGCTATATTTAAAGCACTTCTTTTCTTATGCATTGCTTCCGTAGAGTATCAAACAAGAACAAGAAATTTAAATCAATTGGGTGGTTTAATAAAAAAGATGCCCATAACTTTCACGGGAGTATTAATAGGGGGTTTTGGATTAATTGGAATTCCCTTAACAAATGGTTTTGTTTCCAAATGGTTGATTTATAAATCATTGTTTGATAGTAATCAATATTTTCTCCTATTCTTTTCATTGATAGGAACTTGGGCAGCAATCTTTTATGGTTATAAAATAATACACAATATTTTCTTGGGACAACTTCCTGAGAAATATAAGGATATTAAAAAAGAACCACTAAGTATGAAAATACCAATAATTATTTTGTCTTTTACAGTACTTTTGTTTGGAATCTTTCCGGGACTTATTCTAAAATATATTAATAATTTAGGTGTTTCAATAGGGTTCCAAAAATTCAATGTGTCAATTATGGGAATTTCTACTGAAACAGGAATGTTAAATATGCTCAATATCGCTTTTGCTCTTTTTATAGCAATAATACTTGTTTATTTAATATTTAAAATCGGAAAGAAAAAGGTAAAAATCAATCAATATGATAATTATGGTGCGGGCAGTTATATCCCCGTTGATAAATATCATTATACAACAAAATATTATGATCCCTTATATAGGGTAATAAGACCGTTTTTAACGGATTATTTTGACAAATTTTATTCATGGATAGCAAATTGTGTTAAATCTATAAGTGATACGATAAGAAAAATATATTGCGGTGATTTAAATTATTATGTAATTTATATTTTGGGATTTTTAGCAACAATTATTGTTTTAAAAATAGGATCTAAATTATGGTAAGAATAATTTTATTAGATGTAATTGTTCCGGTACTCAGTGCTTTTATAATTGGCTTGCTTTTCCTTGGTATATTCCGAAAAGTAGTAGCAAGAATACATTGGCGTTATGGTCCTCCTGTTTTGCAACCCTTTATTGACCTTATAAAGTTTTTTGGGCAAAAAGGATTTTCACATGGATTCATTTTTGATACGGGTATATTTTTATCAATTGCCGGATCAATCGTAACGATTTTATTTATTCCTTTTGCCGGGTTATGTGCATTAAAAGGTTCGGGAGGGTTATTGGTCCTGCTTTATTTATTGATTATAGCTCCATTAGGAATGGCCTTGTCAGCAGGGGAATCAGCAAATCCTAATGCGAGTATAGGGATTTCAAGAAAATTAATATTAAGTATAGGTTATGAAGTTCCATTTGTTTTAATTATTCTATCTCTAATGTTTTATTATAAAACTATTTCCTTTGTTGAGATTATTGATGCTCAGAAAAATTTTCATTGGGCTTTGTTTTCCCCACTATTTCTTTCGGGTATATCATATTTCCTAATTTTGCCGGCAATGCTTGGGCTTAGACCTTTTGATGTTGCTTCAGCACCTCAGGAAATTTCCTCCGGAGGTATTGTTGAATATGGGGGACAATATTTAGCTTTATTTCACATTGAACACGCATTACACCTTTATATTTACCTTTCGTTATTTGTCAATTTGTTTTTAGGTGGTGGTAACATTTTTGTTTTTCTTATAAAAATGTTTGTTGTTTTTATCATTGGGATTTTTATACATAGTGTTTTCCCGAGATTGAGAATTGACCAAGCAATAAAATATCTATGGAGATATCCTACTTTATTGGCACTATTGGGGATCATTTTAATTTTAATATTTAAGTGAGGAAAATTATGGATAGAAATAAAATTTCAAAATGGCTTAAGGAACCGGGGAAAATGTCGCAAAAATATTCTTTATCAGTGGTATATTTTTGCACTGGTTGTGGCATAATAGAGATTCCTCCTGTTATTACCGCCCGTTGGGATGCTGAAAGATTCGGAGTGATTCCTGTTGCATCAGCACGTCATGCAAACCTATTTATGGTTACCGGGTATGTTTCATTAAAAACCCTGAAGGCAATTATAAGAACTTATGAACAAATGCCCGAACCAAAATATGTTGTTGGTTTTGGCTCATGCCCAATAAATGGTGGAATGTATTGGGATTCTTATAATACGATTAAACATTTGGATAAATATATTCCGGTGGATGGCTGGATTGCCGGTTGTATGCCCCGTCCCGAAGCAATAATTATTGGTGTTACACATTTATGGACTTTAATCGACAAAGGAATGGCAAAGGGCTATGTTAAATATAGAAAAAAATACAAATATTTCAGACAAAATCAAGAAAAACTATTAGGAAAACTTCCATGGCAACCTGCTTTTTCTACTGGAGATAATAATGAATGAGTCATTAACGAGTGAAATTCATAATACTTTTAAAAATACAAAATGCTCAATAATTGGAGATAATAGATTGTTGATAAAAACAGAAAATGAAGTAATTGCTGCTCTATTAAAATTCTTAAAAGATAAAAATTTTAACAGGTTGGCTATGGTCTCGTGTGTTGACTGGATAAAGAGGGAAACATTTGAAATAATATATATTGTTGCATCATTTTGTATAGAAAACCCATTGAATATTATTATAAAAACAGAGATTAGTCGTAAAAAGCCAGAAATTAATACGATAATAGATATTTTTGAAAATGCCGAACCGTATGAAAGAGAAATCCATGAATTATTCGGGGTTAATGTTATTGGACATCCCAGATTAATACCTCTTTTATTAGAAAGAGAGTATAAAATTCCCCCGCTTAGAAAGGATTTTGATATGAGAAAATATTCCAAGGAACTTTTTGACAGTATTCCTTTTATCGGAGATAAAAAATGAGAGAGTTAGAACTTTATTTTGGACCTCAACATATGGGAATGGTCGGCAATTTTAGTATTACACTATCTGTTGAAGGGGATAAGATATTAAAAGCTACATCTAATCCCGGATATCTCCACAGAGGATTTGAGAAACTGATGGAGTATAGAACATGGATACAAAATTTCCCATTAGTGTGTAGAATTAATGTTATTGAACCGGATTCTATGGAAATGGTTTATGCCATGGCTGTTGAAAAGTTGAATAAAATCGAGGTTCCGGAAAGAGCGAATTTTATAAGAAGTGTCTATCTTGAACTTGCAAGGGTGGGATCTCATCTTTTTGGACTATGGGCATACTCTAATATGCTTGGTTTTGATACTGCTGCTCAATGGGCAATGTACCATAGGGATTTGATATTAGACCTTTTTGAAGAATTAACGGGTGCAAGGGTTTATCATATTTACATCAATCCAGGTGGAGTAAGAAGAGATTTCCCAAAGGGGTTTAAGGAAAAAATAGTTAAAACACTTCATTCCATTGGAGGATGTGTTCCTGATTATAATGATGTATTCTTTAATAATCGTGTTTTTTATGAAAGGGCAAGCGGAATTGGGAAACTTTCACAGGGAGATGCAATTAAATACGGTGCCGTAGGACAGACTTTGAATGCCACTGGTATATCAAGTGATATAAGAAAAATTGAGCCATATGCTGCTTATGATAAAGTAGATTTTAATATACCTGTAAGGGAAAACGGAGATGCTCATTCAAGAATTCTTATTGTAAGAGATGAAATGATTGAAAGTGTTCACATGATCTTTAAACTTCTTGATCAGATGCCTGAAGGTGAGGTATGGAACAGAACCCCCAATCCATTCAAATGGAATATTCCTGAAGGCGAAACCTATGTAAGGGTTGAATCGTCTCGTGGAGAATTGGGTTTATATATGGTAAGTGATGGTGGAGACAAACCCTACAGGGTACATTTTAAAACACCATCATACAATAATGGGCTTGTAATTTTAGAAAAATTGTTAAAAGGTGCTAATATAGCTGATGTTGGAAATATTATGATTAGCTTATACATAATTGCACCGGAAATAGACAGATAGAAAGGGGCAAAGAAAATGAAAAATATGAAAGGAAGTTTATTAAAACCATTTAAAGCGGTGAGATTTCTTTTCAAAAAACCGAAAACATTAAGATACCCTTTTGAACCAAAAGCACCGGCTTTAAGAACTAGGGGTTTTCACATAAATGATTGGGAAAAATGCACAGGTTGCGGTAATTGTGCAGACATTTGCCCTAATGAAGCAATTGAAATGATAAAAATTAAAGAATTAAAAACAGAAGTTGGCAAAAAAAACGAACGCCCGCAAATTGATTACGGAAGATGTTGTTGGTGTGGACTTTGTGTTGATATTTGTCCTCCGGGTTCACTTAAACTATCAAGAGATTTTTTTCATATACATTTTGATACAAAAACATTTGTTTTTATTCCAAAGGATGAGAGAATAGACAAAGAACATTTTTTTAATGGAAAAGATTATTCGATTTTAAAAGCGAGTTTAATTCACAGAAAAAAAGATTATGATGGATATACCTCAGATTTTAAATATACACTATTCAATCCTGAAAGAGTTCCAATGCCTGAAGTGAAACCTGAAGAAAGAATACTTTCCTTTATTGAACAAGTTATTGGATACAATGATGAAGAAGCAAAAAACGAAGCTGAAAGATGCCTCGAATGTAAATTATGTGAAGAAGCATGTCCAGCTCATTTGAAAATATCGGATTATATTAAAGCTATTTATGAAGGGAAACCTGATGAATCATTGAGAAAAATATATGAGGATAATCCTATCCCGGCTATTTGTGGAAGAATCTGTATGGCACATTGTGAGGATGCATGTTCGTTGAGCATAAGAGGTGAATCATTAGCAATTAGATGGTTGAAGAGATATGCTTCCGATTCTATTAAGGATTATAAAGCAGTACTTGAACAAAACATTGTAAAACCCAATGGGAAGAAAGTAGCTATTATCGGTGCCGGTCCTTCGGGGCTTTCATTGGCATATTTTTTAAAACTTCAGGGATATGATATAGAAGTGTTTGATGCTTTACCTGGTGGTGGTGGAATGCTCAGAATAGGTCCACCTATTTACAGATTACCTCTTGAATCAATTGATAAGGATGTAGATTATATTGCTTCTCTTGGGGTTAAATTTAATTTTAACACCTTAGTAGGTAAGGATATTTTATTTGAAGATATTTACAAAAATTACGATATTATTTATTTATCAACAGGAATTACAGTAAGTCGTTCAACAAAAGTGAAAAATTCTGACAAATGTATTTTAGCTCTTAAATTTTTGAAAGAAAATAAAATCGGTAAAAGACAAAAGGTTGGCAAAAATGTCATTGTAATTGGTGGTGGAAATGTAGCTATGGATACAGCACGAGAAGCATTACGTTTACAACATATTCAATATCCGAGTGAAAAGACTATAATAAAAACTATATCTCTTGAAGATTGGGATATAATGCCCGCAAAAGAGGAAGAAGTCATTGAAGCAAAAGAAGAGGGTGTTGTGTTTAATCCCGGATGGGGTCCCAAAGAGGTAGTTTTAGACGAAAATGGTAAAATTAAGGGACTTTTGTGTATGAAGGTAAAAAGCGTTTTTGATGAAAAGGGTAGATTTTCTCCAACTTTTTATGAAGATAAAGAATTGTTTTTAAAAGGCGATATGATAATTGAAGCAATTGGTCAGGCACCTGATTTTTCATTTATACCAAAAGAATTGTTTGAAAAGATTGAATTTACTCAAAGAAGAAAGGTTAAGGTAGATGAGAATGGACAAACAACTATTTCAAAGGTTTTTGCAGGGGGAGATATTGTTAATATAAATTTAGATGCTGTTACTGCAATTGCAGATGCTAAAGTGTCAGCTGAAGGCATAAATTTATATTTTAAAAATAAAAAGCAAAACTCAAAATGATAGTGTAATTGGGATCAAATCTTAAACAATATTTTTGGCACTTGGTATAGACATACTTACCACTTTTTCTATAGAAATATTCAAATATGACTATTCCTCTCTTGTCACTGAAAACGAAATAGATTTATCT
>Ga0209121_10002516_pt1 | contig 18549 bp, 23 predicted proteins | sample Cruoilmetagenom3_FD_187292 | JGI IMG/M metagenome (GOLD analysis project Ga0209121, IMG submission 187292) | Oil polluted marine microbial communities from Coal Oil Point, Santa Barbara, California, USA - Sample 3 (SPAdes) (version 2) | ecosystem: Environmental > Aquatic > Marine > Oil seeps ... | reverse complement strand
CCTCAGAATGACAAGAAGCGAAGGGTTCATGTTAAAATCTAGTTGACTATGGCTCTGCGAGCTCTGCGCATTATTGATGCCAACCTCAACCGAGCATCCGAGGGTTTGCGTCTCCTGGAGGATGTTGCCCGCTTTCTTCTCAACGATGCCGAAATAAGCCAGCAGTTAAGAGGTGTGCGCCATAATCTAGCCCAAGAGGCTAAGTTGGCAGGTGTCAGGCTTTTGTCTCAAAGGGACTCAGAACATGATGTGGCAGCAACTCTCACATTGCCCTCTCCCTTCGAGGGAGGGGTTCAGCAGGACTTGCCTGGTCTGATTACGGCCAATGCTAAAAGAGCTGAGGAGTCGCTACGTGTAATTGCGGAGCTGGCTAAATTGCCACAGGTGAGCCCAATGCTGAATTCAGCCAGGTTTGAGCAACTACGATTTAACCTTTATAGCCTGGAGAGGAGATTGCTCTCTAGAATATTGCGCCGGGATAAAGTGAAGCAGCTAACTGAGCTTTATGTTATTTTGGATAGGCAAGCCTTAGCTGGCAGAGATGAATTGGACGCCGCTGAGCAGGTTATTCAAGGTGGGGCCAGGGTCATTCAGCTTCGGGACAAGCGAGGCAGCAAAGGAGAATTGTGGCCAATAGCGCAGAAGCTTAGAGCCCTGTGCGGCAAATCGGGCGTTCTATTCATAATGAATGATTACCTGGATTTGGCCTTGGCTGTTGATGCTGATGGACTTCATATCGGACAAAAAGACCTGCCCCTGTCTGTAGTTCGGAGCCAATTGCCGATAGATAGAATAGTTGGCTTGTCTGTTACCACAGTTTCCCAAGCGGTAAAAGCACAAAAAGAAGGAGCAGATTATATTGCTGTTGGCGCTATGTTTTCTACAACAATGAAAGAAGGGGCTACAGTGGTTGGGGTAGAAAGGCTCGAACAGGTGAGAAAAGCGGTGTCTGTTCCTTTGGTGGCTATTGGTGGCATCAATGAGGGGAATATCGGCCCGGTTATGGCTGCTGGCGCTGATTCCGTAGCCGTCATTGGTGCTGTCCTGGGCAAGGAAGATCTCAAAGGGGCGGTGCAGCAACTGATTGACAGAATGCGTTTGCCCGAAGGGAATCTCTGAAGCCTTGAAGCAGGGCGGGCCAACCAGTGGCATTTGACCAGAGTGAATTTCTATATTAAACTTGTTCTCTTGTTATGGCTGCTTTAGCGAACGAGGAAGGTAAGGACGCTTGGATTCAGTTCAAGCGTCCTTATTTTTGTCTGCTGTATAGGAGGTAAGGCGCTATGGACCTTATTTGGATATGTGTCATCAGCGGAGTTCTGGGTATCAGTTTGGTTGTCTTTTTTGCTCGCTATGTTTTGAGGCAGGATGAAGGGTCAGGGCTAATTAAGCAGGCCTCTGACGCCATTAAGGAAGGGGCGTTGACTTTTCTGAGCCGAGAATATCGAACGCTGTCTATTTTTGTTGTGGTGGTAGCCGTTATTCTGGCATTGGTTCCGGCTCTAGGCTGGAAAGTAGCAGCATCTTTCATCTTTGGTGCCTTGTGTTCAATGGGTGCCGGCTATGCCGGCATGAATATGGCTATCCGGTCCAATGGCAGAACCACCGTCGCGGCGCAAAAAAGCTTAAATCAGGGGCTGACAGTGTCCTTTAGGGGAGGGGCGGTGATGGGGATGACTGTGGTCAGTATTGGCCTCATTGGGCTATCTATTCTTTATTTCGCTTTCCATAACCTTCCGATGGCAGAATTTCTGGAGATAATTCCCGCCTACGGTTTTGGTGCTTCAGGTGTAGCCCTGTTTGCCAGGGTGGGTGGGGGCATTTTCACCAAAGGTGCTGATTCTGGCGCTGATTTGGTGGGGAAGGTGGAAGCAGGGATACCGGAGGATGACCCGAGGAATGCCGCGGTAATAGCCGATTTTGTGGGCGATAATGTGGGTGATGTGGCTGGGATGGGTGCTGACCTGTTCGAGTCCTACGTTGAATCTGTGGTAGCCACCATGTCGGTATGTTTGATTGCTACTGGGGCAATGGCTGTCGGTGGCAAGGTGTTTCACCTCGTTCCCAACGTTCAGGTTGCCTGGTGGCTGCCATTTCTGGTTCGCGCTGGCGGGATCATAGCTGCCATGATCGGCTGTTTTTTGGTGAGGGTAGGGGAAAAGCCGGAGATGAGTGCCCTGTTGGGGGCGCTGCGCCGGGGCACGAATACTGCAGTGGTATTAACGGCAGTATTCGCCTTCCTGATAATTTATTTGCTAGGTGCCAGTTTAGGCGTTTTCTGGGCGGTGCTTGCTGGGCTCATAGCTGGTGCCCTTGTGGGGGAGAGCACAAATTATTATACCTCTTATGCCTTTAAGCCAACGCTGAGAATTTCAGAGGCTTCCGCCACCGGGGCCGGCGCCACGATAGTCCGGGGCTTTGCCAATGGTCTGATGAGCACCTGGCCGCCAGTCCTTCTGATCGTCATAGCTATGCTTGTTGCTTATAAATTTGCCGGCATCTACGGTGTGGCTATGGCTGATATAGGATTGCTGTCAACCTTGGGCATAACCTTAGCTACGGATGCCTATGGGCCGATAGCTGACAATGCCGGAGGGATCGCCACCATGGCCGGGCTGCCGCCTGAGGTGCGCGAAAGGACTGACGCTCTGGATTCCCTGGGCAATACCACCGCAGCTACCGGTAAAGGATTTGCCATCTGTGGCGCTGCCTTGACTGCGGTGGCTCTGCTGCTGGCATTCATTCTACATGCAGAAATCGAGTGGGCTCAGTTGAGCCTGCTGGATCCCCATATTATCGCTGGCCTATTCATAGGCGCTCTCATGCCGGCTATTTTCTGCGCCATGACCATGAATTCTGTCAGCGTAACTACGGAGCTTATTGTGGCTGAAGTTCGCCGTCAGTGGCGTGAAATAAAGGGCTTGAAGGAAGGAACGGCCAGGCCAGAGTATGACAGATGTGTGGATATTTCCACCAGAGCAGCGCTGAAGCAGATGCTAATTCCATCGCTAATGGCGATACTGGCGCCGGTACTGGTGGGAGTAGTCCTGGGGAAATATGCCCTTGCTGGCTTTCTTGCCGGCTCCATTGTCATGGGTTTTATTCTGGCTGTTACTCTGAACAATGCCGGTGGTTCCTGGGATAATGCTAAGAAGTGGATTGAAGCAGGGCACTTCGGAGGTAAAGGCTCAGAGGCTCACAAAGCTGGAGTGGTGGGGGACACCACTGGTGACCCCATGAAGGACACTGCTGGGCCATCGCTGAACATAGTGATCAAGCTGATGTCCGTAATCTCGCTGTCATTGGCGCCGGTATTGGTAGGTTTCAGCGGTCTGGTGTGACCGCAGCAATTTGTTAGCCTGACGCTCTCACAGAGACAACTATTCTTAATAGCCGTCTTCCTTGTGCTCCCTTTTGAGTAGCATCAGCACCGATGCTACAATAAAATATCAATGGCAGAAGCCATATTTGTTAAAGGTGCCAGGGAGCATAATCTTAGAGATATAGATGTTGTCATCCCCAGGAACAAACTGGTGGTTATCACCGGTGTTTCTGGGTCAGGCAAGAGCTCCCTGGCCTTCGACACCATATATGCCGAAGGCCAGCGACGGTATGTAGAATCTCTTTCTGCCTACGCCCGCCAGTTCCTGGGGCAGATGCAAAAGCCTGACGTTGATTACATTGAGGGGCTAAGCCCGGCTATCTCCATTGAGCAAAAGGGACCACCGCATAACCCAAGGTCTATTGTAGGCACCGTAACAGAAATCTATGACTATTTACGCCTGCTCTTTGCCCGTATTGGGCACCCGCACTGTCCTAGGTGTGGACGTGAGATTCAGCGCCAGACTGTGCAGCAAATCGTGGACGCCATCCAGGAAATGCCTGAGGGAAGGCGAATCATGATTCTGGCACCGCTGATTAGAGATCGCAAGGGGGAGCATCAGCAAATATTTCAGGATTTGCAAAAGGCGGGATTTGTCAGAGTTCGAGTTGACGCGCGAGTCCATGACCTCTCAGAGGAACTCTATCTTGATAAGAATAAGAAACACAGCATAGAGGTTGTGGTTGACCGGCTGCAGATAGAGAAGGGTGAAAATGCCACACGGCTGGCCGATTCTATCGAGACAGCGTTGAAGCTGGGGTCAGGAGTCGTGCTAATCAAGGTTGTTGATGGCCAGGAGCTGCTTTTTTCGGAGCACTTCGCCTGTGTCTACTGCGGCGTTAGCTTGGGGGAAATGGCTCCCAGAACATTCAGCTTTAACAGCCCCCATGGTGCTTGCCCTGCCTGCACTGGACTGGGACTTAAGTTGGAAATGGACCCTAATTTGGTTATCCCTGACAAAGAGGTGAGCCTGGCTGAAGGAGCCATTCAACCTTGGGCGCGAAACGGAGCAATGAGCACCTGGTATAGCAGCATTCTGGAATCCCTGGCCCACCGCTGTGAGTTTTCTCTAAGCACGGCAGTCAAGAATCTGACTGAGGCTCAACTTCGTCTAATTCTCTATGGCGATGGCGGTGAGACGGTTTTAGCTACCTATGAAGATCGTTATGGCAGGATGCGCCAGTACTACACCACCTTTGAGGGCGTAATACCACATTTGGAGCGGCGCTTTCGGGAAACCGATTCTGACAGTGTTAGAGCTGATATCGAGCGGTATATGTCATCTCACCCTTGCCCGGTGTGCCAGGGGAAGAGGCTCAAGCCAGAATCTCTGGCTGTTACCATTGATGGCAAAAACATCATGGATGTTACCGCTCTATCGGTTACCCAGGCTCTGGAATGGGCCGAGAAATTGCCCAGCCAGGTGAGTTCCCGCGAACTCACTATTGCCAGTCAAATTATCAAGGAAATCCATGCGAGGTTAGGCTTTCTCAGGGACATCGGCTTGAGTTATTTGACGTTAGATCGGGCGTCAGCAACGCTGAGTGGTGGTGAGGCGCAAAGAATTCATTTAGCCACTCAAATCGGCAGCGGGCTTACTGGTGTGCTTTATATTTGTGATGAACCCACGGTGGGGTTACATCCCGCTGATAGCTCCCGGCTCATAACCACGCTGAAACGCCTCAGGGACCTGGACAATACCATAATCGTTGTCGAGCATGACGAAGCCATGATGAGAGCTGCCGATTATATTATTGACATGGGTCCTGGGGCTGGCAAACAGGGTGGGGAAATCGTCGCCACCGGGAAAGTAGCCGAGATTATGGCTTGCCCCAAATCGGTGACGGGGCAGTATCTCAGTGGAGCCAGCCAGATCCCGATGCCGCCCTGGCGTCGCCCTGGCTCAGGGAAAGAGCTGATTATCACAGGCGCCAGGCAAAACAACCTGAAGAACGTTGATGTCCATATTCCTCTGGGCGAGTTCGTTTGCGTCACCGGTGTTTCTGGAAGCGGCAAAAGCTCTCTTATTAACGAGGTGCTGTATAAGCAGTTAGCCAGGCTTTTCTACCGAGCTAAAGACAGACCGGGGAAGTGCGATAGCATTATGGGCACTGAGCATTTAGATAAGGTGGTCAACATTGACCAATCGCCCATTGGCCGCACTCCGCGGAGCAATCCGGCCACTTATACTGGAACGTTCACTCCCATTCGGGAACTCTTTGCTCAGGTTCCTGAGGCCAGGGTGCGGGGCTACCCTCCAGGCAGATTTTCCTTCAATGTCAAGGGAGGCCGATGTGAAGCGTGTCAAGGAGCTGGCTATGTTCAAATTGAAATGCAGTTTCTGGCTGATGTAACTGTTCCTTGCGAAGTGTGCAAGGGCAAAAGATATAACCGCGAAGCTTTGGCGGTGCGCTTCAAGGGAAAGAACATCGCCGAGATTCTCGATATGACTGTGGATGAGGCTTTGGCTTTCTTTGACCATTTTCCCAGAGTGAAAAAGAAGCTGGAAACGCTCAGAGATGTTGGCCTGGGGTATATTTGCCTGGGGCAGCCGGCGCCCACGCTCTCTGGGGGCGAGGCACAAAGAGTCAAACTGGCCACCGAGCTATCGCGCCGCTCTACAGGGAAAACACTTTACATACTCGATGAGCCCACGACAGGCCTTTCCTTCCCCGATGTTGCTTGTCTGCTGCACGTGCTGCAGAGGCTGGTGGACTATGGAAATACCGTGATCGTCATTGAGCACCACCTCGATGTGGTGAAGAATGCTGATTGGGTCGTTGACCTTGGCCCCGGAGCTGGTGATGACGGCGGCTATATTATCGCCACTGGCACACCGGAAGATATAGCACAAAACGACAACTCTTTCACCGGGCAGTATCTATGTGGTATATTAAGCACAAGGGAGCCGTCGTCTGACGTCTCTGACACGGAGGGGGAGTTCTCCCGAGCATAAAGATGGACAGAGAAGAGATTCTGGAATCCATTCGTGCCAATATTCAGGATAAAAACATGAGGAAGCACATGTTGGCTACTGAGGCGATTATGCGCGCTTTGGCTAAGAGGTTTGGGGAAGATGAACACGAATGGGGTTTGACTGGACTGCTTCACGATATAGATGTGGAGCTGGTTGAAGATGAACCTGATAGCCATAGCAAATTAGGGGCTGATATAGCACGGGAGCTTGGAGCTAATGAAGCTATGGCCCATGCCATTCTGTGCCATAATGAGGCCCACGGCATCTCTCGGGAAACAAAATTGGATAAGGCTCTCTTCTGCGCTGATCCCTTGAGTGGACTTATCACCGCTGCTGCATTGGTCCGTCCTGATAAACTGAGTGGCCTGTCCACAAGATCGGTAATTAAACGCTTTCATGAGAAGAGATTTGCCGCCGGGGTTAACCGAGAGCAAGTGGCCAAATGCCAGGGAATTGGACTGGAACTGGAGGAATTCGTCGTTTTAGGCATTGAAGCGATGAAAGGGATTGCCCCTGAGCTGGAATTATGATATGGCTAGTTAGCCAGTGAGGATAATGTTTCCCAACTTAGCGTGGTGACGGTCGGCGATGTAGATGAGAATTAGACTTGTGGAGCATGCTAAGGAAAGGGCTAATGAGAGGGGAGCCTCCGAAGACGAAATCCGTGTGGTTTTATTAAAGGGTCAGGATGTCGAAGTAAAGAAGGGGAGAAAGGGCAAGGAATTGATTTTTGACTATAACGCGGAATGGCTTGGCAAGCATTACTGTCAGAAGAAGCTGAGGGTAGTATATGTTGAGGAGAACGATGCGGTGGTGGTCATTACGGTTAAAGTTTACTATGGCATATGGAGGTGAGCCGTGAGAATCACATATGACCCCAAATACGATGTCCTTTACTTAAAAGTTGGCGAGGCGGAAAAGGTTCTATGTAAAGAGGTAGATGAAGACATTACCCTTGATTTAAATGCGCAAGGGAAATTGGTTGGCATAGAGATTCTGTCCGCATCGGAACATATGGATCTTGGGCATTTGCTGCCAGTGGAGATGAGCAGAGAGGTTGCTAAGTAAAGCGATGAAAGGCATTGCTTCAGAGCTGGAGTTGTAATACCGGTGGGTTACTATAGGGTGGTGAATGTTGTAGGGTCGGGGCTTGCCCCCGACCAAAAGGGTGCCCTCACCCACCCGTCCCTTTATCTGGCGAGGTAGAGGCGGGGTTCATCCCCGCCTCTACAAAAGGTTCAACGCCTTAATAATATCAGTGAGGTCATCAAACGGCTGAAATTCAAGGTCGTTGTGCCTATAGTAGTCCAGTAGGTCTCCTGTGGCGAAAACCTGGTGGGCATATTTGGCCGGGTATATGTCTGAGTCTCCATTGCCGGCGTATATTACCCGGTAGCCTTGCTTCAGGAATAACTTAATGTATGCCTCTTTCAATCCGTCGCTTAGTTGATTGCCATCAGGCCCTACGTATCGGACTTTCATGCCTTTGGGATGGAACCAGGCCTGTGCTGCGTAAACCTCCATGTTGGGCAAGCCAATTTCCTCTAGTATTGCCCTTATGTAGAAGTCCAGGCCGTTGCTGACAATAACAAACCTGAACTCCCTCTTTGAACAATAGCTTACCAGTTCATGGAACCCATCTCGTATCTTGACGTTACCTCTCACAGTGGTTAGCAGTGTCTCCTCGTCGGCTTTGACCATAGCGAAAGCTCTGGAGTTGAACTCACTTACGGTTATTCTGTGCTCCTTGTATTCTGTCAGCAGTCGGCGCCAATGTCCTTGGGCGAAGGCGTCCAAAAGAAAGAAGCTGGCGTCCTGTTCAGTAATGGTGCCATCGAAATCGCATTGAAACAAGGTTTTCATCTTCCTCCTTTTTGTCATTGCGAGGCACAAAGTGCCGAAGCAATCTCACCAGCCGCATCGGGATTGCCACGCCTTCGGCTCGCAATGACATGGCAAGTCAGATTGACAATTTGATTCCCACAGGGCAATGGTCGGAGCCCATTACCTCTCGATAAATGCTTGCCTCCGTAACTGAGTTTAGCAGGTTCTGGCTGACAAAGAAGTAGTCCAGTCTCCAGCCTATGTTTCGTTCTCTGGCTCTCGTCCTCAAACTCCACCAGGTGTACTGGTTGGGCTCCTTATTGAAATGGCGGAAGGCGTCCACAAACCCATGTGCCACAAACTTGTCCATCCATGCCCTTTCCATGGGCAAAAATCCTGATATGTTCTCATTCTCCTTAGGGCGAGCCAGGTCTATCTCCTTATGGGCGGTATTGAAATCGCCGCAAATGATGAGCTTTTTGCCCTTCGCTGTTAACGGGTCCACAAAGTCGAGAAGGGCATCATAAAAGGCCATCTTGTATCTCAGCCGCTCCTGGCTCATCTTGCCGTTGGGGAAATACACGTTAAGAAGTGTGAACTGAGTACATGTCGCAATTATGACCCTTCCTTCTACATCAAATTGCTCGATGCCAAAGCCATTGGTAACTTTGATTGGTTCTTCTTTGGCGAAGGTGGCTACCCCGCTATAGCCTTTTCTCTTGGGAAAGTTCCAGTAAGTATGATAGCCAGGTGGCTGTTGAATCTCAGGGGTGATTTGGTCACGCTGGGCCTTTATTTCCTGCAAGCAGAGAATGTCAGGACATGTTTGGCTTAGCCAGGCTAGAAAGCCTTTTTTCTCCGCCGCTCTGATTCCATTGACATTCCAGCACACTATCTCGATTTCTTTCATACCTAATACGCCTTCCTGTTGTCATTCTGACCTCCCACATGTCATTCTAAGCCCAGCGAAGAATCTCACAGACCCTTCACTTCGTTCAGGGTGACAAGGGAAGTTGTGATTCTCGCCTCGCTCTTGTCATTCTGAGCGGTAGCGAAGAATCTCTTCACAGATTAACATATTCCGCTGGTGTGATAAAACTGAGCCAGGACTAAATTCCTATTGCAATTATAGAGTATCAATTGTATGCTAATGGTGTCTAACAGTATTTAATAGTGAGGCAAGGACAATGATGAAGATAGAAGGTCATAATAACAGAATACCTGAGAGGATGCTGACGGTAAAAGAAGTCGCCTCTACCCTCAATATTCATCCTAACACGGTCAGGAGGTGGGAAAAGAAAGGGCTACTGAAGTCATATAGGATTGGATCTCGCCATAGCATAAGATTTAACCAGGAGGATATTCTTGATTTCTTGGATAAATCCAGAAACAGAGTGCGTACGGTGGTTGATTGAATAGAGACTGTTTATCATGTCACCCTGAGCCGAAGGCGCGGCAATCTCGCTTCTGCATACGGGAGATTGCTTCGTCGCTTACGCTCCTCGCAATGACGGCCTCCAGGTTATTGCGAGCGGAAGGCGCGGCAATCTCCTCTCCCTTGATGGGAGAGGAGCTATATGAGGAAAGGAGGCTGTCCCTCCAACCCCTCTTTATTTGGCAAGGGGCGTGAGGGTGAATCACAGGAGATTCTGCGGTTAATTACGAGAGGCCTGGATGGAACGGGAGACGAAACACCAACTTATTGAGGAGATAGAACTACCATGCGTGGAAGTGGTTTGGCAGTCTCCAGGAACCTGGCGGAAGCCAACGGCGGCAGCATCGAGGTGGAAAGCGAGGAAGGCAAAGGCACCACCTTTACTGTTGTCCTGCCAACCAAGGAGGTGGTGTGAAGAAAGAGAAGTTGCGTATCCTCATCGTGGATGACGATCGCAGGATGGCCAGGACTCTGGTGGACATCCTGAGGCTCAACGGTTATGAGGCTGAAGCCTCGTATTCTGGCTGTTTGCGATGTGGTGGAGGCGATGAGTTCCCACCGCCCTTATCGGCCGGCAAGGAGTAAGGAAGAGGTTCTAGAGGAGATCAAGAGTGGCAGGGGAACAAAGTATGATGCTGATGTGGTAGATATAGTGGTGGGGTTGATTGAAAGCGGAGAATTTGAGATGGGTGGGGAGGCTGGGTAGCGGGCTGTCAGGCGAGCAGGCCCGGGGGCGTTCGCGGTGGCATTCTGAGGTCGGCGAAGAATCCCGCTCAGGACATACCCCGCAACCGAAGAATCTCGCTCACTACAAACTCGGTGGAATGAGGTTATGGCGAATGAGAATTAGTTGGCGCAGGTCTTCCCGAACCTTATTGTCAGATGCTATCAAATTCCGTCCAGGCTATTACCGACTCTGAACTGTTATCTGAATTGTAGGGGAAGCGGATTTCGCATATAATAAGTCAGTCTGTTGCACTTTGGCAATGGCGGCTATTGCGAATACCAACAGTAGCAGGCGAACCGAGTGAAATTTACCGAGCTAGTCCGCCTATTGGAGGAAAACGAATTTAGAATTATAAAGGAGAAAGGTTCCATACGATACTATGGAAAACCAGGATGGGACAGACTAGTCCGCGTTGATTATCACGGTTCCAAGGAAGTTCCTACAGGAACCTGCCGCGCTATACTGAAGGCAGCCGGGCTAGGGAAATGACGTTCTCAAGCTGAAGAGAAGGAGAAAGCGATGCTTGGACTGGAATATTCATTGGTCATTGAAGCTACCGAGGAAGCTGATTTCTTTGGGTTTTACTCGCCGGATTTGGAGGGATTTACAGGAGTCGGACATTCTATCGAGGATTGCGTATATCAGGCAAGGTGGGGAATGATGGAACATATAAATCTACTAAGAGAAAAAGGGTTACCAATCCCTGCTAAGAACCCAAACCCTAAAATCATCATCCAGAATGAAGAGAGGTTGGTCACTGCTTGAGTTAACTCCACTTGCTTAGATGCAATCCCGTTTATGAAGAAATGATACGAACCTATGCTCCCCTGACTGACAAAGAATCGGTTGCGATGAAGTGGTGGGCTGGCATCACCGACGTGGTGGAGGCGATGAGCTCCTTTCGCCGCTATCGGCCGACAAGAAGCAGAGCAGAGGTGCTAAAAGAGATAGGAGGAGGTAGAGGAACAAAGTATGATGCTGATGTAGTAGATGTAGTGGCGGGGTTGATTGAAAGCGGGGAATTAGAGATGGGTGAGGCGGCTAAGTAGCGGACTGTGAGAGTATCCTAACCTGGCGAGGGGTGTGTCATTGCGAGCGAAGCGTGGCAATCCCTTTGCGAGATTGCTTCGTCGGAGTCCCTTTCGCGGAGTTTATCCTGAGTGAGATTCTTGGGAGAGCTCAGAATGACAGCGGGCAAGCGAAGGGCTCCGGCTCACCCTCGCAATGACAGGTGGAAGTACCGCTCGCGGCAACAGAGAAGAAGGCAACGTATCACTCAACTACTTGGCGAATGGGGTTGCCAACAGGGGATATTTTGAGATACGCTTATTAGCGTAATGGGTTCTGGGGCTTCTTTCTATTTGGTCGTGCTCCTTTGGGTGGCCAGGACTATAATTCTGGCCTTTGTCTGTGCTCTTCTCGCCTGGCTCGGCATCAGGGTTCTGGATGCCCTTACCCCGAGCATCCATCAACGGCAGAGGATAGGCGAAGACCCCATTTCGGTAGGCCTGTTTATAGCCGGGTTCCTGATTCTAGTCGGCCTGGTTATCCATGGGGCAGTGACTGGCCCGGTCTTGGTTGGTGCTGGGGTGTGGCACAGCTTGGTTGATCCCAGGCGGTTGGGATTGATAGCTATCAGCTTTTTCGTCAGCCTTCTTCTAGGCATAGCGTTGCTCTACATCATGGATAAATTAACTCCAAAAATCCCTTTTGGCAGCGTTGAACAAAGTTCCGTGGCAGTAGGGATATACGTTTTCGGTTATCTGGTCTTCTTTGGTCTGATAATCCACGGCGCTCTGACCATGCCTCTGTGAGCTGCTAATGCCCAAACAGCTAAGAGTCATTTGGCTTTCCATAGCAATTCTGCTGGCAATAGTGCCTGCTTCTGCCCTGGCAGTATCATCAACAAATTTCTATAGGCAGGGTGGAGAGATTTTTGATGATTGGGATATATGCCGCACTAACGCTGAGGGGGAGGCTGGTTTCTTTCAAGTCCGTTCCCACACGGAGTTCTGTCCTATTATCTTAGCTGAAAGCTTGGGAGAAAACGCTGACAGAGCCTACCAAATTGGCCAGCAGTTCGCCCGGGATTACCCCGACATCCATCAGAGAGCGGAGAAGATTTTTGCCTTTGCTCGCGACACGGTTAGGTATACTTCCGATGCCGACCAGTTTGGCTTTGCTGAGTTTGCCCAGAATGCTGATGAGGTGGCGGCAACCATTGAGGATGAAGGCTTGGCGTACGGGGATTGTGAGGATTACGCTGCTCTGCTTGCCGTCATGTGTAAAGGGGCCGGTCTTCGTTCTGCCATAGTGTTGACAGCCGACCACGCTGCCGCGTTGGTATATTTACCAGAGTATAGTAAGGCTAACCGCATGCTATCGGTTGATGATGAGACCGGGTGGGTCTGGGCTGAGGCTACCGGAGGAAACAACCCTCTGGGGTGGATGCCGGAGAGGTATATCGGGGCTGAGCTGGCGGCTTATGAAGTCGAGGATGAAGCCGTGGCCGCAGTGGAGCCGCCTAATAAACCTAGCACCGTTGTTACCAAAGGGGGTGGCGGCAGCGCTGGCATTCATATATCTCCCTTCTTCAGCGTGTTGGGAATGATGTGGCTCCTTTCCCTGTTTCGCAGACGGCGGCGGTGACTCCGCTTCGCCAATCATTAGAGGCCTCACCCGATGGCTGTCAGCTTACTTCACCCCCGTTACCTGGCGGGCAATTGTCATCCGTTGCATCTCTGATGTTCCCTCATAAATTTCAGTTATTCTCTGGTCGCGGTAGAAGCGTTCTACGGGAAACTCTTTAGTGTAGCCATAGCCGCCAAAAATCTGAACGGCCTTATCGCAAACCCTGTGAGCTGCTTCACTGGCAAAAAGCTTTGCCATAGCGGGTTCCTTCATGGCAGATTTCCCTGTTTGTTGTGTTAACCAGGCAGCCCTGTAAGTTAGCAGTCGAGCGGCATCAATATCGGTTGCCATGTCAGCTATCATCCACTGAATTGCCTGAAAGTGAGCCAGTTCCGTGCCAAATTGCTTTCTTTCCTTAACGTAAGCAACAGCAGCATCATAAGCTGCTTGAGCTATGCCTACTGCCTGAGCTGCCACACTAACTCTGCAGGCATCTATAGCCTCGAGAGCTATTCTAAATCCCCTTCCCTCTTCACCTATCATATTAGCCACAGGTATTTTGCAATTATCGAAGATCAATTCTGCTGCCGAAGCAGGATGTAGCCCCATCTTTCTTTCTATCTTGCCTACAGAAAAGCCAGGAGTGCCTTTGTCAACGACAAAGGCACTGATACCCCGATACCCCAGAGATTTATCCCTGGTAGCAAAAGTAGTGACAAAATCAGCTTCTGCGCCGTTAGTTATGAAAGTCTTACTACCATTAAGAACATAATAATCGCCCTGTTGTGTGTATCTTGTTTCTAAGCCAGCGACGTCGCTGCCGGCCATTGGCTCAGTCAGGCCGAAGGAGATGGTGGCCCCGTTGATGACGCGCGGAATATAGCGGCTCTTTTGCTCCTCATTGCCATGCACAACAATGGGGTGTATAGCCAGGGAAACGCTGGTTTGATATGAGCTACTCAAACCAGCGGAACCACGAGCAACCTCCTCACCCGCGATGGCAAAAGTCACCTCATCTCCGCTTCCGCCATATTTTTCTGGAAGATGAAGGCCGTATAGCCCTATGTCAGCCATCTTCTGGACAGTTTCATAGGGGAATTTTTCAGTTTCATCCCATTCAGCGGCGTAGGGTTCAATCTCCTTAGAGACAAAATCACGCACCATTGTCTGGAACATCTTTTGTTCCTCAGTCAATTCAAAATCCATTTCTACCCTCCTTACTGGCACAACGCAATAACATAGTTCAAGCAAACAATACAGATGCGACCCCGAGGGGATTCGAACCCCTGATCTCCACCGTGACAGGGTGGCATGTTAAAACCGCTACACCACGGGGCCATTTGCAGGGGAATTCTTCAAGGCCGAGTTTAGCAGGGAAAACTTCGCCCTGTCAAGCGAATGGAAGCAGCCTTGACATAGTCCGCTTGGTAAAGCAAAATAGTGAGGCAAAAGGAGAGATAAGCAATGGCAGGAAAGTATTGGACAATCGCAGTTCGTCGCCGCAGTCACACTGTGGAAGTCAAACGCAAGCCCTGGCTGGGGATAGGACAAATAGTCGTTGATGGCAAGGCGGTAGCTATGTTTCCAGCCAAGGCACTTTCAATAGGTCTTTTTGGCGCACGAGAGCAGCAGTTTGAAATTTCTGGCATCCCCTGTGTGGTGAAAATACACCCCGGCATGATTAACTACAACTATGAGCTTTATGTCGACGGGAAGCCGGTGTTGTAGTCCCAAGCAGTGAACATCGCCCGGGCTGCTTGAGTGTTGACCAAGGCAATATGAAGATATTGGTTACCAATGATGACGGTGTCTACGCTCCTGGACTCTGGCTGGCGGTCGAAGAACTTCAACAGGTGGGATCGGTAGTCGTTGTGGCTCCTGAGCAAGAGCGAAGTGGCGCCGGCACTTCTATCAGCCTTCGTCAGCCTATTGAAGTGAAGAAGGTGGAGCCGCAGCTGGAAGGGGTGGAAACTTATTCGGTGGAAGGTACGCCAAGTGACGGCGTTATCATAGCCGTTAACTCCCTGTTCCCCGGTGGCATAAACGTGGTTGTTTCTGGCATTAATAGAGGACCTAACATAGGTCATGATGTTTTCGTCTCGGGCACGGTGGGTGCAGCTTTTCAGGGTTACTTGCATGGCATCTCCTCTTTGGCTGTCTCAGTGAATGCCTATGAAGGGCTAAATTTTGGGGTTGGGGCTAAGCTGGCGGCTTTGCTCGTTGCTAAGCTCAGAGATGACATGTTACCAGGGGGAAATCTGCTCAACGTTAACCTGCCCAATTTGCCTCTAAGTGAAATTGGCGGCGTGGAGATTACCACGCTAAGCCAGCAAAACTATTGTGACGCAGTGGAAAGAGACGGAGATAGCGAAACGGAGTGTTACCGGATCAGGCGTAGTCGTGATTCATTTCGTGGCAAAGTTGGCAGTGACATACGTGCCTTGCAGCTAAACAGGATCTCTATCACTCCGCTGCCTGACAACCGCCGGTCTAGCTCTCTGCAGCATCGTCTTCGGGCTTTGGCCCCCGCTATGTATAAGGAACTTTTCAGGTATTGACGAAATAGAGGAAGTCTGCTAGCATAAAATTAGCCGCTGACCTTGGGGGCAGTGAGCTCAAGACCAGGGTAGAACAGAGATTCCCGCTTGGATCGGGAGGGACCGAGACGGGGTAAAGGTTCCTCTCGGCATCGCCGAGAGGCTTTTTGTTGGGGCTTGTCATGTCTAACTCCATAACAGATGTAGTAGGAATTAAGGTGGGACACTACACCGATAAAGAGGTAATCACTGGCTGTACCGTAATTCTTTGTGAGCAAGGTGCTGCAGCTGGGGTGGATGTCAGCGGCTCAGCGCCGGGAACCAGGGAGACAGAACTCCTACGCCCAGGGAATTTGGTAGAGAAAGTGCAGGCTGTCGTGCTCAGCGGAGGCAGTGCTTTTGGACTTGATGCTGCCAGCGGAGTTATGAACTATCTTGAGGAGCGAGGAATTGGTCATGAAACTAGCGCTGGCCTGGTGCCTATTGTCCCAGCGGCTATTATTTTCGATTTAGCTATCGGTAGTCCCAGAATCAGGCCTGGGGCTGAGGCGGGGTATAAAGCCTGCCTTGCTGCCACAGACGCTCAGGTTGCCGAGGGCTGTGTCGGTGCTGGCACCGGCGCCACGGTGGGCAAGATTCTAGGCATGGAGAGAGCCACAAAGAGCGGTTTGGGAATGGCCAGCCAAGAACTAGCTGATGGCGTTGTAGTGGCTGCTTTGATGGTGGTGAATGCCTTTGGGGATGTCATTGACGTCAGGACGGGGAAAGTCATAGCTGGGCCCCGGCGTTCAAGTGGAGAAGGTTTTTTGAGCACGGCTGAGCTATTGAGAAGAGGCAAATCTAAGAGAGGTGCGGCGTCGCCAAACACCGTTATTGGCGTGGTGGCTAGCAACGGCCAGCTTGGCAAGGCACAGGCGAACAAATTGGCTCAGATGGCGGAAGCCGGGATAGCTCGCAGCATTGATCCCTGTCGGACTATGTATGACGGCGATGTCATTTTTGCCCTTTCTTCAGGTAATAAGAAGGCTGATATTAATGTTCTTGGCTCGGTAGCTGCCGAAGTGGTAGCCGCGGCTATAATCAGGGGGGTGCTTCAAGCTGAAACCATGGGTGGGATACCGTCGGTCAACGATTTGAACAGGAGTCAATAATGAGGAGTATGCTGAAAAGCAAGATTCACCGAGCTCGCGTTACCGAGGTCAACCTGGACTATGAAGGCAGCATTACCATTGATAAAGCACTAATGGAGGCAGGCGACCTGCTGCCTTATGAGCGGGTAGAGGTGCTCAACATCAATAATGGGGCCAGATTCGGCACTTATGTCATTGAGGGCAAGACAAATTCAGGGGTGATTGGCATTAACGGAGCGGCTGCCAGGCTTGCGGCTAAGGGTGACATAGTTATAATCCTTTCCTACTGTCAGTTCTCAGATAGTGAGGCGATGAATATGACGCCAGCTGTGGTTTACGTAGATGATAAGAATAGGATTGTTAAGGTGAAAGGCAAAGAATCTCACTCTGATTGAATAGCAATGCATGTAGTAAGGACAATCGCCAAGATAAGGAAACTAAGGCCGTCGCTCACCGGCTCGGTGGGGCTTGTGCCTACTATGGGCTATCTTCATCAGGGCCACCTGGCTTTGGTGAAGCAGGCCAGAATGGAAAACTCTGCCGTGGTGGTTAGCATCTATGTCAATCCTCCCCAGTTTGGTCCTGGCGAAGACTTTGGTGCCTACCCAAGGGACCTCCGTCGCGATCTGGAGCTGTTGGAACAAGAGAAAACGGATATAGTTTTCGTCCCCTGTGACGAGGAGATGTATCCACCTAGATTCGGTAGCTGGGTAAATGTAGAGAAGGTGACTGAGAGTCTTGAGGGAGCATCCCGGCCGGGACATTTCAGGGGTGTAGCTACAGTTTGTGCTAAGCTATTCAACATTGTGCAACCTACCAGAGCTTACTTTGGGCAGAAAGATGCTCAGCAGGCAATAGTGATCAAGCGCCTTGTTGCTGACCTCAATATGAACCTGGAGGTTGTGGTTGTGCCCACGGTGAGGGAGAGCGATGGTCTGGCTGTGAGCAGCCGTAACATCTATCTCAGTCCTGAGGAGCGCCAGGCAGCCACCGTTCTGTTTAAGGCTTTATCTTTGGCAAAGCAGTTATGGCAGGAGGGGGAAAAAGACGGCGAAAAAATCCGCCGCCAAATGGTCTGGGTGATTCAAAGGGAACCGTTGGCCAAGATTGATTATGTCAGCATCGCCGATAGCAACACATTGCAAGAGCTAAAGCATGTCGGCCGCTGTGGGTTGGCCTCCCTGGCTGTGCGCATAGGCAAAGCTAGATTGATAGACAACGTAATTCTAGAATAGCAAGTTAGAGAGGCAAAATTGACAGATGACATGACCTTAGAAATGGATATTCCTTTTCGATTCCTCGATCGCAGGGGAAGCGGTTAGGAAGTTGTTCGTCGAAGGTCAAATAGTTCTTCTAGTGTCTTATCACCGCTTTGTGGCGGGAAGTATTTGAGGATTGCCTTTGGAGTGAAGCCCTATGGTAGGACAGAAAGGGTTAGGACGGAACAAAGGGCTAGAGGATAGCGAAGTTAGTTACTACTGCAGCATCTGATAAGATCTTGTAAGACTTGGAAATTCTGAGGACGGAGAAGGCAGATTTGAGCCGCGTTTAGCGAGTCTCGCTTAGTCTATACCTCAGGGCTTTCAACCTTCTTGATATAACGGATGCTATCTCTTTCATCACAAGATAACCAATGTGGGTATTCTTCTTAAAAATATCCCTCAATACTTCACCTCGGACTACCAAAGCTCTAGTCTCTTCGGCTGCCCATGCAGCTGCAGTAAACGTATAAGGTTCTGTAACTGTGGACCATCCACAAATTTCACCAGGCTCCACGTAATCTACCTCACGGTTACCCATTTTAATTGCAATCTTTCCTTCGATAACCATGTATAAATTTATAGCCAGAGCCTTTTCTTCAAAAATCCTCGAACCTTTTCGGTATGTTTCCTCTTTTACATGTTCT
>Ga0209121_10002514_pt1 | contig 18552 bp, 22 predicted proteins | sample Cruoilmetagenom3_FD_187292 | JGI IMG/M metagenome (GOLD analysis project Ga0209121, IMG submission 187292) | Oil polluted marine microbial communities from Coal Oil Point, Santa Barbara, California, USA - Sample 3 (SPAdes) (version 2) | ecosystem: Environmental > Aquatic > Marine > Oil seeps ... | reverse complement strand
CCTGACCAGACGTGAAGGGCTAGCGCTGGTTGCATGGGCCTGGATTCTAGCATCCTTTTTTGGTGCGTTCCCCTATCAGTTAGCGGGGACCTTCCCAAGTTACCTTGATGCTTACTTTGAGGCTATGTCAGGCTTTACCACCACAGGTGCTACAGTTCTCACCTCTATCGAGAACCAATCCCAAGGCATCCTTCTATGGCGCAATTTTACTCAGTGGCTTGGGGGTATGGGAATAGTAACCTTTTTTGTGGCTTTATTCCCCATGTTAGGTCTAGGGGCATCCCGCCTGTATGAGGCTGAGATGCCAGGACCACAGCCTGAGCGCCTGGCAGGAAGTATCCGTGATACAGCGAGAGCCCTATGGTGGTTATATATTGGCTTATCGGCTTTGGAAATCCTGCTGCTACGGATTGGAGGAAGAATTCCGTTATTTGACGCCTTAACTATTACCTTCGGTACCATGCCCACCGGAGGCTTCCTGCCTCTCAATCTGAGTATCGGCGCCTATAACGACAGCGTATTCATCACAAGCACTGTCACTTTCTTTATGGTCATGGCAGGCGTGAACTTCAGTTTGTATTACTATTTTTTGGGAAAGCATCAACCTCGCCGCCTATTCGCTAATCCTGAGTTCCGTCTCTACATAGCTATCCTCCTTGGGGCTAGCCTTATCATTATGCTGGATCTGATGAGGAATATGGGGCAGCCTGTTGGTGAAGCCTTCAGATATGCTACTTTTCAGGCAGTATCTATTCAGACGACTACTGGCTTTACCACAGCTAATTTTGACGCCTGGCCATCATTGTCACGGTCGATTTTACTCACTCTGATGATAGTTGGCGCTTCTGCTGGTTCAACAGGCGGAGCATTGAAGGTGGTCAGAATCTTGGTGTTAGCTAAGTGTGCTTTCCGTCAGGTTTTTCTTGCTTTTAGTCCCAGGTCTATTATTCCTTTGAAACTTGGGGAAACTGTGTTACCAGAAAGCGTTACATCAGGAATTGTAGGTATTTCTATTCTGTATTTCGCTGCTCTCATAATAGGTTCCCTGATAATGAGTGCCATGGGATTAGACAATATCACTGCCTTTTCCTCCGTTGCTGCCACACTAGGGAATGTTGGCCCCGGCTTAGGTTCTGTGGGGCCGGCAGGTAATTATTTCTTCCTCCCACCCCCAGGGAAAATTGTCCTTATATTGTGCATGCTAGTTGGTCGTCTTGAATTTTTCACAGTATTGGCACTCATTATTCCTGCATTTTGGAGGTGGCGCTAATTTCGCTGCAACCCATATCATTATGCTATCGATTATTCTAGCTTTATGAAAATCGGTTAAATCTGATATAAATAACCTAGGAGTTAAAATCCCGGTTGACTAATGTAAAGAAAGAGGGGTAATATTCCTGCGCCAGTGGAGATAAAAAAAGTTTTGGTACCCGTAAGTGGGGGTAGTGCTGACGAGGAAGCTATAAAATTGGCTTGCAAATTGGCCAGGAGGCCTAAAGCTAAGGTCTACGCTGCTTATATCATTGAGGTGGAAAGGAGCCTCCCCCTAGATATGCCAGTCGATTCAGAGACTGAAAAGGCTGAAGAAATACTTACCCGCGCCGAAGATATCGCCACTAAAGCAGGTTATGAGATAGAGACGGATTTGCTCCAGGCTCGAGGCATAGGTCCCGCAATTGTTAATGAGGCTGTGGAAAAGGGGGTGGACTTAATTGTGATAGGCATCGGCCACAAGAAACAGCTTGGTGTATTTGATTTGGGCGAAACTATTCCATATATCTTTAAAGAAGCTCCCTGCCAGATCTTGCTATACCAAGGACCTATCTCTAGAGAATAGACTATGCATATCATTATAATGGGTTGTGGCCATGTGGGATCTGAGTTAGCCTCCGTGCTTGATGCTGAGAGGCACAAGGTAACCATCCTGGATAAAGATGCCAGTAAGTTTGCTAAGTTATCGCCTAACTTTGAGGGCACGGCTCTAGTGGGAGATGGTACTGATGAAGAGGTACTGAAGAAAGCAGGAATAGCCCAGGCTGATGCCTTTATAGCATTAACCCGTGAGGATGAGCGAAATGCCATGGCAGCTCAAATTGCCAAGCAGATGTTCAATGTTCCCAAGGTAGTCTGCCGCATCTACGATCCATTACGAGAGGAGTTTTATGCCAGTTTAGGGCTTGATGCTATCAGCCCGATATCGGTCTTTGTTAAATTGATACAGAAAAGATTGGGGAGTAAATGATATGTATGCCATAATTGTTGGTGACAATGAAATAGGTTATTTCCTATGTAAGGAACTGCTTGATAAAGGTCATGAGGTGCTCATAATTGAAAAAAATGCCACTAAGTGTGAGTATCTTGAGAAAGAGTTAGGCAGCGTATCACTGTGTGGTAATGGCAGTGAAGTGGCTATCCTGACCAAGGCAGGGGCAGCCAGAGCTGATATATTTATCGCCGTTACCGACGAGGATGAGGACAATCTGGCAGCCTGCCAGATAGCTAAACAGAAATTCGATGTCTCTCTAATTATTGCCAAAGTCAATAATCCCAAGAATGAGCATATCTTTGCTAAGTTGGGCATTGATCATACAGTAGATGTTGTAGCACTCGTCTTAGAGCATATTAAAATGGAGGTCTCAATCTCTCCTTTAGTTCGCCTTCTAAGCCTTAAGGAACGAGGATTGGAACTAGTTTTGGTGAAAGTGGCAAACCCAGCGGCAATAGGCAAATCACTGGGCGAGTTATCCTTACCTCTAAACTCTATTGCCTCCCTGCTAATACGTCAGGGGCAAGAATGCCAAGTCCCAACTCCGGATACCGTTTTAAAACTTGATGACCAATTAATTTGCCTGATTCCCAATGGAAGCAAGGAGTCAATTCAAGCTATCTTCGCGAGTTAATAATGCTCAACATTGCTTTTCAAGGAGAGAGGGGCGCTTTTAGCGAAGATGCGGCGATAAAGCTTTTCGGTAAGGATATAGATTTTTTGCCCTGTATTCACTTGCGGGATGTATTTCAGGCTGTGTTAGATGATAATGCAAATTTTGGTGTAGTCCCCGTGGAGAACTCCCAGGCAGGCAGCATCAACGAGACGTATGACCTGCTATTAGTATATTCCCTCAATATATTTGCCGAGATTATTCTTAAGATTAGCCATTGCCTGATGGCTTTGCCCGGGCAAAGCCTGGCTGACATAAAAACAATCTATTCTCACCCCCAGGCTCTGGCTCAATGCGAGGAATTCTTAAGCAAATTAAGAACTGATATTGTACCCACTTACGATACTGCAGGCAGCGCCAAGATGATAAAGAAGAGGCAGTTAAAGCAACATGCTGCCATAGCCAGCAGGAGAGCTGCTGATATCTATAATCTCGAGGTTCTGGCTCCAAATATTGAAACCAACGCTAATAATTACACCAAATTCTTTACTATCTCCAAACAAAAGGCTAAGCCAGCACATAAAAACAAGACATCTCTTGTCTTTGCTGTCAGGAATATGCCCGGAACCTTGTATTCCATCCTGGGTATCTTTGCCAGCAGGAACATAAATCTAACAAAATTGGAGTCCAGGCCGAGTAAGAGCAAGCCCTGGGAGTATGTCTTTTATGCTGATCTTGAGGGCCATATAGACAGCGAAGTTTATCAAGAAGCTTTAGTGGAGCTCTCAAAGAAAACTACCCTCGCCAAGATTCTGGGCTCCTATCCGCAAGCCGAGCAGTAATTAAATCCCAGCATGCTTCAGCTTGTTATAAACGGCAGATAACCCCTCTGATATTACTCTGGTGTCAGAAAGTACTGGCATAAAGTTAACATCGCCCTGCCATCTGGGCACTATATGGGTGTGGAGGTGACTTTCTATTCCAGCTCCAGCAATCTTACCCAGATTCAAACCTATGTTGAAGCCATCAGGATTGAGTACCTGCCTCAAAAGAGCCAGGCTTTTCTTTACAAGTTTAAAGTGCTCCATTGATTCATCATCAGTTAGCTCCTGTATATTTCCTATATGCCGATAGGGAGCAACCATTAAGTGGCCTGGGTTATAAGGGAAGGCATTCAAAATTACGAAGTTATTTTGTCCACGATAAAGGATAAAGTTTGTATCGTCGCTATTTTGCTCGGGTTTTTGACACAAAACACAGCCACTATCCTTTGGCTTCGCTATATATTCTATCCTCCAGGGGGCCCAGATCTGCTCCATCTATTCTACATTATCCTATTTTCAGGTCAATTGCAATTCGGTTAGCCCAGTAAAATTATTGAGCCTTCACTGGCATCATTTATTTCTGCTTATTTCCGCCAAACCTCTTCAATTTGCTTCCCCAATGGAGTAAAATTAGCATGCATGGGTTTCAGCTATTTTAAGGAAGGTGAATGTGAAAATTAAGGTTATAGTTGGTGATATAAGTCAGATTGAGGCTGATGGCATTGTAGTGGGGCTCTTTGAGGGGGTGAATAAGCTAGATGGTGCCACTGCTGCCGTAGATAGAGCTTTAGGGGGAACCATCAGTTATCTTATCAGCAGTGGTGAAACTAAAGGTAAGCTTGGCGAGGTTAGCATTGTTCACACTCTGGGTAAGCTGCCAGCAAGAGTAGTAGCTGTTGCCGGATTAGGCCAACGCCAGGGGCTTGATCTGGATAAAGTGCGCCGAGCAGCGGGAGATGCTTGCCGTTCCTTAAAAAAGTTGAATTGCCATAAGGTAGCCACAGTACTCCTAGGTGATAATGCTGGTGTCATAGAGGCTGAAAACTTAGCCGAGGCGATAACAGAGGGGAGCCTTCTCGGACTTTATAGCTTCACCAGATATAAGAAGCCTGAATATGAGGATATCAAGGAGATATTGATCTTATATGAGAAGAAGGATAGACTCCCATCTCTGAAGCAAGGCGTTCATAAAGGTAAGATAATGGCAGAGGCTACCAGTTTAGCTCGTGATATGGTTAATGAGCCGGGTAACTGCATGACGCCCAGCCGAATGGCAGAGGTAGCCAAAGAAATAGCCGATAAGAATAACCTGGTGCCCCATATCCTTGACGCAAATGACATGGAGGCAATGAATATGGGGGCGCTTCTGGGAGTGTCAAAAGGGAGCAATGAGCCACCAAAGCTAATAACTCTGAGTTACAAAGGAGACGTGAATTCCAAGAACACCCTTGGCTTTATCGGTAAAGGCATAACCTTTGATTCTGGGGGAATTTCCATTAAACCCTCAAAGGACCTGGATGAGATGAAAAATGATATGGCAGGTGGAGCTGCAACCATAGCAGCTCTCAGTGCTATTGCTCAATTGAAGCTAGCGGTTAACGTTATGGCTATTATTCCAGCTACTGAGAATTTGCCCAGTGGAACGGCGCTAAAGCCAGGAGATGTACTAAAAGCGATGAACGGCAAGACGATAGAAGTGAAAAACACTGATGCTGAAGGAAGGCTTATCTTAGCCGATGCACTGAGTTATGCTGTTAAGCAAGGTTTGTCTCCTCTGGTTGATTTGGCTACTTTAACAGGGGCCTGCTGCATTGCCTTAGGCACTGGATATAGTGGTGTTTTTGGCAATGACCAGAGATTAATAGATGATATTCTCAAGGCTGCCAGCAAAACAGGGGAGCGTTCATGGCAATTGCCCCTGCCCGAGGAATATAAGGAACAGAACAAAAGTCAGATTGCCGATATTAAGAATACAGGTAATAGATATGGCGGTGCTATAACTGCAGCGCTCTTCCTATCCGAATTTGTTGGTAATACTCCCTGGGTTCACATCGACATAGCGGGGACTGCCTCTAGCAGTAAGGAGAGTGGCTACACAGTTAAAGGAGCTACCGGAGTTGGAGTCAGAACACTGGTTGAATTGGCTCTATCGCTAGCTGAACAAGGAGATTACAAATGATTATAAAATGGCTGGGTCATGCCTGCTTTTTAATTACGTCTAAGGAAGGGCTGAGAATAATCACTGACCCCTACACCGTAGGCGGCGATATCAATTACTCTCCTATTAACGAGTCAGCTTCTATTGTTTCGGTGAGCCATAGTCATTCCGACCACAACAATGTTTCAGCAGTGCGAGGAAAACCAGAGGTAGTTAAAGATAATGGCATAAGAACCATCAAGGGAATTCAGTTTAAAGGCATCGCTACTTATCATGATACCTCGCAGGGTAAACAAAGAGGGACCAATACTGTTTTTTGTTTCAGCCTGGATGATATAAGCCTCTGCCACCTGGGTGACCTGGGACACGAGCTTAGCCAGGAACAAGTTGAACAGATTGGCACTGTAGATATACTGTTTATTCCAGTAGGTGGCTTTTATACCATTAATGCATCCCAGGCTGGGCAAGTATGTGACAAGTTAAAGCCGAAAATAGTAATCCCAATGCATTTTAAGACATCAAAGTGTGGTTTGCCTATAGCAGGCGTTGAGGATTTCCTTAAAGGCAAGAGGAACGTAAGGGAAATGGATTCCAGCACGGTGGAGTTCCATAAACTTGAAGAGCTACCAATGAGCACTGAAATTGTAGTCTTAAAGCCTGCTTTGTAGTTAGAAAATGTTACTAGCAGATTTGTTATGCAACTTTAATTGGAGTACCAAGCAATAAATTAGGGTAAAGAATAATGATTGTCAAAACTTCTGAATTTGTATTCACCCCGCCACAACAACTTTCCTGGGCAAGTCGTGTTTTAATTAAACCTTGCGCTCACTACACAGCGCCCTATCCTGTAACTACAAGCCCGGAAATATTGAATACTATTATTGAGGGCATCAGAAAAATTAGCGATGCTGATATCATCATTGCTGATGGGACTCTAGACGGTGAATCAATATATCCGATGTATCAAGCTCTGGGATATAACTTCCATCATGTGCTTATGCTTGATATCAGGGATTCTATTTTTCTGGAAATAGAGAACCCACTGACTGAATTCTTTGCCACGCCCACTTTATGGGTACCTAACGTGGTCTTGCGCAGCGATTTCTTGATTAGCGTGACCCCCTTTAAGGTTTGTGGCAATAGCGGCCAATTCAGTATAGCAAATCTGTTAGACTTGCTCCCCGTGGGTAAATACAGGGAGGGATTACAGCATAACAGGGAAGAGTTATACCAATTGGGAATAGAGAAGGTGCTTGCTGATCTTTATTTCACCTTGCCTTTTGACGTGGGAATTATAGAGGCCGATAAGGAACTCTTCTACATCGATGACCCAACGAAAGGGAAAACTGAAGAATGCGGGAAAATCCTAATCGGTGAACCGTATAAGGTCGATCGAGAAGCTTCACTCCTGGCTGGCACCGATACCGAGCACTTAAGTCTGATTGATGAAGGGAGAAGCCAGCTTAAAGACTGAATTGAGTTATGCTAGCTTCTATATCTTTATACAACGAGGTTGAAAAAGTATTTAGATGATTTCGGTTGAACAGGCTTTAGAGAAGGTTCTGAGCTATGTGAAAGTTCTGGAGCCAGAAGAGAAGCCCATTTTAGATTGTTTAGGCCAGGTTCTGGCTACTGCTATTTATTCCACTATTGATATTCCCCCACTGGATAATTCTGCCAGGGACGGCTATGCCATCCGAGCTGAAGATACATATGGTGCCAGCCCAACATCCCCCAAATATCTGGAGGTCATTGGCCAGGTTGCTGCTGGCTATCTACCCGACACGGAAGTCAGGCAGGGAACAGCCGTTCGTATTATGACAGGAGCTCCAGTCCCCAAGGGGGCTGATGCTATAGTGCAATTTGAGGATACTGACGAGGTAACCAGAAAATCATCCCAGGCTAAGCTATCACAAATCGGCATACTACACCAGGCGGAAAAGGGATCACTTGTTCGAAATGCCGGAGAGGATATTGCCAGGGAGTCATTAGCTTTAGAAAAGGGGAGTGTGCTTCGTCCTTCTGAAATAGGAGTACTGGCTTCCCTTGGATATTCTACAGCCGTGGTTATTCGCCGCCCTGTTGTTTCTATTCTAGCTACCGGGGATGAGCTTGTAGATATTGACCAGCCATTAAGCCCTGGCAAGATTCATAACAGCAATATGTATACTATCTCTGCCCAAATACTGAAGTATGGTGGGATCCCTAAAATCCTCGGCATAGGACGTGATTCAGTTCAATCACTTAATGAAAAATTCGATGAAGGGCTGGATTCAGATTTGCTCATTACCTCTGGCGGTGTATCCGTTGGAGATTACGACATCGTGAAGAATGTTCTGGCGAAGCGGGGAGAGATCGTCCTGTGGACAGTGCGAATGAAGCCGGCGAAACCACTAGCCTTCGGTGTAATCGGTAAGGGAGAGAGTAAGTTGCCCCACCTTGGTCTGCCAGGCAACCCAGTAAGCTCAATGATTGCCTTTGAGCAATTCGCCCGCCCTGCTATCCTAAAAATGATGGGGAAGAAAAACCTTGACAAGCCAGCAGTTCAAGCGGTTATGGAAAATGATGTGAAAAATATCAATGGACAACGTATCTTTGCCAGAGTGATCGTTACCAAGCATGAAGGTCAATATCATGCCCAGCTTACCGGCCCTCAGAAGCCAGGAATCCTCACGTCAATGGCAAAGGCTAACGGTCTGGCTATTATCCCTGAGGACATAAGTGAAGTTAAAGCAGGAGATATAGTAGAAGTACAAATGCTAGATTAGTAAGGAGTTAAAAATGGTGCCATATGTCTCTATTGTGGGTAAATCGGGTAGTGGAAAAACAGCGCTTATTGAAAGGTTAATCACAGAGTTCAGGAAGCGTGGCTATCGGGTTGCTGCTGTAAAGCATAGTCCAGAACATAAGCTAGCAGGAATTGAGATAGACCAGCCCGGGAAAGATAGCTGGAAATTTGCTCAGGCAGGCAGCAATGCTGTACTCCTCAGTTCACCTGACAAGCTAATGTTCATTAAAATTGTAGATGGTGATTCCAGCATTGAAGAAATCCTGCGCATTATCGGCGGTGACTTTGACCTCGTCCTGATCGAGGGTTTTAAAACAGGCAAGGCTCCTAAAATCGAAGTGCATAGAAAAGAGCTAGGAGAGCATTTTGTGTGTCCCACTGAAGCCCTCTCCGCTATAGTCAGCAATGAGCCATTGAGTATAGATAAACCTCAGCTCCCCATAGATGATACCTCAGCAATAACCGATTTTATAGAAAAAAATTTTGTCTTCCAGATTAAGGGTGATGCTTCCATTTTTGTCAATGGCAAGCAGATTCCTATAGGTCATTTCGTTAAAAATATTATCACCAGGACTGCTATGGCTCTAGTTTCAACATTGAAAGGTGTGGAAAAGGTGAGAAGCCTTGATATTTCAATAAGGAACAAATTCGACTCAGCCACCACCATGAGCGACAGTGAAAGGTCTTTGTCCCAAGCAGCACAAGAAGATTCTTCGCTCCGCTCAGAATGACACTGACACATGAGGGAAATGTTTACAGTAGGAATACTAACTGTTAGCGACAAAGGATGGCGGGGCGAGCGCCAGGATAGAAGTGGCGAAGTTCTTAAAGAAATTCTTTCCCAGATAGATGCCTCAATTGCAAGCTACAACATTGTTCCCGATGAAAAGAAATCCATTACTGCGAAGCTAATTCAATGGGCAGACGAGGATAAGGTAGATGTTATTCTTACTACAGGCGGGACCGGCCTTGGTCCCAGGGATGTTACCCCTGAAGCAACGCTTTCAGTATTGGACAGAGTTGCTCCTGGTTTTACTGAAGCAATGATGGCCGAGAGCCTGAAAAAGACGCCCCATGCTATGTTGAGTCGAGCAGTTGCCGGTACCCGCGGAGAGTGTTTGATTATCAATCTGCCAGGTAGTCCAAAAGCAGTGCGTGAGTGTCTTGAATCAATATTGCCAGCCCTTCCTCACGCTGTGGAAACCATTAAAGGTCAGGGTGGTGAGTGTGCCGACCCCGAAATCACTTAACAGGAGAGACTTCTCCTTCAGTTAGCTATTTTATTTGCACATCGGATTTAAACATAATATAATGTGGTAGAATAAAATATTGGCTTCTCCGAGTTGCTACATCTAAAGAGCAATCTATGATGAGCAACCGGTAGATGAAAGTCTCGAGGGTATGAGTGGAAACGCTCATGCCTCCCGTGCTCGGAAAGGAGAGGAAATGAATTCTAGCTATTGTTCAAGCACCTTATTCCAAGAGGTGCTGTTTCTATTCCACCCATACCAATTCCAATTAACAACTGGCTTTGCCAATCAAGTTAGCACAGTTGCCACTGCCATCCATTCTCCTCAATGTCCTGCTTTCTTGCAGAAACAGGAGTCGCTGGCAGTTTTGAGAAAACTGTAATTTGTCAGGAATGACACCAGGAGGATGCAATGCTAAGGAAAATTAAGCTGGACGAAGCTGTGGGAATGACGTTGGCCCATGATGTGACCAAAGTTATTCCAGGAAAGTTCAAGGGCCCCGCCTTCCGCAGAGGATATGTAATCCAAAAAGAGGACATCCCCGAGCTACTTAAGATAGGCAAGGAGCATATCTACGTTATGGAACTTGAGCCAGGAGAAGTTCACGAAGAAGAAGCAGCCTTAAGAATAGCCAGTGCTATAGCTGGCTCAGGTATCGATTTTAGTAAACCTTCAGAAGGGAAGGTGAACCTGAAGGCAAAGCGTACTGGACTTTTAAAAGTAGATGCCTCTTTATTGAAGGAACTCATTTCTCTGGGAGAGATTACAATAGCTACCCTGCACAATAACACAGTGTGTCAAGCAGGTGCCATTGTGGCTGGCACAAAGGTTACCCCTCTTATCATAAATGAAGATAAGATAAAGAAAGTTGAACGAATATGTCAGTCACAAGGCAAAGTAATCGATGTCATACCTATCAAGAAAAAGAGGATGGGAATAGTCATCACCGGTAATGAGGTATTTGAAGGCAGAATTGAAGACGGTTTTGGAAAGGTTATACAGCGAAAGGTCGGGGCATTGGGTTCATCTATTGAGCACAAGGTTATTGTTCCCGACGATGTTGACATGATTTCACAGGCTTTAAAGGAGCTTACGGCCAATGGGTGTGAGGTTATAGTCATTTGCGGTGGGTTATCCGTGGACCCGGACGATGTTACCGTTGCCGGGGTTAGAAGCGCCGGAGCAGAGATAATTTCTTACGGCGCCCCTGTCATACCCGGAGCAATGTTCCTTTACGCAATGCGGGAAAACATTCCCATACTTGGTGTCCCAGCCGCAGTGATTTACAACCCCACAACTAGCTTCGACCTCATCCTGCCTAGAGTCCTGGCTGGAGAGAAAATTTGTAGAGAAGATATAGTGGAATTGGGGCATGGCGGATTATGTCTCAATTGCCAGAAGTGCTCTTTCCCTATTTGTCCTTTTGGCAAATAGAACTCATGAGTTAACTCTATGGAATTTATTTACGTCTCGAACCAAGGGAGGATAAATCAATGAAAAAGTTACTCTTGTTATTGCTGGCAGGGCTGCTAGGTCTCATTCCCTTTGGTGGGTGTGCTCCGAAAGAGGAGGCCTCTGTCCATATGGCAGTAGAGTTTGTAGACCATGCTGCCTGTGCCCACATAGCCAGGAATCAAGGCTGGTTTGAGGCCGAAGGATTAAAGGTCACTGCCTTTGACAACTATATAACCGGTATGGCTCTGGCTACTGCTCTGGGCAGTGGCCACATCAATACGGCCTATCTCTGCCTGATTCCAGCCATATGCGCCCATGCTAATGGAAAGGTGCCGATAAAGGTTGTCGCCGGGACTCATAAATATGGCTATGGCCTGCTTGTTGACCCCGATAAGGTAAAAAGCGTCAAGGACTTAGAAAAGCCCGATGTTCGCCTCGCTTGCGCCAGAGAGGGCAGCCCTGTAGATGCTGTCATGCATAAAATGATAGATAAATATAAGCTTGATGAAAATAAAATATTAAGCAAGGTTCAGCGCATGCCTCCACCCAAAGTGCTTCTTGCCCTGAAGATGAGGCAGATAGATGCTGGCTTCTGTTGCGAACAGTTCCCCAGTATGGGTGAAGAGCTGGGCTTTAAGGTACTCCTGGAAGCCCAGGATGTCTGGCCTGAAATGCAAGGAAGCGTTTTAATAGTAAGTGATGAACTTATAAAAACCCACCCTGAGATAGTTAGAAAACTGGTAAAAATAACCCAGCAGGGAATTCAATATATTCATGAACATCCCCAAGACGCGTCAAGGATAGTGGCTGAAGAGCTAACGGTTGCTGGAAAGGAGATTCTGCCTCTCGACGTAGGAAAGGCTGCTGCCGAGCTACGGATTACTCCTGAGGCTATATTGAAGTCTTTAACTACAAGGATGGAATGCACCACCGATATTAACCCAGCGATAGTCCAGGAAGAGATAGATTATTTGGCAAAGCTGGGCTATATCGAGACCAGCTTCAACGCTGAGGATATTCTGGATTTGAGTTTTCTAAAAGAATGAACAAGCTCAAGAGACTTAGACCGGGGTGGGGCATAGTACCCATAATCATATTCCTGGGAATATGGGAATTGGTAGCTCGTTTAAATCTTGTCCCCGGTCACTTCTTCTTCCCCCCATTCTCCACAGTGGCAGCGGAGTTCTATTATCTAACAGCTAATGGAGTGTTGGGGCATAATTTCCTGAGCAGTCTGGCCCGGGTCTTAATTGGCTTTTGTACCGGCTCCATTGCCGGATTGGTAGTGGGAACTATCATGGGCTGGAAAGAGTTTATTAACAAGGCACTAAACCCCATAGTCAGTCTGATCTACCCTATTCCAGCCCTGGGCTGGCTGCCATTATTGATGCTATTCATCGGCATTAATGAGGCCTTGCCGATTGCCATAATATTTATTTGCTCCTTCTTTCCCATTCTCTATAACACGGCTACTGGCATTAGAAATGTAGATAGAAATTACATTCAAGTGGCCAGAACATTGGGTGCCTCCGATATAAAGGTTTTAACCACAGTGGCCCTACCCCTGGCTCTACCCAACATTTTTACCGGGCTGAGATTAGAAGCAGGAATGGCCTGGAGAGTGATAATAGCTGCCGAGATGGTAGCTATCCCCACCGGGATCGGAGCACTTATGATGAAAGCTGAAAGCCTGATCCGCATAGATATCATCATAGTCTGCCTGATAGTACTGGCGGTAATGTGTCTTTCCTTTGAAAGGTTTTTTGCCTTCTGGGAAACAAGGTTAACCAGCCAGTGGAGGTAATATGCCATCAATTGAGCTTAGAAATATTTCCAACTATGTTTGCCAGAATGTCAATCTGAAGATATTCGATAAAGAATTGCTGGTGTTGTTGGGACCAAACGGCGCAGGGAAAACCACATTGTTGAATATCATCGCCGGACTGATTGGCTATCAGGGGTCGGTTCTTTTTGATGGCAAACCGGTGGACAAATTGCCTGCCAGTAAAAGGAAGATAGGCTACCTGTTCCAGGAATTAGCTTTATTCCCTCACCTGGATGTCGCCTCCAATATAGCCTATGGTTTAAAAGCCCAAAAGCAATCTCAGGACGAAATAGAAGACAGAGTTGAGAAACTACTGCAAATGATGAAAATAAAGCACCTGTCATCCCGGTATTCCAGGCATCTAAGCGGAGGGGAGAAACAACGTGTGGCTCTAGCCAGAGCTCTTGCTTTATCGCCTGAAGTCCTGCTTCTGGACGAACCATTAAGTAGCCTGGATGTGCAAACCTCCAAATATCTAAAAGTGGAGCTAAAGCAGCTAATTGAGGAACTGGGGGTCACCACTATATATGTAACCCATGACCTGGTAGAGGCTGAAGAGGTAGCTGATAGAATAGCCATAATCCAGAGTGGTGGCATACAACAGGCAGCAGCACCACAAGAGGTATTCTTCCACCCCAAGAATGAGCTTGTCTCTGATTTTATCGGGGCACCAAATATTCTAAACTGTGATTGCTGCCACAGCTTAGGACAGGGAATTATGGAGGTTGATTGTGATGGGTTGAAAATACTTGTCCCTCACGACGGAGACATGGTTCAAAGAATTGCCCTGTTACCTGGAGATGTATATATTTCTAATACTAACCCTCCGGGACCACAGATGAACCGCTTTAAAGGGACTATCACTGCCATCAAACCTGCCAGCAACGTCACTAGAATTGAGGTTAAGGTAGGGAAGAAGACTTTATTGGCTGAAATGTCCCACCGCCTGTTCGAAGACATGGATTTGGTGCTGGGTAAAGAGGTCTTCCTGATATTTAAAATGAGAAGAATAAGAGTCTATGAAAATAAAAATAATAATGGGGTGAAATAAATTGTATGACATTATTAAGAAAGAATTTATTAAAACTATAAACCAAAGGGGATTTGAAAAGGAGGAGGTGGTAGTTAGGGCTACTCCTCTCTCCCCGCAGGAAGCCATTGGCGACCCCGAGGACAAGGATTACCCTCTAGTAATTGGAAAGGAGCGTTTGATGCAAGCGGAGTTTAAAAGCTCCTTGGGGCAAGCTTTTACCGATATGTACGGCAATTTCAGCGGTAGATTATGTGACATCGTGGAAATGGATTTGACGAATAATTTCCGCAGAGCCATATTCACTTCCAGCCTCAATGCGGTAATGCGGTATTTAGGATTGGCGGATAAGACAGTTCATTGTAGAAATAATGAGCCACGAGAGTGCAGCAGGGAACTGGTAAAATATATAGAGAGAAATTATGATCATCCTAAAATAGCTTTCATTGGTTTTCAACCCAGGATGGTTGATGCATTATCGGGTAATTTCGAGCTAAGAGTTACTGACCTGGACCGTGACAACATTGGTAAAGTAAAATTCGGGGTAACGATAAATAGCCCCGAGAAGACAAAGGAGAATTTGAGCTGGTGTGATATAGCACTGGTTACCGGCACCACTGTCGTCAATAACACCTTTAATCAATTCAGCACATCCAAGCCAGTCATATTTTATGGTATTACCATATCAGGCGTGGCTAAATTGCTGGGCTTAAAACACTTTTGCTACTGCGGACATTGACAATCGGAGGTAAGATGAAAATTATTGATGACCTAATTTCCAGCCTGAAAGAAGACAACGTAGTACGTAATGTTTACTCTTGTGCTCACTTTACGGCGGTGATAAGCAGAAATTGTGGATTATCTTCCACATTTAAGGATGAGCCTCCTCACCACACGGTAGTGAGAGATGTAGGAAGCTTGAGAGGGAAGTCAGCTCTGGCCTTAGCCCAATACGCTTATTCAAAGAGCCTTCTTGAGGCCTCTATTGGGATGGCAACTATTAATTCGCTAATAGATATCGAGCAGGCAAAATGCACCACTCAAAACGCTTTTGCTGTTCTGGCAGAGAAAGGGAGGAATAAAAATATTGCTGTTGTGGGCCATTTCCCCTGGATTCCAAAATTGCGGAAAATAGCCAGGAAACTCTGGGTAGTCGAGCAGCGTCTTCAACCCGGAGATTTGCCAGAGGAGGCGGCAGAGAAAATACTCCCTCAGGCTGACGTGGTTGGCATTACCGGCACCTCGTTTATAAATCACACACTGGAAAAGCTGTTGGAATTAAGTAAGAACAGCTTTATCGTTATGATAGGCCCCACTACTCCCCTATCACCGGTTTTGTTTGACTATGGTTTGGATATTATCGCCGGGGTAGACGTGGTGGAGCCAGAGACAACAATTCGCTTCATAAGCGAAGGTGCTACATTTCAGCAAATAAAGGGATTAAAACACGTAACTATGGCCAGGGTTTTTCCCGGGCAAAATGGAGGAATAAAATGAGCCAGCTTTTCGATTCTTTCGGTCGTCGCATAAATTACCTCAGGATTTCCGTGACTGACCGCTGCAATTTACGATGTATTTATTGTATGCCACCTGAGGGTGTTCCCTGGATACCACACAGTAACCTCCTCTCCTATGAGGAAATTGCAACTATCGTTCAAATGGCGGCGGGACTGGGAATCAACAAGATAAGGCTAACCGGAGGCGAGCCGTTGATTAGGCCAGGTTTGCCTGATCTTGTTGAGATGCTCACCCGGGTAAAAGGAATCGATGAGGTAGCTATGACTACTAATGGGACTCTTCTCAAGGAATATGCCATGGAGCTTAAAAGAGCAGGCCTGAGACGGGTTAATATAAGCCTGGATACACTCAAAGCTGACAGATTTCGCTATATAACTCGTCTCGGAGAACTAAAAGACACCCTGAAAGGCATTGAAGCAGCAAAGGCAGCCAACCTCGATCCAGTTAAGATAAACGTGGTGGTAATGCGAGGCATAAACGATGATGAAGTAGTGGATTTTGCTAAACTGAGTTATGAAAATGGATGGCATATCCGATTTATCGAGCTTATGCCTTTTGCCAATATAGCAGAATTTGTACCATCGAGCGAGATACGACAGAGCATCGCCTCGCTTGGCGAACTCGAGCCATGTTCATCCATCCCTGGCAACGGCCCTTCCCGTAACTATCGCTTACCCGGTGCTGGAGGCACTATGGGTTTTATTAGTGCCATCAGCAAGCCTTTTTGTTCTGCCTGCAACCGCTTGCGACTTACTTCAAATGGACAACTATGTCCATGTCTTTTATCAGACGGCGGAATTGACTTAAAAGGACCGCTGCGTAATAATGCCTCAGCACAGGAGTTAAAGAACCTGATTCTAAAGGTAGTTGCTTCCAAACCGAAACAGCATCATCTCGCAGATGGGATTGTGCCAGTGAAGCAGCATATGTCGCAAATTGGAGGTTAAAAAATGTCAGAATCAATAGAGCGCATCCGAATGATAGATGTTACTCAGAAAGCGGAAACAGAACGCCAGGCAGTGGCCAAAGCTAAAATAAAGATGAATCCCGCCACTCTGAAGCTTATCCGTCAAGGCAAGTTACCAAAGGGAGATGTTTTAACAGTGGCACAAACAGCCGGAATAATGGCAGCGAAAGAAACTCCCCACCTTATAACATTATGCCATCCACTACTGCTCACCAATGTTACGGTTGAATTCTATCTCCCCGAGAATGCTGACCTTATCGAGATAACCACCAGCGCTAAGGGGGTTGGGAAAACAGGATTTGAAATGGAGGCTCTTGTTGCCGCCAGTGCAGCAGCCCTAAACATATATGACATGTGCAAGGGTGTAGACAAAGGTATGACTATTGAAGAAATCCGCCTTGTAAAGAAGAGTGGTGGTAAAAGCGGAACTTATATTGCCGATGAGCATTAAGGAAAGTAGCAAACGCGGCAAAATAATTGCAGTTTGCCTGAGTCAGGAAAGAGCAGGCTCTAAGAAACCTGTTAATCAGGGCCTTCTTAAAGAAGACTACGGCCTTGTTGGCGATGCTCACGCTGGCAGTGAACGTCAGGTGAGCTTACTTGCCAGAGAGACCATCGATAAAATGCTGTCAGCTCTGGAGAGTATTAACCCTGACAGAATGCGTTCTCAGGGTATAAAGATAAACCCGGGAGATTCTGCTGAAAACCTGGTTACCGAGGGAGTAGATTTAATCTCTCTACCCATCGGCACACGGATAGACATAGGGGAAGAAGTTATACTCGAGGTTACCCAGATTGGAAAAGCATTTCACCGCCCAGGATTTTATCTCTTACCCCTGGAAGGAATATTTGCCAGGGTAGTTCACGGAGGCACAGTAACGGCAGGGGACAATCTGGTTATTGAGGACCTCCGCTAATATCTTATGTCAAAATCAGCGAACCGCCCTGAATAATCTGCCCAGTTTACTTCTATCCTTTTTACTTGAGCTTGCGGTGGACCTACTTTGAGATGCTCCACTAACTTCTCTAGTTCTTGCTTGTCTCCCTCGGCTTGAACTTCTACCTCATCACCGCTGGCTAGATTGCGTACATAACCCTCCACCCCCAGCTCCTTAGCTATACCCAGGACAAAATAGCGAAAAAGCACACCCTGAACACGACCATAAACTTTAGCTGATAGATGAGCTACTTCTGCCATTTTAATATTTACCAGCCATAGTGTGAGCCCTATCCAGTCCTGGTGAGCCCTGCACGGTAAGCCAGGTTTACAGCCTCTATCCTTTCCTTTAGTTTGCCACTACGGTAAAGATCCAGGTAAGCTGCCAAAGACCCCTCACCAGCCACTTCATCTATTCCTCTTCTTCAATGCTGGGTTTTCTCTGCTTCCTGATTACCTCTACCTCTGCCGACGGCACGAACTCAGAGGCTATCTTGGCCTTTTTAGCCCCTTTCTTGGGTTTCTTGGCTTCTCTCCCTCTAAAATCTCGTTTTCCCATAGCTTTTCCTCCAGTCCCTCGCCAGATGAAGGTTTGGGTAGATAAGAATCATATATTTACTTGCCCTCACTGGGCAAGTGGTATTCTCGGAAGGACCTCCTCTGTCCGTAGTTTTTCCCAGGCTAAGCGTGCTGCCTCCATTTCAGCATCTTTCTTGCTCTTCCCCCTACCTCGACCCATTGCCTCCCCCTGTATAAGCACTTCCACAGCGAATTGTTTGTCATGGTCAGGACCGGTAGCTTCTATCAGATGGTAAGTCGGCATTGAATGTTTTTCACTCTGGGTGAGTTCCTGCAATAACGCCTTATAGTTAGAGCTTATCTCCCCGCACTTTATTTTCTCCATAAATGGCTCTAGTTGCA
>Ga0209121_10002513_pt1 | contig 18554 bp, 15 predicted proteins | sample Cruoilmetagenom3_FD_187292 | JGI IMG/M metagenome (GOLD analysis project Ga0209121, IMG submission 187292) | Oil polluted marine microbial communities from Coal Oil Point, Santa Barbara, California, USA - Sample 3 (SPAdes) (version 2) | ecosystem: Environmental > Aquatic > Marine > Oil seeps ... | reverse complement strand
AAACCCTGACATTGACCCATTCCTTCACTTGTGGCATAATTTATGCGTGTAAAATAGTTAAATATGTGCGTTGATGGAAACGAGTATACAATCCACTGACTGACAGCGATCCCGAGATGGTGCGAGTCGGGAAGCCAAGATTGAAGAAAATCCTTCCGTAGTCGCAACCTGAACATTTCTTTCTACCAGTAGGGACGCCAGAGTCATACTCTGTTATCAAAATGCGGTTATTATTGATTATTATGTAACCGGCCGAGGTGTTCACAAGTTTGTGAGAACCAGGGTGGTACCGCGGGTTGCTAACTCGTCCCTGAAGTGGGACGAGTCATTTTTTAATAATTCTATTTATGGAGGTCTAATGTTCGAACAAGTATCATCACGATTGAACATTACATTAATGGAAAATGAAATATTGCGATTTTGGCAAAAGAATGATATTTTCCATGAATCGATGAGTAGCCGAGAAAATGGTCCTGAATATGTATTTTACGAAGGCCCGCCAACAGCAAATGGCAAGCCGGGGGTTCATCACATCCTGGCACGGGTCTTTAAAGATATGTTTCCCCGTTATAAGTGTATGAATGGATACCATGTCTTACGACGGGGAGGATGGGATACACATGGTCTTCCTGTTGAGATTGAAGTTGAAAAAAGGTTGGGGTTTAGCAATAAACAGGATATCGAAGATTTCGGTATTGCAAAATTTAACGAGCTCTGTCGAGATTCGGTTTTTACCTATATCAAAGAATGGGAAAAATTAACCGATCGAATCGGTTTTTGGGTTGATATGGAAGATCCATATATCACCTATAAGAATAGTTATATCGAATCTGTTTGGTGGCTGCTTAAACAAATCTGGGATAAAGGGTTGTTATATCAAGGATTTAAAGTTGTTCCATACTGTCCGCGATGCGGCACACCACTTTCCGATCATGAGGTAGCTCAGGGGTATTCACAGGTGAGGGATCCATCGTTGTTCGTAAGGATGCCGCTGGTGGATGAAGAGAATACTTCACTGCTGGTTTGGACCACAACCCCATGGACGCTTCCAGGGAATGTTGCCGTTGCTGCACACCCGGATATCAACTACGTGAAAATTTCTGTAGGGGAGGGGAACGATCAGGAATTTTTGATTTTAGCCCGACCTCTGCTTGAAAAGGTAATGGTCGATAGGACCTATGAGGTTGTTAAGACGTATAAAGGGAAACAGCTCAAGGGGAAACATTACAATCCTTTGTTCACTTTCATGCCGGTCGATAAAGATGCCCATTATGTTGTCCTGGCAGATTTTGTTACCACGGAAGATGGCAGTGGTTTGGTTCATCTTGCACCGGCTTTTGGTGCGGATGACATGCAAATGTCCATCGAATTTGATCTGCCAATTTTAATGACAGTTAATGATAGTGGACGGTTTACTAATGATATCCGCCCCTGGGCGGGTATGTGGGTTAAGGATGCAGACCCATTAATTATCGACGATCTTCAACAACGAGGATTGTTATTCAAAGTTGGAGAATATGAGCATACTTACCCGTTCTGCTGGCGATGTGGTACGGCATTACTTTATTATGCGCGCCCAACCTGGTATATCCGAACAAGTGCGCTAAAAGATCGTTTGGTGGCTTTGAATGAAAAAATCAACTGGTACCCATCATATATTAAAAATGGCCGCTTCGGTAATTGGCTGGAGAACAATATTGATTGGGCTTTGGGACGTGAGCGGTATTGGGGAACACCGTTGCCAGTATGGAAATGTGAAAGTTGTCATCAACAACTATGTGTCGGCTCAGTAGAAGAATTAAGCAAATATGCAGGTAGAGATCTCAGTGATTTAGATCTTCATCGCCCATATGTGGACAATGTACATTTGGTTTGTCCCGAATGTAACGGACGGATGAGTCGTGTGGCTGAACTGATTGATGTATGGTTTGACTCTGGTTCAATGCCTGTGAGTCAATGGCACTACCCGTTTGAGAATCTCCAATCCTTTAAAGAACAATTTCCTGCAGATTTTATTTGCGAAGCTGTGGATCAGACACGAGGTTGGTTCTATACACTGCATGCCATCAGCACACTGGTATTTGACAGCCATTGTTTTAATAATGTCATTTGTCTTGGCCTGATACTTGATAAAGATGGATCAAAAATGTCCAAATCCAAAGGCAATGTCGTGGAACCGTGGGATGTGATAAATAAACATGGCGCTGATGCACTGCGCTGGTATCTGTATACAGCAGGTCCTCCAGGGCAAGAAAGGCGCTTTTCAGAGGATCTTGTTGGTGATGTTGTTCGCAACTTAACTTTGACACTTTGGAACACCTATTCATTTTTCGTGACATATGCAAACCTCGATGAATGGACACCAACACATTCAGTTAAACCTGAGTTTAGTGACCTGGATCGCTGGCTGCTATCCTCATTAAACACGCTTATACGAGATGTTACTGAAGCATATGAAGGGTATGATGTCTTAAAAGCAACCCGTCCAATAGAAAAATTTATTGATCAACTTTCAAATTGGTACCTGAGACGATCGCGTCGTCGTTACTGGAAAACCGAGTCAGATTCGGATAAAGCCGCAGCATATGCAACCCTCTATGAAGCATTGAAGAAACTTTCTTATTTATTAGCCCCGACCATGCCTTTTATCGCAGAGGAACTTTACCAAAATCTGGTCCGTGGGATCGATCCTGATGCCCCAGACTCAGTTCATCTTGCTGAATGGCCATCACATGATCCTGATCTGATTGATGAAGATCTGAATCGTGATATGAATACTGTCATGAAACTAGCCTCCTTGGGACATGCAGCTCGTAACTCTGAAAATTTGAAAGTGCGGCAACCCCTGGCAAAGGCAGCTTTTGTTGTTGGTAATATGGACGATCAAAGTGTTGTTAGTGATTATGCAGAGCTGCTGAAAGACGAGTTGAATGTTAAATCAGTGAGTTGTTTAGGCAGCGCGAGTGAGGCGGTGATTTTCAGCCTGAACCCGCTTCCCAAGCAGTTGGGACAGCGCTTCAAAGCACAGTATCCTGCTGTTCGTAAGGCTCTCCTTGATTTACCTGCAGATCAATCTGCACGTCAGTTACTCGATGGAGAGTCACTTTTTATTAGAGTGGATGATGAAACCTATGAAATCAAGCCTGAAGAGGTGGAAGTTCGTGCAGAAGCAAAGACGGGCTTTGCAGTTGCATCAGAAGGTGCATATTTATCAGCATTGGTTACCGAATTAACCCCGGAATTGGTTAATGAAGGGCTTGTTCGTGAGTTCGTGAGACGAGTACAATCCCTTCGTAAAGAAGCTGACCTTGATATTGCAGATCGAATTCACTTATTCTACACAACATCCGAACGCTTATCAGAGGCCATTCAAGCTTTTGAGTCTTACATCAAAGAAGAAACACTTGCAACCATCATGACACCAGGTGTCAGCCCAGAAGGGCTGCCATTCTTACAGGATGAGTTTGATGGAGAAGCTGTTAGGATTTCCATCGAGAAAGCATAGAGAACCTGGAGAATCCTTTGAAAAAAATATTAAAGAAATATTGGATATTAATCATAGTTGCAAGCATAATCATCATATTAGATCAGATTATTAAGGCCATTGTTCGTGCAAATATTCCTTTTGGGGGTTTCTGGATGCCATTGGAATGGCTTACCCCATATTTAAAGTTTGTAAATTGGTCAAACACTGGTGCTGCATTTGGTCTGTTTCAACAAGGTGGGTTGATTTTTGGGATTCTCGCGGTGATCGTATCGATTGTGATCGTGATTTATTATCCACAAATCCCTGAAGGTGAGCCATTGATGCGTATAGCTATGGCTATGCAAATGGGTGGTGCCCTTGGAAACCTGATCGACAGAATATTCTTTGGTCCAGTTACTGATTTTATTGCTGTGGGAGCATTTCCAGTATTCAACGTTGCAGACTCAAGTATTACGGTGGGGGTTGCGGTGTTGATTTTAGCCTTATGGATCAGTGAACGCCGAGAAATGCAAAATTCATTATCTGGTGACCAGATGCAAGCTGAAAATTCAGACAAAGTTGAAAACTAAGTATGACCCAGAATGAATATCGTTTTGTTGTAAAACAAGAGGAAGATTTACGGATGGATATATTCCTTTCGAACCAGCTTCCAAACTACTCCCGCTCAAAGATTAAGAGAATTATTCAATCAGGCAATGTTACAGTGGATGGTATGGTGGCAACGAAAGCCGGTTTAAAAATCAAAGCTGGGAGTGTAGTTTGTGTGTTAATCCAGGATAAAGGATTAGATGGCTTAATTCCTGAAAACCTGCCAATAAATATTATCTACGAAGATGATCATGTGATTGTAGTGAACAAACCCCCTGGTATGGTTGTCCATCCAGGTGCAGGAAATCCTTCAGGAACCTTAGTCAATGCTCTAATAGCATATTATCCACCAATTCGTAATGTGGGTGAAGCCGACCGTCCAGGCGTTGTACATCGATTAGATAAAGATACTTCAGGTGTCTTGATTTTTGCTAAGACAGATAAATCCTATCGATGGCTAATAAAGCAATTTAAATCTCGGGATATTCAGAAAATTTATCTTGCACTCGTTGACGGTCATCCACCAACACCAAGCGGAAGGATTGAAGCACCGATTGAGAGGGATATTCACCATCGGACACGTATGGCAGTCGGTATACGTGGGCAGGGCAAACCTGCGATAAGTGAATATTTCGAATTACAACGTTATGTCAATCATTCCCTATTGGAGATTCACTTAATTACAGGACGAACACATCAGATACGTGTGCATTTAAAATATATTGGTGTTCCAGTAGTTGGGGATACGGTTTATGGTCATCGTCAACCCAGCATTGAATTGGGAAGAAATTTCTTACATGCGAAATCTCTGTCAGTGAAATTGCCTGATGATCGTGTTCCGATGACGTTTGAAGCACCCCTGCCGGATGAATTAAAAGTGATCTTGTCTAAACTGGAGAAATCCGAAAGGAAACAACATGGGGTTGATTGATCTTAGGTCCGATACGGTCACATTTCCTACTGAAAAAATGCGAAAAGCCATGGCGGAAGCTGAGCTTGGCGACGATGTGTATGGCGAGGATCCAACTGTCAATCGTTTGCAATCAATTGCTGCAGAAAGGTTAGGGAAAGAAGCGGCGTTATTTGTCCCTTCCGGTACAATGGGCAACCTGGCATCTGTGCTGGCTCATTGTGGGCGTGGTGATGAGGTCATCATGGGAGATTGTGCACATACTTTTCTCTATGAAGTTGGGGGTATTTCTGCTTTGGGTGGGCTGCATCCCCATACAATTCCAAATCAACCAGATGGATCGTTGTTGATTGAGGATATTCAGAATGCGGTTCGTGTAGATAATATCCATTTTCCAAAGTCGAGGTTGTTGATCCTGGAAAATACCCAAAATAGGTGCGGGGGGGTAACAATTTCCCGTGAGTACATGATGGCAGCTTCGAAAATAGCTCATGATGCAGGATTAGCTGTGCACTTGGACGGCGCAAGGGTTTTCAACGCTGCAGTGGATCTTAGCCTTCCTGTTGATAAGCTTGTGGATATGGTTGATTCAGTGATGTTCTGCCTGAGTAAAGGATTGTGCGCACCTGTTGGATCAGTGATCTGTGGAACCAAGGATTTCATTGAGAAGGTAAAACGTATTCGGAAACAGCTTGGTGGGGGGATGCGCCAGGCTGGTGTTCTCGCTGCAGCGGGAATTGTGGCTTTGGAAGAAATGGTGGACCGATTAGTAGATGATCATGAACGAGCAAAATCCCTGTCAAAAGGTCTGCAATCCATACCCGGCATCCAACTTGACAAAGGGTCCCCAAACACAAATATGGTCTACATCGTGATTGATCAGGCTTTGGGCATCAATGCAATTAGATGTCAGGAGAGCTTGCGGAAACAGGGCGTCCTGGTTGGAATTACAGGTCCGTATCATTTCCGCCTTGTTTGTCATTACTGGATTCGTGATGAGGATATTCCAGTCGTTATTAATGCTTTCCAAAACGCAATACTAGCATGATTAATGATCTCAGAATTTTGCGCACCATAAATGGCAATCTTTACATTAATTTGATGCGTCATTAACTTGTTTGTTAATCCTGATATGAGATAATTAAGGTACATAAGAAGCAAAAATATCTTTGGAGTGAAAATGTTAGTTGTCATTTCTGATTTACATTTTTCTGAAGCTCAATCCACTCAAATCGGTGATTTGCGATATAACAGGAATCTATCGCCAGACACTTATCAATCCTATTTTTCCGAGATTAACCAGGCTGCAACGGCCAATAAGGTTGACAAAATCGATCTGGTTTTGGCTGGCGATATTCTGGAGCTCTCACGATCTGGATTGTGGTTGGCAAACAATGAAAGACCTTATGTGCGGAATGATGACATAGAACCCGACTCGAATTCAGAGCGCATCTTACTGGACATAATCAAAGCTATAGCAAATGAAGAACGAGTTAACGACACACTGGATCTTTTTCATCATATTCAAGATCAATTTGATGTGGCGATTGATGTGCATTATCTTTTGGGGAATCATGACCGTCTTGTGAACGCCACGCCGGCTGTACGCAAATATGTACGGTCTCTCTTTGGTCTACCGGGTGAAGATAAGTTGTTCAATTATCAATTTATTCTTCAGGATCATTATGGAAAACCCTTTTGTTTGGTCAGGCATGGACATGAATATGACCCGGTGAATTTCAGTATCAATACACACGAAATGGATGGCTTTCCTGAGGAATTCCCTGCTGATGCTTATGGTGATACATGCATAGGGGATATCATTACTTTCGAATTTGGTGCAGCATTAGCATATTATCTTGTTGAGCGATATGGTGAAAATTCAGTTTTAGGTGATGCCACTTTGTTAACCCTTTATCAAAGGTTAATGGCGTTTGATGATGTCCGTCCAACAACAGCATTGCTTTCCTTCTTATTTTCGACACCCGGATTGAAGAAAAGACAAACCTGGGAGATGATGAAGCCCTGTTTTATAAGGGTTTTAGAAAGTCTATCCGATAATCCACTGATCGAGAAATTTATCAGTGACTCCTCAAATTTTAACAAGAGTCAACAATTTTTACTCAATGGTTTATTAGATTCCGATCTTCTTATGCAGGATATCCCTTATTGGATGATTAAACAAATCATGAAACGAGTATCCAAGTCAATCAAACTTAAGTCCCCAGTTAAATGGGTAAAACATGAAAAATTGATCCGAAATACACATTCAGGATGTAAATGTGTGATAAGTGGTCATACGCATTTTCCAGAAGTTTCACTGATTTCGGCTTTAGCAGGGGATCAAAGATATTATCTCAATACAGGGACGTGGCGGAATATGATTCCTGCAACGAAAAACTATCAAGACTTTGGTCGACTGGAAGCTATGGCTAAGGTGATTGTTTTCCCTCCGGTGAAAAATCAAAATAATAAAGCAGAGGTTCCCTGGTCGTTTCACTTCCTTAGTGGCGTTAGCTTTGGGAATTCTCGGCACTTTTAGAAACCATCAATAATGACCTCTATCCGTTCATTTATCAAGCGTAAAATTAGGGAACAATCCTATATCACTGTTGTTTCAGGATTGCCCCGATCGGGGACTTCCATGATGATGTCGGCACTGAAGAAAGGTGGAATGCCGGTTTTGGTTGATAACATACGAAAGGCAGATCAAAATAATCCTAAAGGATATCTTGAATTAGAGCGGGTTAAAAAGCTCCCCAAAGGGGATTATGATTGGTTGGCCATTGCTCAAGGTAAAGCTGTAAAGATTATTTCTGCGTTACTAACTTATCTTCCGGAGTGTTATCAATATAAAGTGATTTTCTTGGAAAGAGACATGGATGAAATCCTGTCTTCCCAACAACGAATGCTGGAAAGGACGAATAAGATTGACGAGGACAATCAATCTGATGAAATGCTTCGTCAATCCTACCAGGAGCACATCAAAGAAATCTCAACCTGGCTGGAAGATCAGGACTGGCTTCAAACATTGTATGTGAGTTATAATGAGATCTTACGGCAACCGGATATTGAGTTTCAAAAGATAGCCGTTTTTCTAGATCAACTTGTGGACCCACAGATGATGGCGCAAGTTGTGGATCCAGAACTTTATCGAGAAAAACATAAATAAAATTGATTTATAGGACTTTATGAGCAGAAAATACAAGAAAAATGTCATCATGGTTGTTTTGGATACCCACCGATTTGACAGGATCGGCGCATATGGTTATCAACGACCCACAACACCAAACCTTGACAGCATTGCGTCTGAAAGCCTGTTCTTCGAGCGGGCAGTTGCTCCCGGACAGTGGACTATTCCCTCTCATGCCTCGATATTCAGTGGGGAGGGGCCGGCTGTTCATATGACACTACAAGCGGATGATGTGCTACCAAAAGAATTTCAAACCCTGGCCAGCCGGCTATCTTCTACAGGGATATACACAACAGGTTTTTGCAACAACCCTCTTGTTGGCATTCTTCAAAACGGTTTTAAACGAGGATTTGAACAATTTTATAATTACTCTGGTGTGGTTCCATCAACTCCTCAAAAGGAAATCGATGATATTTGGAACCCATTAAGAAGCTTATGGACCAGATATACACAGCTTTTAAGGCGTTTGTCTTATCCAATTCAAAACGCGTTTGCTTCTCCAAACGAATTCTTCTTAGCAGCTTTGCGTCCATTATTTGTCCCCCTGTGGACGCGTGCGGCGAATTTTAAAGGAATGAACGAGAGATCCATCAAGGATACCGCTAGGTTCTTAGTGAAAGTTGAAGAAAAACGAACAGAAGAGAACTTTGTATTTCTTAATTTGATGGAAACACATCTGCCATACACACCACCAGAGAGATTTATTAATCAATTCGTGCCTTATTTCCATGAAACGCCAGAAGCACATCAATTTATGCGTGACTTTAATCGGAATGCACTTCAATGGTTAATCCCTTTGTTAGAACCTTTTGATGAGATCGAATCATCCACCCTTTCAGATATGTATGATGCAGAAGTCGCGTATCAAGATCATTTACTGGCTGAACTCATCTCCGTTTTGAATTCAGACTATCACCGAGAACACTCTATGGTGATTTTTCTGGCAGATCATGGTGAAATGTTGGGGGAGCATGGGTATATGGGGCATGGTTTTGGTGTACATGAGCCGCTCATTCGAGTCCCACTCTTTATTCGATATCCTGAGCTATCAAGGTTTAAACGTGTGGAAGATTGGGTTTCGATAACACAACTGTTTTACACGGTTCTTGATTATTTTGGATTCGATACATTGGATATGCCTTATGCAGAAGAGGTTGATATACATTGTCAGAGCCTTTTACGGTTGGCCTCCAAAGAAGAGAGCAATTCAAGCTATGTTATCTCAGAGGCATATACCCCTGAGAATGCGCTCACGATCATGCGGAAACACGCACCAGCATTGATTGATCATTTCCACACCGATCAAACCCTAAGAGCAGTTTATCAAGGGTCTGAAAAAATGATCACGATCGAGGGGATGTCACAAGTATTATTTGATCTGGCTCGAGATCCAGATGAAATAAGACCTTATCATGATGAGGAACACATTGCAGAGCTTGATAAGATCCTGGATGGATATCTGGACCTGTCATCAAATCATCGTGGTGCTTCCTCCAGACAAAAAATCACCTTGATGGACGATCTAATGCAGCAAAGATTGCGCGATTTAGGATATTTAGAATAGGTTTCATTAAAGGAGTTAATAAATGATTGATCCTGTCATTTTTACGATTGAGATTGGCAACCTGACATTCTCTTTATATTGGTATGGTGTTTTAGTGATGCTTGGGGTTGCCGTTGCTACATGGTTGGCTTCTGTTGAATTTAAGCGACATAGGCAAGATCCTGATTATATTTGGGATAGTTTGATATGGATTTTACCTGCGGGTATTATAGGTGCTCGTTTATGGTATGTTTTGAACACAACATTGGGAGGTAATCTCAGATATATCAATGATCCAATTTCCATTATCAATATCAGAGAAGGTGGGTTGCATTATTTCGGTGCAATCGTATTCGGCGCAATCGCTTTCTATATTTATGCCAAGAAAATGGGTTTGGATATATGGTTAGCACTGGACGCTGTCGCTCCAGGATTATTAATAGGGCAGGCTGTCGCAAGACCTGCAAACTTTATCAATCAAGAACTTTATGGTCCACCGACAAATCTGCCATGGGGCATTAAGATTGATGCACAGCATAGGATCGCACCCTGGACAGATTTACTTCAATTTCCTGAAGAAACGACGCGATTTCACCCTGCTTTCGCGTATGAAATGCTTTGGAATTTCTTTGCAGCAGGTGTGCTGCTAATCCTTGCACGAAAATATAAAGAAAAATTGAAACCAGGGGTCATTTTTGGAGCATGGCTGATCCTGGCTGGATTGGGAAGAAATGTAATCGAGTTTTTCCGTCCCGATCAACCAACCTTCCCTGGAACAGGCTTTAGTTATTCTCGATTTGTGGCGATCTTAATGATCCTGGCAGGTGTTTTGTTGATCCTTATCTTGTATAACGTAATAAGTTTCCGGTTGATCCCCACCGATAAAGATGCATATCAGATAGCGCCCCCCCTGGAAGAAAGGATTAAAGCAAAAAAGACTGCAAAGGGTGAGGAAGCAAAACCTGAAACAAGTGATGAAGGGAATGATTCTGAACAGAAGAATATGCCAGAAGAGCAAGAAGATTCAACCGAAGACTGATTCTGAAATCAATATGGAGTCAATTGAGCTGATTATTAATAGTCAGCTCTTTTTGATTAAAAATTCTCTTTCGCTATCGTCCAATTCCATTAGACTCATTTATCGCTTTGGGACGTCCTGTCGGATGCATTTTTCCGGTTGCAGAATGAAAACAGCCTTTTGATTCATGGTTACCCGAAAGGTGGAATTTAATTAGTTGTAGTGTCTTCCAGATTCCCTTCTAAAGCGGTTGAGACGCCCTCTAACCTCGTTTGTTATTGATTAGATAATGTTTTATTATAAAAGAATGATTATTCATCTGTGGATTGAATACAAGGAGTGCCAGTACTGTGGAAGAGGGTGCTTCGAACTCATTATTAACATTCTTACTCAGTCTATCGATAAAAAGAAAAAGCCGGCTGCATTTTGTCGTAAATACATCCGGCCATTCTTAGGTAGAGAAATTTATTCTTTGCCTCTGGTAAAGTCAGGCAGGACATGACCGCGCAGGGCAACGATCAGGTCTCTTCGCTTCAGTGCACGCTTGCGGTCGATCTCCACGGCACTGGCTTTGTCATCTGCAAGTTTACGCAGTGCTTCAATCCATGCTGCGCTTTTTACAGGTTCATGATTTGCTCGCCAGCGTTCCACTTTGATAGCTAATTCATCTTCATTGACCAATTTTTTCTTAGTCCGTGTCAAGGTTAACCCCTGGGATTCGAAAGTAAATTCTTCTTCCTCAAATTTGGGCTGTATGGGGCAGGCGTGCATACACGCCCCACATTTGATGCAAAAATAATCCGCAAGCACCAACTCACCATTTTCATTGATATGTAAAGCGCGTGTGGGACAGACATCGGCGCAGGCGTAGCAACCTTCAACACATCTATCTCGATGGAGCTCCACACTCCCTTCCCAGCGTTGTGTGACCTTAAATGCGCCATCACTGGCAACCTCGCATTGTCTGCAGCGTATGCAATCCTCGGATCGGATTGCCATGGTATCGTTCTCTTCATCATAGCTAATGATATTGGTTGGGCAGTTGTTAATAACAAAATCTTTTTTAGAAAAATCAAAATCTGATTTAGTGAAGGTGAGATGGCCGCGTATCTCAGGATAAGCCTCATATTTTAGAACTGGGATTTCATGCTCCCCATTAACTTTCATATCAATGGCATGTACGGGGCAGGTTTCAACACAAATACCACAAAATACACATTTATCAGGATCAACATCAACCGATGGTGGGGTAGCCATGTGACCATCGATAATTTTCCCATCGATATGTGTCAGAGCTTCTTTGGGGCAAACCGTTGGGCCTATCTGGCAGCCAACACAACGGTCAAGGTCCCAACTCATCGTATAGTGTCGGGTGACCATTGGTCGTTCGAGGGTCATTTCATGTTCTTTTCGGGTTTTGATCGTCTTACCACGATGGCTCATAACATCTCCAAATATTAAATATCGTTAGGAAGTTCCTGCAATTCTGCGAGACTGAATACAGGACCATCTTTGCAAATATATTTAGATCCTATGTTACAGCGACCGCATTTACCGATACCGCATTTCATACGTTTTTCTAATGATGTGAAAATGGTGTCTGGTGAGAAACCAAGGTCAACCAGGACAGGCAAGGTATATTTTGTCATAATAGGAGGACCGCAGACAACTGCAACAGTATTCTTAGGTGAAGGGGCTACTTCTTTTACGACATCTGGCACATACCCAACATGATGTGACCAGTTTTCTTCAGGAACATCTATTGCCTGGTGTAATTCCATGTCATTCCGCTGATACCAGCTTTGAATATCATGTTTATACATGCATAATCCTGAAGTGCGTGCACCGTAGATCACAATCAATTGATCATAATCAGGGCGGTTTTGTGGGTGTTGAACATGTTTGGTGAGTGCATATAGTGATGAAAATGCACATCCTCCACCTATGATAACCAGGGTTTTACCTTTCCAAACCTTTAGAGGAAATCCGTTCCCTAAAGGTCCGCGCATTCCAATAGCATCGCCAGCTTGAAGTTCGTGAGCGTATTGGGTGAAAGAGCCCAATTTTTGTATTGTAAAACGGACAAAATCACCTTCCCATGCTGCTGAGGCGACCCCGAAAGGCGCTTCCCCTTTTCCAAAAACGGATAATTGGCAAAACTGTCCTGGATTGTATTTATTAAAGAATTCCTCTCGGTCTTTTTGGTTATCAAACACCAATTCCAAGGTTTTTAAAGAATAGTCGTTGGATTCATAATAAGCACGTACAATGTGCATTGGAATAGGAATATATGGATTGTGTCCGTTATCAGGCATGGACAACCTCGCTTTCCAGTGTGCTTGCTGTTCGTAACATTGCTCGAATGTCCAAACCAACCGGGCAATATCGGACGCAACGTCCGCAGCCTGTACAGCCGATTTCTCCGATGTGATCAAGCCAATAACTGTATTTGTGCATCAAACGCTGGCGCGTTCTCTCTTTTCGAGATGGCCTGGGGTTGTGCCCAGAAGCTTCTTGGGAGTAAATTCTGAACATACACGTGTCCCAATTGCGGATCCGTTCCTTCCTTTGAACTTCATCAACAATGTCGAAACAAAAGCATGTTGGACAAAGGAAAGTACAGATTCCACAGCCAAGGCAAGATTCCGAAATACTTTCCCAATAGCTGCTCTCGAAAATGAGATCCAGCTTTTGTTTTAATCCTTTGGTTTCAAAAGCTGGAGTCATACTTTTGTAGGCTTCATCTTGTTTAGTATGAATCTGCTTTTCCTGTTCTTCTGTTGCTGTCGGAAGTCCTTCAAAGAGTTTTTTGGCTTTTTCGGTTAGAACTTCAATAAAGAAGGCGTCATCCAACTCTGTTTGGATGGCGTCTAATCCATCATGATTGAATGGGCCAGACCCAACTGTTGTACAGAAGCAGGTCTGTGGGGGATTTGTGCATCCAAATCCGATGAGTGTTGTGGCTTCTCGCCTAGCCTTCCAATATGGATCTCTATTTTCCTCTGTATCAAATACTGTGTCTAAGAGCGTAACAGCTTTTGCATCACATGGACGAATACCGTATAGTATTCTCGGTTTTGGGGCAAATTCCACTTCTTCCAATTTATGGCGTCTGCTATTATATTTCAGCATTACCTCAGATTGAGGAAAGAAAAGAGCTTTTGGAGGAAGGCGGGTATTGTGAGGTTCATCGAGTGTCAGCTCGCTTGTATCAGTAAAAGGAAGGAATTGTGAGTAATTTTCAACCTTTTGCGGAGCAAACACTTCATATTTTTCTGCCCAACCAGTTAATATTTGGTTGAGTTTTTTCTTTTCAAGAATATGCATCATGAGATTATTCCTCAGGCTACGAAGCGATTTTTATCGTCCAAATTGAACGATGAAAAGGGGGGTTGTGTTTTGTCATCCATGCCAGATTCGAAATTGTAAAGCTTGAGCATATCCTCATTGAGTTTGTCTGTCATGTATGTCATCTTGATATCCATGGGACAGGCTCTTTCGCATGCGCCACAACTTGTACAGCGCCCTGCCTGGTGAAAAGCACGAATGATGTGCCAGGCTTGCGTACCTGCAGGTGAAACTGAGCTTTCTGTCCAACGGGGTGGATCATGGTCAACAAAGCATTCTGTGCAGTAGCACATAGGGCAAGCTTCCCTGCATGCATAGCAGTGTATGCAGCGTTCTGCCTCATGACGGAACCAAGCATAACGTTCTTCTTTGGTCAATGCTTCAAATGATTCTACAGATTTACGAACAATGGATGAATCTCCCTCAGGCAAGGGTTCTCCTATGAGGACATCTGCATTCACGGGGTTTGGATGTACACAGCGAAAGCATGAATCATGCAGTACACTCTGCCGGTCAAATTTATATTCCTTTCCCTTGAAAATCACTGTAATTTCATCTTGATTTTCTGAATAGCCAGAAATCTCCTCACCAGTTTGATAAACAAGTTTGCGAAAATCTACGATACCCTGACATGGAACACCAATAAGATATAAGTTTTCTCGAGGATGCTGTTTTTCAACGACAAGGGCATTGACAGATCGGCTCTCGCAGCCTCGGACGACAATTCCAATCCGAGTCTCATGTGGATACTTGGTTAAGTAATTCGCAAGATTATTTTGACACAAACTATTATATTCAAGATCCTCGAGTGAGTCGTTGGGACGGAAAAAAGCTGGCTGTGGACGCAGTGGTGAATCCTCTTTTTTAAAAGCAATTACCACATCCACTATATTTTCATTAAATAACCTTTTAATCTCAGTCTTTAATTTAATTATGAGATCAGTCATTTAATCTTCCTACCGGAGTTTCGATCCTTGTTACCAAAGCATTTTCTGAACCCAATTTTGTGAGTGTGACTTCGAAATCAGCGAGTTCCTGCTGAATACGACCACGATCCTGTAAATCCAGCCAAACAAAGCGAATCCGTTCACGCTCATAACCTATATAATCAAGGAGATTTATAAATTCTTCATGCTGCCTTAGAGCACTCAGGTTACCTTCCTTGAAGTGGCATTTCTCGGGAAGACATCCACTTATCATTATCCCATCAGCGCCGCCTTGAATTGCGTTTAAAATATGTAGTGGGTCAATACGTCCGGTGCAGGATACTTTGGTTAAATGGATCGATGGGGGCAGATTATTATCGACCCAATATTGGTCGGATTCTGAATATAAACACCACTGACATTGAAAAAGTGCAATTTTTGGTTTTGTTTCCATTAGGTTAACACTTCCTGAGGTTGCAGCCAACTCCATAAATCTTCCATCAGTTCCTTGTCTGTAAATTCGTCCGGCACACCAATTGATGTGGACCGACAAACTGCAGAGCATAAGCCGCAAGCCATACAAAGACTTGGATCTACCTGAGCCACTTGTACATGGCCGCGATAGGGAACCTTTTCTTGAACGAGCTTGATGGCTTCATAAGGACATGACTCCACACATAGACCACATCCCACACATGTCTGTTGGTCAACAACTGCTGTTTTAAGAATGGTTTTTCTGCCGTGTTCAGCAGCAATTTTCTTTACAGCTGTAATCACACCCGAGATATGAATCTCTTGTGGGCAAGCTTCGTAACAAAGATCGCACTCAGAACACATCCATGTTGTAGGGCCTGTAAAGGCTTCTTCTTTCATATCCATCATAACCATTCGAAGCAGCCGACGGGGATTAAAATCTGGTTCCAACTTTTGTTGGATCATGCATTTACTCACACAAGTGCCGCAGGAGTAGCATAGTTCCAGGTGTTCACCACCAGGAATGGCTTTTACCTTATCTGCAAAGGTTTGGGTCGTCGAGGGGTGTCTCATGCAGCCTCCTTTAGTTCATTGATGACTTTGGTTAGAGCATCTGAATATTCCATAGCTTCCGAAACATCAGGTACGCCAGGGAATCTCTTTAACCTCTTTGACATCTCAGGTTTTAATCTGTCAATTTCAGCTTTAAGTTCTTCGGGGGGGATGTTATCCAACACAGTTTGCATTTCATTCAATACACGGGCATATTTATCACCTTCAGCGGCACTGATCCAAGCGATCCGGAAGCGTCCTTCGGTCATATCCATGCGGCTGAAAATCTTTTCCAGTCGTTTAGCGCGTTTTGCTCCGAGTAATTGACCAGTAATATAGTGACAATCTTGTGGGTGACATCCAGAATAAAGTACTGCACCGGCGCCTAATCGGAATGCTTCAAAAATAAAGTCAGTGTCCAGGCGAGCAGAGCACATTACACGCAATCCGCGTTCATTGGCTGTGTATTCAAAATGGCTTGTGCCAGCCAGGTCTGCCCCGCCATAAGAACACCAATGGCAGCGAAATGCGATGATCTTTTCTTCTGGTTTGCTTGCAAGAACAGCACGCATTTGAGCTAATATCTGTGCATCTGTGAAATGGAGCTGCGTGATGGCATTGTCAGGACATTCAGCCACACAACCGCCACAACCATGGCACTTTGCGGTGATGACCTCGGCTGGTGTTTCTGGACTAAGAATATTGATGGCACCATAGGGGCAAGCTTTTGCGCATAATCCACATGCACGGCCTTTCGTCGTTGCTGAACAGCGATCAGGCCAGACGACAGCCACAGTAGGTTCGATTTCCCATTCTTCCGAATGGAGAATCCGACCGGCTCGTGAGGAAGCTGCAGAGCCCTGGGCGACGCTGGCGGGGATGTCTTTCGGACCCTGGCAGGCACCAGCAAAGAAAACACCATCGGTGGGGCTGTCCATTGGGCGCAGTTTGGGATGATATTCCATGAACCAACCGCCTGGACTTTGAGCAACATTAAGAACTGAACTCATATGATCCTGGTCTGGTTGGGGAATAGCTGCAATGTTTAACATGACCATGTCATATTCTTTCTCGATCACATGACCCAAGCCAATGTCTTCAGAGTGAACAAACAGGTTATGTGTTTCTGGATCTTCAGTAATCAAGCTAGGCCTGCCTTGAGTGAAATGGATGCCCATCTCGCGTGCCCGATTGTAAAACTCTTCATACCCTTTAGAGGGTGTGCGGATGTCTATATAATAAATGGTGATATCAACTTCTGGATCCATTTGTTTCAACAGCACTGCATTCTTGATCGAATACATACAGCAGAAATTCGAACAGGAGGGATTATAACGTTTATCCCGGGATCCTACGCAATTGATGAAAGCTAATTTTTGTGGATTTTTATGGTCGCTTGGACGGATCAGGTCGCCAGCAGTTGGTCCAGCGGAGTTATTCAATCGTTCCATTTCCATGGAGGTGATAACATTGGGGAAACGTCCATACCCGTATTCTTCCATAACACTTGGGTCAAAATGACTGAAGCCGGTTGCGACGATGATTGCACCAATATCTTCTTCAACTAATTTATCTTCCTGGCTGAAATCGATCGCTTCCAAGGCACCGCATGCTTCAACACATTTATAGCAATGAATGCAGGCGTCAAGATCAATACTATAGATCAACGGCACTGATTGGCTCATTGGGATATAAATTGCTTTGCGGGGTGCAAGATCCATTTCAAATGAATTAGGTACTTCGATAGGGCAGGCCTGTGCACAATCGCCACAGCCATTACACCGATCAGCGATAACGTATTTCGCTTTTTCTCGCAAGGTTACTTTGAAATTGCCGACGAAACCTTCTACTTTCTCGACTTCTGTATAAGCTCTAACATCAATCCGGGGTTGACGCGCCGCGTCAGCCATTTTAGGTGCAAGTATTCATATACTACAGTCCATGGTGGGGAAGGTTTTGTTAAGCTGTGCCATTACCCCCCCAATCGTCGGTTCTTTTTCGACCAGGATAGTTTCAATCCCCTGTTCCGCCAGGTCAAGTGATGCACTGATACCCGCCACACCGCTACCAATCACCATCGCTTTTTGAGTTACAGGTACTTTGATCATATCTAGAGATGTCAAAAACCGTGCTTTGGCAATGGCTGCTGCTGTCAGGTCTTTTGCTTTCTCAAGCGCACCTTCAGGATCATGCCCATGCACCCAAGTGCATTGTTCACGTATGTTAGCCATCTCCATCAGGAAAGGATTTAATCCTGCTTCAGATACGGCTGCTCGGAATGTGGGTTCGTGCATGCGAACGGAGCAGGCTGAGACGACAACACGATTAAGATTATATTTTTTGATGTCTTCTTTAATTAGTCGCTGACCAGTGTCTGCACAGGCATATAAAGTATCTGTCGCCCTGACAACATCCGGTAATCCTTCTGCAAATTTAACGACTTCTTTCGGGTCAATAACCCCAGCAATATTGCTGCCGCAGTGGCAAATGTAAACACCTATACGGAGTTCTTCAT
>Ga0209121_10002512_pt1 | contig 18554 bp, 18 predicted proteins | sample Cruoilmetagenom3_FD_187292 | JGI IMG/M metagenome (GOLD analysis project Ga0209121, IMG submission 187292) | Oil polluted marine microbial communities from Coal Oil Point, Santa Barbara, California, USA - Sample 3 (SPAdes) (version 2) | ecosystem: Environmental > Aquatic > Marine > Oil seeps ... | reverse complement strand
TTAAAAAATAAGTTTTCAAAAAAAGAATGCTTATTATTTATCATTATCAATAAGTTAATACGTGCTTTCTGTTGAAAACTATTAATTGCTTCAGTTATCTCTTGATTACTCACATTATGAGATAAATGAGCAATATTTTTAAAATACACTTCTAGTTTTTCCTTGTTTTGTTCTTGCTCATCTAATAAATCTGTGCCGTAAGATACATGCAACACGTTGATTCTTGAAGTAAACAATTTTGCAATTTCAACTATAGGATTTATCTGTTGGTCTTGATAATTAATTTCGTAATCTGTTGGGAATAAGATGTCATGAATTTTTTCAAACTCAAAACTATCTGGAACAGCTAACACAGGACATTTTATATGTTTAAATACTTGAACTGTATTTGAGCCAAATAACACTTCTTTAGCTCCAGTTGCTCCCTTTGTTCCCATAACCACAAAGTCTATATCTTTTTCTTTAACCAATTCCTTAATCTCTAAAATTAGCGTATTAAAAGACGATACTTTTTCAAACTCATGCTTTGGATTCTTAAACGCTCTTTCTATTTGCTTAATAAGAGAGTCTAAACCATTAATTGAAGATTCTTTGATAACATCTACAAGCCCAAACTGCGATGGACTTAATACAACATGCTCTACATGGTAAACAATTGGTGTATATGTATTCAAGATATAGAACTTGCAGGCCTCATCTTTAAAAAATTGAAGTGCATATTTTATAGCATTCCATGAGTTTTCTGAAAAATCTGTTGGCAATAATATTTTTTTCATGATTTTAAATTTTGGTGTTGTTTAACTTCGTTTTGAAAATAAATATAAGTAAAAGAAGAAGTTTAAACTATGACAAAAGTCACTTAACCACCTAAAAACAAGGAGAAAAAATAGGTGTGTGCAAATAAAAAAAGCCAAATTTGCATTTGGCTTTTCCCGATTAATAGCATTTAATCTAAAAAGTGATACTTCCCCTTCACTTTTATGTTTTCAATTCATTTAGAATTTAATATCAATGAACTCTTTTTATTACATTTTAAAGATAGTATACAAAAAGCATATTTAAAATGATTTTTGTCATAGGCTTTTAATTTAATTTAGGTTAAGTTAGTAGTATCCATTAGCTATAAAAAACAAAGTCATGATTCAAAATATAGAGATTAAGGAATGTCAATTTATCCTTGAAAACAATTACATAGGTCAATTAGGTTATATCTTCCAAAACAAGCCTTATGTAGTTCCTATCACTTATTTTTTTGATAAAAAGAATAATTATATTATTTGCTATTCTGGCGAAGGACATAAAATTACTGCCATGCGAAAAAACAATACTGTTTCTTTGCAAGTAGCAGATATAAAAACTATAAACAACTGGAAATCTGTTTTGGTTCATGGACAGTTTGAGCTCCATTTTGGAAGCGATGCAAAAGCGTATCTTCATGCATTCTCACTAGGAGTAAAAGATGTTATTACGGAACAAGAACATGTAAAACTAGACCATATAAGCGATTTTTCTAGTAAAATTTACAAAAATGAAATCCCTTTTGTATTCCTAATTAAAATTGATGAGATTACTGGAAAAAAACGAATCCATTAAAAATGTAGTAAAGTAAAAACCACATTTGAAGATTAAAAAGATCTTTTCGAATACTTAAAAGGAAACGAGATTGAACTAATAAAAAGCTGTGTATTTCATTATGAAATGGAATTTATTCATCCCTTTTTAGATGGTAACAGCAGAATGGGAAGATTATGGCAAACCTTAATCCTTATGAATAAATACTCAGTGTTTGAGTTTTTACCATTTGAGGCACTGATTTGTAATAATCAAGGCAGACTTGAATATTTTATCTCATTAAATAAAAGAGACTTCAGCAGAATAGATTATATGAATGTTTTTAAAAATATTTCTTCAGCAAAAGCAAGTAGAGATTAAAAATAGAATCTGAATTAAATATATTCGTGAAATCCGGAGAAAAAAATAAAACAACTTATAAAATAAAACTGGGTACAACAATGAGCTGATTAAGAAAAATATTAAATTAATTCTTTTCTTTCTCTGCCTTTTGCTCTTCTTTCTCTAATTTCTTAAAATATCCACGAGTTAAGAAATTATGTTTTAAGGCTTCCATACTCTGGTTAAATTTATCTGTACCTTCATTAATGTATTTTATGGATTCTTCAAGTTGTTTTACTAATTCAGGATCGTTAGATAAATAATTAACAGCTCCTTCTCCTTCTTTTAAGTTGGTTATGGTTTCGTTTAAATTGGTAATTACAGATTGGATTCCCAAACTTGATGTTTCTAAATTTGAAATAATGTGTCTTACTTTATTGGCTTCGGTAGTATCGTCTAATAGAACACCAGCAACGCTTTCTTCTAAATCAATCTCAGCTATAAGTGAGTTAAGTTTCAACATGGTGTTGTTGGTTTGTGCACTTGTCAATTTTAAATTGTTAAGCGTTTCCTTAATGTCATTTGCAACAATAGTATCGTTTATAAGCATCCCTAAAGCACCTTTGCCTTTTGTAATAGAATTAACTATGTCTAATAATTTAGATGTTAATAAAGCTGCATTTTCATTTGTTGTATTTAAGGTATTTAGCATTTCGCCAGTTCCAATCTTTGTATAAGATTTAATATTATCGCCTGGAGATACTGGTCCTGCTAACCCTTGACCTGGAATAATATTTACAATCATGTTACCAACCAACCCATCGGAACCAATTGTTGCAATAGCATCTTTTTTAATATGCTTTACCATTTTCTCATTTATAACTAATTCCACATTAATGGTAGAGTCGTTAATCATATTAATATTTTTTACTGTTCCTACATTAATCCCTGAATAACGAACGTTATTACCTTGCATCAAACCATTCACATTATTAAAATTAGCACTTATTGTAAAGGCTTTATCGAACATGTTTTTTTGTTCGCCAATAAAATAAACAGCAGCTACAAAAAGGATTAATCCAATTACCACGAAAAGCCCCAGATTAAATGTCTCTTTACTTGTTTTTTTCATTTAACTATATTTATTCCATTCTCTTAAATCTGCCAGTCTATAGACAAAAAAGGAAATCTTTATTAAAATTATTTAAAAAATACTTTTACTTGTTCATCATTAGACAAAGCCAACTCATTAAAAGTCCCTTCAGCGTAATTAGTCCCATCCACCAATAAAATCATCCGTTCACTAACTACTCTAGCACAATCTACATCGTGAGTTATAATTAACGACGATGTTTTATATTGCTTTTGTACACGTCTCATAAGTTCTATAATTTCTTTAGAGGTTATTGGATCTAAACCACTTGTTGGCTCATCGTACAAAATAATTTTTGGTTTTAAAATAAGTGCTCTTGCTAAAGCAATACGTTTTTTCATACCTCCAGACAATTCAGAAGGCATTAAATTTATTGCATGAGCCAAACCGACACTTTCTAAAGCTTCTGTTACAAGAAGTGTAGTATCGTTTATATTTTCCAATTTCTTTTTATGCCTTCTTAATGGAAATTCCAAGTTTTCTCTTACTGTCATGGAATCGTAAAGGGCATTTCCTTGAAAAAGGAATCCAATTTCGGTACGAATGTTATCTAATTCAACACGATTAAGTTTGGTAATATCCTTTCCCATAACTTTTATACTCCCAGAATCTGCTTGCATTAAACCAACAAGGCATTTAATCATAACCGATTTTCCTGAACCCGATTTCCCCATAATTACTAGATTTTCTCCTTCAAAAAGTTCTAGGTTAAATCCGTTTAACACATGGTTATCTCCAAAAGATTTTCTCAAGTCAACAATCTCAAGCATAAGCTTTTTTGCATTTTGCTTTTTAGTATCATCTAGTATGTTTTGGGTTTGATTCATCTTTAAATTTCAAAAAATATGTCTGTTATAAAAACAGCTATAAAATCTAATATAAATAAAAGCATGGACGCATAAACGACTGCTGAATTTGCTGCCTTTCCAACACCAACAGTTCCTTTTTTACAGTTATATCCTTTAAAACAACCTACAAGTCCAATGGCAAAACCAAAGAAAAATGTTTTTATAGTTGCTGGAATAAGATCGCTAAATTCTAAGGTTTTAAAAACCTTATTAAAATACAAAACAAAAGACACATCTCCTTTTGCATTTTCAATAATATAAGAACCATAAAGCGCAATAGCATCGCCAAAAATAACCAAGATAGGAAGCATGATTGTTGCTGCCAGAATTCTTGTAATCACTAAAAATTTAAACGGATTAGTTCCAGAAACTTCCATAGCATCAATCTGCTCTGTCACTCTCATAGAACCTAATTCGGCTCCTATTCCAGAGGCTATTCTTCCTGCAAAAGTTAAAGCAATAATTACTGGTCCAATTTCTCTAATAATCGAGATACTAACCATAGAAGGCATCCAGGATTCTGCTCCAAATTCCTGCAAAGTCGGTCTAGTTTGTAAGGTTAAAACCAAACCAATAATAAATCCTGTAACACCAATTAATAGAATGGATCGATTACCTATATTATAACACTGTCTTAAAAGCTCTTTAAACTCGAATGGTCTAGAAAAAACTTCTTTAAAAAACCGACCAGCAAAGTATATAAGCTCTCCAATTTCAATAAAAAACGATTTTATAGCGCTATTTTTATGCATGCTACATAATTAACATTTTATCAAAAATAAAGCAAAAACATTACTTTTAATATGACAAATATCATTCTAAAAGCTATAAAATAACTGTAAGTTTGATTCTTAAAATATATCTATATGAATATAGGATTAGTGTTATCTGGTGGAGGAATGAGAGGAGCTGCGCATATTGGAGCTATAAAAGCTCTTGAAGAACACAAAATCTTTCCATCACAAATTGCTGGCACTAGTGCTGGAGCAATTGTAGGTGCATTTTACGCATATGGCTATAATTGTGATGATATCTTAAAATTTTTTAAAACAGTTTCAATTCTAGATATTTCGAAATATGCCATTAGAAAACCTGGCCTTTTAGATGCCGATAAATTTTATAATAATTTTAAAAAATATTTTACAGAAGACGATTTCAGTGCTCTAAAAAAAGAACTTCAAATCACTGCTACAAACATACTAAATGGGGATTTAGATGTTTTTAATGAAGGCGAATTAATAAAACCTCTATTAGCTTCAGCAGCATTTCCTGGTGTATTTTCTCCTGTGAAAATTCAGGATTCATATTACATTGATGGTGGCACTTTAAATAATTTTCCTGTAGAACTTATAAAAAAACAAAGCGATCTTATTATTGGTGTTTATGTTAATGGCTTTGAAGATATCAATATTAAAGATTTAAAACATTCTCATCAAGTAGCTGAAAGAGCTTTCAAACTAAAATCCGTTAGGGACGATTATTTGAAATTCAAAAACTGTGATCTTGTTGTTTGCCCAAAAGGGCTAGATAAATTTGGAACCTTCAAGAAAAGTAATTTAAATCATATTTTTGATCTTGGCTACAAGGCAACAATTGAAGCTTTAAAAACATTTAAACTTCCTAAAGATTAAATTAACAAATTGATTCTGGTAATCCTTATTGTTAATTTTCTCCTTTTTAATTTATCACACATATAATAAATTTCCTCTAGATAATTCAATATCTTGTAAAAAATCATAAAACAATACAATTATCATTATGAATTTAAACATAGCAGTACTTATAGATGGAGATAATATTCCTTCGGCTCACGTAAAAGAAATGATGGAAGAAATTGCAAAATATGGCAATCCAACCATTAAAAGAATTTATGGAGATTGGACAAAACCGCATCTCTCCAAGTGGAAAGATCTCTTGCTACAAAATGCCATTACACCTATTCAGCAATACGCATACACTACAGGAAAAAATGCCACAGATTCTGCCATGATTATTGATGCCATGGATATTCTCTATTCCAATAAAGTAAATGGTTTTTGTCTGGTTTCTAGCGACAGCGATTTTACCAGATTAGCAACCAGATTAAGAGAAGCTGGCATGCAAGTAATAGGTATTGGAGAAAAAAAGACACCCAACCCTTTTATAGTTGCTTGCGATAAATTTATTTATGTTGAAATATTAAGGACCCAATCCGAAAAGAAAGACGATACTAACAACAAAGAGAAAGACAAAGAGAGCATTGATAAGGTTACACCTCAAGTTATTAAATTAATTTCTACAACTATTAACGATTTATCAGATGAAGAAGGCTGGGCATTTCTTGGAGACGTTGGAAGTTTACTACAGAAAAAACAACCCAATTTCGATTCAAGAAATTATGGCTTCGAAAAATTAACTCCCATGATTAAGTCCACTGGTAGTTTTGAAATTGAACAAAGGGAAACTCCAAAAAGCAAACACAAATTAATTTTTGTAAAAAACATAGAAAAACCTAAAAGACGATCTAAAAAAAACAATTCTATATGAAACAATTAATACAAACAGCATTTATATTCTTAGCATTTATAAGTTTAACAAATGCGCAAAATAAACCAGCCTACCAATTGTTTAATAACAATGGAAAGACTGCTGATTATAATAAAATGATTAAAGATTTGGCTGAAAGCGATATGGTCTTTTTTGGAGAATATCACAACAATCCTATTTCTCATTGGCTTCAATTAGAAATGAGCAAAAGTTTCTTTAACATTAAAGGAGACAAATTATATTTTGGTGCCGAAATGTTTGAAAATGGAAACCAATTGGTTTTAAACGAATATTTAGCAGGTTTTTATACTGAAGATAAAATGCTTCCAGAAATAACACAGTTATGGAGTAATTACAAAACAGATTATAAACCTTTAGTCGATTTTGCCAAAGACAATAATTTACGTTTTATTGCAACCAACATTCCTAGACGTTACGCTTCTATGTTTAGCAAAAAAGGTATGAACATTTTAAAAGAGTTAAGCCCAGAAGCTCTTGCCATGATTGGACCAGATTTAGAAACCTATTTCGATCCAACAGTAAAAGCTTATGCTGAAATGGCTGATAATATGGGTGGACATGTACCACCAAACATGCTAAATATTCAAATAGCACAAGCATCTAAAGATGCAACCATGGCACATTTTTCTTTACAGAATTTTATCCCAGGAGATTTCCTCTTCCATTTTGAAGGTTCTTACCATTCCAACTACAATCAAGGCATTATTTGGTGGATTAATAAAATCAAACCTGGCTTAAACATAAAATCTATCACAACGGTTATGCAATCGGAATGGGATGAGATGAACAAAGAAGATAAAACAGAGATAGCTAATTATATTATTGTAGTGGCAGATAATATGACACAGACTAAAGGATAACACATAAAAAAATCAAACTTTAATAACAACAAAGTCATTATCTCTCAACAAAGGCTTTATTATGAAGACGATAATTGCCAAAAGGCGAGTCCTCCTTCAACATTTTGAGAGGAGCCTATCCAAAATGTTGGATAGCTTTTTTGTTTTAAAAATTTCCTAGAAAGCAAGCTTTTCGTAAATTTTTAAAACAGAAAAGCCGAAACTTTCGTTTCGGCTTTTCATCTGTACTGAAGACGGGACTTGAACCCGTACGTCCTAATGGACATTGGATTTTAAGTCCAACGTGTCTACCAATTCCACCACTTCAGCTTGGTATATTTTAACAGTGTATAGAGCGAAAGACGGGATTTGAACCCGCGACCTCCACCTTGGCAAGGTGATGCTCTACCCCTGAGCTACTTTCGCAGTTTTTAATGAACGTACAATCTCTCGATTGCGGATGCAAATTTAAAATATTTATATGAACTGCAAAGTCTTTTTTAAAAAATAATGCATTTTTTTTTACGCCATCTTTTTCTTAACCAACATGCGTTTAATTTCATTGAGTTTCATAAGTGCTTCAACTGGTGTAAGTGTATCAATATCAATATGTAAAATTTCTTCTTTAATGTTTTCTAACAATGGATCATCTAAATTGAAAAAACTTAATTGCATCTCGTTATCCAAAGTTTTTACTTTTTCTGTTAATTCTTCACTGGAATGAGATTGTTCTAATTTTTTTAAAATTTTATTAGCACGATGTAATACTTGTTGTGGCATTCCTGCCATTTTAGCTACATGAATTCCAAAACTATGTGCAGATCCTCCTGCAATAAGCTTTCTTAAAAAAAGCACATTGTCTTTCAACTCTTTTACCGAAACGTTATAGTTTTTAATACGCTCGAAGGTTTCAGTCATCTCGTTTAACTCATGATAATGTGTAGCAAATAAGGTTTTTGCTTTTGCTGGATGTTCGTGTAAATATTCACTTATTGCCCAAGCAATTGAAATCCCATCGTAAGTACTTGTACCTCTTCCTATTTCATCTAATAATACAAGGCTTCTTTCAGATAGGTTATTTAAAATAGAAGCTGTTTCATTCATTTCAACCATAAAAGTAGATTCTCCCATGGAAATATTATCGCTTGCTCCTACTCTAGTAAATATCTTGTCTACCACACCAATTCTAGCCGATTTTGCTGGCACAAAACTTCCTGTTTGTGCCAAGAGTACAATCAAGGCTGTTTGACGTAAAATAGCTGATTTACCAGACATATTTGGTCCGGTAATCATGATGATTTGTTGCGAATCTCTATTCAAGAAAACATCGTTTGCAATGTAGGCTTCACTTGGTGGTAATTGCTTTTCTATAACTGGATGCCTTCCGTCTTTAATATCTAAATCGGTTGAATTATCGATAGTTGGATACACATAATTATTATCGTTTGCTAATTGAGAAAAACCACACAAACAATCTAATTGACCTATTAAATTTGCATTTTGTTGAACAGCTTTTATATATTGCATCATCCAACCAATCAATTCTGAAAATAATTGTTGTTCAATGGCTGAAATACGTTCTTCGGCTCCTAGAATTTTAGCTTCGTACTCTTTAAGTTCTTCAGTAATATAACGTTCAGCATTTACTAAAGTTTGCTTTCTAATCCATTCGGTTGGAACCTTATCTTTATGTGTATTTCTTACTTCTATATAATAACCAAACACATTGTTTGATGCAATTTTTAAAGACGAGATTCCTGTACGCTCACTCTCACGTTGCAACATATTATCTAAATACGTTTTTCCTGAAAGAGACAAACCACGTAACTCATCTAATTCCTGAGAAAAACCTTCAGCAATTGTAAAGCCTTTTAATACGTTTACAGGCGCATCTTCATTTAAGGTTTCTTTTATTTTTTCACGAAGCACTTCGCAACTTTGAAGCGTATCTCCAATAACCTTTAAAGATTCGTTGTCGCAATTGGATGCCAAAGATTTTATTGGAACAATAGCTTCTAAAGAGTTTTTAAGCTGAATAACTTCACGTGGATTTACCTTGCTTGTTGCCACTTTAGAAATTAGGCGTTCTAAATCGCCAATATGCTTGATGTGATTTTGAATTTTTTGAAGCACTTGTTTGTTTTTGCTCAAATAATCAACTACTTCATGACGCTGTTTTATTTTCTTAACATCCTTTAAAGGGAGCGCTAACCAACGTTTTAGCAAACGTCCTCCCATTGGAGAAATGGTTCTGTCAATCACATTTAAAAGCGTGACTGCATTGTTATTGGTAGAATAATATAATTCCAGGTTTCTAATGGTAAACTTATCCATCCAAACATAATCATCTTCAGCAATTCTGCTAATTCCAGTAATATGCTGTAGTTTGTTATGTTGTGTTTCGGCTAAATAATGTAAGATGGATCCTGAAGCAATAATCCCTTCGTATAAATCTTCAATTCCAAACCCTTTTAAAGTCTTGGTGTTGAAATGCTTGATTAAAGTTTCATTGGAATAATCTATTTGATACACCCAATCTTCTAAATAGTACGTATGAAAATCGTTACCAAAAATATGACCGAACTCGCTTCGCTTTTGTTTAGAAACAAGCACTTCACTTGGTTTAAAATTTTGAAGCAACTTGTCTATGTATTCCTCATTACCTTGAGATGTTAAAAACTCTCCTGTAGAAATATCTAAAAATGAAATTCCAATATGCGTTTTTCCGAAATATACCGAACACAAAAAGTTATTGGATTTAGACTTTAAAACTTCATCATTAAAAGCAACTCCTGGAGTGACCAATTCTGTAACACCACGTTTTACTATGGTTTTAGTTTGCTTAGGGTCTTCCAGTTGATCGCAAATAGCAACACGTTCGCCAGCCTTTACTAATTTAGGCAAATACGTGTTTAGTGAATGATGTGGAAAACCTGCTAGTTCTATCTCGCTTTCACTACCTGCACCTCTTTTGGTTAAGATAATCCCTAAAATACCAGCAGTTTTTATAGCATCTTCACCAAAAGTTTCATAAAAATCTCCTACGCGAAACAACAACAAGGCATCAGGATATTTTACCTTGATTGCATTGTATTGTTTCATTAAAGGCGTTACTTTTTTAGTTTTTTTTGCCAATGGTTAAATGATTTTTATGTATTACTTTTGCTTTAAATACAGGGTTGCTAAAGTAACCATAATTTCATGTTTTGTAAAGCTTAAACCATATAAGTTATTTACAATTACTGATAGATTTCAACAATGGTTGTCATTCTGAATGAAGTGAAGAACCTTTTTAATAAAAGATTGCCACGTCCTTCGTCCTCGCAATGATATAACAACAAAAAATATGCGTAAACTAAAAAACAGCGAGTTAGATAGACTAAGTGTTAAAGATTTTAAGGAGGTAGAAAAAACACCACTTATTATTGTATTAGATAACATACGAAGTCTAAACAATATTGGTTCTGTTTTTAGAACCAGTGATGCTTTTTTAATTGAAAAAATTTATCTCTGTGGCATAACGGCTACTCCTCCACATAAAGACATTCATAAAACGGCTTTAGGAAGTACAGAAACTGTTGCTTGGGAATATGTTGAAAACACCTTAGAACTAGTTGAAAAACTTAAGAAAGAACATATTCAAATAGTTTCTATTGAGCAAGCAGAAAACGCCACGATGCTTAACGAGTTTAAACCTCAACAGAATACTAAATACGCACTTGTTTTTGGAAATGAAGTGAAAGGTGTTGCCCAAAATGTGGTTAGCAATAGTGATGTGGTTTTAGAAATTCCACAATTTGGAACCAAACATTCTTTAAATATTTCTGTGAGTTGTGGTGTTGTTGTTTGGGATTTGTTTTCGAAGCTTACAGCCTTATAAAACTAGACTTTTAGTTGAATAGGAATCCAAACATCTTCTTCTGTATTTTGTAAATCTTTACTGTAGTCTTCCGATAATTCTTCAAAATGAGCTCTATTATCTATTTGGTAGTTAGAATTTGGCAACCAGTCTTGAAAAATATATTGTCGGCTTTTTGGAAAATCTTGTATCGAGCCTTTATAAGCAAAAACGGCATAAGTCCCAGCTTTTAAAACAAACGTTTCCATCCCTTCTGGTATAACATGGAAATTAGAGACCTCAACTCCTATCCACTTTTCAAAAGTAGTTTGTGGTGTTATGTCTTTCATTTGAAGATGTCCATAATCTTGAATTGAAAACACATGCTTTCCAATTCTAGAAACAACCTCATGTCTCCTTGGCATAAATTGTCTCGCCAAATTTCCTGTTTCCTGTTGAATCGTTTGGATAGTCAGGTTGATTTTCATTCCAACAACATACCTGTCTTTTGTTTGTTCAATTCTGTGTTTCATCATCTTTGTTACAAATTTCACCTAAAATCCATAGATAATCCTCACGATTACCAACAAAATCTCTATCTGAAATATCAATGATTTTCACATTTAACTCAGTTTGGTTTTTTAGAAATTCTAGATATCCTGTGTTTATCTTATCTAAATAATCGTTAGCAATATTAAGTTCGTATTCACGACCACGTTTTCTTATGTTCTCTTGCAAACGCTCTGTGTTTTGATACAAATACACATACAATTCTGGTTTCGCAATATCTTTATACATTAAATAGAAAAGTTTTCTATATAATTTAAATTCCTCTTCTGGCAATGTAATTTTCGAGAAAATAAGAGATTTATAAATGTCGTAATCACTAATAATAAAATCTTTAAAAAGATCCAGTTGCGATAAGTCGTCGCTAATTTGTTGATATCTATCAGCCAAAAAAGACATTTCTAGAGTGAAGGCATAACGTTTAGCATCTTCATAGAATTTAGGTAAAAACGGATTTTCAGCAAAACGTTCTAAAATCAACTTCGCATTAAAATCTTTAGAAATCATGGTAGCCAAACTTGTTTTTCCTGCGCCAATATTCCCTTCAATAGCAATGTAATTATAGCCTGTAAATTGAAACTTTTTACCTGGATTCTTTAACCAAATGTTAATGGGCTCTAACCCACTTTTATCATCACAAGTACCCAACAAATCAGCTATGTTTTTATGCAAGGTAGGATGTGTTAGCTTAGGAGCAATTTCTAATAAGGGTTTTAAAACAAATTTCCGTTTATGAAGTTCTGGATGTGGCACTTGAAGTAATTTGGTGTCGATTACTTCTTCACCTACAAACAAGATGTCTAAATCTATAATCCTAGATTGATAACCTGCTTTTTTATCTCTAATTCTCCCTAAATGAGTTTCAATAGACAATAATTCTTGCATCACATTCTCAGGAAGCGTTTCAGTTTCTAAAATGATACAACAATTTAAAAAATCGGCACCTTCAAAACCAATCGCTGGCGCATTATAGACTTTAGATATGATATTAATTTTTCCAATGTTATTGTATATAAGATTAATAGCGTCTTGAAGATTTTTTAATCTATCACCTTTATTGGTTCCTAAAGAAATATAAATTTTTTGTCGTGTATCCATTGAAAAAACAAATTAACTAAAAGAAACTTTAATAGTTTATATTTACCAAACCTATTTATTCACAATTTTCAATGACCATAAAAGATAAACTTGCTGCGCAAAAAATCTATCTGTTTTTAGCAGCTTTATTTATTACGTCTTTGGTGGTTTCAAACTTAATTTTTCAAAAATTTTTTTATTGGCATCCATTTGATGTTGAAATTTTTGGTGTTAAATTTTTCGAGCTTTCTGTTGGCATTTTACCATATCCAATAACCTTTTTAATAACTGATTTAATAAGCGAAATCTATGGAAAGAAAAGAGCCAATCAAGTGGTGGTTGCAGGAATTTTTGCTTCACTTTTTTCACTTTTAATTGTTTTAGTTGCTAACACTGTTCCAGCAACAATTTGGTCTCCAGTAAATAACGATTTGTTCTCAACTGTTTTTGGAAACACAGCGATTGCTGTTGCAGCAAGTATGCTAGCCTATTTATTGGCTCAATTTATAGATATTCAAATTTATCATTTCTGGAAAAATCTAACAAAAGGCAAGCATTTATGGCTACGTAATAATTTCTCTACTTTTTTATCGCAATTTGTTGACACCTGTACTATTCTGTTATTACTATGTTCTTTCAATATTATTGCTTGGGATAAATTTTATGGACTACTTGTAGCTGGTTTTCTATTTAAACTCTTAATTGCAATTATAGACACACCATTTTTATATTTAGGTGTGTATCTTTTCAAAAAACGCTTTCATTTAAAAACAAACAAAGAAATAGATCTTCTCTAAGCCTATTTAAAGTTTTTGCATTTAAAAAACTCTGAGACGTATTTGAAAATTAAGAATAGTATGTAGTAAATATGCAACATTATTAATTATTTAACAACACTCAACGACTTTTAAGCAATTTCAACAAAGAAGTGTGTATTTATTAGGATTTTAAAAAAAAAAGGTTATTATGTAAGAATCCGTAATAACTAAATAATCTAAGAAGGAATATATGAGGCAATTAAAGATCACGAAGCAGGTAACAAATAGAGAGTCTAAATCTTTAGATAAGTATTTACAAGATATTAGCAAACTACCCTTAATTACTGCAGATGAAGAAGTAGAATTAGCACAAAGAATTCGAGAAGGAGATCAATTAGCTTTAGATAAATTAACAACTTCAAATTTAAGATTTGTTGTTTCTGTTGCAAAACAATATCAAAATCAAGGTTTAACGCTTCCAGATTTAATTAATGAAGGAAATGCAGGTTTAGTAAAAGCTGCCAAACGTTTTGACGAAACAAGAGGATTTAAATTTATTTCTTATGCTGTATGGTGGATTAGACAAGCCATTTTACAAGCATTGGCAGAGCAATCTAGAATTGTACGTTTACCATTAAATAAAATTGGTTCTATAAATAAAATCAATAAAGCATATTCTTATTTAGAACAAGCACACCAACGTCCTCCTAGTGCAGATGAAATTGCCAAAGAACTAGACATGACTATTAGTGATGTAAAACAGTCCATGAAAAATTCTGGACGTCATTTATCTATGGATGCGCCACTAAAAGAAGGAGAAGATTCTAGTCTTTACGATGTTGTAAGGTCTGGAGATTCTCCAAACCCAGACGTTAGCTTAATGAAAGACTCTTTAAACTTAGAAGTAAATCGTGCTTTAAATACACTTTCTCAAAGAGAAGCAGATGTTGTAAGACTTTATTATGGTATAAATAACGAACAACCTATGAGTCTTGAAGAGATTGGAGACACCTTTGGACTTACAAGAGAACGTGTTAGACAAATTAAAGAAAAAGGCATTAGAAGATTAAGACATACCTCAAAAAACAAAATACTTAAAACATATTTAGGTTAATCTTAAATAATTAAATAAATTTGGCATCTCAAAAGAATTACACATGATAAAGATAGAAATTAAAGAAGGCGAAAAAATAGATAGAGCTCTTAAGCGTTATAAGAAGAAACACAGAAATGTGAAAATTATGCAAAACATAAGAGAAAATCAGTTTTTCACGAAACCTTCAGTAAAAAGAAGAAGACAAGTACAAAAAGCTGCTTATATACAAAATTTAAGAGATCAAGAAGATATCTAGACCTAGATACTTTCTATTAAAATAAAACCTCGAAAAGCTAAATTATTTTTAGTTTTTCGAGGTTTTATTATTTGGAACATCTTTAAGTATTTAGAAATTTGTCTTAAAAAAATCTGTTTTAAACTATTGATATTGTTACCACATAACCTTCATTACCACGAATATTAAAAACCGTTTCGTCTTCAAAGATTAAGTATTGTCCTTTTATCCCTACTAATTTTCCTGTGTAATTAGGCGTTTTATCTAAATTCAAACTTCTTGGTTTTTTAGGATAACGTAAAACTGGAAAATTAATGCTCGTTTCAGAGTTAGAAGCAATATAATAGTCTTTAGCTTCGTCTGGAATGTATTGTTTTAATTTCTCTCGCCAGGTTACTAAATCTTCGTCTGCAATGTCATTTTTTAACATGGTTCGCCAATTGGTTTTATCTGCCACATAATCTTTTAAAGCTACTTCTGTAATACCAGCTAAATATCTGTTTGGTACTTCAACAATCTCAATAGCCTCATGAGCACCTTGATCTATCCAACGTGTTGGAACCTGACTTTTTCTAGTAACTCCTACTTTTACATTACTGGAATTTGCTAAATACACAATATGCGGTTGAAGCTGCACTTTTTTTTCAAATTCTAAATCTCTATCTTCTTTATCTAAATGTGCTGTACTTAATTCTGGCCTCATAATCCAATCGGCTGCTTGTGGAATATCGAAAAAACAACTCTTACAAAATCCTTGTCTATATATTGGTTTATCTAACCCACAGTTTAAACATTGATACTTAACAAATTGAATATTTATTGTTTTATCTAACATTTGGTTCATATTAATAAAATCTGATTCAAATACTAAATAATATTGAATGGGATCTGAGAATTCTGTTTCCATTTTTGATAAAACACCTTGGTAAGTCATAAAAAAAAGTCTTATTTTAGTTTTTTAAATATAATGCAAATATGCCAATTCCTATAGTAAATTCTATTGCTTCATGGTTTTTAAAAAAACGGTTCCATCAAATAGACTTGTTTTTAAAATACCCTAACGAAGTTCAACAAGAATTACTTTCTCATCTTTTAAACAAGGCAAAAGACACTGAATTTGGTAAGCTCTATAGTTTTGATTCTATAACAAATTATAAAACATTTTCTGAGCGCATTCCTATCTCTACTTATGAAGATTATCAAGATGTTATTGAACGTTCAAGACAAGGAGAAAATAATATTTTCTGGCCTCAACCTATAAAATGGTTTGCAAAATCTAGTGGTACTACCAATGCTAAAAGTAAATTTATTCCAGTTAGCGAGGACTCTTTAGAAGATTGTCATTATGCAGCAAGTAAAGATTTATTATGCATGTATTTAAACAATAATGAAAATTCTCAATTATTTACAGGGAAAAGTTTAAGACTTGGAGGCAGTAAAGAACTCTTCAAAGAAAATGGCACTACCTTTGGCGATCTTTCAGCTATTCTAATAGATAATATGCCTTTTTGGGCAGAATTTAGCAGCACTCCTAGTAGTAAAGTCTCTTTAATGAGTAATTGGGAAGACAAAATGCAAGCCATTGTAGACGAAACTATTCAAGAAAACGTAACTAGTTTAGCTGGTGTTCCATCATGGATGTTAGTTTTACTAAATAATGTTTTAGAAACAACAGGCAAAAACAATCTATTTGATATTTGGCCAAACTTAGAAGTGTATTTTCATGGTGGTGTTAGTTTTCTACCATACAAAGATCAATACAAAAACATATTGCCTAAAAGCGATTTTAAATACTATGAAATCTATAATGCTTCTGAAGGCTTTTTTGCCATTCAAGACCTTAATAATTCTAGCGAGTTACTTCTTATGTTAGATTATGGCATTTTTTATGAGTTTATTCCAATGGATACCTATGGCACTAAAAATGAAAAAGTGATTCCATTAAGCGACGTTGAAAAGGATAAAAATTATGCTGTAATTATAACAACAAATGCAGGTCTCTGGAGATATAAAATTGGTGACACTGTTAAGTTTACCTCAATAAATCCATATAGAATTAAAGTAACAGGCAGAACCAAACACCATATAAATGCATTTGGAGAAGAGTTAATAATTGAGAATGCAGAAGATGCCTTAAGAAAAGCATGTAAAAAGACTAAGTCTGAAATTGTAGATTACACAGCAGCTCCCATTTTTATGCAAGGAAAAGAAAAAGGTGCACACGAATGGTTAATTGAGTTTAAGACACCTCCTAACGATATTAATTATTTCAATGAATTGTTTGATAATGCTCTAAAGGCTTTAAATTCTGATTACGAAGCCAAACGCTACAACAATATGACGCTTAATAAACCAACGATTCATGTTGCCAGAGAACAACTATTTTATGATTGGTTAAAACAAAACAATAAACTAGGTGGACAACATAAAGTTCCAAGACTATCTAATACTCGTAATTACATAGATGACTTATTAAAACTTAATAAATAGAAATCCTTTGAACGGTAAAAATGGGAGAAAACATTTTTATAACGACTATTTTTTGTGCTTTGTCTAAAAATACTATCAGTCATTTTTTTCTTACAAGTAAAATGCTAGTTTTACCATGCTATTAATAACAAACGATATTATTTATCTGGTGTTTATAACAACCAAGTAGATGCCAGATAGATGTCGTTTTCCTTAAGCAAATTACCTTAAAATTAAATTATAAATTTATTATCATAGTGCCAAATTATTAGTTAACATCCATATACTAAAGAAAAAACCCAAACTTATGTTTGGGTTATTTTTTTTCATGAAGTCAATGATTTCAATTGATTTATAAAATCATCTGGATGAGACAAGTATCTAATTTGTTTATTTTCTTTTATGTCTTCTAAAATATTAGGATTTCCAGAAACGAATAAAGGAATATTACCTTGATTTAAAATTCCTTGAAGTTTAGTTTCAATAGACACTTGAGTTGGTGTTACAAACATAGACATCATTGCCTTTGGATTTGTTTCTTCTATAACTTGTCTAATATTCTCTGTAGGCACATTCTGTCCAAGATAATAAACTCTCCATCCAAACTCTCTAGCTATATAATACGCAACAAGCAATGCAATTTCATGATGTTCATTTTCTGTTAAAAACATTAATATAGAAGGTGCGTTTTTTTTAGGGTAAGGCAATAAATCTATTGTAGAAAATATTTTCTTCTTAATTAAATTAGAAATAAAATGTTCTTGGGCTGGCATGACTTTATTAATTCCCCATAACACACCAACTTGATTTAAGAATGGATATATAAGTTGAGTCATGGTTGCTAAAAGTCCATTCTTTAAAATGTGCTCTTTTAATACACTATCAAAAGCTACTTCATCCATATCGAGCGTGCTTATTATTAAAGCACTTATTTCATCATCAGGATTGTCATTAATTAATTTATTACTTATAAGATCGTGAATTTCATCATCAGACATTTTATCAATCTTGGAAATTCTATAACCATTTCGTGTTAAAATACTAATGTTCAATAATTTTTTTAATTGTTCATCCGAATAACACCTAATATTTGTCTCTGTTCGTTCGGGTTCTAAAAAACTATATCGAGATTCCCATTTACGCAAGGTATGAGCATTAATACTAGTTAATGTCACTATTTGGGTCATTGTATATTTACTCACGTCTAATTGTTTACATTACAAAGTTAAACAAA
>Ga0209121_10002511_pt1 | contig 18562 bp, 18 predicted proteins | sample Cruoilmetagenom3_FD_187292 | JGI IMG/M metagenome (GOLD analysis project Ga0209121, IMG submission 187292) | Oil polluted marine microbial communities from Coal Oil Point, Santa Barbara, California, USA - Sample 3 (SPAdes) (version 2) | ecosystem: Environmental > Aquatic > Marine > Oil seeps ... | reverse complement strand
GTAATGCGAAGCATAAAATGGATACAACACCACTAGATTCAGAGTGTGACTGTTACACTTGTAAGAACTATAGCAAGTCGTACTTACACCATTTGGATCGTTGTAATGAGATCCTAGGTGCTCGACTGAACACGATTCATAACCTGCGTTTCTACCAGCGAGTAATGTCAGACATTCGTCAGTCTATCGATGAAGATCGCTTTGAAGAGTTCGTTGCAGAGTTCTACGCAAGAATGGGGCGTGAAGTGCCACCACTAGGTAAAGAATCTTAGTATTTCTTTTTTTGCGAGCCCCATCTCTCTTCCGAGAGTTGGGGCTTGAAAATAAAGGGGTGCAACCCAATTAGACAAACAATTACGAAAATATAATAGAGGATGTTTTAAATGTTTATTTCTCAAGCTCACGCAGCAGCAGAAGGTGCACCAGCAGGCGGCGGTTTCGAAATGCTTATCATGCTAGGTATGTTTGCTGTGATCTTCTACTTCATGATCTACCGTCCACAAGCTAAGCGTGTTAAAGAGCACAAGAACCTTATGTCTTCAATGGGCAAAGGCGATGAAGTTCTTACAAGCGGTGGCTTAATCGGTAAGATTACTAAGATTGCTGAAGACAGCGACTACGTTGCTATCGAATTGAACGCAAACAACGAAGTAGTTATCAAGAAAGACTTCGTTACAGCAGTGCTACCAAAAGGTACTCTGAAATCTCTATAAACAGCTAGAGGATCCTCGCTGTGCTAAACCGTTATCCGTTATGGAAGTATTTGATGGTGATGTTTGCCATCGCTATTGCTGCGTTATACGCACTTCCAAATATATACGGTGAAGATCCGGCAGTTCAAGTTACAGGGGCGCGCGGCGCCTCTGTAGATCTGTCTACGCTGGATGCTGTCACCGATGCTCTTGAAGCAGAGAGCCTTTCTACTAAATCCGTTGCTCTAGAGAACGGTTCCATTCTTGTTCGCTTTAACGATACAGATACGCAAATTAGTGCCCGTGATATCATCACAGAAGCACTAGGTGATGATGTTATCGTTGCTTTAAACTTAGCGGCTTCAACTCCTGATTGGCTTGAATCTATTGGTGCTGCACCAATGAAGCTCGGTCTTGACCTACGTGGCGGTGTTCACTTCTTAATGGAAGTGGATATGGATGCTGCAATGGAAAAGCTGGTTGGCCAACAAGAAGAAGCGTTCCGCAGTGAACTTCGTGAAGAAAAGATTCGTTACCGTGCAATTCGCCCATCAGGTAAAGATGCGGTTGAAGTGATTCTGCGTAACGAAGAGCAGCTTGCCGAAGCGAAATCGCTACTGCAATCTAAACACCAAGACATGACGTTCGTCGATTCTGCATCTAACGGTCGTTTTTCTTTGGTTGCAAACTTCACAGAAGCTCGTCTTCAAGAAATCCGTAACTACGCGGTAGAGCAAAACATCACTATCCTACGTAACCGTGTTAATGAACTTGGTGTAGCTGAGCCTTTGGTTCAACGTCAAGGTGCTAGCCGTATCGTAGTGGAATTGCCTGGTGTTCAAGACACGGCGCGCGCTAAAGAAATTCTTGGTGCGACGGCAACACTTGAATTCCGTGAAGTGGATAGCAGTGCTGATTTAGCCGCTGCCGCTTCTGGTCGTGCCCCTGCGGGTAGCGAAATCAAGCAAGATCGTGATGGTCGTCCTGTTGTACTTCAGAAGCGCGTTATCTTAGGCGGTTCAAGTATTACTGACGCAAGCTCAAGTGTTGATGAATATGGTCGTCCACAAGTTAACATCTCGCTAGACAGCGAAGGTGGTAGCAAGATGTCTGCGTTCTCTCGTCAGAATATCGGTAAGCTAATGGCAACGGTATTTGCAGAGTATAAAGACAGCGGTCGTAAAACGCCTGAAGGCCGAGTGATTCTAAGTAAGCACGAAGAAGTGATTAACCAAGCGACGATTCAATCTGCACTTGGCCGTAACTTCCGTATTACAGGTATCGACTCAACGGCTGAAGCTCATAACTTGGCACTTCTACTACGTGCTGGTGCATTGATTGCGCCTATCTCGATTGTAGAAGAACGTACGATTGGTCCATCTATGGGGCAACAAAACATCGATATGGGTATCATGGCGATGGTTTGGGGTATGGCTGCAGTAATGCTGTTTACACTGCTTTACTACCGAACTTTCGGTCTGATCGCGAACGTCGCTCTGATGGCTAACCTTGTGTTGATTATTGGTGTCATGTCGATGATTCCTGGCGCGACAATGACGCTACCAGGTATTGCCGGTATCGTATTGACGGTTGGTATGGCAGTCGATGCCAACGTTCTTATCTTTGAGCGTATACGTGAAGAACTTCGAGATGGACGCAGTCCACAACAAGCAATTCACCAAGGCTATGCAAACGCATTTAGTACAATCGCCGATGCCAACATCACCACACTACTGACAGCAATCATTCTGTTTGCTGTAGGTACAGGTGCGATTAAAGGCTTCGCGGTAACGTTATCAATCGGTATCTTGACTTCAATGTTTACAGCTATTGTCGGAACACGTTGTATCGTGAACCTGATGTATGGCGGCAAACGCGTTAAGAAACTGTCGATCTAAGGCTAGGAATTAATATGTTTCAGATTCTAAAAGCAGAAAAAATGATCGACTTTATGCGTTGGTCAAAGGTTGCCTTTGTATTCTCTATCTTGATGATTGGTACTGCTATCTTCACCTTAACAACGAAGTCGTTGAACTGGGGTTTAGATTTTACCGGCGGTACGCTGATTGAAGTGGGTTTCGAGCAACCAGCAAACCTACCTGACATTCGAAGTGCACTAGAAGCTGAAGGCTTTGGTGATGCTACGGTTCAGAACTTTGGTTCTGCGCGTGAGGTAATGGTTCGTCTACGTCCACGTGACGGTGTTGCAGGCGAAACGCTTGGTAACCAGATCCTGACTGCAATTAAAGATGGTACTGGTGAACAAGTTGAAATGCGCCGTATCGAGTTCGTTGGTCCAAACGTGGGTGATGAACTAACAGAAGCTGGTGGCCTTGCTATTCTAGTTTCTCTTATCTGTATCTTGATCTACGTGTCAGTGCGATTTGAATGGCGTTTGGCTGCAGGTGCTGTATTAGCCCTAGCACACGACGTTATCATCACACTAGGTGTGTTCTCTCTAATGCAAATTGAGGTAGACCTTACTATCGTAGCAGCCTTGCTGACGGTGGTCGGTTACTCCCTCAACGATACCATAGTGGTATTTGACCGGATTCGTGAGAACTTCCGTAAGATGCGTAAGGGTGAAGCACCTGAAGTACTGAACAGCTCAATCACACAAACATTGAGCCGTACATTGATCACTTCTGGTACAACGTTATTCGTAGTTATCGCACTGTTTGTTCAGGGCGGCGCTATGATTCACGGCTTCGCAACTGCACTTCTACTGGGTATTACGGTTGGTACATACTCTTCTATCTACGTTGCATCTGCACTGGCTATGAAGTTGGGTATTACGCGTGAACACCTAATGCCACCGCAAGTGGACAAAGAAGGTGAAGAGTTTGACGAGATGCCTTAGGCCTTGGCTTAATAAGTTTCGCTAAACAAAAAAACCGCTGCCTAGTCAGCGGTTTTTTTACGTCTGTATTTTGTCGATAAGCTCAATGCAATTCATCAGCGAAGTGTGTTGTGCTCATCGCGACTAACCGCCATCTTGCTCGTAGCTCGTATCACAGATACAAAAAAGCCCCGCAATAGCGAGGCTTTGAAAATCTTCTGCTCTTAACTAAAGAGCATTAACGTAAGGTCTGAATTACTTCAGCATACCTTCGTTAGAGTTCTCGCGAACGTGCTTAAGAATAGACTTAACACCACGTGCACTTGAAGCAACAACATTACCAGACGTCATGTAGTCAGTGCCGCCAGCAAAGTCAGTCATGATAGCGCCAGCTTCACGAGCGATTAGATCGCCAGCAGCTAGATCCCATGGCTTAAGACCAAGTTCTAGGTAACCGTCAACACGACCAGCCGCTAGGTAACATAGGTCAAGAGCTGGAGAACCAGTACGACGGAAGTCAGCGCAATCTACGAATAAAGCTGAGATGATTTTCATGAAAGATTCAGAGTGTTGTTTTTGCTTGAATGGGAAACCAGTCGCTAAAACAGTACCTTGAAGGTCTTTAAGTTGAGTAACACGCATACGAGCGTTGTTAAGTTGAGCGCCAGCGCCACGTTGAGCAGTGAATAGCTCGTTTAGCATTGGGTCATAAACACAAGCAACTTCTGTACGACCGTTCATACGAACAGCAATAGATACAGAGAAGTGAGGGAAACCTTTTACAAAGTTGTTGGTGCCATCTAGTGGGTCAACGATCCATTGTACGTCAGAGTCTTTACCTTCAGTCAGGCCTGACTCTTCAGAAATAATGCTGTGCTCTGGGTAAGATGATTTGATTGTCTCAATAATCATGTACTCAGCTTCTTGAGCAATGTTAGTAACGTAATCGTTGTTACCTTTTAGAGATGTTTCGATCTTATCAGTTGTTTCAAGAGATTTAGCAATATGGTTGCCAGCTTTACGCGCAGCGCGTATCGCAATGTTTAGCATTGGATGCATATGGTTTTTCCCACAAGATGTTAAAGAACAATTTAAAGCGGCGGCGAGTATACCAAAGTTTCCGTAAAAGGGAAGTGGTTATTTTTTGAACTCTTGGTTTCACATTCCGTTAAGGGTCTGACCATTTTACTTTGCTATGTGTTAATATCTCGCGATTATTTTTAAAGTGGTGTCATATAGCATGTTAGACAATGTAAAAGTCGTTCTGGTTGGTACGTCTCATTCGGGAAATATCGGCTCAGCAGCTCGCGCAATGAAAGTGATGGGTTTGAGTCAGTTGGTTCTTGTAGACCCTCAATGTGAAGTTGACGAGCAGACCTTAGCACTGGCTGCGGGTGCAGGTGACATCGCAGAAAACGCGACCATTGTTTCTACTCTAGAAGAAGCAGTAAAAGACTGTGGTTTGGTTGTAGGCTCAAGTGCTCGTTCTCGTACGCTTGAGTGGCCAATGCTTGAGCCTCGCGAGTGTGGCGAAAAGTTTGCCGTTGAAGGTCAAAAACATCCAGTCGCATTAGTGTTCGGTCGTGAACGTACTGGCTTAACGAATGACGAGTTGCAGAAATGTCACTATCACGTATGTATCCCTGCTAACCCAGAATACAGCTCATTAAATCTAGCGATGGCGGTACAGACTCTGAGCTACGAAGTTCGTGTTGCACACCTTGATATGGTGGCTAGCCAATATCAGCCACAACAACAAGATGACTACCCACGTCACGAAGAACTAGAAATGTTCTATGAGCACCTTGAAAAAGTGATCATTGATACCCAATTTATCTCTAAGGATAAGCCGGGTCAGGTGATGAACAAGTTACGTCGTCTATTCAGCCGTGCTCGCCCAGAGCTTCAAGAGATCAACACTTTGCGCGGTATTTTGACTTCGATTGAGAAGAGTAAATCGGGCAAATAAATCCCATACAACCTCTAGGGATGAATACTTGACTAAAATAGTCAACTAAATACTTGACCAATTTAGTCGGGTATGGGAAAATTCCAACCACATAAACAATGTGGATACGGTGTGATATGAAACTTACATCTAAAGGAAGATATGCGGTAACAGCTATGCTAGATGTAGCACTGCATTCGCAAAAAAGCCCAGTTCCTCTGGCTGATATTTCAGAGCGACAAGGCATCTCGTTATCTTACTTAGAACAACTCTTTTCTAAGTTACGTAAAGCTGGCTTAGTTGCTAGTGTTCGCGGCCCTGGTGGTGGTTACCGCTTAGGTGCTGAAGCGAGCGACATTGCTGTCGGAACTGTTATTGCAGCAGTAGACGAATCAGTGGATGCAACCAAGTGTCACGGTCGAGCAGATTGCCAAGGTGGTAGTCGTTGTTTAACTCACACTCTTTGGCGTGATTTAAGCTCCCGAATCAGCAGCTTCTTAAATGACATTACGCTCGGTGAGCTAATGAAAGATAACGAAGTTTTAGAGATTTCTGATCGTCAAGATATCGATCTTGCGGTTAATAATGGTTTTGCACATAAAAATACGAGCACTACAACGATTAGTGCAGCACCTCACGGTGTTAATGCCCGCTCTTAGCGGTCAGTTTTTACATTGGAGTAGAAAATGAAACTGCCTATTTACTTTGACTATTCAGCTACATGCCCAGTCGATCCACGTGTTGCTGAAAAAATGGTTCAGTGCATGACGATGGACGGTAACTTCGGTAACCCTGCATCTCGTTCACACCGTTACGGCTGGCAGGCAGAAGAATCAGTAGATAATGCTCGTGAGCAAATTGCCGATCTACTAAATGCAGACCCACGTGAGATTGTTTTCACGTCAGGTGCTACAGAGTCAGACAACCTTGCTATCAAAGGTGCAGCGCACTTTTACGAGAAGAAAGGTAAGCACGTAATCACGTGTAAAACAGAACATAAAGCGGTTCTTGATCCATGTCGCCAACTAGAGCGTGAAGGTTTTGAGGTGACTTACCTTGAGCCTGAAGCAAACGGCATCATTGATTTAGACAAGCTACAAGCAGCAATGCGTGAAGATACGGTTCTTGTTTCTATCATGCACGTAAACAACGAGATTGGTGTAATCCAAGATATCTCTGCAATCGGCGAATTATGTCGTTCACGCAAGATCATCTTCCACGTTGATGCGGCTCAGTCTGCGGGTAAAATCCCACTAGATGTAAAAGAGATGAAAGTTGACCTTATCTCTCTTTCTGCACACAAAGCATACGGCCCTAAAGGCATTGGTGCTTTGTACGTTCGTCGTAAGCCACGTATTCGTCTTGAAGCACAGATGCACGGTGGAGGTCACGAACGTGGTTTCCGTTCTGGTACGCTTGCTACTCACCAAATCGTGGGTATGGGTGAAGCTTTTGCTGTCGCTAAACAAGACATGCAGAAAGATTATGACCACGCACTAGCACTTCGCGAGCGTCTATTGAAAGGGGTTCAAGATCTAGAAGCAGTAACGGTAAATGGCGACTTAGATCAACGTGTACCACATAACCTAAACGTGAGCTTTGCTTTCGTTGAAGGTGAATCTCTGCTTATGTCTTTAAAAGACTTAGCGGTATCATCAGGTTCTGCATGTACATCAGCGAGTCTTGAGCCTTCATACGTTTTACGCGCTCTTGGCTTAAACGATGAACTGGCACACAGCTCAGTACGTTTTTCATTCGGCCGTTTCACTACGGAAGAAGAAATCGACTACGCGATTGCACAAATCCGTGTAGCAGTAAATAAATTACGCGACATGTCTCCTCTATGGGATATGTATAAAGAAGGGATTGATTTGAACACTGTTGAGTGGGCTCATCACTAATCTCACGGAAATAGAGGATTCGAGGTAACTATCATGGCATATAGCGAAAAAGTAATTGATCACTACGAAAACCCACGTAACGTAGGTTCGTTTGATAAAGAAGATCCAAGTGTAGGTAGCGGCATGGTTGGCGCACCAGCTTGTGGTGACGTAATGAAACTGCAAATCAAAGTATCTGCAGAAGGTATTATTGAAGACGCAAAATTCAAGACTTACGGTTGCGGTAGCGCAATCGCTTCTAGCTCACTAGTAACTGAGTGGGTTAAAGGTAAAAGTATTGATGAAGCAGCTGCTATTAAAAACTCTGAAATCGCAGAAGAGCTAGAGTTGCCACCAGTGAAAGTTCACTGTTCAATTCTTGCTGAAGACGCAATCAAAGCAGCGGTTGCGGATTACAAAAAGAAGCACTAATCGTTTCTACAACGTAATCACTTCAAAAAAGTAATATTTGGGAGCACCCTTTGTGCTCCCCCTGAGTTCTCAATTTATATAAAACACAAGGTTGTAGTATGGCCATCACCATGACAGATACGGCAGCAAGCCGAGTTCAAGCTTTCCTAGATAACCGAGGTAAAGGTATCGGGTTGCGCTTAGCGGTAAAAACTACTGGCTGTTCGGGTATGGCGTATGTACTGGAATTCGTTGACGAGCTCAACGAAGAAGACGAAGTGTTCGAGCATTCAGGTGTTAAGGTCATCATTGATCCAAAGAGCCTAGTTTACCTAGACGGTACTGAGCTTGATTACGTAAAAGAAGGCCTAAACGAAGGTTTTGAATTCAACAACCCTAACGCGAAAGGCGAATGTGGTTGTGGTGAGAGCTTCAATGTATAAACGCCTCAATCGTTGAGCGTTTATAATGAGCGAAGAATAAAATTAGGCTCTAAGTAAAGAGCCTAAACTTAGGACCACCGTTACATGAATCATTTCGAATTATTTGGGCTACCACTTCAGTTTCAACTGGATGGTAGCCTTCTTTCTTCTCAGTTTAGAGATCTGCAACGCCAATTCCACCCTGATAAATTTGCCACGGCTTCTGAGCGAGATCGCTTGCTGGCTGTGCAAAAAGCTGCGCAAATCAATGATGCGTACCAGGTGTTGAAAAATCCAGTCAGCCGCGCTGAATACCTGTTAGTTCAACATGGTGAGGATATTCGTGGTGAGCAGCAGACTATGCAAGATCCTATGTTCCTGATGGAGCAAATGGAATTGCGTGAAGAGCTGGAAGATATCGCCGACAGTTCTGATCCTGAAGATGCTTTGTTTGCATTTGAAGGAAAGGTTAGCAAAATGTATAAACAACAATTAAGCGCTATCCAACAAGAACTCGACAGCGAAGCTTGGTTAGAAGCTGCAGACCGAGTAAGAAAGCTTAAGTTTATTGCAAAATTAAAGAATGAAATCGAGTTAGTTGAAGATCGTTTGATCGGCTAGTTCGTATAACAAGGACACATCCATGGCACTACTTCAGATTGCAGAACCAGGGCAAAGCGCCGCTCCTCACCAGCACAAGCTTGCAGTGGGTATTGATTTAGGTACAACAAACTCATTGGTTGCGTCAGTGCGCAGTGGTGAGGCGAGCACGCTTGTTGATCAACAAGGTCGCAGTATTCTCCCTTCCGTTGTTCACTATCAGTCAGAGTCGTACACCACTGGTGATGAAGCGGGTGTAAATGCACAAACTGATCCTAAAAATACCATTATCTCAGTTAAGCGATTAATCGGTCGTTCACTGTCAGATATTCAACAGCGATACCCATCTCTGCCATATCAGTTTGAAGAAAGTGATAATGGCCTGCCTGTGATTAACACAGCGCAAGGAAATAAGAACCCAATTCAAGTATCTGCAGATATTCTTCGTGCACTCGGTCAACGTGCTGAGTCGACGTTAGGTGGTGAATTGGCTGGTGCCGTGATTACCGTCCCTGCGTACTTTGATGATGCACAACGTGCAGGTACCAAAGACGCAGCGCAACTTGCTGGTCTTCATGTGTTACGTCTTCTTAATGAACCCACTGCAGCTGCGATTGCTTATGGCTTGGATTCAGGTAAAGAAGGGGTAATCGCTGTTTATGACTTAGGCGGTGGTACGTTTGATATCTCTATCCTACGCCTGTCTAAAGGTGTCTTCGAAGTTTTAGCAACCGGTGGTGACTCTGCATTAGGCGGCGATGACTTTGACCATTTAATTGCGGATCATTTCCAAGAGCAAATGGGCTTGTTAGAGCTGACAGCAGAACAGAACCGTATTCTTCTAGACGCAGCAACAGAAGCGAAGATTGGCTTATCTGAAGCTGAAAGCGTTAATGTTGAAGCACTAGGTTGGTCTGGCTCATTAACTCGTGAAGAGTTCGAAGAGATCATCAAGCCACTAGTTAAGAAAACGCTGCTTTCGTGCCGCCGAGCACTGAAAGATGCGGAAGTTGACGCGGATGAAGTACTAGAAGTCGTGATGGTAGGTGGTTCAACTCGTACCTTACTTGTTCGTGAAATGGTCGGTGGCTTCTTTGGTCGTACTCCATTAACCAGTATTAACCCTGATGAAGTGGTTGCGATTGGCGCATCGATTCAAGCGGATATCTTAGTTGGCAACAAGCCTGACTCTGAGATGCTGCTATTGGATGTTATCCCTCTGTCACTGGGTATCGAAACCATGGGTGGCTTAGTCGAAAAGATCATCCCTCGTAATACCACGATCCCAGTTGCTCGTGCACAAGAGTTTACCACGTTCAAAGACGGTCAAACTGCAATGACAGTACACACCGTGCAAGGCGAGCGTGAGATGGTTGATGACTGTCGTTCACTGGCTCGATTTGCTTTGAAAGGCATCCCGCCGATGACAGCAGGTGCTGCTCATATTCGCGTTACTTACCAAGTGGATGCTGATGGTCTACTGTCGGTTACCGCAATGGAGAAGAGCACTGGCGTTCAAGCTGAAATCCAAGTTAAGCCTTCTTACGGTCTAAGCGATAACGAAGTGGCCAGCATGCTGAAAGATTCGATGACGTTTGCAAAAGAAGACATGCAAGCGCGTGCTCTTGCTGAGCAACGCGTAGAAGCGGATCGAGTTATTGAAGGCTTAATTGCTGCGATGCAAGCCGATGGTGATGAGTTGCTGGATGAGCAAGGCAAGCAACAACTTGTTCAAGCCATTGAAGCACTGATTGAAGTGCGCAATGGCGACAATGCCGATGCCATTGAACTAGAAATTAAAAATATCGACAAAGCGAGCCAAGACTTTGCTTCTCGTCGTATGGATAAATCAATTCGTGCTGCACTGTCAGGTCAGTCAGTCGATAATATTTAATAGTTAGAGAATAGATAAACATGCCAAAGATTATTGTTTTACCTCACGAAGATCTATGTCCAGAAGGCGCTGTTTTAGAAGCAAAAACTGGTGAGACGGTTCTTGATGTTGCATTGAAGGCCGGTATTGGTATTGAACACGCATGTGAGAAGTCGTGTGCATGTACTACATGTCACGTTGTGATTCGTGAAGGCTTTGATTCTTTAGAAGAGAGCGATGACCTAGAAGACGACATGCTAGATAAAGCATGGGGCTTAGAGATGGAATCCCGCCTAGGTTGCCAAGCTAAAGTTGCTGATACGGATCTTGTTGTAGAGATTCCAAAGTACACGCTGAACCTAGCTTCTGAAGATCACTAAGAACTTGTTTTTAGTAACGGTTTCTATGGTTATAACTGTGTAATTATTATTTAGACAACCATTACTAGAACAGCCATGTTAAGAAACAGGCCTAGAATATAGATCATAAAGGTGACAGAGCGTCGCTGATAAAAATAAGGAAGTGTTATGAGCTTGAAGTGGATTGATTCGCGAGATATCGCAATTGAACTATGTGATTTGTACCCAGATACTGACCCTAAAACGGTTCGTTTTACCGATTTGCATCAGTGGGTGTTAGACCTTGAAGAGTTCGACGACGCGCCGAACAACTCTAATGAGAAAATCTTAGAGGCTATTATTTTGTGCTGGATGGATGAGATGGATTAATCCTCTTGTCTAATGATTAGGTTGTGGGTTGGCATCAGTCCAATATAAAACGCAGCCAAGTTAACAATTCTTACTAAAAACAGCGGACCTTATGGTCCGTTTTTTTATCAAAATGACATTTTACTCCTACATAATGCTAACATCAGTGCGCTAATAAAAAATAATCAGAACCACTTAATAACGGTGGTTCATGACAAGGAGAAATCATGTCTACACAGATGTCAGTATTTTTAAGTCAAGAAGCTGCCCAGCCTCAGTGGGGAGCTAGAGCTATTTTATCGTTTTCTGAAGCAGGAGCGACAATTCACATTGGTGAAGGTCACGATTTAGGCGCAGTTCAACGTGCTGGTCGTACGCTTGACGGACAAGGTATCGCATTCGTTTCACTTCGTGGTGAAGGTTGGGATCTAGAAAGCGTTTGGGCTTTCTACCAAGGCTACCGTGGACCAAAGAAAAAGAATGCATTGGAATGGGATGCACTTTCAGAAGCTGATCAAGTAGAGCTAGAAGCTCGCATTCGTGCTACTGATTGGACTCGTGACATTATCAACAAAACCGCTGAAGAAGTGGCACCTCGTCAATTAGCGACAATGGCTGCTGAATACATCAAGTCAGTGGCGCCAGCAGGCACAGTGAAAGCGAAAATCGTTAAAGATAAAGATCTACTAACTGAAGGTTGGGAAGGCATCTACGCAGTAGGGCGTGGCTCTGAGCGTACATCAGCAATGCTTCAATTGGATTTCAACCCAACAGGCGACGAAAATGCACCTGTATTTGCTTGTCTAGTCGGTAAAGGTATCACTTTCGACTCAGGCGGTTACAGCATCAAGCCAGGTCAATTCATGACAGCAATGAAGGCTGATATGGGCGGCGCTGCAACCATCACTGGTGGCCTTGGTCTTGCAATTGAACGTGGCTTGAACAAGCGTATTAAGCTTATTCTATGTTGTGCAGAGAACATGATCTCTGGTCGTGCATTGAAGCTTGGCGACATCATTACCTACAAAAATGGTAAGACGGTTGAGATCATGAATACTGACGCTGAAGGTCGCTTGGTTCTTGCTGATGGTTTGATGTACGCAAGTGCACAAAATCCAGAATTGATCATTGATTGCGCAACGCTAACTGGCGCAGCGAAAAATGCACTAGGTAACGACTACCATGCACTATTAAGCTTCGATGATGAACTGTCTCACCAAGCGCTAACGGCTGCGAACCAAGAGAAAGAAGGCCTATGGCCACTGCCTCTTGCTGATTTCCACCGTGGTATGCTGCCTTCAAACTTTGCTGATCTTTCAAACATCAGTTCAGGAGATTACACGCCGGGTGCAAGTACCGCTGCTGCATTCCTTTCTTACTTTGTAGACGACTACAAAAAAGGTTGGATTCACCTGGATTGCTCAGGTACTTACCGTAAATCTGCAAGTGATAAATGGTCGGCTGGTGCAACGGGTATGGGTGTTCGTACGCTCGCTCGCCTTCTTATCGATCAAGCAAAATAATAATAAGAATGTGCGGTATTTCGATGCCGCTCATTCAGAAACTAAGATCGAATGATCTCAGTAATTTCAGTATTTAATAACAAAAAAATGAAGTGAAGGAATCCCTATGGCTCTAGAAAGAACGTTCTCAATTGTTAAGCCAGATGCAGTTAAGCGTAACCTTGTTGGTGAAATCTACCACCGCATCGAAAAGGCAGGCCTAGAAATTATTGCTGCTAAAATGGTTCGTCTTACTGAAGAACAAGCAAGTGGCTTCTACGCAGAACACGAAGGCAAAGAATTCTTCCCGGCTCTTAAAGAGTTTATGACTTCTGGTCCTATCATGGTTCAAGTACTTGAAGGCGAAAACGCGATTGCTCGTTACCGCGAATTGATGGGCAAAACAAACCCAGAAGAAGCAGCATGCGGCACTATCCGTGCTGACTACGCTATCAGCATGCGTTACAACTCAGTACATGGCAGTGACAGCCCTGAGTCAGCAGCTCGTGAAATCGAATTCTTCTTCCCAGAATCTGAAATTTGCCCGCGCCCAGCTGAATAAGCAGACAACAGCAAGTATCAATAAAGGCTTCACTTCGGTGAGGCCTTTTTTGTATCTGATGGATTGTGGGAAAAGAGGTGCAGTTAAAAGAGAGATTCCAGATACCTCGTCCCTCGGTTCTGGAATGACGAGGTTTGAGGAACTCGTGACCTGATGACTATGAATGGAAAGTTACTGAGTAAGTTTTTACGTTATTCCCGATAGCGACGGAGGAGCGTAATCGAGAATCTCGCTTTGAATTGGCCAAACGTAAGCAGGTAAATTTGGTTGTGTGAATTTTAATCACTTAAGTTTGAATGTCTTAGTAAACACAAGGTTTTACAGTACTTGTTGAAGTTGCGTAAAGCCTGTACAATTCGCGCCCTTAATTATTGTTCCGTCACTGAGAGGCATCATGACCACAGCTAAAGTCAATCTACTCGATTTTGATCGTAAAGGTCTTCGTAAATTTTTCACAGAAGAACTGAATGAGAAAGCGTTTAGAGCAGAGCAAGTGATGAAGTGGATTTATCACTTCGGTGTCGATGACTTCGAACAAATGAACAACATTAACAAAAAGTTACGTGAGAAACTTCAACGTCGTTGTGAGATCGTTGCACCTGTTGTTTCTGAAGCTCAGCACTCTACAGATGGCACAATTAAATGGGCTATGAGCGTTGGCGACCAAGACGTTGAAACCGTATACATCCCAGATGGTGACCGTGCGACGCTATGTGTATCTTCACAAGTTGGTTGTGCACTTGAGTGTAAATTCTGTTCAACAGCTCAACAAGGCTTTAATCGTAACCTAAAAGTTTCAGAGATTGTTGGTCAAATTTGGCGTGCATCTCGTGAGATCGGTCTAGAGAAAGAAACAGGTCGTCGCCCAATTACTAACGTTGTAATGATGGGTATGGGTGAACCTCTATTGAACATGAAGAATCTAATTCCATCATTAGAAATCATGCTTGATGATCTTGGCTTCGCACTGTCTAAGCGTCGTGTAACGGTATCAACTTCTGGTGTTGTATCTGGCCTTGACCAAATGACTGATAACATCGACGTAGCACTTGCGATTTCTCTACATGCACCAAACGATGCACTACGTAGCCAAATCATGCCGATCAACGACCGTTGGGATATCCAAGACTTCCTAGCGTCTGTTCGTCGTTACATTGCTTCTTCAAATGCTAACCGCGGTAAAGTAACCGTTGAGTACGTTCTATTGGATCATGTGAATGACGATATGGACCATGCTCGTGAACTTGCTGAGCTAATGAAAGATACGCCATGTAAGATTAACTTGATTCCATTTAACCCTTACCCAGGGTCACCTTACAAGAAGCCAAGTAATTCTCGTATTGATCGCTTCCAAAAAACGCTGATGGAATACAACTACACAGTAACGGTTCGTAAAACTCGTGGTGATGACATTGATGCCGCATGTGGCCAATTGGTGGGGGATGTTATTGACAGAACCAAGCGTACCAAAATGCTGAAAGCCGCCTCAGAAGCTAACCTCATTGCAGGTGGTGTGATTGAAGTAAAAGCGGTTTAAACGCGATTGGAATTTAAACAAGCCAGAAGTCTAACTTCTGGCTTGTTGCTTTTTGGGAGAGTTAATTTCCAATTTTTAGACTTTTTTCCCATGCTTTCTTACATTTTTCGTCAAATTTTGGACAAAACCATGAGCTGACGGTAAATTTTGTTTAAAGTGTTTTTGCCTTGTAATGGCATTAGCTTATGATTAACTAATCTTAAATTAATTTTAAGTGCTCGCTTGTTACTGATCATCAATATGTCTATTTAGGTTGGCTACTTGATAAACTAGCTTCCTGAGAGCGTCGTTCATAACGGTATGACCGATGTTTGTCTTTAAGGGTTGATGATTTAAGTAACAGGAAAAATTCCACATAAAGTGGGTTGCTAGATTGAGCTTAAACGACAATAAAAACATGCTCTCATCAACCTGCGATAATACTTTAGAAGTTCACTCTCTATGAACACAGAACACGACACAAAAACACCTGAAATAGTTGCACCGACTTTAGAAGCAGGAACACTGCTTAAAAATAAACGTGAATCTCTTGGTTTAACACAAAAGCAGATCTCTGATCGCTTGAAGCTTCGCGTTACTTTGATTCAACAAATCGAAGAAAACCAGTTCGAATCTGACCAAGTGGCAACGTTTATGCGTGGCTACATTCGCTCATATGCGAAGTACGTTAATCTTGATGAGAAAGTGGTTTTAAATGCGCTTCATCATTCTGGTGACGCTCAACATCAAGAACAAGAAATGCTGAGCTTTTCTCGTAAGACCAAAACCGAAAAGCACAATAGCCGTATTATGTTCCTAACTTGGAGTATTTTCGCGGTGATTGTAGGCATGTCTTCATTGTGGTGGTGGCAGAACCAACAGCAAGACACCTTGTCTCAATCTCTGGTTAATACCGAAAGCTCAGAAGAGCTAATGGTCGATGAGTCGCTAGACCCTGAATTAACGTCATTAGAAGTGATTGAAGCTGAACAAAACACAGAGACATCTTTTGTTACTGAAAACTCTGATGATCTGACTTCTACAAATACAGCTGAAACTTCAGAAACTATTGAACCAGTTGAACAGATGGAAGAAGCACAACAAGCTGCAGACGTCGCTTCTGTTACGGCAGAATTAGAAACGGTAGCTCCAGAATCTGTGGTTAACGAGCTAGTGATGCAGTTTTCTGCTGATTGCTGGATCCAAGTGAAAGATGCTTCGGGTAAAACGTTGTCTACTGGCATCAAAAAAGCAGGCCAGACCTTAAATCTTTCTGGAGCTGCACCATATAAAGTGATTCTGGGTGCGCCTGAAGGCGTATCGATGACATTTGCAAGTGAACCTGTCGACCTTTCTGGGTATACTTCAGGCAAAGTAGCTAGAATAACCTTACCTTAGAGTTAATATGCAACACGAATCTCCTATTATTCGTCGCAAATCAACCCGTATTTATGTGGGTGATGTGCCGATCGGTGATGGTGCACCAATTGCTGTGCAATCCATGACCAACACAAGAACAACTGATGTAGCCGCGACCGTTGCTCAAATTCGAGCTTTGGAAAAAGTGGGTGCTGATATCGTTCGCGTATCTGTTCCTACTATGGATGCCGCTGAAGCGTTTAAGTTAATCAAGCAGCAAGTATCTGTTCCTTTGGTTGCTGATATTCATTTCGACTACCGTATCGCCCTTAAAGTGGCTGAATATGGCGTTGACTGTTTGCGTATCAACCCTGGTAACATCGGTAATGAAAGTCGTATCCGCTCCGTTGTTGATTGTGCTCGCGATATGAATATTCCGATTCGTATTGGTGTTAACGGCGGCTCTCTTGAAAAAGAGATCCAAGAGAAATACACAGAACCGACAGCCGAAGCGCTTGTTGAATCCGCAATGCGTCACGTCGATATCCTAGACCGTTTGAACTTTGATCAATTTAAAGTCAGCGTTAAGGCTTCTGATGTCTTCCTCGCCGTCGGCTCTTACCGTTTGCTGGCTAAGCAGATTGACCAACCACTTCACCTTGGTATCACCGAAGCGGGCGGTGCTCGTGCTGGCTCTGTGAAGTCAGCTGTGGGTCTAGGTATGCTTCTTTCTGAAGGTATCGGTGACACGCTGCGTATCTCGCTAGCGGCTGATCCTGTTGAAGAGATCAAAGTTGGCTTTGATATTCTTAAATCTTTGCGCATTCGCTCGCGTGGCATCAACTTCATTGCGTGCCCGAGCTGTTCTCGTCAAGAGTTCGATGTTATTAACACCGTTAACGCCCTTGAAGAGCGCTTAGAAGACGTTATTACCCCAATGGACGTATCAATCATCGGTTGTGTGGTTAACGGCCCTGGTGAAGCTGAAGTGTCTCACTTAGGTTTAGCCGGTAGTGCACGTAAAAGTGCCTTCTACGAAGACGGTAAGCGTCAGAAAGAGCGCTTCGACAACGATGATCTTGTCGACAAACTTGAAGCTAAGATTCGTGCAAAAGCGTCAGTGCTTGATAAAGCAAATCGCATTGATGTAGAAAACTTAGAAGATTAATACAACGCGATGGGGTGTGACTGTCTATTCGCACTAACACCTGGTCGTGAGAAATTACGGAATAAATACTGTGGCTAAAAATATCCAAGCAATTCGAGGCATGAACGACTGCCTTCCAACTCAATCACCACTGTGGCAGAAAGTAGAAAGCGCAGTTAAAAACGTGGTGAGTGCATACGGTTACAACGAAGTACGTATGCCTATCGTTGAAGAAACAAACCTATTTAGCCGTGCCGTTGGTGAAGAGACAGACGTTGTTTCTAAAGAGATGTACACCTTTGACGACCGCAATGGCGATAGCCTAACGCTGCGTCCAGAAGGCACAGCTGGTTGTGTACGTTCATGTATTCAAAATAGCCTTATCAACCGTGATGAACAGCGCCTATGGTACATGGGCCCGATGTTCCGCCACGAGCGTCCTCAAAAAGGTCGTTACCGTCAATTCCACCAATGTGGTGTTGAAGTGTTTGGCTTAGACGGTCCAGACGTTGACGCAGAACTTATCATGATGACAGCTCGTCTATGGCGTGAGCTAGGTATCGATAAGCACGTTCGCCTAGAGCTAAACTCAATCGGTTCTCAAGAAGATCGCGTAAGCTACCGCACTGCGTTAGTGGCTTTCCTTGAGCAACACATTGATGTGCTAGATGATGATTGTAAACGTCGTATGCACACTAACCCTCTACGTGTACTTGATACTAAGAACCCTGATGTTCAAGCTATCTTAGGTGACGCACCTCGACTATCTGAATATCTAGGTGAAGAATCGAAGCAACATTTTGCTGGTTTGTGTGAACTTCTTGACGCTGTTGGTATCGAATACCAAGTTAATGAGCGTCTAGTACGCGGCCTAGATTACTACAACCGTACCGTATTTGAGTGGATCACAGACAGCCTTGGTGCTCAAGGTACAGTATGTGGCGGCGGCCGTTACGATGGTCTTGTTGAGCAACTGGGCGGAAAAGCAACCAATGCAGTTGGCTTCGCAATGGGTCTAGAGCGTCTGGTTCTGATGATGGAAACGCTAGAACTAACAGAAGTTCGCCGTAGCGTTGATGTTTACATGGTTGCGGCTGGCGAAGG
>Ga0209121_10002509_pt1 | contig 18574 bp, 16 predicted proteins | sample Cruoilmetagenom3_FD_187292 | JGI IMG/M metagenome (GOLD analysis project Ga0209121, IMG submission 187292) | Oil polluted marine microbial communities from Coal Oil Point, Santa Barbara, California, USA - Sample 3 (SPAdes) (version 2) | ecosystem: Environmental > Aquatic > Marine > Oil seeps ... | reverse complement strand
GTCTTCCTGCCTTGTGTCCCTACAATCGTTCAAATTCTAACCGTCTGTGGGAGAAATTGTCGATTGCCAAAGGATCTATCCCACTTTTTCAACAGTCTCTCCCTTGTTATCTTTGCTCCTAAGGTAGGAAGGTGCTATAATCATTGCTTGGCCCTGATAGGGATCACATTATGAGGAGTGAGCGTATGGGTTTAAGTCGGGCGGAAGTAGAGCATATCGCCGAGTTGGTGAAACTAGCCCTCACAGAGGAGGAGAAAGAGGTTTTCGCCCTGCAACTATCGAGCATCTTGGAACATTTCCAGGCTCTCCAGACCCTCGATACGACGGGTATTCCGCCTACCGCCCAGGTGATCACCCTCAAGAACGTCATGCGGGCCGATGAGGTCACTCCTTGTCTCTCGCCAGAGGAGGCTCTGGCTAACGCTCCTCAGGCCGAGAAAGGGTATTTCAAGGTGCCGGCGATTCTGTGAGTGCCGGTGAGATCGGTTTCTTCGTCTTTCTTGGACTTCAACCTGTCAGATATGCCATGACCGAAACATCCCTATCGTGGTCATCTTGCACTTTCCTTTCCGCTTGGCCTTGCGGCTTCTGGTAGATTGCTGGGAGTTTTGCTGCGTGTTGGGAGAAGAAGCCCGCAAACGGGTGGTAGAACGGTACTCCTTAGAGGGAAATATCAACCGTCTAAGGGAGTTATATAGGAGGCTCATTGGCCGCGCTGCATGATTTGACCGCCCATGAAGCCCATAAATTGCTCTGGCGGGGGGAGATCACCTCGCTGGAGTTGACCCAGGCGGTCTTGGATCGTATCGTCGAGATAGACAACGAGATCAAGGCCTATCTTACTCTCACCCCTGAGGCGGCTCTGGAACGGGCACGAGAGGCGGATACCCTTCTCGCTGCTAAGAGGAGGGATGGCGAGGAGCCCTCTCCCCTTTTGGGGGTGCCGATGGCGGTCAAGGATGTGATCTGCACCGAAGGGATAGAGACCACCTGTGGCTCGAAGATCTTGGAGGGGTTCATCCCTCCTTATAGCGCCACGGTGGTGGAGCGGCTAACAGAGGCGGGGGCTATAATCTTGGGGAAGACGAACACCGACGAGTTCGCCATGGGCTCCTCCACCGAGAACTCCGGGTTTTTCACCACCCATAACCCCTGGGACACTAGCCGGGTACCTGGAGGCTCCAGTGGCGGCTCTGCCGCGGCTGTAGCCTCTGGGGAGGCGCTCTTCGCTCTGGGCACCGATACGGGGGGAAGTGTCCGCCAGCCAGCCTCGCTCTGCGGGGTAGCGGGGTTGAAGCCTACCTATGGAAGGGTCTCCCGTTACGGTTTGGTAGCCTTCGCCTCCTCTTTGGATCAGATAGGCCCTCTGACCCGAGATGTAACCGATTGCGCTTTGGTGCTAGGGGTGATCGCTGGTCACGATCCAAGGGATTCCACCTCCCTCGACCTTCCCATTCCGAACTACAGGGAAGCCCTACTGCCCGATATCAAGGGGTTGAGGATAGGCGTCCCAGAGGAGTATTTCGTCGAAGGGGTGGAGCCCCAGGTGGCGGAGGTGGTACGTGCAGCCATCGACCTTCTAGCCGACCTGGGAGCCAAGATGGTGGAAGTCTCCCTCCCCCACACCGAGTACGCTTTGCCCTCCTACTATCTTATCGCCCCCGCTGAGGCTTCGGCCAATCTAGCCCGCTACGATGGGGTGAAGTATGGCCTCTCTTGTTCCGAGGCGAGCGATATTTGGGAGGACTACCGACGGACGAGGGAGGCCGGCTTCGGCCCGGAGGTGAAGCGGCGGATAATGCTAGGGGCCTACGCCCTCTCTGCTGGCTACTACGATGCCTACTACCTCAAGGCCCAGAAGGTTCGCACCCTTATCAAGGAGGATTTCGACCAAGCCTTCTCGAAGTGTGATGTCTTAGTGGGGCCCACCTCTCCCACGGTGGCTTTCAAGATCGGGGAGCGGGTGGAGGACCCCTTGCAGATGTACCTCTCCGATATCTTTACCCTCTCCCAGCCGTTGGCGGGTATCCCGGGTATATCGATCCCTTGCGGCTTCGCCGGGGGCTTGCCCGTGGGTTTACAGATCATCGGCCCCGCCCTGGGTGAGGAGACGGTTCTGCGGGTGGCTTACGCTTACGAACAGGCCACGGAGTGGCATAAGATGCGCCCACAGTTGTAGGGGAGAGAGATGAAAGTAGTGCTGCCCATGGCTGGTCTAGGAACGCGCCTCAGGCCTCATACCTACAGCAAGGCTAAGCCGTTGCTCCCTGTGGCCGGCAAGCCGGTCTTGGCTCACCTCTTGGATAGACTCCAGGGGCTCGATGTGGAAGAGTATATCTTCATCGTGGGCTACCTAGCCGAGCAGATCGAAGAGTATGTAGAGGCCAACTATGATCTTCCCGCCCGTTATGTCTTGCAGGCCGAGCCTTTGGGCCAAGCCCACGCCATTCATCTAGCCAGGGAGTATATCGATAGCCCCTTCTTGCTGATCTTCGTAGATACTATCTTCGAAGCGGATCTCACTCGCATCGATGAGGTTGCCTCTGACGGGCTGGTCTTTGTTAAGGAGGTGGATGACCCCCGGCGTTTCGGGATCGCTCTCTTGGAAGGTGACAGGGTCGTCAGATTCATCGAGAAACCAGAGGAGCCGGTCTCCAACCTGGCCTTAGTGGGGATATATTACGTGGTCAACTGGCCATTGCTTATGGGGTGCGTTGAGACCCTCCTGGAGGAAGGTATCCAAACTAAAGGCGAATATTATATCGCCGATGCTTTTCAGTTAATGGTGGATCAGGGGGCCAAACTGGAGGCTGTGACCGTCGATGTGTGGCAGGATTGCGGGAAACCAGAGACCCTTCTAGCCACTAATCGCTATCTTTTGGAGAAGGGCGGGACACAGGAGGTAGAGGCGGAGAACTCCATTATCATCCCGCCGGTCTCCATCGCAGAGAGCGTTACCATCCGGGGTTCCATCGTGGGGCCTTATGTTTCCGCGGCTGAAGGTAGCGTGATCATCGATTCCATAGTCAAAGATTCGATCATCGACGAGGGGGCTCATATAGAGGGTGCTATGCTTGAGGGTTCCCTCATTGGCGCTAAAGCCCAGGTGAAAGGTAGGTTTAAGCGGCTCGACGTAGCCGCTTCGTCCAGAGTAGATCTTTGATGAATCCCGTGGAGAGGTTAGCCCAAGTCACCTGTTATGCGGGGAGGAAGTACCCAGAGCGGCCGATCTCCTTCATCTGGCAAGACGAAGAGCAGATAATAGAAGCCATAGAGGGAGAGTGGATGACGCCTGAAGGTTCTCATTTCCAGGTGCGGACCTCGGCGGGAGAGCGGTTTCACCTAGTTTATTCTCCGGAGGCAGATGAGTGGTATCTGAGGGTGAAGTGAGAGATTTTATCGCCCAGAGGGCGCGGATGGTCCCTCCCTCGGGCATTAGGAAGTTCTTCGATATCGTTGCTTCCATGGAAGACGTCATATCTTTGGGAGTGGGGGAGCCAGACTTTGTCACCCCGGATCAAATCCGCCGAGCCGGTATCCGCTCCTTGGAACAGGGGGAGACCCACTACACCTCCAACTCCGGGATGTTGGAATTAAGGGAGGAGTTGGCCAAGCACTTGGCTAAGCGATACGGGGTAGAATACCACCCAGAGACGGAGATCTTAATCACCGCAGGGGTCTCTGAGGCCCTGCATATCTCCCTCTTGGCTTTGGTCGATCCCGGCGATGAGGTGATTGTTCCGGAGCCCTGCTTCGTTTCCTACAAGCCGGGGGTTATCTTCGCTGGGGGTGTCCCGGTAGTAGTGGAGACCAGATGCGAGGACGGCTTCCAGATTGTGCCTCAAGCGATCGGGGCCGCCATCACCCCCCGTACCAAGGGGCTGCTCATCGGCTACCCCAATAACCCTACCGGGGCGGTCATGCCTAGGGACCTCCTCATCGAGATGGCCAAGGTAGCGGAAGAGCACGGTTTGGTCGTCTTCTCCGACGAGATCTACGACCGGCTAGTTTACGGCCTCGAGCATACCTGTTTCGCTTCTCTGCCTGGGATGAGGGACCGGACGGTGCTCTTGGGAGGGTTCTCCAAAGCCTACGCTATGACCGGATGGCGGATTGGATACGTGGCTGGGAACGGCGAGGTCATCGGCGCCATAAGGAAACTCCACCAATACGCTATCATGTGTGCCCCCACAACGGCCCAAGTGGCGGCTATCGAGGCCCTCAGAAATGGCGAGGAGGCGGTGCAAGCGATGGTCGAAGAGTACGATAAGAGGCGCCGAGTGATAGTGAAGGGGCTCAACGACCTCGGTCTCTCCTGCTTCGAACCTCACGGGGCTTTCTACGCCTTCCCTTCCATCGCCCGCACGGGCTTGAGTTCCGATGAGTTCTCGGAGAGGTTGCTTTTCGAGGAGAAGGTGGCCGTGGTCCCGGGCAGCGCCTTCGGAGAATGCGGGGAAGGGTTCGTCCGCTGCTCCTACGCCACCTCCCTCCCCGATATCGAGGAGGCACTTAGACGGATGCGGAGGTTTCTGGAGAAGTTTTAGGATGGAATACGAACCAGTTATTGGGATAGAGGTTCATGCTCAACTCTTGACTAAATCGAAGATGTTCTGCGGTTGCAATACCGATTATATGGGGGCTCCCCCTAATACCCATGTCTGTCCCGTCTGCTTGGGGATGCCGGGGGTACTCCCGGTCATTAACCGGAAGGCGGTGGAATATACTATCGTGACTGGCCTGGCCCTCAACTGCCAAGTCCCCGAGGCTACCAAGTGGGATCGAAAGAACTACCACTATCCCGATCTGCCCAAAGGCTACCAGATATCTCAATACGATCTTCCCCTCACCCGCGATGGCTGTTTGGAGATAGATTTCGACGGGGAGCGGAAACGGATCGACATCCGACGGGTCCACCTGGAAGAGGACACGGCCAAGTTGTTCCATGAGGAGGGTTATGCCTTGGTGGACTTCAACCGCTCCGGGGTACCCCTCTTGGAGATCGTCAGCGAGCCCGACCTCCGCTCCATAGAGGAGGTTCGCCAGTATGTGACCAAGTTGCGCACTATACTGAGGTATCTGGGCGTCAGTTCCGGAGACATGGAGAAAGGAGCGATGCGGTTCGAGGTCAACATCTCCTTGCGACCGCGAGGCGGTGAGGAGTACGGCACACGGGTGGAGATCAAGAACCTTAACAGTTTCCGCGCCGTCCTTAACTCCTTGAAATACGAGATAGAGCGACAGAAGGAGATCCTCCAATCGGGGGGGAAGATTAAGCAGGAGACGATGGGTTGGGATGGGGTTCGGGGGGTCACTGTACCCCAAAGGAGTAAAGAGTACGCCCACGACTATCGTTACTTCCCAGAGCCGGACCTGCCCCCCTTGGAATTGAAGAGGAAATGGATAGGGAGCATAAAGGCCCGGCTCCCAGAACTCCCCGATGCCAAGAGGGAGAGGTTCATACAGGAATATGGTCTCTCGGAGTACGATGCTGGGATACTCGTCGCCGACAAGGAAGTAGCAGACCTCTTTGAGGGGTATGTAAAGGTTTATCCTAAAGGAAAGTCTGTAGTGAATTGGATGAGTCGAGAACTCTTCCCCTTGCTAAACGAGGGTAGAGTTACCTTAGAAGAGTTCAGGTCCAAGTGGCCACCTGATTATGTTCACGAGTTGCTCGATTCCTATGACCGTGGCTGGATCACACAAAGTACCGCTAGCCAGGTTGTCACCGTGATAACCATCGGTGGGGATGACCGCTCGCCCCGTTGCATTATTGAAGAGGAAACACTGGCTCAGATCAGCGACGAGGAACGACTGGGGGCCATAATCGAGGGGGTAATTGAGGAGAACCCTAAGCCTGTAGCCGACTACCTGGGAGGCAAGGAGGGGGCCCTGCGTTATCTGGTGGGTCAGGTGATGAGGGCCACCAAAGGGAAGGCAAACCCAGGCTTGGTCAACGAACTCTTGATAAAGAATTTGAAGGAGATGGCCCAGAACATGTAATGCTGGAGGCCGTGCTCTGTATCTAAAGAGGAGGTGACCATCGAAGGGAGAGACCCTTCGATGGCGAGTTAATTCACAGGGAGGTGAAGATGGCGCAGGAGAAAGAAAACCTCTATGAGATCGCAGTCAAGCAGTTCGACAACGCGGTGCGGTATCTGCCGGACATCAAAGCCGGGATCGTGGAGATGCTGCGTCTGCCCAAGCGGGAACTGACGGTGAACTTCCCGGTCCATATGGACGATGGCTCGGTCAGGATGTTCACCGGCTACCGGGTGCATCACAGCACCGTACGAGGACCCACTAAAGGCGGCATCCGTTACCATCCCGATGTCACCTTGGATGAGGTGCGGGCCTTGGCCATGTGGATGACCTGGAAATGCGCCGTAGTAGGCCTTCCTTTTGGCGGAGCCAAGGGGGGCGTGGTCTGCAAACCTGAAGAGATGTCGATGAACGAACTGGAGAACCTCACCCGCCGCTACGCCACGGAGATAGCGGTCCTCATGAGCCCCGAGGGAGACATCCCCGCCCCCGATGTAAACACCAACCCTCAGGTCATGGCCTGGATCATGGATACTTATAGTATGCATAAGGGGTATTCTGTTCCTGCCGTAGTCACCGGGAAGCCGATCAGCATCGGTGGCTCCCTAGGTAGGAGGGATGCTACAGGACGTGGGGTGGCAATCTGCACCCGGGAAGCCTTAAAGTACCTCAAGATGGATCCAAAAGCCTGCCGCGCCGCTGTACAGGGCTTTGGCAATGTTGGGGGGAGCGCTGCTCTAAACCTATCCCGCTTGGGGATGAAGGTAGTGCTGGTATCCGACATCAAGGGGTGTATCTTCAACCCAGCAGGGCTTGATATCCCCTACTTGCAGAGTATCACGGATAGATTTGGAGTGGTAGACCGGTCGAGATTGAGGGGTGCGGAGGAGTTACCGGGTTCATCTTGGATCGAGCAGAAGGTAGATATCCTAGTTCCCGCTGCATTAGAAGGGCAGGTCACCGGTGAAACGGCGACAAGGATAAAGGATACGGTAAAGATCCTAGCCGAGGGGGCCAATGGCCCCACCACCCCCGAGGCGGACGTCATCCTTAACGATAAGGGCATCTTTGTGATCCCGGACATCCTTTGCAACGCCGGCGGCGTCACCGTCTCCTACTTCGAGTGGGTGCAGGGGCTCCAATTCTTCTTCTGGAGCGAGGAGGAGATAAACAAGCGGTTGGAAGAGATCATGGTACGGAGTTTTAACGATGTCCTTGGGATCTCCCAGGAGAAGAACGTAGATATGCGGGTGGCGGCCTATATCCTAGCCATCAGTCGAGTGGCGGAGGCCACCATGACCAGGGGGATATACCCCTAACGATTTCCACAAACCATGTAGGGGCGGGCCTCTGTGCCCGCCCTATTCTCTTTTTGACATGTTTGGGTGGCTCTGTCAGCATTGGGTATCCACTCATATTGTAGAGTCTGCAACGGATGCCCCACTTGACTAAAATGGAAAGGCATACTATGCTAGGGAGGGACGAAGGAGAGCCAAGATGTCTGACTACTACAAGAGGGGACTGCCTCAAGTGGAGTTGTGTCGTGAAGCCGGGGAATTAGGGTAATGAATTGTTGGATGGCGGTAGGAACCCTCGAAAATTGGAAAGAGGCATTTGAAAAAGGTAATATTTGGGGTCTTAGAGAGAGGCAAAGGCGACACTGGAATGCCTTGCAAGAAGGGGATGTGGTTATGTACTACGTTATGCGGCCGGTTGCCGGCATAATTGGATATGGGACTGTCACAACGAAGTTTCGGCAAACTCAACCCCTCTGGTCTGAAGAACTTAGTAAAAATGAGGTGATATGGCCCCTGCGCTTTGAGTTTGATGTTGAGCATTGTGTTCCCCCAGACAAATGGGAAACAGATAAAATAACCTCTGAGTTGTTAAGATATAAGACAGGAATAGGATTTCAACAGATTGATTCTTCACTGGCTCAAGAGGTCATCTCGAAATTCAAAGAGCCCCATGCCGAAGAGTTGGAAGAGCCAATCTCTCATAAAGAGATTAAGCAGAAACTGATCGAGATTGGCAAACTGCAAGATTATATTGCTGAAGGGGAATATCCTTTCGACTTGGGAAGACTCGATGTTGTATGGAGGAGAGTAGAACGATCTGTGCCGACCTATGCCTTTGAAGTCTGCGTAAAGGGCGATCTTTATCACGACCTATCCAAACTGAAGCATGCCTTTGACTTATGGAATAGCCGTATTTTCATAGTAGCATCTCAAGCAGATTATGATAAGGTGAGAACCCTGCTTTCAGGGAGTTTTCATGAGATTCAAGAACGATTAAATTTTATTGACTTGGAAAGGATAAAGGACCTTTACGATCGCAAAAGAGCCTTTTTAGACCTTGAAAAGGAACTTGGCATCTAAATATGAAAGGGGCAAATTTTGGGCTCGCATGTCTGGGTGGAACAATGCCCATGTTGTGGCTTCGAGGAAATGATCGTTTCCAGCTATGACAGCCTCTACTTTGAGGTAACTTGTCGAATATGCGGTTATGCAAGATGGACTGAAGAGAGGGTGCCGGATAATCACGATGTTCAGCTGGCAAAACGAGCATTGGGCAAAATGGACGATGAAGAAAAAGGGAAGGCATTGGAGCTATACTGTGAGGATAATATCCCGCTTGTTGCCAGATTAAAAGAAAACCTTCTGAACAAAGGGTAAGGAAAAGAAACTATTAGCCGAGTGTGCAGTAGGGCAGGTTTCTAAACCTGCCCTACTTGTTTTCGCCCTCAAACAATGGCTATGATATACTCTCATGAGGAGATCGTATGTCCATCCGCTTGCAGTTAACGGGCATGGCTCATGGCGGCGAGGCCTTGGGCCGCCATGAAGGGAAGGTGATCTTTGTCCCCTACGCCTTGCTGGGGGAAGAGGTACTCGTTGAGATCGTCCAAGATAAGGGCCGGTACGCTCGAGCCCGACTCTTGGAGGTGGTGCGTCCTTCGCCGGATAGGGTGGAGCCTCGGTGTCCCCATTTCGGAACCTGTGGGGGTTGCCAATGGCAGCATATGGCTTATGAAGCCCAATTGCGCTTTAAGGAAGAGATATTGCACGATCAACTGGAGCGGATCGGTGGAGTCTTGAAGCCTCCGGTCAAACGCTCTCTGGGGGCTCACGATCCTTGGTTCTACCGTAATCACCTTCAGTTTCATCTGAATGAAGAGGGACGTCTCGGCTTTCTCACCTTTCGGGGTTGGGAGGTGGTCCCCATTGAGGTCTGCTACATCATACACCCCCTTGTAGAGGAGGTCTTTCGCGCTCTCGATTTGGCTTTTCCCCAATTGAAGAGGGTCTCCATCAGGGTGGGCACGAGGACAGGGCAGAAACTTCTGATCCTGGAGATGGAGGAGGATGTGATCCCCGCCTTGGAGGTGAACGAGCCCCTCTCTTGCGTGGAGTTCCTAAGCGATGGGACGCTCCTCACCCTGGTGGGGGATAGTTCCATCATAGAGGAGGTGGGAGGGAGGTGCTTCCGTATCTCGGCTGGCAGTTTCTTCCAGGTGAATACAGAGCAACTGGAGCGACTGATAGAGGTGGTGCGGGGGTATCTGGCCCCGGAGGGTCACGAGGTTCTCCTCGACGCCTATTGTGGGGTAGGAACCTTTGGTCTATCCCTGGCGGGGGAGGTAGGCCAGGTAATAGGTGTAGAGGAGAGCGATAGTGCCCTTGCCGATGCCCGGTTCAACGCCCAGTACGAAAGTATCCCTGTGGGAGAGGGGGAAAACGTAGAATTCATCGGAGGGCGGGTGGAAGATACTCTGCCTGACTTAGTAAGGGTCGATGTAGCCATCCTCGATCCTCCCCGTCAAGGCTGCGGAAGGGAGGCTATCACCCACCTGGTGAGGCTTGCCCCCGCCAAGATCATCTACGTCTCCTGCGACCCGGCCACTCTGGCCCGGGATATCAAGCGTCTGAGGGAGGGTGGCTACTATCTAGTCGAGGTTCAACCCGTGGACATGTTCCCTCAGACCTATCACATAGAAACCGCAGCCCTTCTAGAGCGGTCGCCCTCTTGACATCCACGCTGCGTGAAATTATATTTTTAGTTGCTTACTTTTGGAGGTTAAGTGGCTGTAAGGCGGATCTCGCAGGCCGATGAGATGGTAGTGCGCCAGAAGGCTAAGAAGGTAAGGGATTTCGCCCCTTCCCTTAAGGCTCTGGGGGACGATATGGTGGAGACGATGCGCGCTGCCCCAGGGATCGGGCTGGCGGCTCCCCAAATCGGCGTTCCCCTGCGGGTTATCGTGGTCGAGTTGCCCCAGGTGGAGGGAGAAGAAGACCCGCAGCGAGGGAAACTCTTCGTCATCTGTAACCCTGAAGTAGTGAAATCCTGGGGGGAGGAAGAAGGAGACGAGGGGTGTTTATCCCTGCCGGGCTATGTGGGGGAGGTGAAGCGAGCGAGCAGGGTAACGGTGAAAGGTCAAGATCTCAAGGGCAAAAAGATCAGGGTTAAAGCCCAGGGCCTTTTGGCTCGGGCCTTGCAGCATGAGATAGATCATCTTAACGGGATGCTTTTCACCGCTCGATTGGAAAGTATAGATAAACTCCGCCGGCTGGAAAAGGCTGAAGGAGAGACGGAATTGGCTATCTAGCCTCAACTCCTTAAGAAGGGGTATCTATTCGGAGACCTTCTCGGTCTCCGGTTTCTCCTCTAGCGATATCTCTTCCAGGGGGAGAGTGGGTGGCGTCAAGGCTTCATCTGTCTGGAGGAATTTTCGGTATAGGTATCCCCCCAGGATGCGTGCACTGCCCAGCACCGGGGCGGCCAAGAAGATCCCCAGGATCCCTGCTATCATCGCCCCCCCGATAGCCCCCACGATGACCACCATAGGGTGGAGGTTAACGCTTCTCCCGATGATGCGGGGCACCAAGAAGTTGTTCTCCACCTGTTGAATGGCCAAGTAGAGGCCAGCCACCAGAATAGTGAACCAACCATTGCTCAGAGCCAAATGCTCTGAGCCTAGGAAGAAGGCTAGGGCCACAGCCGGCAGGGCAGCCAAGACGGGTCCCAAATTCGGGATTATCTCCAGGATCCCGGCTACTATCCCTAGGAGCAAGGCGTTCTTCACCCCCACGATCCACATGGTGGCCGCGGTGATGCCCCCCACTGCCGAAGAGAGAATGATTTGACCCCGGAGGAAGGAATCCCATATCTTGCCTACCTCCTTCATCAGTTGGCTCAACTCTTCCTGATATCCAGGAGGGGCCAGCCTCCCGAGGTAGGAGGGGATCTGATCTGCGTCTTTGAGGAGGTAGAAAGAGATGATGAGGATAAAGATAAGCCAAAGGGCACTGGAGGCCGCTCCCCGCAAGATAGCCACCGATTGGGAAGCCAAGGAGCCCACAAGGGTAGCCAACTCGCCTTGGATGTCTACGAAGACGCGATAGAGATCGATGGAAAAGCCGAGGAACTCCACCGTCCGATACCTGGCTATGAGTTGGCGGAGGCTGTCAAGGATGGCTGTGAAGTCCACGTCGATGGAGATGAGTTGTTGTACTAGAGGGGGAACCAGTATAGAAGGGATAACCACAAGGGCGGATATGAGGAGGAGGTAGACTATGATGGTGGCTCCAGTGCGAGAAAGTTTTGTTTTACTTAGGAGCCCCACCAAGGGGTTGAGGATATAGGCCACGAGCATCGCCAGGGCCAGAGGTGCTACCACCGAGCGGACTCGGTAGAGAACCAAACCCCCAAATATCATAGCGCCGGCGGCTATCAACCGTTTGGCTTGAGGGCTCCAGGGCTTGGACAAAGAGGCCTCCTCACTCCCTATTTTATAACACTCTTGCCCTGGTAGCAAGGTAGATATGGTTTAGAGACGCTGCCGTCGGAGGAAGGGTTTAGTGGCCTCGGCGACGACGGAGGGCAAGAGAAGCAGGGGGATCATCACCACCCACTCCCTCCAGCCCAAAAAGGCGGTATCGAATATGGGATCCAAGAAGGGGAGGTAGATTATCGCTAGAAGGATGACCAGGGAGGCTAGAACCGCCCATTGCATATATCGGTTGGAGAGGAGGCCGATGGACCAGACGGAGTACCGCTCCGAACGGGAGGTGTAGGCTCGCAGGAGTTCTGAAATGGATAGGGTGGCGAAAGCCATGGTCTGGGCTGCCGAGAGGTTGTTAGGGAACCAGTCGAGCCCCACCCTGAAGGCGATAAGGGTGATGGTGGTAATGGCGATCCCCTGGATGATGATCCCCCAGCCCATCTCTCGGTTGATGACCGGCTCATCGACAGGGCGAGGCGGACGCTTCATAATATCTGGCTCTCCCTTCTCCAAGCCTAGGGCCAGGGCCGGAGCCCCATCGGTGATCAGGTTGAGCACCAGAAGTTGAATGGCTGTTAACGGTAAAGGCCAGTCCACCATCATAGCCAGGAAGATGACCAGGATTTCGGCCACATTGCAGGAAAGGAGGTAGAAGACGAACTTGCGGATATTGGAGTAGATGATGCGTCCCTCTTCCACGGCGGAGACGATGCTGGCATAATTGTCATCGGTGAGTACCATATCCGACGTCTCTTTGGAGACGTCGGTGCCGGTAACCCCCATAGCCACACCGATATCGGCCCGCTTCAGGGCGGGCGCATCGTTTGCCCCATCGCCGGTCATGGCTACTACATGGCCTTTCTCCTTCAGCGCCTCCACGATCCGTACCTTGTGCTGGGGGGAGACCCGGGCGTAGACATTAAACTCCTCGACACGGCCAGCGAACTCTACCTCATCCATGTGATCCAGTTGGGCCCCGGTGAGAAGGTCTCCCTCTTTGCGGAATAGTTCTAAATCCTTGGCGATAGCCATCGCTGTGTCGGGATAGTCGCCGGTGATCATCACCGTGCGGATCCCCGCCCATCGGGCCAGGGCGATGGCCTCTCGCGCTTCCGGCCGAGGAGGATCGATCATCCCCAAAAGGCCTACGAAGATGAGATCTTGTTCCACCTGATCCACCCGGGGCTCTTCCGGCAGTTCCTTCAAACGTCGATAGGCTACCCCCAGCAGGCGGAGAGCCTGGCTAGCCAGAGAGGCGTTCACCTGAACTATCTCGTCACGCTTTTCTGGGTTTAGCGGCTCCTCCCGACCTCCTATATAGACTTGGTCGCACAGTTGGAGCACCACATCTGGTGCTCCCTTAATGTAGGCCACATAACCCTTATTGGTTGGATCCGGGTGAATGGTGGTCATCCGTTTCCGCTCCGCCTCGAAGGGGATCTCCGCCAGGCGGGGCTGAACCTCCTCTACCTCTTCCTTCCAGAGCCCTGCTTTGGCTGCAGCCACCACTAACGCCCCCTCGGTGGGGTCGCCCACCAACCGGTAAGTCCGCTGGGCATCTAGCCCGCTGGTCTCCAGGTAAGCATCGTTACAGAGGAGAGCCCCACGCAAAAGGAGTTGGGCTCCGGGGTACTCCTCCAGGTCCACCGGCTGGCCATCGCGACGAAACTCACCTTCAGGGTGGTAGCCTTCTCCGGTGACCGCCAAGAGGGAATCGTCGGCCCAGAGGCGCACCACGACCATCTGGTTTTGGGTCATGGTACCCGTCTTATCAGCGCAGATGATGGTGGCGCTGCCCAAAGTCTCTACCGCGGGCAACTTGCGTAAGAGGACGTGGCGTTTGATCATCCGCTGCATCCCCAGGGCTAAGCAGATGGTGACCACGGCAGGCAAACCCTCAGGTACAGCAGCGATGGCCAAACTCACCGCCACGAGGAACATCTCTAACCACTGGATTCCCCGCAAGAGGCCGACCAGAAAGACGACCCCACAGAGAGAGAGGGAGAGGATCCCTAGCCATCTGCCCAGTTGGTTCAACTTCACCTGGAGAGGGGTCTGTTCCTCCTCATAAGATTGGATCATCTCGGCGATGAGGCCGATCTGAGTGTGCATCCCCGTGGCGAAGGCCACGCCCCGCCCTCGGCCATAGGTGACCAAGGTCCCCATGTAGGCCGAGTTACTCCGATCACCTAGGGGGATCTCTCCGTCGAGAACGACCTCCGCCCTCTTTCGCACGGGTATCGATTCGCCAGTGAGAGAGGCCTCATCGATCTGGAGGTTGACACTTTCCACCAACCTCACATCGGCGGGGATGTAATTGCCGCTCTCCAATTGGACGAGATCTCCAGGCACCACCTCCTGGGCGGGGATGGTCTGGCGGTGGCTATCGCGGATCACCCGGGCTTCGGGGGCGGTCATCCGCTTAAGGGCCGCCAGCGCTTCCTCCGCTTTGGACTCCTGGACGACGCCTAGTACCGCGTTGAGGATGACGATGGCTAAGATAGCGATCGCTTCAATGTAGTCGCCCAAAAGAAAGGAGACCAGGCTAGCGGCGATGAGGATGAGGACCAAAAAGTTATTGAACTGGTCCAAGAGCATCCGCCAGAAGCCTGGCCGGGGTATCTCTCGCAATTGGTTAGGCCCGTAGCGAGCCAGGCGATGAGCCGCCTCCTCGGCGGTGAGCCCTCTCTGGAGGTGAGTATGGAATTTTGCCGCAACTTCGCTGGCCTCTTGACTATGCCAGGCTAGATCTTTCTTTTCCATCTTCGAGCGCAAGAAAAGGACGTCGCAACAGGAGCGACGTCAACCCTTCATATAATCGCCCTCTAACGAGGCCGTCTCCTTCCACCGCGGTCTCGGGAGTGGGGCCTTCTTGTGGGCCGGCGGTCCATGGCTCTGGCTTTCTCCGGGGTCCAGCCCTCGAGTACCGCCCGCCGCGAGAGCCGGATCTTATCCTCGGCGTCGATATCGATCACCATCACCATGATCTCATCGCCCACATGAACCACATCTTCTACACTTGGCACTCGGTAATCGGCTAACTGTGAGATATGAACTAACCCATCTTTGCCGGGCAGGATCTCCACGAAGGCGCCGAAGTCTGTTACTCGCACCACCCTGCCGGTATAGATCTTGCCTACCTCTGGCTCCTCGGTCAGGCCTTCGATCATAGCAACCGCCTTCTCGCTCGCAGCCCCATCAGTGGAAGCGATGAAGACCGTCCCGTCATCCTCTACATCGATCTTGGCCCCCGTCTCCTCCACGATCTTGCGGATGGTCTTGCCCCCGGGTCCGATGATGAGCCCGATCTTCTCCGGATCTATCTTGATTAAAGTGATCCGTGGAGCGTGGGGGGAGAGTTCCTTGCGGGGCTGAGATATCGTCTCCGCCATCTTGTCTAGGATGAAAAGTCGGGCCTCCCGAGCCTGGGCTAGCGCCTTCTCCAAAATCTGATGATCGACGCCTTGTCCCTTGATATCCATCTGTAGGGCGGTGATCCCCTTTCTCGTGCCCGCCACCTTGAAGTCCATATCTCCTACCGCGTCCTCTAGCCCTTGAATATCGGTGAGGATAGCATATCGCCCCTTCTCCTGAATGAGGCCCATAGCGATACCGGCCACAGGGACCTTGATGGGAACCCCTGTGTCCATAAGAGCCAGGCTGCTAGAGCAGACACTGGCCATGGAGGTTGAGCCGTTAGAGGAAAGTACCTCCGAGACCAGCCGGATAGTGTAGGGGAACTCCTCCTCATCAGGGATGACGGGGAGAAGCGCCTGCTCGGCTAGAGCCCCATGACCGATCTCTCTCCGCTTAGGAGCCCGGAGGAACCAAGTTTCCCCGGTGCTATAAGGTAGGAAATTATAGTGGTGCATATACCTCTTTGATTCTTCCTTAGCCAAGCCGTTCAGCCTCTGTTCGTCGCTTACCGTACCTAGGGTGGCGATGGTGAGGACTTGGGTCTTCCCCCGGCTAAAGAGGCCTGAGCCATGAGTACGAGGTAGAAGCCCTACCTCGCAAGAGAGGGGCCGAATCTGGGTGTTAGTACGGCCATCGGGTCGGGCCCCTTCCCTGAGGATCAACTCTCGAATCTTCGTCTTCACTACTTCATTGAAGGCCGCCCTGATCACCTCGGGAGGGAAGTCGAGTTGGGAGAGCAACTCCTCTCGCAGATCATCTAACGCCTGCCGCCGCTCTTCTTTCTCTCTCGTTCTCCTTATCGTCTCCAAAACCCGACCGGCGATCCGCATGCGAACCGCCTCTTCTGCTTCCCGGGGCGTCTGGGAGAAGATGTAGTCTCCCTTCGGCTTGCCCATCTCCCCGGCCATCTGCTCTTGAAGGGCGATCACGCTTTGCATCACTTGGTGACCGGCCTTAAGAGCGCCCAGGACCACCTCCTCGGTCACCTGGTTGGCCCCGGCCTCTACCATATGGATCGCCTCCCTGGTGCCAGCCAAGCGCAAATCGAGGGGACTTCCCTCCATCTGGCTGGCGGTGGGGTTGAAGACATACTGACCATCCACGAGGCCGATGCGCACTGCGCCAACCGGCCCATTGAAGGGGATAGGAGAGATAATTAGGGCCGCCGAAGCGCCTATCACCGACAGGATATCCAGGTAGGTCTCCTGATCGGCAGAGAGGGCGGTGATGATGACTTGGACATCGTTCCTCATCCCCTGGGGGAAGAGGGGGCGGAGTGACCTATCGGCGAGTCGGCAAAGAAGGATAGCCTGTTCCGAGGGGCGCCCTTCGCGCTTGAAGAAGCCGCCGGGGATCTTGCCCGCGGCATAAAGCCTTTCCTCATAATCTACGATGAGAGGGAGGAAATCGGTGCCTTCGCGGGGCTCTTTAGAGGCCGTGGCCGTGGCCAGGATCACAGTATCTCCTGAACGCACGGTTACAGCACCCCCAGCCTGGCCAGCCAACTTGCCCGTCTCTATGCTAATGGAGTGGCCTCCAATAGCGGTTTCATATCGTTTTTCCACTTTTCCTTTCCTCCAAGTCTGGCCAGGCTTAGAGGTCAAGGACTGGGGACTGAACCCCACCGGAGTGAGACCCACTCCCCAATTCCTGGCCTTCCAAGCCTGACCTTGAATAATACCCTAGGGTTGTTTCAGGTTCAGCCTCACCTCTCTTTCTACCTTCGCAAGCCTAAGCGGGCTATGATTTCCCTATACCGCTCTGGAACTGTCTTGCTCAAGTAATCAAGATGCCGTCTCCGCCGCCCGACCATCTTGATCAGCCCCCGGCGGGAGTGCTCGTCGTGCTTATGCACCTTGAGGTGCTCTACCAATTGGTCGATCCTAGTGGTAAGGAGGGCTATCTGGACCTCCGGCGACCCGGTGTCCTTCGGGTGCAAGTGGTGTCGCTCGATGATCGATTGCTTCTCGCTCTTGCTAAGCCCCACCTCTACTCTCCCCCAAACCCATATTATTTACAATTATACCATAGATAATTCCCTCTTGCAAATAGAGGCTTGACCTCGAAATTGAACCTTTCCTTGCCCCTATCTGTGTAAAATTGTAAGAGGGTGGCGTTCATCCGTTGAAGTAATAGGCCAACAGATCGATACCATTTACAGGATCACAAGCCATCAGTAGATCTGTACCCAGTTTGCCTAACAGCACCGGGGGGAAGATGGCGACAGCTGGATCTCCAGTATAGCCCAAGCTTTGCAGCACCGCCAACGGAGTGCGCTCATTCATGCTCGCACCGAAGTGAGGGCGTAGTACGTTGTAGAAGTAGACCCAGCGTTGGCTGTAGATGAGGAAGTCTTGCACGTCGCTGATGTTCAACAGGTAAGGGCGATAGAATTCCTCATCGTCGGTACGATGACTCCGCTTCCCACGGGATCCTGTAGGGACGACCGGGCCATTGTAGCCCTTACGGCCCTTGGGGTAGCGCGCTAGCTGACCTTGTAGGGGCTGGAGGAACTGGTGAGACAACTGTCTGACCCGTTCTGGGTTATCGCCGCCAAACTCCTGACCCCAGTCAGTTTGGAAGGTCACAGGGGTTTGGATGGCGAAAGCTCGGAGCCACATCAGGACCAGGATCATAAAAGCCAAGCCATTGGTGCGGTGAATACGGTGGCTATAGGCCAGGAAGCGGAGGCGAGTGCGGCCGTCACAAGCGGTCCATTGATAGCGAGGCAACCCCTGGCGACGCAAATGGGTCGTTCTTTGGGTTCCCAGAGCGCCCTTATCGAGAATATCCTTTCCCTCGGGATCCTGTAGGGACACGTCGGTTTGGATCAGAGAGAAGGGCTGCTCTACTTCCCAAGCCTAATGGGCGGGGTAGAGAGGCTTCTCCCACAGGGATCCTTGACGGACGGCGAACGCGTTTCTGAGGCGGGCGATGGCGGCGCAGGATATCCTTACAGGATCCCGTAGGGATGGCGGATGGTGTATGGGGAAAGGTGTAGCCCCTGCCGCTTCAGGTAGACGGCTAGCCGTTGGCGACCGTAGCCGGTCTTTTCCCTGGCGTCGAGCACCTGCTGCTCAATCTGGGGCGGTGTCTGAGGGGGACTGTGGTGTGGACGGCGAGATCGGTCCTGAAACCCGATCTCTCCCAGTTCCTGGTAACGACGTGCCCACCTGCGCATGACATGGCGGGAGGTGTGCCACCGTCGTGCAGTCTCACTGTAGTTCCTGGTTATTTGGTAGGTCTCTATCAGACGGCGTCTTGCTTCAACACGGTTCATGGCGTATACTTCCCGGTAGGCCAACTCTGCCATAGCCGGTCCTCCTCTTGGTGAAG
>Ga0209121_10002507_pt1 | contig 18588 bp, 12 predicted proteins | sample Cruoilmetagenom3_FD_187292 | JGI IMG/M metagenome (GOLD analysis project Ga0209121, IMG submission 187292) | Oil polluted marine microbial communities from Coal Oil Point, Santa Barbara, California, USA - Sample 3 (SPAdes) (version 2) | ecosystem: Environmental > Aquatic > Marine > Oil seeps ... | reverse complement strand
TGCCGATGAAATAGAAAAAACAAGAAGAAGAGTAAATGCTCTTGAATATATTATGATTCCGAACATTGAAGATACAATCAAATATATTTCTCAGAGGTTGGCAGAGATTGAAAGAAGTAATACGACAAGATTGATGAAGGTAAAAGACATAGTAAGGGCACATTAAAAATAGAGTGGGGAGAGGGGAGAAGAATAGAAAATATCAAGAATTTGGAATGAATTTCAACAAAGGGGGATTATTAATAATTCTTTACAAATAAATTTGAATAATGTATATATAAATGATTGAATAAATAGACAAAAGGAGATATTATGTATAAGAGAATTGTAAGTGTAGTTTTTGTATCAATATTATTTTTATGCAACCTTTACTCATCGATTGTTATCGATGGAAATTTATCGGAAGATATTTGGCAAAATACAAAATGTATAACAGGATTTAAAACATATTCACCGTTATCCGGAAAACCTGCTCCCGAAAGTACCGTCGTTTATTATACTTTTGACAATGATGCAATATATTTTGCATTCAAATGTTTTGAAAAAACAGTTGTAGATCAGCAGATTGTTAGAATGGATAATGCATACAGGGGTGAAATTCTTTCCATTTATCTTGATACATATAACGATAAAAAAAAGGCATATATATTTTATATATACAATACAGGAGAAAACAGTCAAGCTTTGTATTCGGATGGACCGTCAGGGGAATATGACTATAATTGGAATACAATAATCTATTCTGCAACACAACTTACCGATTACGGGTGGGTATGTGAAGTAAAAATTCCTTTTAAGAGTTTGAAATTCCAAAATAAACGCATTCAGGATTGGAATGTATTATTCTTCAGGAATTATTCAGATAAAGGAATATCAGCAGCATATCCTTATGTCGAAATGGGGGGAAGGAAATTGTCTATGGCAATGAAAATCAAAGGTATAAAAATTGATAAAAAATATTTTAATTTAAAAATTGTCCCGTATGGTATAGGAACATATGAGAAAGTATATACGGATTCGTTAAATTATATATATAATAAAGATGGTAAAGTGGGAGGAGATATATGGTTCAATCCGACGAATAATTTAACATGTAATATTGCAATTAACCCTGATTTTAGTCAGATAGAGGCAGATGTCGTACAGTTTACGACAAATAAACGATATATGCTGTATTATACTGAAACAAGACCGTTTTTTATGGAGGGAAGCACATATCTGAGTGATCCTTTGAGTTTGCTTTATACAAGAAGGATTCAAAATCCTCTCTATGGTGTTAAAATTGTAGGAAAAGAGTTAAATACAGACATCGGATTTCTACATAGCAGAGATAATGGAATCGATGACGGTGAAAGAGGATATTATAATGCTTTGAATTTATGTAAAGATTTTAATAATGATCTCTCTTTGGGATTGTTTGCAGGGAATAAGGAGTATGAAAGCGATTTAGTGAATGATTCGGTACGGATTCAAGGGCTTTACAACAGAATAGGATCTTTATATGCAGATTATAGCAGAGGTTTTTATAATGCTTATATAGAAGGGATTGTAGGATTCAATTGTAAAAATATCGATACAATTAAAAACTATTCAAGAGGATATAAGTTTTATGTTTTTCTGAAGAGATACGATGGTATATTATATAATCAAATATCAGTTAAAGGTAGTTCTCCCGATTATATAAATGATATGGGTTATTTTCAAAGAAATGATATTTATAAGATTCAATTTGATAATGCTTATATGCAAAATATCAGCAAGAAATATTTACAATATGTTCAATATATTCTTTATACAAAATATAATGGTAATTTCAAAGGGGAAATTATTGAAATGTCCTTAACACCATCTATATATATGAAATCCGACAATATGTCATTCTTATTAGAGAACATATTGAAAAGAGAAAATTATATTGATAGCACATACAATTATATGTACATAGCCCCTGTTGTGTCTTTTAGAAAGGGAAGCATTTTATCTTTCTTTGTTTTATATAGATATGGTAATCAAATAAATTACATCGATAATTATTTAGGGATTTCCCATCTCATTCATCCAAGTGTGACATTTTCACCTTCAAGTAAATTTTATATCAATTTAAGGGGTACGATGAATCGTTTTTACAATTTACCGGATATGCAAATGATATGGAATTTATGGTATGTCAGTGCAACTATCCGTTATAAATTTACAAATCAATTTTATTCGAAATTGATTGCACAATTGAATATGGAAACAAAAGAGGGATTTTTTAGTGGGCTTTTAACATACGAATTCAATTCAATGTCGGCAATTTATATTGGAATAACACAGGACTTTGAAAAAGATAATAATTTCAAATTCAATAATTTTGTAATATTTGGGAAAATATCCTATTTGTTTGATTTTTAATATATCTTATCTATGAAATTCTCGGGTTTTTCTATTTTATCTACTATTGTAGCAAGTATTTCAGCTATAAAACCAAATATAAACAGAAGTAGGCCGGCTACCACAAGTGTCATAGTTAGATATACAACAGGTCTGTAACCGAAATGCCAGAATATCCTGACAATTACGGAAATTAAACCAATCAATATACCTAGCCCGAGCAAAGTTCCCCCTATAGCTCCGAATAAGAGCATAGGTTTTCTTATTAATGATGTTTGTATCTTAACTGCAATAAGATCAAAAATGCCGATAACAATCCTGCCAAAACCGGTGAATTTAGAATTGCCGGAATATCTCGGGTATAGTTTTACAGGGATTTCCGTAACGGAAAAACCCTTTTCCATAGCAAGACTTACAATATATCTGTGCCAATCTTTTCTAAGTGTAATCGAATCCATAACCTCTTTTTTCATAATCTTTATAGAATTCTGATCTGTTATAGGTAAATGGAATAATTTTCGAGAAAGTGTATTATAAATACCGGAAACAAATTGCTTTTTATATTTTCCTGTCTTTTTCCCTGTTACAATATCAAATCCTTCTCTAAGTTTTTCATTAAGTAAAGGGATATCGTTAACATCGAATTGAAGATCGGCTGGGAAAAGGATTATAGCATCACCTTTTGCAATGGAATTTCCCGATACAAGAGCTTGAGTAAGACCAAAATTCTTTCTGTGTTTTACAATACTCAGAAAAGAGTATATCCTCTGTAACTTAAGAGTAACATCCAATGTTTTATCGGTACTACCATCATCGATAATGATTACCTCATATTTGCCGGGATACTTTTCTATCATTTCATTTAGTTTTTGCAAAAGAGGTGCTATATTCCCTTCTTCGTTATATGCAGGCACAATTATAGATATGAAATTTTCCATAAAAACATTATATTCTAAATATTATTAATAGTAAAGAGGGAGAGGGAGAATAGTGAATAGAAAATAGGAAAGAGGACCACTGAAGGAAAAAAAGAAACATGGAAAAGAGAGGGAGAACCACCACGAATTCACAAATTTATAACGAATTTCACTAAGAGAAGGGAATAATTTATTGCTTTAATTACATGAAAGAAATAACCAAGGACAGGAGAAAAAGGGAAAGGAAATTTTAAACTTGATTTCACTAATTTCATAACGAATTGCACGAAAGGGAGAGGGCAGACACAGGGGTCTGCCCCTACAATTACACGAATTGAAGCCAATTTAACGAAAGAGATATATCCTTTAACTTTCCATCCACAGGCGGGAGGGAATTGAAGGGAGGGGGATAAAGAAATTATTAATTATGAATTATGAATAGAGAAGAAAGGGAGAATAACCACGAATACACGAATTTGTAACGAATTACACTAAGAGAAGAGAAAAATTTTAAACTTGATTTCACTAATTTCATAACGAATTGCACGAAAGGGAGAGGGCAGACACAGGGGTCTACCCCTACAATTACACGAATTGAAGCCAATTTAACGAAAGAGAAATATCCTTTAACTTTCCCTCCACAGGCGGGAGGGAATTGAAGGGAGGGGGATATAGACTGTGTCATTGCGAACGAAGTGAAGCAATCCCACAAGAGTAAGTTTGGATTGATTCGTCGTTTCACTCCTCGAAATGACAATTTCCCAAAATTACGATTTACGATTAACGGTTTATAATTCTCTATCCGTTCCCGTTGGCGTTGGCATTCCCGCAATGGTCAAACCATTGTCACCCTCACCTCAATCCTCTCCCGTCGAGGGCGAGGAAGAAAATCGGGAAATATATACCATATAGCAACTTTCCTTCCCACTGGCGTTGGCATTCCCACAATAGCAATGCTATTGGCTCTTGTAACTTGGCACTTGATACTTGTAATTGCTATATGTCTATGCCTATCTAATAAAAAACAGTGCATTCTATTGACATTTGCTCTAAATTCTTATAAATTAAAAGATTATGGAGAAGAAATTTATAGCATTAAGGGGAATTAGAGTGCATAATCTAAAAAATATAGATGTAACAATCCCAAGGGGGAAATTGGTTGTTATAACAGGTGTTTCAGGATCGGGTAAGAGTTCACTTGCATTCGATACAATATATGCAGAGGGGCAAAGAAGATACATAGAATCACTTTCTGCATATGCTCGTCAATTTTTAGGTATGATGGAAAAGCCGGATGTAGATTACATCGAAGGTTTAAGTCCGGCAATTGCGATACAACAAAGAACAGTGTCTCGAAATCCTCGCTCGACAGTTGGAACCATTACAGAAATCCATGATTATTTAAGGCTTCTTTTTACACATATAGGTATTCCTCACTGTCCGAAATGCGGTAGAAATATAACTGCTCAATCTCACGATGAGATATTGGAATCTATAATGAAGATTCCCGAGGGAACAAGAATGATGGTTCTTGCCCCTGTCGTAAAAGATAAAAAGGGAGAATTTAAAGCATTCTTGAAAAAGCTACAAAGTAAAGGGTATGTCAGGGTAAGGGTTGATGATATAATATATTCACTGGATAATAGAATAAAAATCGATCCTAAAAAACATCATAATATCGAGATTATTATTGATAGATTGATTATGAAAGATTCGATAAAGAGAAGATTGTCGGATTCTCTTAATATAGCATTAAATGAAAGTGGTGGAACTGTTATTATATATACACCTCAGGATAAGAGGGATAAATTTTTTAGTGAGCATTTTGCGTGTCCGTACTGTAATATCAATTTAGGTGAAATTACTCCAAAAACATTTTCATTCAATAGTCCTTACGGTGCTTGTCCTACATGCAACGGTTTGGGAACAGAGATGGTACTCGACATAGATCTTGTGGTCGATATGGACAGGAGTATCCCCGAAGGGGCAATAATACCATTTGCAAATTCAAACAAAAATATGTTTACACTGAGGAAGCTCGCTAAAAAATATGAAGTTAATATCAATACCCAATTCAAAAAATTACCGGATGATTTTAAAAATGTCGTTCTATATGGAGATAATATATATGTTGGTGTGGCTGATTATTTAATTAGAAAATACAATACGATAGATTCCGATTGGCTTAGATATGAGATTGAAAAATATATGGTTATTAAACCGTGTTCTGCTTGCAATGGTAAAAGACTTAAATGTGAAAGTCTTGCAATAACCATAAACAAACTAAATGTTGCTGATATAAGTGAAATGCCAATAAACGAATCACTTGCTTTTTTCAAGAATAAAATCAAGCTTACGGATAAGGAAAAAGCAATTTCGAAACAGATTTTAAATGAAATAATCAAGCGATTATCATTTCTCAATAATGTCGGACTTTCCTATTTAACACTCTCAAGAAGAACTGATTCGTTATCCGGAGGGGAAGAGCAAAGAGTAAGACTTGCGACACAGATAGGTTCAGGTTTAACAGGTGTTCTATATATCCTTGATGAGCCCAGCATCGGACTTCATCAAAGGGATAATAAAATGCTTTTAAATACATTATTACATCTGAGGGATCTCGGAAATACCGTAATAGTTGTAGAGCATGATGAGGAGACGATAAGAACAGCAGATCACATTTTGGATTTAGGTCCCGGAGCCGGACATTTCGGAGGGGAAGTTGTCGGGCAGGGAATGGTAAAGGATCTTATCGATTCAAAGAAGTCATTAACCGGTGAATATCTTTCGGGAAAAAGAAAGATTAAAAAGCCAAAAAAAAGACGCAGTGGAAGTAATAAACAGCTCACAATTATCGGAGCAAACGAAAATAATCTTAAAAATATAGATGTTTCTTTCCCATTAGGAACTCTAATCTGCATAACAGGTGTTTCGGGTTCGGGAAAGAGTTCTTTGATATTCGATATATTATTCAATGCCCTTAAAAGATACTTTTACTTCTCAAGGACAGCTGTGGGAGAACATAGTGAAATAAGAGGGGCAAAATATATTGACAAGGTAATATCCATAGATCAGAATCCTATAGGGAGAACAAGTCGTTCGAATCCTATAACATATACCGGAGGATTTACGCCGATAAGAGAGCTCTTTGCATCTACAAAAGAGGCGAAGATAAGGGGATATTCGTTATCGCGGTTTAGCTTTAATGTTAAAGGGGGGAGATGTGAAGCTTGTACGGGTGAAGGATTGATAAAGAAGGAGATGCATTTTCTCCCTGACATATATGTGATATGTGATGTATGTAAAGGAAAAAGGTATAACAAAGATACACTTGAAGTAAAATATAAAGAAAAAAATATATATGATGTTCTTGATATGACGGTAAAAGAAGCTCAGAAGTTCTTCGAGGATATACCGCGTATAAATAAAAAATTACAATTACTCGTTGATGTGGGATTAGGATATATTAAATTAGGGCAACCGGCTCCAACTCTGTCAGGTGGAGAAGCACAAAGAATCAAACTTGCTAAAGAGCTGTCCAAGGTTGCAACAGGTAATACACTCTATCTCCTCGATGAGCCGACGACGGGACTTCATTTCGAGGACATAAATATGCTTCTTTCCGTTCTGGACCGTCTTGTAGATAAAGGAAATACGGTTGTTGTCATCGAACATAATCTTGATGTGATTAAATCTGCTGATTATGTCATTGACCTTGGTCCATATGGAGGTAAAGAGGGTGGATATATAGTGGCAAAAGGGACACCTGAGAAGATTGCAAAGACAAAGAAATCATTTACGGGTCAATACTTAAAATCAGTGTTATGAATCAAAACAATATAATCAAATATTTTAAATCACTATTCGATATAAAGAAAATCATATCCGAATTTCAAAATAGTGATGTTAAAATCAGTGGTGTGGAAGGTAGTTTTTATCATCTCCTTATAGGTTTGCTAAGGGATGAGATTCAAGGCTCCTTTATTGTTATTGAAAAAGGTATGCTTAATTGTGAAAATGTTAAGATAGGTATTCGGACATATTTCCCTGACACAAATGTTTTCAGTCTTTACTATGAGGGGGAAGAGCTTTCTCCGGAACAAATGTGGGAACGGGTAAATGCTTTATATAACGAAAATTTTATTCGAAATGCAATAATTATTATTGATAGTAATCTACTCGAAGTGAAAATAAAAGCGAAAAATGCAATTATTGATAATATTATTCATATAAATATCGACGATAAAATCGATTATGAAAATTTTCGGGAAAAGGTTATCGACGCAGGCTATGAGCATGTATCGATAGTTAGATCCATAGGAGAGGTTTCTTTCAGGGGGGATATTATAGATATATATTCCATATCGGATGTTAAACCGGTAAGATTGGATATATTCGATGATAAAATCGAAAGCATAAAAGAATTTGATATTATTACACAGAGAGGTGTCAGGGGTATTAAAGCATATACCATATACCCGATAATCAAAGAGGAGAACAAAGGTAATGATAAATTGATGGATATATTCGAAGAGGGGACTCATATAGTTCAGAGAGATGAATATATTGATGAAGAGCATAGAAAGAGGTTTAACATATTGGATATCGGTATAGAGGGGAATAGTTTGAAAACCGTATCGACATCTCCATTCTACGGCAACTGGAAAATGTTTAAGGAAAAAATTGATATATATAAGGATCATAATGTGATATTATTTGCCGAAACAGATATGGAGAAGAACCGACTGGAAGAGCTTTTAATAAATTTCCCACATATAAACATTGTTATAGGAAAATTAAATGAAGGATTCATATATCCTGAGGGTAAAATAGCCATATTTTCGGACAGGGAAATTTTTGCAAGGCGATATAGAAGAAGGGAGGTGAAATATGAGGAGGATGCAATTCCCATTGATGATATTTACTCAATGGATGTAGGGGAATATGTTGTTCATAGGGATTATGGTATAGGGAAATATGGAGGTCTTGGAAAAATAGATATAAATGAAAAAAACACAGAATGTTTTATAATATACTATCAAGGTGATGATAAGGTATATGTTCCAGTAGAGCGATTGAATCTTATTTCTCAATATGTTTCCGACAAAAATATGTCTCCGTCTCTTTCCATAATTGGCAGAGAAATATGGGAGGAGAAAAAAAGAAAAGTAAAGAAAGCACTTAAGGAATTATCGGAAAGGATAATTAAGCTATATGCCGAGAGGGAGGTTAAAACCAGATTGCCTTATATTCAGGATACCGATGAGGAGAGAATACTAGCAAGTTCATTCGAATATGAGGAGACTGACGATCAATTAAATGCAATCACATATATAAAAGAAAAAATGTATAGTAAGAATGTTATGGATGCCGTCGTTATTGGAGAAATTGGATATGGAAAAACCGAGGTGGCAATCAGGGCTTCACTCAAAGCCGTAATGAGTGGGAGACAGGTTGCTGTTCTTGTTCCGACTACAATTCTCGCTGAACAGCACTTCAATCAATTTTCAATGCGAATGAATGATTTTCCCGTTAATATAAGTATGATTTCAAGACTTGTTCAAAGAAAGAAACAGAAAGAGATTATCGAAAGAATCAAGGATGGAAGGATAGATATAATTATTGGAACACATAAACTTTTAAGTGAAAAGATAAAATTTAAAAATTTAGGATTACTTGTAATAGACGAGGAACACAAATTTGGGGTTAGCAATAAAGAAAAGATTAAATCTATAAAAAGTGATGTCGATGTAATCGAAATGACAGCTACACCAATACCAAGAACACTTCAAATGGCAATTTCAGGTTTCAGAGATATGATAAAAATTCGCACAGCTCCACTGGGAAGAATGCCGGTTATTACAAAAATTATCAAATGGAATGATAATCTTCTCAAGGATTTGATATTACGAGAAATAGAGAGAGGAGGGCAGGTGTTTTTTCTTCATAATAGGGTTGAAACAATATTTTCCATTGCTCATAAACTAAGTGAACTGTTGCCGGATGTCAGAATTGCCACTTCTCATGGAAAGATGAAACCTATAGATCTCGAAAATGTGATGTATGATTTTATTCATAAAAAAATTGATATACTTGTTACAACAGCTATTATCGAATCCGGAATCGATATGCCAAATGTTAATACTATTATCATTAACAACGCTCAGATGTTTGGTATAGCACAATTGCATCAGTTGAGAGGAAGGGTAGGAAGATCCGGGACACAAGCTTATTGCTATTTGGTAACCCCTCATAGTAAGCGATTAAATGATAATGCGGCAAAGAGGATTAATACAATCGCATCTTATTGGCGATTGGGTTCGGGGTACAAATTAGCACTTCGAGATTTGGAGATCAGGGGAGCGGGAACATTGCTTGGGGAAAAACAACATGGTCATATAGCTGCCATAGGATATGAAATGTATATAAAGTTACTTGAAGAAGCTATGTCTGAAATACGAGGGGAAAGTATAAAGGATGTTATAGATACGGAGATAAATATTCCTATAGAGGCTTATTTCCCGAGTAATTATATAGATGATCAAAAATATAGAACAGCGATTTACAGGCGACTGAATAACATTAATACAGTGAAAGAAATAGATGAAATAAAAGATGAACTTGCTGATAGATATGGACAGATGCCACTTGCTGCCAGAAATATTGTTGATATAATGAAAATTAAATTTATAGCTGGAAGGAAAGGGATAAAAAATATCGATTACGGTAATGGAAAAATAATATTTTCATTTTATAGTGATTTTAAATTGAAATATGTTAAAAATAGCGATTTGTTCGATTTGGTTGAGATTGTTAATACATTTCCCTTGACATTAAGTGTTTTTTCAGATAAATATGATATAATTAAAAAGAGTAATATGTTATTGCAAAAAATTGAGTTATGTGATATTAGATAATGGATTAAAAGGAGGTACAAGAATGTACAAGAAATCAATTGTATGGATGGTGGTTATCGCAGTTATATTTTCGTTCACATTTTCTTCATGCACGAAAAAGGAAGAATTTAAAACGGTAATCAAAGTTGATGACATTAATATTTCTAACCAGTTATTTGATAAAATAAAGGATAGTAGAATTAATGCTCATAAAACTAAAGAGGCAGTAGCAGAGGATATTATTAATACAATTCTTCTCGCTAAGGCTGCCGAGGAAAAAGGATATAACGATTCGATTGCAAAACAGATTAAGAATACAGAGATGGACATATTAAGTAATGCTTTATACAAAAAAATGATTATAGAAGGGGTCAAGGTTTCCGATAAAGATGTACTTAATGAGTATAATAAAAAGAAATATAAATATGGAGTAAATCAGATCGTTGCTCGTAATAAAACTACTATTGATTCAGCTTATAAAGCATTAAAGAGCGGAACAGATTTTGCCGAGGTTTGTAAACAATATTCGGTAGAAACGACAAGGAAAGATAAAGGCGGATCAATCGGTAAGGTGCTGGCAGAAAGATATAAAGAACCATTTCAGAAGATACTGTTATCTGCCAAGATTGGCAAATATTCAAAAGCATTTGAATATGGAAAGCAATGGTATATTATAGTGGTTACGGAAAAGGAAGAAAATAAGATTCAAGAATTCGATAAAATGAAAGAGAGTATAGAAAATAAACTTCTTGCGGATAAAAGATATATAAAAGCAAGGGAATTTATAAAGAAACTTGAAGACAATCAAAATCTTGTATATAATGACTCTAACATAAAACATATAGCCGAAATATTCGGCACGGCTCCGGGAACTGTTGTAGATACGGAAAAGCTAACTAATGAGGATAAGGAATTGGTTATTGCCACATCTTCTCTCGGTGAATGGAAAATCAAAGATATATTAAAGTTAGAAGAAGAAAGGGGTATAGCTATTCCTATTAATAACCCATTTACTTTAAAGGGTGCTTTAAAAAGGATCATGCTCAGCAATCAATTAAATAGTGAAGCGAGAAGGCATGGGTTGGATAAAAAACAGGTTATTAAGGAAGAGATAACATATATGAAATACGGACAGTTGGCAATTAAACTTACATCAAGTATAGAATATGAGCCAGATAATAAAGATCTTCTTGAATATTATACTGCAAATAAATTGGATTATTATGAAAAAGCAAAATCTGACATAAGTGTTATTACTGTGGATAGTAAAAAGGAAGCAAAGGATTTGATGAAAAAACTTACATCTAAAAATTTTGGCAGTTTGGCAAAGAAACATTCAAAGGATAATACAAGGTACAAAAATGGTAAAATAGAAAACTATATGAGTAATATGAGACCGGATTTGAATCTTAATGAATTGCCAATGAAGGGAAAGATAGGGAAAATATCAGGTCCGATAGAGGGTAAAAATAAATGGACTATTTATAAGATAAATAAACAATATCCGGGAAGGCAAAAATCATTCAATGATATTAAAGGAACAATTACATATCAAGTAAAAAATGAGAAAATCCGGGAAATGATTGATGAAATTACAAAATCTATGAGATCTAAATGTGAAGTTTGGCAAGATGATCAATTTTTTTCTAAAAGTAGTGATACTACTAAAATAGAAAAATAGGAGAAATAATGAAGAGCAAAATACTACTTACAGCGATTCTTATTATTACACTTATGATAGCTGGTTGTAAAGGTGGGAACGCTAAAAAGAACAAGGAAAATGCATTATGTGTTGTGAATGGTGAACCATTTACAATGGAAGAATATAACGAATTTATATCTCAGTATAAGGAACAATCCCAGGGACAGATTACCCCGCAAATAAAAAACCAAATAGTAAGTCAATGGATTAGCAATGAAATTTTATATCAAGAAGCCAAGAAGAATAAAGTAGATTGTGATAATGATGTAAAAAGAAAAGTGGAAATCCTGAAAAAGCAAATTATTGCTACGGAATATCTCAATAAAGTATTAGAGGAAAAGGCACAGGTTACGGATAATGATATCCTTGATTTTTACAATATACGCAAAAAGCAATATGAAGTTTCTATTAAAATATCAAGAATTATGACATTTTCTTTAGACAAAGCTCAAGAGGCGTTAGAGAAAATCAACAAAGGAAGATCCTTTTTGTCAGTAGCGAGAGAATATTCGGTTGATTATAATTCGCAACAGGGTATTACTATAGGTCCTTTCCAGAGAGGTGGACCTTTAGCTCAGGTTCCTGAAATTGAGGATGCAGCATTTGCCCTTAAAAATATAGGTAGTGTCAGTTCTGTTATATCTACTAATTATGGTTTCTTTATAGTAAAGCTCGTTTCCAGGCGTAAATTACAAAATCCTATTTCTTTGGATTCGGCGAAAAGTGCGATTTATCATAAATTATCACTCAATAAACAGACAAATATATACAACACACTTCTCGATTCACTTAAAAAGAATTCAAAGATTACATTAAGTGTTACACCTTAGATTTGATATATTTTATGCGTAAAGTGCTAATAGCTATCTTAATTGTTATATTAACAAATACTTTATTTGCAGAGACCATTTCAGATAATATTGAAGCTGTTGTAGAAGATGATGTAATAACAAGTGGAGAGTTGCAGATGCAGCTCTTCACTTACTTTGTTCAATTCGGCATCACTGATACAACACAGGTTATGAAGGATAGTCTCTCAAAAGTAATTCTTAATCAAATGATTTCGGACAAGGTAATAAATGTCATAGCAAAGAAAGATACGACGATTACTGTCAATAACAGTGAGATTGAAACCGCATTAAGAGAATCTATTGATAATATTAGAAGTAATTTCCCGGATGAATCTGCATTTAAAAAATCTCTCAAGGAAGAAGGACTTACAATAGGCGAACTTAAGAGAAAATATAAGAAAAAGATCAAAGAACAAATATTAGTAAAAAAATATTTACAAAATACTATAAGTTTTATACCGGAAATCCCTCAGGAAGAGATTGATTCGTTCTATAATATAAATAAGGATTCTATTCCAACGAACTATCCGGGTACTTATAAACTTTCACATATATATATTGTATATAAACCCGGAAAATACTCATTATCTCAGATAGAGAAAAAGATAAATAATATACTTTCCGAGTATAACGATAATGTGTCTTTTTCTACTCTTGTAAAAAAATATTCTGAGGATTCTTTAACTGCCAATAATGGCGGATTATGGGGAAATGTTGGTAAAAAGGATATATTACCTGAAATATATGGGCAGATATCCGATATAGGAGAGGGGCAGGTTAAAATAGTTCAGTCAAGACTGGGATATCATCTCATACTCTGCGAGGGGAGATCGGAAGATAAATACATTTTAAGGCAAATACTTATTATACCTAAAGTAACATTGAAAGATAGTCTTGAAATGAAACAAATTGCTTATAAGGTTGATAGTTTGCTGGATAAAGGTATATCATTCAAGAAACTTGTTGTTAAATACTCCGATGATTTACAAACAAAAGATGTAGATGGATACCTTGGAGAGTTCGAAGAGATGAAGATGAATCCGGAACTTTTAAAACACTTAAAGGGTTTGGAAGGCGGTATGCATACTAATGTAATTAAAACACCTTTGGGATTCGAAATTATCCATATAGATGAATATATAAGGGGAAAGGATATAACAACGGATGAGATAAAGAATAATATAAGAAATATGCTTTTACAGAAGAAACAACAAAATCTCATTGAGGAATTGGTTGTTAGACTTAAAAAAGATGTTTATATTGCTATAAATGAATAATTTTAACAGGATTGATGTTTTGCTTAAACGACTAAGTATTCTTAAATCAAGAGAACAAGCGAAATTAGCTTGTGAAAAAGGTAAAATCACAAGAGATGGAAAAATATTAAAACCATCTTCTTCTATCTGCGTTGATGATGTTATTAAAATAGAATTTACGGATAGAACAATAGCATATAAATTGCTGAAAATTCCGGATAGTAAGAATGTGAAAAAAACCAAAGCAAAGGATTACTATCAAATTGTAGAAAATTATGAACACATATAAACCTCGCATTGCAATTACATGTGGAGATCCTGCTGGGATCGGACCGGAAGTATTGGTAAAAGCCTTATCGGACAAGAGAATTTATGGTCAAATTACACCTATTGTGATTGGACCGGAAAGGTATTTTGTAAATTTATCGGATAGTCTAAATATCGAATTGCCTGAATATATAATAATGAAAAGGGGTATGATGGTTGAGGAAACAGGAAAGATGCATCTTCTTGATGTACCTGCTCATCAAATGATTATCCCCGGTAAGGTGTCTGATATTGCAGGTAAAATCGCTTACAAAGCGATCTTAATTTCATACTCTGTCGTTATGGAATATCATATGGCTGATGCAGTAGTCACAGCACCTATCAATAAATATTCAATGAATTTATCAGGTCATCATTATGCGGGACATACGGAACTTTATAGTGAATTATCCGGCAAAAAGGTTGTTATGATGATGGTTCATAACAATTTCAGGGTTGCACTTGTTACAAATCATATAGCCATTAAAGATGTTAGCGCTTTCCTATCTCCTAAATTAATTTTTGAAAAATTAAAATTAACAAACGAAGCCTTGATAAGATTATTTAATATTAAAAATCCAAAGATTGCAGTCGTTTCATTAAATCCACATGCCAGTGATAATGGATTGTTTGGTAATGAAGAAAAAAACAAAATAATTCCGGGGATAACACTTGCAAAGGATTATGACATTAATATTGATGGACCCTTCTCCCCTGATACCGTGTATTTGAGAAGAAATCAATATGATGCAATTTTAGCAATGTATCATGATCAGGCAATGATTCCATTTAAATTACTTTCTTTTAATAAGGGTGTTAATGTCACATTAGGGTTACCTATTATAAGAACTTCACCTGATCACGGAACAGCATTCGATATAGCCGGAAAGGGTGTTGCAGACCCTGAAAGTATGATTCAAGCCATTCTTATTGCAAAAGAAATGATTCAAAATGCCAGAATTTGAAAAAATCAACATATAATAGAAAAAATCATTAATATTTTCCCCAACCTTTCTTATCAATAGTATTGAAGTTAATTTAAGAATATTTTTACTTCATCAATAAATTTATCCAATTCTATCCTGGATTTTGTTTCCGTAACTGAAATGAGAATACCATTACTCAATTTCTTATTGAATTTACTTAAATCAATTCCTGCATATATCCCCTTCTTTTCTAAATTAGCAATTAGAATATCAGAAGAGATTGGTAAATTGACTGCAAATTCCTTAAAAAATAATTCATTGAATAGAGGACTAATTCCATTAATTTTTATCAATTCATCAAAGAGATAGTGACTATTTCTCAAGCAGGTTTCGGATATTTCCTTTAATCCGTTTTTGCCCAGAAGTATAAGATAAATTGCTGCTCTTGTCATACAAAGAGCTTCATTTGTGCATATATTCGATGTTGCCCTATCTCTTCTAATATGCTGTTCTCTTGTTTGTAGGGTCATAACAAATCCTGTTTTTCCATCCGTATCTTCGGTAAGTCCGACCAACCTACCAGGCATTTGTCTTAGGAACTTTTTTCTGGTAGAAAATAAACCGAGGAGAGGACCTCCAAATGCTTGATAATTTCCCAATGATTGTCCTTCCGCAATAGCAATGTCGGCATCATACTCACCTGGTGTTTTCAATATTCCAAGTGATATCGGGTCATAGACGGATATAAATAAAAGATTATTTTTATGGACAATTTCGGATATTCTGTCCATATCTTCAATCATTCCGAAATAATTAGGACTTTGAACAATAACTGCGGATGTATCATTATCAATCGATTTTTCAATTTCTTCAATGTCTGTTATTCCATTTTTTGATGGGATCATTATAATGGGAATATTCAATCCATAACTATATGTTTTTATTACCTCGATATATTGCGGATTTACAGTTTCACTAACGATAATACTATGTTTATTGGTAATAACACGCGCCATATGAGCAGCTTCAGCGAGAGCTGTACCACAATCATACATTGAATCATTTGTAACTTCCATTCCCGTTAATCTGTTAATAAGGGTTTGAAATTCATACATTACAGCTAAAGTTCCTTGACTTACCTCTGCCTGATACGGGGTATAAGCGGTATAAAACTCGGATCTTGAAACAATATGATCAATAACGGCCGGAATATAGTGATCATAAATACCACCACCAAGAAAAGAGATATTATCGATACAATTATTGTTGCTTTTGGATATTGTATACAGATGTTTTTTTACCTCGGATTCGGAAAGAGCTTTGGTGAATCTAAAATCATTATTTTTTCTAAGATCTTCCGGAATACTACTTAATAGTTCTTCGAAATTTTTTACGCCGATCCTTTTGAGCATTGATTTTAAATCATTGTCGGAATTTTGGATAAAAGGCATATTAATGACCCTCTGCTACAAATCTTTTATATTCCTCTGCGGAAAGTAAATTGTTGACATCTTCCGGATTGCTTATCTTAATTTTTATTATCCACCCTTCACCATAAGGATCTTGATTGATATTCTCGGGAAATTCCGTAAGAGCAGTATTTGTTTCAATGATTTTCCCACTAACAGCAGCTAACATATCAGATACGGCTTTTACAGCCTCAATTGTCCCGCATGCTTTACCTGCTTCTACAGGTTCGCCCACATTAGGAAGTTCAATGAAAACTATATCAGATAATTCTTCCTGAGCGAAATCTGTGATACCCTCAATTGCTACATCTCCTTCCACTTTTATCCATTCATGTGATTTTGTATATTTAATATTTTCCGGGAAATTCATATCTCCTCCTATTTATGAGTTCCATCCTTATAAAAAGGTGTTTTAACAACCTTAGCTTTAAGTAATCTACCTCTGACATCTATTGTAAGTTCCGAATCATTATTAGAATATTCAAGTTCTACATACCCACAACCTATATATTTTTGAAGCATAGGTGAAAGATTCCCACTTGTTACACAGCCAATAATATTCCCATCTTTATCCTTTATTTTATAACCCTGTCTTGGAATACCTTTATCAATCATTTCAAAGGGAACAAGCTTTCTTTTAAGACCTTCGACTTTTTGTTTCAGGAGCACTTCTCTCCCGTTGAATGATGTTTTACTCAAACGAGTTATCCATGAAAGATCTCCTTCAATGGGTGTTGTTGTACTGTCAATATCATTACCATACAATCTGTAATACATTTCCAATCTTAATATATCTCTGGCTCCTAATCCACATGCTTCAATATTAAATTCTTTTCCTGCTTCAAAGATTGAATCCCACATCTTATCGGCATACTTTTTATCAAAATATACTTCGAATCCATCTTCACCTGTATATCCGGTTCTCGAAAGTACTGTTTCTATGTTAGCTATCTTACTTTCCGTTGCCCAATAAAACTTGATTTCAGACAGATCGGTGTCTGTCAATTTCTGTATTACCTTTTCTGCATCGGGACCTTGAATAGCTAATTGAGCAATATCATCGCTTATATTATTTACGGTAACATTCTCATTAATATTATATTTAATCCATTTGAAATCTTTATCAATATTCGATGCATTAACAACAAGGAGATATCTCTTTTTTAGTCGGTATACAAGAAGATCATCAACAATTCCCCCATCATTATAACACATTGCAGAATATTGGACTTGATTTAGAGATAAAGCGGACGGATCATTAGTAGTTATTCTACTGATAAATTTTAAAGCATCAGGTCCCTTTATCTCGATTTCGCCCATATGCGAAACATCAAAAACTCCAACAGTGGTTCTTATCCTTTTTACTTCTTCAATAATCCCTTTATATTGAGTAGGCATAGTAAAACCAACGAAATCCACGAGATGACCTCCAAGAGCAATATGTTTATCATAAAATGGAGTTTTCTTAGCCATATTACCTCCTTATTTTTGGACTATAATATGGCTTTTTATTGAAAATGTCAATAGAATTTATAAAAAATTAGTATTGATTGTGTTTGCCTTAATTAATGAAATTAATGTAGTAAATTATTCCGCTAATCCTAAAATTGTCATTGTGAGGAGTGAAACAACCTGTCTGCATGTAATGCACAGGCAGGCGAATAAATCTATATTTACTCCTGTGGGATTGCTTCACTTCCTTCGCAATGACACACTCTATTCCCCCCTCCCTTCAATTCCCTCCCGCCAGTGGGAGGGAAAGTTATTATATGATAGATATTTCCCAATATTATTTCCTCGCCTTATGTTACCTCCTTTTTCTGTCATGCTGGACTTGATTCAGCATCTCATACCAGATCCTGAAATAAATTCAGGATGACAGCATTCTTTAT
>Ga0209121_10002505_pt1 | contig 18601 bp, 16 predicted proteins | sample Cruoilmetagenom3_FD_187292 | JGI IMG/M metagenome (GOLD analysis project Ga0209121, IMG submission 187292) | Oil polluted marine microbial communities from Coal Oil Point, Santa Barbara, California, USA - Sample 3 (SPAdes) (version 2) | ecosystem: Environmental > Aquatic > Marine > Oil seeps ... | reverse complement strand
ACATTTTGAGAAAAAACATTTTCTAAACCGTTATGGTGTACATAAATATTTTTTAAACTCTTTATAAAATATCCAAAATCCACGCTGTTAAAAGTTCTATGTACAAAACCTTCAAATTTCTCAAGGTCATTATTGTTGTGATTCATGATAAAGTCATAAGGAGAATTTCCCATTAAATCCATCATCTTATTTGCATTTTTTATAATGCTTTTTCTATTTCCCCATGCTATGGTTGCTGCTAAAAAACCTGCTATTTCTATATCTTCTTTTTGAGAATATTTATGAGGTATTGAAATAGGATCACTATCAATAAACTCTAGAGTATTGTATTGAATAACTTTATTGTCTAAGAATTCTTTTAATTCTTCCTTTTGTAATTGCATATAACAAATATAGATAAAACTAATTGTTTTTTAGTAGGTAAAACACAGCCTAATCAAGTGTTAATACTAGATTTTGTAGAGCAGTGTATAAGGCAATAGAAAGGGTTTGTTTTTTTTAATGCATTTAGAATTTAAAGCGAATACTAGGTTATAAATACCCTAAAATTCTAATAATATATAAATAACACTTCTTTGTGATTAAGTAAAAATATTTTAACTTGTCAAGACAATAATTGTAAGTAAATGTTATACAATTAAAACCAAAAATTAAAGCCAATAATGAACAAAAGCTTAGCACTTATTTTAGTTATACTACTCACATGTAGTTGTATTGAAGAAAAGGAAATTAGCTCCTTTAATACAGAAAATTGGTCTAAAAGAGCAGCAACAATTAGTGCAAAAGACTCCCTAGAATTTGGTAAGACGTATTTGGCAACCTATTCTGAAATTTATAGCTTAACAGAACATAAAACCCATGGTTTAACAGTAATGGCAAGCATGCGTAATATTAGTGAAATAGATACTATTTACGTGTTAAAAGCCGAATATTTTGATACACACGGAAAATCTGTTAGAAAATATTTTGATACTCCTATTTATTTAGCGCCTTTAGAAACAGCACAAATTATAATTGATGAAATTGATACTTCTGGAGGAACAGGTTCTAACTTTATTTTTGATTGGAAAATCCCTAAAAATTGTCCTCAACCTTTGTTTGATGGTGTAATGAGTTCTACAGTAGGAAAACAAGGTTTATCTTTTACAACCGAAGGAAAGCGTATACAATAAGCACATAAGCTTATTACTGTAACTTTTTACTTATAAAGCCATCTTTTAAATCCTTCGTGCGTTGTTGTGGAATTACCTGAAAATGCGTTTTAAAAAAATCTAATTGTTCTTGCTGTAAAGCAGGTAACGGAATATTTCCTGTTCCCCAAAAAAAGTCTACTTCTGTAGGTGTATGAATAGTAGTTTCATTTAATAGAATGCTTTTATATTTTTCGGAATACTTACTGTTTTTATAAGGCTTTACAATGTATTCTGAAGAAAACGTACTAGAAACAGCAAGCTGCTTATTATTGCTAATTGCTGCATTGTTTACTTTAAAAAATAAAGGTATTGCAACAAGTACAGTACTAATAACCATTACTATTTTAATGCTGTTTTTATGTGTTATTATTTTAGATACTAGTACCAAACTAAAACATAAAATAAACGGAAAGAAAAAGCGGTATTGTGGTGATGTTACAAACAAAAAGAACATACTAATAATAGCCACCATATAAATAGTATAAAAAGCTTTTTTGTTTTGTGATTTATAGATAAAAAACGGAAAAACCACCAACAAAAATAGAATTACTTTATTAAAAATACCATGCAAACTAGGAGCAAGCAACCAACTTTTTAGTTTTGTAAAATAGGATGCATTTTCAAAAGTTTGGGCTGTTAAATGATAAGCATATGGTTTGGTATAATTAGCAAAATACGTTTCTATATTTTCTGGTAAACTCCAAGAGGTTTTTAAACTTTCTATACCTTGTAAAGGAAAAAACAAATTACCTGTAATAATTATATTCTTGATACTAAAAAGGACTAAGGTGATACCGCCAAATAGCATTAGAATAGATGTGGTGCTTTTAGTGAATATAAAATAACGCTTGTATATCACCAATGAAAAAATACAAAAAGGTACAGCGCTAAGTTTTATAAATGCCATAAAAAACGAAAAGATTACAACAGTAATAAAAGCTGGTTTGCTATATGTTGCAAAGCACAAAACAAACTGATGCAAAAGTATATTGCTCAGTACATATATGGCAATATCTGGTGAAGGAGCACTTATAAACGGAAAGAAAAATAAATTCCATAAAGGAAACAACCCAAAAATTAAATTAGAAATATGCGTGTCTTTTTTAGAGAGGAAAGCATGCAATTTAAAGATGGCATATACATTTCCTAATAATAAAGCCAAAGCACTTAAATCATTAAAATAACTATATATAAAGTTAAAATTAAAAGCACTTTGCAAAATGTGCCATCCTGAGGTTTGCCCTAAAAAAACATGTAAGTTTACTAAACCGTTTACAAAGCCGTACTCATTAAGCCACTTAATGGTTTGTATGTAATAAGATTCGTTATCAATAACAAATGGAGGAGAAGCACTTTGTGCTAAAATAAGTAAGGCAATACAGCTTAAGAGTATTTTAAAAAAAATAGAAAGCGAAGCGGTTTCTGCTTTTAATTGCAAGCAGTAAGCAAGTATGTATTTATAATTTAAATAGCCTAAAACACCTGTAAAGAAGAGTAAAAAAACATGAAAATAGGCGTTAATAGCAAACGGAATAGCCCAAATACTAGCCATTAATGTAACACCAAAAAAGCCAAATAAAATTGTAATTATAGAGTCTTGCTTTTTTAGTTGAAAAACCTTGTTAATAGTAACTCCTATAACGCTGCTTATAGCAAGAATGTATAACCAAGAAAGGAGAATGAATAGCATAGGTTTTATATAATTTCAAATTATAAAAAAAACAAATTTTAATTAAAAAAGAGACTTCTACACGCTTAGTAGTATATTAAGTTGCAAACTATTCACTACCAACAATTTTTCCGTCAACCATGGTAAGTTTACGGTCTGCCATATCCGCAAGTTCTTCGTTATGTGTTACAATAACAAAGGTTTGCCCAAACTCATCACGTAATTTAAAAAATAAATTATGAAGGTTTTCGGCAGAAGCACTGTCTAGGTTTCCTGAAGGTTCATCTGCAAAAATTAAATCTGGATTATTAATTAAAGCCCTTGCAACAGCAACACGTTGTTGTTCTCCTCCAGAAAGCTCATTTGGTTTGTGTTTGTGTCTATGTGATAAGCCTAAAAAGGCTAAAAGTTCTTTGGCTCGTTTTTCTGCTTCTGCAGGTTTTGTACCTTTTATAAAAGCAGGAATACAAACGTTTTCTAAAGCGGTAAATTCTGGTAATAATTGATGAAACTGAAAGATAAAACCTATGTTTTCATTTCTAAATTTAGCCAAAGCCTTATCGCTTAATAAAGGTATATTTGTTCCTTTTATTTTAAAGCTAGTCTCTTCCTTTTTAGAAGCTTTATCAAGCGTGCCAAGAATTTGCAAAAGTGTTGTTTTTCCTGCTCCTGAAGCACCAACAATAGAAACAATTTCTCCTTTTTTAATATGTAAATTCACACCTTTTAATACGTGTAAATCTTCGTAATATTTATGTATGTTTTTTGCTTGAATCATTGTTTATTTATCAAGCAATGAAAGTACTACTTTATGCTTAATTCAGCAACTTTAAATGTTTTTAGATGAAAAGATGTTTTTTAGGTTGTTATAATCTATAAAATATACCATTCTAATAGAAAAAGTATGGTTAATATCTTCTTTAAACAACTCGTCTAAACTAGAAAAATAATCTTCTTTTGATGCGTTAGAGTAGTTTAGCAATTGGTTTCTATATAATGCTGTTAATTGACTTCCTGGAGCAAATTGCCAGGTGTAAGAAAGGTCAAGATTCCATGTGTTAAAATTAACATCAGGATTATCAACATCTTCTTTTGTATAACCAGCATCTGGGTTTAGTCTACCATTTTCTTGTAATTCATATAAATCATCTTCATAGGTAACAGTACTCCAATAGTTTCTAAAGGTTAAGTTTAAAGCATGAAAAGAGTTAAAGTTATAGCTTCCAGAAATGCTATTTTCAATAGTAACTTGGTCACGTTGGCCATAAATAATGGCATCGTTATCTAATGTTTCTACATAACCACGTTCTTTTTTTTCAATATCATATTCAAAAGAATATTGCATTAAAAATCGATCTCCTAATTTTAATCTAGGCTCTAACTCAAACCAATAACTGTTATAATCTCTTCCGTTTTCAAAAAGTGTTTCGTAACCAGCATTTGCATCTAAAGCTAGTGTTTTGTTGTAGTTAGAAGAAATCCAACCGTTAATATTTAGCCAATCTTCAGTAATAAAGTAACGGTTTTCTGCTCTAGGACCAAAGTAGTCATATTGTTTTCCTGGTTGCACAGCAGCATAACCACCAAAGCTCAATAAGTTCTTTTTAAAGGTTCCGTTAAAGTTTATATTAAAATTTTTACCTGTGTATATATGTGGTTTAAAGAGGTAGCTTACATTAGCATTAAGGTATAAATAAAAATCGTTTAGTGTTTTTGTAGGCTCAAAAATTCTATAGCTTCCGTTGGCATAAAAATCACTGTAATTGTTTCTAAAGAGAATTCCCATGTCATTAATATCATAAGATTTATCTACAGCTTCATGTTCAAAATAGAAACGATATTTACCACTTATTTTTCCGAAACCAATATTAGAGCTATATCCAACTTGATTGCTATCGTCTATTAAATTAAGATCACTTCTTTTTAATTGTGTACTAAAACCATAGGTGTTTTTTTTATTTACCAGATCTAAAAGTAGCCCTGTTACATTAGCATCTCTTGCATGTCCATTTCTTAAAACATTGGTGTTTATTAAGCTAACAGATGAATTTTTGTTAAACTGTTGGTCTACTACTAGAATGTTATAATTAGCTAAAGGTTCTACAACAGCATCGCGTGTTGCATTGGTAACATCATCTTTTATTTGTGCTTTGGTTTTTTCTGTAATAGCATTAAATACACCTATACCTAAACCGTTTTTTGTTCTACCAGAAATTTTAATAGCATTAAGCATGTTTACTTTTTCTGGATAATCAACAAATTCTTCATTTTCATTTAATGTTACTTTACCAACAGGTTGGCTACCAATTCTTCTAGAATAAAAAAGGTTTCCTTTAGAAAACAGATCGACACCTTCTGTAAAGAACTGTCTTTGCTCAGAAAATTGCTGCTCAAAAGGACCTAAATTAAGTTGTACATCATCAAAACCTGCTTGGCTAAAATCTGGAATTAAAGTAGCGTCTAGAGTAAAGTTTTCGCTAATTCCGTATTTAACATCCATACCAACACCATAATCAGGACTGTTGTTGGTGTTATACGTTGCAGAAGCAAAAGGATAAAAACTTAATCGAGTAGGAGGTGTAATGTTTTCTATACCTTTAAGTTCACCATGATATAAACCAATATACCCTTTGGTAACGTCTAAAGGATTCCAGGTATATTGTGAGTTGTCTGTTCTAAATCTTCTATGAAATTGCAATCCCCAAGTTTGCACGTTTTGATTAGAAAAACGCAAAGTAGAATATGGTATTTTAACTTCAACAATCCAACCATCGTCTACAATTTTGGTAGCTGATTCCCAAACAGCATTCCATCCAAAATCTTCGCCTATACTAGGATTAGCAATAGCATCTGCTTGATTTCCTGTAGGGAAAATAAAAAATTCTACATCATTTTGAGCATCATTATTAGGGTTTAAAATAATTCCGAAGAAATCGGAAACCCCAAAATTATCACGTTGCGAAAACTGTTTAATAATAGCATCTGGCTTATCATGTAAATAGGCCGCAAAAAAGATAGCATTATCGTTATAAGTAACTTTTACTTCTGTTTTTTGATGTTCTTTTTCGGTTTTACCAACATCTGGTCTAAACTGAATAAAATTACTAGCAATTTCGGCATTTTGCCAAGCAGCATCATCTAGAATAGCATCAATTTTAGGAGCTTGGTTGGTGCGTTTTATGTGTAATGACTTTTTTTCTTGTGCTTGCAGTGTAATAGAGGTTATTACAAAAAGCAGTAAAAAGAATAAATGTCTCATTTGTTTTTTAGTTTTGATGAATACTTAAAAGACATTAAAAAATAAAAATTGTTACAGTAATATTGGTATATCTTTTTAAGATAATAAATTTTTAGCACTATTTTATTGATAATACGATAATTAACTGTTTGAAAATTTAGAATATATTAATAGTAACGTTATGTATCTAGTGTACTTTCGACTGATATATTTTGCTTATTTTTACACATATAATTTATAGAAAATGCCATACAAACAATTTGAAGAATATAGTATCCAGGTAACGGAAGGTATAAAAGATCAATATAAAAATATTATTGAAGATTTAGGAGAAGATACTACACGTGATGGGTTGCTTAAAACTCCAGAACGTGCAGCTAAAGCCATGCAATTTTTAACACAAGGCTATGAGCAAGATCCAGAGGAAATACTTAAAAGTGCCATGTTTAAAGAAGATTATAAGGATATGGTAATTGTAAAAGATATAGAATTATACTCTTTATGCGAACACCATTTGCTTCCGTTTTTTGGAAAAGCACATATTGCATATATACCTAACGGACAAATTGTAGGTTTAAGTAAATTACCAAGAATAGTAGATGTTTTTGCAAGACGATTACAAGTTCAAGAACGTTTAACACACCAAATATTAGATTGTATTAATGATACTTTACAACCAGAAGGTGTTGCTGTGGTTATTGAAGCATCACATATGTGTATGATGATGCGTGGTGTACAAAAACAAAATTCTGTTACTACAACTTCAGGTTTTAGAGGTCAATTTGAAAAAATTGAAACAAGAAATGAGTTTTTAAAATTAATTAGTACTTCGCTTTCTTAAGTGCTTATAATGTAACATTTAGTAAAAATATATACTTATAAAGTGTCAGTTAATCTTGGCACTTTTTTTGTTTATTATAATTACAATGAATTTACATATGAAAAAAAAATACAAACTATTAGCCTTAAGTATCTTGTTAGATGCTATTGGGTTAATTCCTTTTATAGATATTGTTTGGGCACCACTTTCGGGTTATATTATGACAAGAATGTATAAAGGTGAAATAGGAAAAATTGCAGGTATTATTACTTTTATTGAAGAAGCAATTCCTGGATTAGATTTTATACCAACATTTACCATTATGTGGTTATATACTTATGTTTTTAAAAAGAATAAAGCAGAAGAAACTATTATGGATGTGGATGCAGAATAAGATTAAAAGATAATATATTAGAAAAGAAGTAGTGTAAAATAAAAAATCCCTTCCAAAATAGATGGAAGGGATTTTTTTATTTAAAAAGCTAAAAATTACTGTAATGTAACAGGAAAAATGGCTTGAAAATCTGTTTCTCCACCAGCATTAGTAATATCTCCATCACTTACTCCAGTAGCATCTTTACTAGGTTCATGACGTAAAGTAATAGTAATGTTTCCAGAACCAGCTGTAGCTGCAGTAGTAGCAGTAAACTCTAATCCTACAGGATTACCATTTTCATCATAATCTACATAAGTAAAAGTAGCTATGGCATTAGATGCTTGAAAGAAAAATTGGTGCTCATCATCTTCTTCTTCAATTTCTTCATTAATAGATTCTGCAGGAGATTCTGTTTCGTTTAATAACTCTAAACTTCCGTTATACGTTGTATTAACAGCTAAAGGAGATGAAACAGTAATTACTGGAACATTAGGACCATCACCATCTAAATCTAGTGATTGTAAGGTAATAGATGCACCACCTCCAACAGGAGTTAATGTAGCAGTTAATGTAGTAATTACTTCTTCTTCGTTTACAGGTAATGGATTGTCGTCATCACTTGAACATGCTGAGAATACTACAGTTGCTAATACTAAAAATAATGTGTTTTTTAATGTTTTCATTTTTTTGTTTTTTTTTGAATTCTTTAATAATTTAATTTTAATTGTAACATAAAATTTCTTCCTAGATCATCAGCAAAATATCGTAATCTATTCAGGTTTTCTCGGTAATTTGTATTAAAAATATTGGTAATATTAAGACCAATATTTAAATCTGTTTTTTCAGATAAATTCAATGTAATATCACTTTGTAAATGTAATAAGTGATAGGTTGGAGGAGTAGTACTTATATCTACTTCTACCGTTTCTTCTGTTGTTGGTATATATACTTCAAAATTATTATTAGGATAATCGTTTTGATGAAATACCAACTCACTTTGTAATTCGGTATTAAAATGTAGCCATTTCTTATTAGAATAACCAAGTATATTAACCGTCTTCATAGATGGAATATCTATTAAGTCTTCGTTTTGGCTTAAATCGTTTCCTTTTATATACGAGGATTTATTTTTAAAAAACCAATGTGTGTTAATTGTATAGTTGGCAGTTAGATCTAATCCGTACAAAGCAGCATTTGTTTGGTTGTAACTCCAAACCGGAAAAGCACCTCGATTGGTTTGTTCTGTTCCTGTTGGTTCTATAAAAATATAGTCGTTAATATGATTATAAAAAGCTTCTGCACTTAATGAAAGTCTTGTGTTTTGATAGCTATACGTAGCAGAAACTCTATTAGAAGTTTCTTTTTTCATACGTAAGTCACCTAATTCAATTCTTGCAGCAGAATGGTGTAATCCATCGCTAAACAATTCGGATGGATTAGGAGCTCTATTCGATAAACCATAATTTAAAAGGATACTGTTTTTATCATTTATTTTAAACGAAACTCCAGTAGAAGCAGATATATTATGATATTCAAATTTAGGATTTGTTAGTAATTGTGTATCTAAATCTTCTATAACAATATCACTAAAATCCACATCATAACCACGTTCTTCCCAACGACTAGTTAAATAAAATTTCTTAGCATCAATTTGGTTATAATCATAACGTAACCCAAAATCTATATTAATGTTGTTATTTATTCTTAAATCAGAAATAACAAAAGCACCAAAATCATATTTATCATAATCAGGAATTAAACGTCTAACACCTGTATCTGGATTTGCAAAATTGTTTTGATAGCCTGCATTAACACCAAATCTAAATGTAAAATTGCTTTTAGCATCTAGCTTTACACTTGTTTTTAAAGTGTGCGTTTTTAATGTTAAGTCTATTGCAGGTTTATCTTTATCATCACCTACACGAACATCATATTCATAACGATGGTTGTTTTGGTAATCATATTGTACATCTAAACGACCAAACTTTTTAAAACGTTTATAAAATTCGGTTTTAAAAACATGATGGGTTACATCTTGTTTAGGTGCATCAATATCATAACTAAAATCATTAATTACTAATGGTTCTGGACTATTAATAGCATTTACTAAATCTTCTATGTTTCCTATGTGTGAAGCTCTTAAAATTGCAATTTCATTATCTAAATAACTATAATAAACATTAAAACCTTTTTCAAAAGTTTTAAAGCCACCATTAATAGAGAATCCTTTAGAATTTAATCCTGTATTGGTTAAATTATAATCAGGAGCTTCATAATCTCCAAAACGTTTCATAGATGCTTGCGCGCCAACATACCAGCCTTTTTTGTATGTTTTAGTTAATGAGGTATTTAAATTAAAACCTCTACCATTGGTATGGCCACTAAGTATTGTTTTTCCGTAAAGGGAATCTTTTAAACTAATTTTTGAAGGTTTTAATACAATAACACCACCAATAGCGTCTCCACCATAAGCAAGCGCATTGGCACCTTTTATAACATTAATACTTCCTGCTGTATTTAAATCGATATTTGGTGCATGCTCAATTCCCCATTCTTGGTCTTGAAGCCTTACTCCATTTGTCATTACAATAATTCTACTACTATGCAGTCCATTAATAACAGGTTTTACAATAGTACTACCTGTATTAATAGAAGATACACCACTTACTTGCTTTAATGCATCTCCTAAATTAAGAGAGCTAAAACGATCAATGGTTTCAGATTTTAGAATAGTTTCTTGAGAAGTTTTGGTTATTTTAGTGCTAGATACAGCATTAACCTTCACTTCGCTTAACTCTTCTATATGATGCTCTAGGTTTATTTCTAAATAGGTATCTCCTTCAATTTTAACCTCTAATCTTTTGGTTTCGCATGCAAGATGAGAAACTTCAATAGTGATTACTGTATTGCAAAGAGACTCTACAGAAAATTTACCATCAACATCTGTTGTAGTATATTTATTTATGTTTTCGATATAAATGACAGCATTAGAAATAGGAGTGCCATCATGAAAATCATGTACTTCTCCAGAAAAATTGGAGTTACAATTTTGACTATGTGACCAACTGAAAACACAGCAGCACAAAATCATTATATAATATTTCATTGTAAAATAATTAGTTTAAAAAATACTTCTTTTTAAACAAAATAGGGAGGACCTCTAAGAGAAAACGATGCTTGCTGATGATTATTAAAAAAGTAATAATATGTATTGTTTATTTTAGAATAGTTTTCTGTGGTTACTATTCTAAAATTATTTAAAACGGTGTGGTATTGGGTATTTAGTTTAAACTTGTAAAACTCGCAGTCTAAATCTAAAGTATGCAGATGTGTTTGACTTATTTTATCTGTACAAACATCGTGTTTATGGTTTTCAAAAACGTGTCCAGCCTTCACCATACTAGGTGTAAGTAGTGTAACTAGTAGAATTATAGTTACACATTTAAAAAGGATATGTTCTTGAATGTGTTTCATTTATTGTAAAAATCTACCTAAACCAAATCGTCTTAGCATTTTCTTTTCAAATTCCCAAAAGAATTTATGTTGTCCAAACAGCCAACCAAATGTAACTAATAGCAGTTGATAAAAAATAAGCCCAATGATAATATAAAGAATCCAATAAACAGTAATATTTAAGTTTTCTTTAGTAATTCCTATCCATTTCATTAAAGGTCTTCCTACAAATAGAGAAGAAGAACCTGTAATTGCAAATACCATGAATATTACAATCATTTCCCATTTATAGGTTACTTTCCATTTATTTTCTAATTTTTTAAAAAGGAATAAAAAGAAGCGAATTAATAAATAGGAAAAAAGGAAAGTTAAAACAATTTTAAAACCAAGATGAAGATCTTCAGCAAATCTATTTAAAAGTCTATAACAGGAATAAAAGGTTACTAATACACCAAGAATAGGAAATAGTAATTGCCAATTTTTTTGAATTTCCCAACGTTGTTTAAATTTTTCCATGCATTTAATTTCCATGCAAAAGTAAAGAACAGAGTTTAATTTCTAGGAATAAAACTTGTTAATTGTTGTTTGTATTTTTGTTGAAAGAATATAAAGTAGTTGTAGATTTTATAATTTACATCATAGCCGTAATCTATACCATATTGGTAATTAATTGGCATTTCATAAAGATTAGGATCATACAAACTAGGATTAAGCACTCTTGTATTCCATGCATTTACAAATTGTATGTTTCTGTTTTCTAAATAGCTTTGCGAATAATATCCTTCTTGTTTTGCTGTAGTTGCCAACCAAGTATTAAAACCAGGTTCAATAATAATAACTTCATACTCTAATGCTTCATTACTAATCTTTATGGTGTCATTATCTATAGTTGTATTTGTTTTTTCTACCGCGTTTTTATTTCTAGTTGTATTACAAGCAACTAATAAGGTACAAACAAACAATATGTATATAAAGGATTTCATTTTAAAGTTATGTACTTAAAAATACAAAAAAAGCCAAACTTTCGTTTGGCTTTTAAGTTAAAATATATGTAAATATGTTATTATTTACCAAAAAGACCACCTAGTAAACCACCAAGTCCTTCTTTTTTACTAGCATTACCAAGAACCATTCCTGCAACATCATCAATTACGCTACCATCACCATCTGCATCTAATATTTTTTCAAGGAAATTTTGTTCTTGTTGTGCACCACTTCCGCCAAGTAAGCCACCAAGTAATCCACTAATATCATTTGTAGAGCTCACATTGTTTTGGTTTGCTTGTTTACCAATAACACCCATTAAAATTGGTGCAGCTACTTTAAGAATGTTTGCTACAGAAGATGCATCTAAACCAGATTTTTCACCTATTATTTTTTCAACACCTTGTTTTTTACTTCCAAGTACGTGATCTAATATTTTTTCACCATCATTTGTAACTTCTTCATCAACACCACCATTAAATAATCCGCCAAGATTATCTAAGATACTACCATCATGTTTACCACTTATAGCTCCCATTAAGCCTTCGGCTCCTTCTTCTGTAGAAGCATTACGCTCCATAGCTTTCATTAAAACAGGTAATGCCATTGTTAATACACTACTTGTTTTACTTGTGTCTGTTCCTGTTGAACCAGATACACCACTAACAATTGTTTTACCTAGATCACTGTTTAATAAGTCTAAAATTCCTGACATCTTATTTTGTATTTAAATTGATTTAATATTTATACTACTAATTTAAATAAAAAAAGTCTTAACGTTTTAGTTAAGACTTTCTTTTTAAAATATTTTAAAAAACACCGATAAAAGGGTGTATTTAGCTGTTTAAAAGTATACTTTTAATTTGTTCTGCTAATTCTGTACCTATTCTATCTTGCGCTTCGTTAGTTGCTGCACCAATATGAGGTGTTAAAGAAACTCTTCCGTTCATTAAAACAGGAATAGCAGGAGTAGGCTCATTTTCAAAAGTATCAAGACCTGCAAAAGCAACTTTACCAGATTCTAAAGCTGCAATTAAAGCAACTTCATCAATAACTCCACCACGTGCAGCATTAACAATGGCAACACCATCTTTCATTAGATCAAATTGAGCTTTACCAATAACATAATCTTTTTGTGCTGGTACATGTAAAGATATAAAATCTGCAGTTTTTAATACGTCTTCTAAAGGTTGTGTAACAATGTTAAAAGTAACAGATTGACCATCAAAGAAATCTACACTTACGTCTGCATTTTCAATAAACATATCTGCAGCAATAACTTTCATACCTACACCTAAAGCTATTTTAGCAACTTCACGACCAATACGACCAAAACCAATAATACCAATAGTTTTACCACGTAACTCAACACCTCCAGCATAGTTTTTCTTTAATGCTTTAAATTTTGAATCTCCATCTAATGGCATGTTTCTGTTAGAGTCATGTAAAAAACGAACACCACCATATAAATGAGCAAATACTAATTCTGCAACAGATTGCGAAGATGCTGCAGGAGTATTTATTACATGTAAACCTTTGTCACGCGCATATTCTACGTCAATATTATCCATACCAACACCACCACGACCAATAATTTTTAGGCTTGGGCAAGCATCAATTAAATCTTGGCGTACTGTTGTAGCGCTTCTAACTAAAAGCGTAGTAATTTCATTTGTGTTAATGTAGTTGATTAGTTGTTCTTGTGCTACAGTTGTAGTTGAAACTTCAAAACCTGCTTCTTCAAGAGCTTTTATTCCGCTTTGAGAAATTCCGTCATTTGCTAATACTTTCATTTTTTTTGTATTAAGTTATAAGTTGAATATTAAATAGATTAAAAAGATCATTATTCAACTTAAAAATAAGTTTATTTGTTTGTGTAAACATGAAAAAAACATTGTTTACAGTAATTTTTTTACGCTTTTGTTTCTAATTCACTCATTACTTCAACAAGTGCTTTTACACTATCTAAAGGCAATGCGTTGTACATAGATGCTCTATAACCACCAACACTTCTATGACCATTTAAACCACTAATACCAGCTTCTTTAAGCATGGTTTCAAAAGTTTCTTTTAAATCTTCATTAACAAGTGTAAAGGTTGCATTCATATTAGAACGGTCTTCTTTATTAGCATATCCTTTAAATAATGGATTTAAATCTATTTCAGAATACATTACACGAGCTTTCATTTCGTTAATTTCTTCAATAGCTTTAATACCTCCAAGATTTTTTAACCATTCTAAGGTTAACATAGAAGTATAAATAGGAAACACAGGAGGCGTATTAAACATACTACCTTTACTTATGTGTACTTTATAATCCATCATAGAAGGTATTTTACGAGAAACTTTTCCTAAAATATCTTCTTTAACAATCACTAAAGTTGTTCCTGCTGGTCCCATATTTTTTTGTGCTCCAGCATAAATTAAATCAAACTTGGTAAAATCTAAAGATCTTGAAAAGATATCACTACTCATATCGCAAGCAACAGGAATAGGAGAGTCTGGAAAAGATTTCATTTGTGTACCAAATATGGTATTGTTTGATGTGCAGTGAAAATAATCATAATCACTAGGGATTTCAAATCCTTTTGGAATATAACTATATCCAGCGTCTTTAGAAGAAGCAACTTCAATAATGTCATCATGCATTTTTGCTTCTTTTATTGCTTTATCACTCCAAGTACCAGTATTTAAATAGGCTGCTTTTTTTTCTAAAAGGTTTAGCGCAACCATTAAAAATTGTGTGCTTGCTCCACCTTGTAAAAACAGAGCTTTATAGCCTTTTCCTTCTAATCCTAGAAGTTCTAAAGCTAAAGACCTTGCTTTTTCCATAATATCTACAAAAGCCTTGCTTCTGTGTGATATTTCTAATAAGGATAATCCATCATTATTATAGTCTAAAACAGCTTCTGATGCTTTTAATAATACTTCTTGAGTAAGAATTGATGGTCCTGCACTAAAATTATGTATTTTCATTGAAAATTTATTTTTATTTTCGACTATCCGAAAATTTTATTTTTAAACTAAATACAAAGGTGCTAATTTTTGAATGGAATTATGTTATTAAAATGATAATTTATTGGCTAAATTTTTAATAAAAACGAAATTGTGTCTTCACCATCTGCATAATCTGAAAGTTCTGGTCGTTGGGTTTTTCCAAACGGTATTTCGTTTTCTGTAAAACCATTAGATACAATACATTGAATATTGTTTGAATGTGTGTTTAAATAGGTAGTAAGTTCTTCTTTGGTATTGTAATATTCATAAAAAACAGTTGCAATAGGTGAAGCAAAACTAGTATCTTCTTTAATCATTAAAAAACCATTTTCTAGCATAGCAAACTCACTCATTAAATACACTGCTTTGTTGTAGTCGTAATTGTTAGCGTATTTGTTTTCGTTTATAATAGGATTCCATGCATACATGGCTTTAAAAAAAGCATCAAAATCATAATCTTTAGGAACAAATAGCTTAGATACATTTCTGCAACCTAAACCATAATATCTAAAAATATCTTCAGATAAAGCAGTTAGTTCTTCTTCGGTTTCGTTTCCTGTTAGTATAGCAACAGAATTTCTGTTTTTTCTTATTATAGAAGGCTTGTCTTTAAAGTAGTATTCAAAATAACGAGCCGTATTATCACTACCTGTAGCAATAACAGCATCAAAATTTTGAAGTTTTTCTTGAGTAAACTCTATTTTTCCTTTAAAACCAGGTGCTACGTACTCTAAGTATTTTGCTAAAAACGGAAGCAAATGTTTGTCATTACTAGACTGTTTAACTAAAACGTCATGTCCAGAAATTAAAACAGATAAAAAATCATGAAAACCAACAAGAGGAATATTTCCTGCCATGATTATAGCTACTTTTTTAGGTTTTACTAGGTTTATAGCATAGGTATTTAACCAAGATTTTAGGTTTGCATCTGTAAGCGATTTAGACCAACTATTAAAAGTAAATTGAAGGTTTTTTGGTGTAAACCAACCGTTGTGTTCTTGTGCTAATTTTATTTGATGTTTAAAGCCATCAAAAAACAAATCATTATGTTCTATATTTTCTTTTTTCTGAAAATCATCAGTAGTAAATTGGCTTAAAAAGAGTCCTAATTTTGCAAAAGCGTTAATTCTTTGATCTAAATTCATGTTGTATTTGGTTATGAATACTTTTGGCGTTATTTTTGTGCAAAGTTAGAAAAAGATTACGCTATGGCAATTATAATAACAGACGAATGTATAAATTGTGGTGCTTGTGAACCGGAGTGCCCTAATACAGCTATATATGAAGGAGCAGATGATTGGAGATATAAAGATGGAACAGGTTTAAATGGTAGTTTGGTGTTACCAAACGGGAAAACTGTAGATGCAGATGAAACCCAAGAACCTATTAGTGATGAAATTTATTACATTGTACCAGATAAATGTACAGAATGTAAAGGATTTCATGAAGAGCCTCAATGTGCTGCAGTATGTCCTGTAGACTGTTGTGTTCCTGATGATGATCATGTAGAAACGGAAGAACAACTTTTAGGAAAGCAAAAATTTATGCATCCTGATAATTAAATTTTAAAGATTATTACAACAAAAAAAAACCGAGCCATTGCTCGGTTTTTTTTGTTAGATATTTTTCTAGTTTAGAAACTAAAACCTAATCGTGTAAAAATATATCTACCATCAGAACCCATTTGCACAGAATCTGCTAGACCTCCTTGATCTGTCCAACCATCAAACTGTGAAGTAGGATAGGTGTTAAATAGATTATTAGCACCAACAGTTATATTTAAACCTTTAGAAATGGTATAACCTAAACTTAAATCTACAATTGTTTTTGCTTTATAGGTATCTGTAGCTACAAGTTCTAAGGCATCTGCTTCTGCAAAAGTAACAGGAGGAGAGTCTACCCATTGAAAATCTTGTAAAACCACTTCACTAAATTGTGTTAAGCTTAGCAAAGCATTGAATTTTGAGGCAGTATACCCAAGATTTAATCCAAATTTATAATCAGGAGCAGCAGCCTCTAAATAAGCTTGAGAAAAAGGACCAAAAAACCTTAGTTCTGCTTCTTCATCTGTCATACTACTACCTTCAAAAGCAGGTGTATTAATGCTTTTAATTTTTAATTTATTAAGGTTTCCTATAAGACCTACATTTATATTGCTTTTCTCTCCAACAGACATATTATAGTTTAAAACAATATCTAATCCTGTAGTTTGTGTGTCTACACCATTAGCAAAAAACTGCGCAGCATCTACACCTAAAGGACCTAAAATGGCTTGATCTGTAAAGTTATCTGTTAAAATAATTCTGTCATCAACATTAATTAAATATCCATCAATAGTAGCTGTAAAACCTCCTTTTTTATAAGTAAAACCTAAGCTTCCGTTAAAGGCTTTCTCTTCTTTTAAATCTTCAATACCAAAAGCTTTGGTAACCGTACTATTATTTGCAGATAATAAAGAAGGTACAGATTCACCTGCAACAATATTATTAAAAATAAGATTGTAGTATAGTTGCGCTAAAGAAGGTGCTCTAAATCCTGTAGAAACCGAACCTCTTATAGCTAAGGCATCCTCTAGTAATTTATATCTACTTGCTATTTTAAAATTGAAGGTATTACCAAAATCACTATAGTTTTCATAGCGTAAGGCACCTCCAACTAAAAAGTTGTCGGTAAAGTTTACTTCGGTATCTAGATATATACCATAATTTGTTCTGCTTCTGTCTATTTCGTTAGCAGGACTATAGCCTGGAAATCCTTGAGAGCCTCCAGGTAATTCATCGCCATTAGAATCTGTAGCAACTGTTTGCGTTGCAGGATTGGTAATCGGAATTCCGTTTTCATCATAAAGCGCATAAGAAGAAACCTCTCCAGCAAAAATACCAAAGTTTTCGGTTCTGTATTCCATACCAAAAGCTAGGCTTAAACCAGCAGCAACATCTTCAAAATACTTGTTAAAATCAATACCTGTAGTATTTTGTGAAAGGTAATGACCTCCAGCATCAAAGTCTGTTGGTGAGGCATCTTGCATAGAAGCATTATTACTATCTTTTATATAATAATGAAAATTGTTTTTACCAAAGGTATTATTAAAATCCACATTCCATCCATTACTCATTTTATGTCTAACACCAGCAGAAACAGAAACATCTGTTATGTTTGAGGTGATTCTAGGTGTAAATCCGTCAGGATATAAACTAGGTACAGTTCTATTATCTCCATCTTCAAAACTATCTCTTGAAAAAGCATAAGCATTAGTATCTCTAAAGTTTCTACCACCAAAGGCATAAATTTCGGTATTATCACCAACAGGAACAGCAGCATTGATCATAAAATTAAATCCGTCAACTCCAGCGCTTCCGTATCCTTTTCTCCAAGAAAAACCAGGACGTAGCGTATTGTCTTTAGATAAAAATTCGGTTGTAAAGTTTACAAAACCACCATTTTTACCTAAATCTACACCATAGTTTAAATCTATTTTAACGGTTTCACCATCGTAGTTTTTATCTTCACCATCTAATCTATTCTCTCCTTCTACATTATATAGTGTTTCACCAGTTTCTTCAGCCCATCCATCACCAATTGCAGTACTGTAAGCGCCATAGGTAATTCCTCCAGAAAAACCTTCGGTATTGTCTTTAAGTACAATATTAATTACACCAGCAATAGCGTCTGATCCATACTGTGCAGAAGCTCCATCTCTTAACACTTCAATTCTTTTTATTGCAGAAGCAGGAATAGCGTTTAAATCTGTTCCAGAATTTCCACGACCTCTAGTACCAAAGATATTTACAAGAGACGATTGGTGTCTTCGTTTACCATTAATTAATACTAGTGTTTGGTCAGGTCCTAAACCTCTTAAAGAAGCAGGTA
>Ga0209121_10002504_pt1 | contig 18602 bp, 12 predicted proteins | sample Cruoilmetagenom3_FD_187292 | JGI IMG/M metagenome (GOLD analysis project Ga0209121, IMG submission 187292) | Oil polluted marine microbial communities from Coal Oil Point, Santa Barbara, California, USA - Sample 3 (SPAdes) (version 2) | ecosystem: Environmental > Aquatic > Marine > Oil seeps ... | reverse complement strand
GAACAACCATAACCGAATTGGCAAAATAGGCGATGAAAGAATTAGAATGTCTTACGCTGAAAGATTAAAAAGTCCCCGGCGAAGCCGGGATAAGTTCATGTTTTGGCCGTTCCCAGGATAACTTTAGGGCCGGAGACGACCCTTGTTTTAACTGACGATGTAAAGTCGAACATGGACTTTACTGCATAGGTCAACTCTGCCGCCGCCGTCCGAACAGTCGAATTCGAGCCTTCAGCAACTATGCTTTTGAACAGACTCTCGCCGAGCCGCTCGGAGGGAGTATTGTATTGCAGCCACGTACTGTAAAGGGTGTGGTCTTCTTTGCGGTACATGTATGTTTCTACTTTTGTATCTGTAGGAATCGTGTCTCGCCGGTCTGCATAGACCGATTTGGTCGAATTGTGTATTTTGCGTATATCTGCATCGGTCAGCACCCTGTTATAGATGCGCAGATCGTCCATGAATCCGATAAAGCCTTCCCCTGTGGAAATCTCCGTCAGACCCTGGCGCCTGAGAGGTTCGGTTTCCACCGTTGACAGGTCAACGACCGAGATAAGCTCGCCGTCCCGCCACCCGATGATCCTTCTGTTCTGATCATCGTAAGCCACGGCGAAAAGGTGCCATACAGAATCGTCTACTGAAGCCTTTGGATGCCCATAGAAGGCCCATTCGCGCATGTCGTAATTCGGCCAGTCGTAATCCAGGATCAGGTCCCAATACCTGAAATCATCTTCGCCGCCAAAACGCACCTGAAAATCGCCCCGGTAAGCGTTAATCTCAACAGCCTTATTGTCATATTTCACGAGCGTGTTTCTACCAGTGACGGTGTTTAGCCAGAAGCATATCGTACCTCGTGAAATGGCCAGAGGCGAGTCCTCGGATGCCGGAATCCGCATCGGATCGGCGTCGGGCATAAATCGAACGCACGCATGCCCTTCACCGAGAGAATAAATAGTCCCGCCTTCCAGCACGGCGTCGTAGCCGTTGCCGGATAGATCTTTGCCTGTGCCATCGTCAAAGTCCCAATGCCCCACAAGGGATGTTGAAACATCGTTGGCCCAGCCCATTCGGCCGGTTGAAGTGAGCAAAAACATCACAACCACAACAAGAATTTGTTCACGTCTAAAAAAATCTAATAATTTGACATATAACGTTCTGGTCATTCATATTCTCCCATTTCTCCCGAGATATTATTTTTTAGCCGGAGCATCCCGATATGGCTACATCGCGCGGTCGTCTCACTAAAACAGCAACGATGTTGACAGGATACTATTGCAGGTAAGTATATTGGATTGGATGCAGATGGCAAGAAGAACTTATGAAAGCAAATGGACCCATACCGAATCAAACGGCATAGGCCCATATCATGAGCATTTAATCGATCCTGGTCTACGGTTCAGTCAGTGAATTATCCTTCAGCCAGTCTTCCTGTAATATAGCCAGATCCAGATCATCGACTTTGCAGTCACCGTTGAGGTCTCCGGGATATGGCTCGTAATCAGGCAGTGATTTTGCCGCCTCACAACCGTCGTTATACACGTTGATCGTGACCGTATCCGAACCGGTTTTTTCACCGTCTGAGGCATCCAACTGCAAGACATACTCGCCCAGAGCTGACAGGGTAATGCTCGTATCCTCGGCGCTCGGATCGGTAATCACGGCATCAGGGTTATTGGGATCATTGGGTTCGCTAACCACCGTCCACTGCACTGTATAAGCTTTGCCATAGGTGACGGTCGTGTCCAGATTTTTTGTCCTGACGCCGTCGTCGTCCAGCCAGGTCAGTAAATCGGGACCTGCGTCCACCTGGGGAGCCTGATTATCTGCCAGGAAACTGAAAGTAGGTCCAAAAATGGGATCATTGGGATCGCCGAGATAAGTATCGATCGCCCAATAGTACTGCGTCTTTGGTTGAGTTTGCACGACAATGGAACTCACGTTCTTCCGGCTGACGATCCGGATGGCTTCCGGGTCGGCAAACGAATACAGGGCTTCCCAGTTGTCGGTAAAGTAAACATCAACCAGCACCGGCTCACCGGCTACACACGGATCGGGCAAAGTCCAGCTCAACTCTAGCGCGCCGGGTTCCGCAAATCCACCGTTGATCGGATTCGGATTAAGTTTGTGAACACCCTTTACCGTGGTTTGGCCTTCATTCGTGACGTCATAATCCAACTGCACCGTGCCGTCCCCGCCATGGGCGGTGATCCAACCGTTGTCAATAAATCCCTGAACGTCCGAGACAGAATTGCCGTCTATTATCAGCGTGCCGGCGGTGATATCCAGCAAGCCATACTCGAACATGTGTAAGTCACCGCCTATACTGATCGTTCCACCATTCAGATGCACTTGGGCTGGTGAATCTGGATTGCCCTCCGTCTCTGGAATCTCGAAATCATCCCCAACGATAATCGTACCACCGGTCATATTGATGGTGCCCGGATTGCCACCTGCCACCTCGAGGTCACGATTAATAGTTATAGTGCCGCTGATCATAGTAAGTGTCGCAGACCCATCGTTCTTGCCTAATAGCAGGTCATCCTCGGTAACCAAAAGGGTTCCCCCATCCACCGTCAGTGCTCCCCCTTCTGAATATCCAACGTGCACTCTTCTGGCCACAGCGCCTTCGTCGGCTATCGTCGGGCCGGGCAGGCCATTTCGGATTTTGGCCCAGTGGGCATCAGTGGGGAACTCGGACCAGTTCTCCGGCGTGAACCAATTGTGGTCACCGGTGGCATCCGTCCAGGTCGCGTCTTGGGCTTGAACAATACCCACCAGAGAAAAAGCCAGAACAAAGCAAATCAAGTTAATCAATCTTGCAAACATAATACTTCTCCTACAAAAAAGGCTGACATAAATATGTCTTTGGATACGCACCAAAACACCCATTCTCCTCTATTAGCAAATCTGCAGGGATTCTACAGGCCGAAAGGCCAAAATCCACAGGTTACATTAACTATACCAAATTAACTGTTTCTCTTCAAGAAAAATTTTTCTTTTCAAATATCACCGTTCCATGAAATAGGCTTGTATACGGGCATTTACGCTCCGAATTGCCGGTGCGACGTCAGGGGCGAAAATTGGTCAGTTTTACTTGCTTTGCATCGTCGTCGTACACAATGTCGGCCTGGGCGCCGATGATCTCGACCTGGGCTTGGGGTTTTTCGTAGCCGCCGTCGAAACCGCTTTTTCGATTCCCTCTATATGCGAACAATACCAGGTCTCCATTTTTGGCATAGTCGTAAGCAGAAACATCGACGATTAGGCGCTCGCCCATATAGGCATCGAGATTCAGATCCTGGCATTGTATGGGTGTCACACCGCTTTTGTGAGCGATGAATTTAGTAGTCGTGTTGCCTTCGCCGTCGCCCGTTCGGTATTCTCCCCTGACGTTTATCGATTCTATTTTGCCATTGCTGTCGTCAACAACAAACATCCCCTCGTTGAGGCTCAATTTGCCGCAGCTCAATGATCCGCCTTCGATTACGTAACGGCCGGTTGTGGTATCGATATCAAGGTTTCTGTCGATTTCCACCGTTCCGCCGAACTGCCGTGCCACGCTGTCGGTGCGGTCAACAATAAGCGGCCCCTTGACTTTGAGCGTGCGTCCGTCGGGAATGATAAACGTCGATTCCTCGTAGACCCGAATCTCGAACTGGCCTTCGATATCGCGATCGAGTGTCACTGTGACGCCGTCCTCAACGACCCGGCTCTTTCCGATCAGCACCCGCTCGTCAATACTGTCATCAGGCAGGCGACCGGCGTCGTCACCGGCCCATCTCAAGCGGGCTCCATCTCGTCCGGTCTCCCAGTTGGCCGGCTCGCCCCAGATTCCGCTGCGCCTCGGGGCGATAGATGCCGTTCCTTCCTGCTCTTTTTCTTCAGGGGGCATCATCGGTGGGATGGTGGGCTGAAGCTCGCCGGCGATAGATACATTCGTCAACACAACATTTTCAGCGTTTCGAAGGTGCATGATCGGCCCCTTCTCGAGTTTGTCAATGGTAACGTCTTTTATGAAGACGTCGTAAACGAGCGCGGCTTCCACTCCCTGTAGGGATATTGTCTCGTCGTCCCCATTTTCAATATGCACATCCTCAATGTTGATATTGCGGATCTCTGTCGGGAAGTTGCCGCCACGATACCCGTGATAGTTGTTTCTCAATCTCAGAATCCGGGCTTTACCTACATCGAGGTTTTTGATATAGATGTCTTTAATGAATCCACCTCTATCCAGGTTCGACTTACAGTACAGCACGTTGCCGCTTTCATACTTGCTGTCGTAGAAGAAGACGTTGCGGACGCCGCCGGAAATCTCGCTGCCGATAGCTATACCGCCAAAGTTAGACGGCATGTTGCGGATAACAATATTTTCGCACGCGCGGCCTTTACGCCACGCGCTGTTGTCCCGTCCGGCTTTGATCGCCAGACAGTCGTCGCTCTGATCCAGCCAGCAATCTTCAATCAGGACATCCGTGCACGAATCGGGATCGAGTCCGTCGTTGTTGGAGTTATGGCTGTCGACCACCAGCCCCCGTATGGTGACATTCGTACAGAACGTCGGATGCACACACCAGAACGGATAATCGAGAATCGTAACGTCTTCGATGAGCACATTCGTACATTCGAAGGGTTCAAAAAACGTCGGTTTGCCGTAGATTTTTATATCTTTGACGGGAACATCTTTGTGGTTCAGTTCGCGCAGTTCTTCGTTCGTTATCGTTCTTGGTTTAAGTTTCAAAGGCCACATTGCCCATGAATTCTCAGCCTGCCCATTGAGAGAACCTTTTCCCGTAAGTGCAATATTTGTCTTTTGGAAGGCATAGACCAATGGTGAATAGTTGTAACACTCCGTGCCTTCCCACCGTACTCTAACATGCGGAAGATAGTCGTCAAAGTTCGTGCCGAACATGATCTTGGCGTCTTTGGTGACATGAAAATTGACGTTGTTGTCCAGGTGGATGGGGCCGTTTGTAAGCCATGTGCCTTTTGGGATGACGACCCGTCCGCCGCCGGACTTCGTGCAGGCCGCGATGGCCTTTTTAAATGCCGTATTGCAGTCGGTGACACCGTCGCCGACTGCACCATAATCTGTCACGACAAAATCGCGGTCCGGAAATGTCGGCGGGACTATGCGGCTTAAAATCTCAGGCAGCAGGTCCCAGCCTTCGCGCGTTCCGGCCGCAGAGCGCTTTCCAGCCGTATCGGCACAGCCGAAGGCCAGGAAAAAGGTAAGTGTCAGGAGTGTGAAACATGTGTTTCTGCAAAAAGTTTTTCTAAGGATTGTCTTGTTCATTGATTTGCCGTTCCTTTCTATATAATTTCTTTGGCGCATTCTGCGCCGGCAATTTGCGATCGCGATACGGCAGCATTTCGCGCTGAAATAAGCCATACTTTGTAACTTACGGCAGCTTTGCCGGGATAATGCTTTATGTACAATCTGAACGTAAGCCAGAGTACACAGAAACTATCAAATGTCGAGAGAAAAATAGGGGCGAACACATCTGAATTATTGATTTGAAGGTTTTCACACTTGGTAGATCGGACACTCGAAGTGACGGTGTGCAAAAAAGCAGGAAAAGGTAGCTTCTCGACAGAAGAGTTCAAGTTTTTTGGCGGTGTCTACGTGACAATCCGCCGGGACGATAAAATAATTGGTGCAATATCAATTGGCTTTTGATATAATACAGCTTTATGTGAAGGATTAATGGGAAATTCCAATTCCTATTATCTAAGGTGATATTGGTTGGCAAATTGCCGGTTTATAGGAGGACACGCAAATGAAAACCAAAAACGTTATAATCATGTCAATTATCCTGATGGGTTTATCAGGTTTCGCCGGGGCGGACGATGTTTATACCTGGACCGGTTCGATTAGTGACGACTGGATGACGGCCGGTAACTGGGATGTTGAAACGGTTCCTGCAATGGGAGAATTAGGGGATGATGCAGATGCTTACATAGGAAGCACGACGTCTCTGGCGTGGCCGGTTATTGATTCAGGTGATATGCCGCCTGAAATTGACGATCTCTGGATTGCCAATGGAAGCGGTCTCAGTGGTGAGCTGTTGATTCAAGGTGGCGTGAATCTGGTATGTAACGATGATATCAAGATATGCTACGAAGCAGGAAGTGTGTCTGCAAAGTTTACTGTTAAAGGGGCCGGCACTACGGTTCTCGGTAAGAAATCACTTGAACTCGGAGAAGAAGGCACTGTGGTCGTCGATGTGGATGGGGGTAAACTGGAAATTGGCCAAGAATCCAAGCCCAAGTGGAATATTCTTGTTGCCGCTGGCGCCAATTCCAACGTTACCATATACATTCGCAACGGTGGCTTAATTGAGCATCATGGCGACTACGCAGAAGACGACCGCGGGGGCCTGAAAATCGGCGACGGCAAGGCTTTGATTGACATTGGTTCCGATAGCGGATCCGGCGGCGGAATATTGAAACTGAAAAATGACGTTACTGAACATGCCCGGTCTTTGGCCAACGAGGGCATCATCGTCGCCGACGGCGGTACCAGAGATGTTCAAATTTACTTTTATGACGGTTATACGTTCATTACCGCTTCTGCACTTACGACGCGGCTCGATCCGAGTCCGGCCAACGGTTCGACCGTACCCGACGGCCCCACCCAGCTTAAATGGACTCTGCCCGAGCCGAACGATCCGGCAGGCATCGTAACCTGTGATGTCTACTTCGGTACTAATCCCGACGTCGAGGCCAATCCCAAGGTTGTCATCGGCCAGGCGGTTGAGTCAGTATCCGTTACGCTGGACCCCGAAACAAATTACTATTGGGCACTTGACCTGTACGACTCGAGCTTCAGCACCACTAATCCGATTTATCTGAGCCTGATTTACACATTCAACACGTTAAACATGGCGCCGGTTGTCGATGCCGGCGATGATGTTGAGACTTGGCTGGCCGACGGTCCAAGGGTAGTCCAGCTTGACGGTGTCGTCTCTGACGAAGACGGCGGGCCCGGGCCTGCAACGCTTGCATGGACGGTGATTGCTGAGCCTGATGAATTAAATCCGGCCCGGATCAGCGATCCTATTGCGGCAAATCCCACGGTTACGGCAATAGAGTCTGGCTCGTATACGTTGCAGCTTGAAGCCGGTGACGGCGAATATACTACTGCCGACACCCTGCAAATCGTAGTGTATGCAGATGCCTGCGAGCACGCCAAGAATCAAGATGGATTCGCACTGTTACCAGGGGATATCAATGAGGATTGCATAGTCAATGAGCTGGACTTAGCAATATTGGAAGAACACTGGCTCGAGTGGAATTACACCACCGAATAAAGTATGCGGAACACCCCCTGTACTATGAATAAACGTACTCTGCCTGTTTTCCACTGAGAACGCAGGCTTCGAGCTTTGCAGCCTGCCGCAGCAGATCATGGTTTTGTTAGAGTACCTAAGAACGATCCCTGTCAGCTAAATAATATTGCAGAGAGAAATCCTGATTTGATCAGACAATTTACACAAAAGTTGCAAAAGATGTTAAGATACATGGTTGAAAATATATATCCATAGTATTGCGAAAGGACAGTTATGTTGAATTTACGCACGTTGAATCGTCGTGAGTTTATGCGGATTTTTGCAGCAGGTGCGGCGGGTTTGGGCCTGGGAAGTTGTCATGGCGGTAATACGAAAGGAGCGGCAAAACAGCAAAATCAACCCAATATTGTGTTTATTATTGCTGACGATCTGGGCTGGGGGGATATCGGCTATCACAGCTCAGAAATCCAGACCCCCAATCTGGATCGCCTGGCAAAAAAGGGACGGGTATTCGATCAACATTACGTCATGCCCACGTGTACGCCGACGCGAGTGGGATTATTGAGCGGACGGTATCCCAGTCGGTTCGGTGTACTCTCGCCGGCTTATGGGAAAATCTATGACGATGATACTGTGACCTTGCCGGAGGCGTTGAAATGCAGCGGCTACACCACACATATATCGGGTAAATGGCATATGGGTTCGCCGCCTGAGTTTACGCCGATGAAATACGGCTTTACGTCTTCATACGGATATTTTGCCGGGCAGATTGATCCCTATACACATCATTATAAGACAGGTGAGAAGTCCTGGCACCGCAACGACAAATACCTGGATGAAACAGGACATGCCACGGATCTGATTACTGATGACGCGGTGCGCGTGATCAAGGCCGGGCACACACAACCCTTCTTTTTGTATGTCGCTTATAGTGTACCGCACTATCCTTTGAAGGAGCCGGAAAAGTGGTTGGCGATGTACCCGGAGATTAAGGAGGCATCACGCCGGTGGTTTGCTGCCAGTGTAACGCACATGGATGATGGTGTAGGTAAGATCGTAAATGCCCTGGATGAAACCGGACTTAGAAAAAACACGCTGCTGGTTTTCGTTAGTGATAACGGTGGTCAGAAGAGCTGGCATAGTGATACTCAATATAAGGGCCGCTATGCCAGGCTGCCGCATACGGTATTGGGTAATAATCTGCCCTTACGAGGCTGGAAGGGCGACTGCTATGAAGGCGGAGTACGGGTGCCGGGATTCGTGAATTGGCCACACACAATCTCGGCGGGAAAAGTTGAGGCGCCGGTCCATATTGTCGATTGGATGCCGACATTGTGTCATGTGGCGAGTTTTACACCAAAGCACAATCTGCTATGGGACGGTCAGAATATCTGGCCCATCATCAATGGCAAGACAACTCAAGTCTCGGAGCGCACTATGTACTGGAAAACACCTAATGCTTCGGCTGTGCGCAAGGGGGACTGGAAATTGATCATTTCCAATAAGAATGGTAATAGTGAGTTGTTCAATCTGGTGAGCGATCCCTATGAGAAGCATGATCTGGCTGACCGGGAAAGCGAGCGTGTGTTGGAATTACAAGCCTTGTTGAAAGAAATAGCGGCCGAGGATCGGGAGAGGATTTCATAGGAGGCTAAGTTGTCGTACATTGCATTTAATCAACTGATTGAAAGGGCCGGACAACAGATTTTTTCGCAGGTGCTGCGGTCATCGGGCAAGGCAAGAAGACGGGGCGCATGATGATACAGAATAAAATATTGGCAAGCTTACAGATGTATATCGGATTACTGGTGGTTGTTATTGGCTCTTCTGCGGACGCGGCGGTGTATCGCATCGATTCACAGGCTGACTTCGATTACTACAAAGAGGCTCAATTTCATCCGGGTGACACTATTGCCTTTAAGCGAGATACTGTTTTCAGTGGAATGTTTTCTCCCGGCGGAAGTGGAACGGTTAATGCCCCCATCTGTATCAGTATCTATGGTGAGGGCCACAGGCCGTTAATCAATGCGTTGGGGAAAAACACCGCCGGCATCTTTTTGAAGAATGTGGAATTCTGGGAGATTGACGGGATCGAGATCACCAATACCGACGGGACCGACGAGGATCAGGGAGTATTGTTTGGCATCTATGTGTTGGCCCGGGACACGGGCATGACCCACCGCCATATCCATATCACCAACTGCTATATCCATGATGTCAACGGAAAAGTTGCCGGCAAAGGCCGGGGCGGCATTCATATCCGAGTGGAAGGAGAGAAGCCGGCGAAATTTCATGATGTCCGTATAGTCGGCAACAGGATCGATAGAGTCGGGGGAGTCGGAATTGGCAATAGCTCCCCTCATGCGAAAGTTCTTTTTGATACCGCGCCGGAAGATAATGGCGCAAACTATTTCTGGACCAGTGTCTATGTAGCCGGTAACTTTATAGACCATACGGGCCGAAACAGCATCATTGCGCGTGTCAGCGAGGATGCTGTGTACGAGTACAATACCCTGGCAAACAGCAGCCGCTACAGCACGGGCCACAGCATCTTCTGCTATAACACCCGCGGCATCAAGATTCAGTATAACGAAGTATACGGGAATATCGGAGAAGGCGGAAAAGACCGGGGCGCCTTTGATGCGGACTATAACTGCACCCATACCTATATTCAGTATAACTACAGTCACGATAATCTCTGGTTTTGCGGCATTATGAAACGGCCTACTCGTTATGTGTTTATACGCTACAATATAAGCCAGAACGATCGGGAAGGCATTTATTTCTATGGCTTTGAACGTGAGCGGTCGGCAGACCATGTCTATATCTACAATAATACCCACTATGTGAGTAAGGATTATGATGTCGAGGTATTTTGTGAGAACCGCACTCCTTTGAATTCCGTGTTTGAAAACAATATATTCTACTTTGAGGGTAAGGGATGCTGGGGTAAGAACAGCAGGGGAATCAACACGAGGTTCAACAACAACATGTATTTCAATATCCCGCCGCACGAGTCCGACAAGAATCCTGTTGTGGCCGATCCCCTCTTTGTAGCACCGGGGCAGTGCGGAATCCGTATTGATATGAGAACCCGGGAATCGCTGCTTGGATATCGGCTGACATCAAAGTCTCGTTGTATTGATGCTGGGATTATTATTCCAGACAATGGGAGCCTGGATTTCTGGGGCAATAGAATCATCGACCACAATCCCGATATTGGGGCGCATGAATGGAGCTCCGAGTAAGTCACGAGAAAGAATAGGTTCTAAATCAGCCCACCCTTGACACCGGTCTGCTCCAGAATATTCCGGCCGGTTTGGCCCTGAGCTTCAAGGGAAAATGGAAACTGTTGCCCCCAACCGCGAGAACTAATATAATTATAATGCAGGAGAAATAGTTGTGAAAAAAATGATTTTGTTATCTTTAATCTGTTTGGTTTTATTAACCACCGTGCAGGAACAAATAAGAGCCGACCCGTTCCCCGTAGCCTTTGGGCAAGGTGGGCAAATTAAGATGCTCTACGATCGCAGGCAGAGACCTCAGTCGGTTTATCTCAATAAAAAGGTCCATATTGTTTTTAATGCGGGGGGACAAATCGGGGCTAAGCCCAAGGCCCCGACCAAACCTATGGCCGTCACTTATGATCCGGCTGCCCGCGAATTCTCCGAAGCAGTAACACTCGGGCCTGCAAAGCGCGACCATCACTACGGCCCGGTTATATGGGCTGATGAAGATAATTATTTGCACGTTCTTTTCGGCTGCCACAGAACCCCCGGCACACACCTGATTTCCAAACAACCCGGAAGTATCGGAAGCAGGCTGGAAGATTGGAATCAGGGCCATGAAATCGCTCCGAGCATGTCTTACCCTACTGTGTACCGTATATACGATAACAAGGAGTTGATTTATTACCGCACAGAAGGGCACATCAGTTCCTGGACATATCGGATTACAAGTGATAATGGCAAGACATGGATCGGACCTGCAAACGATGTAACTGATATGGATATAAAGGGCAGGTTCGAATGGTCATCATACCATTGCACATGGCCGAGTAAGGACGGTAGGTTCCTTCATGTTGTTTTTTTCACGTACGACGATAACAAAGAAAATGATCCTGTGAGATATTACAATCCTCGATACAAACACCAGGTCAGCAATGAATGGAAGTATAACCTTTACTACGTCAAAATCGATCTGCAAACGCACGATGTGACCAACTTCGATGGCGCGAGCATGAAAACGCCCATCGACATAGAACAGACCGACGCGAAATGCAGGATTTGGGAAACCAAATGGCGCGGGGCCGGAGTGCCGCCAACCATAGCTCTCGACGAAAACGGAGATCCTGCATTCCTGCATGTGCTTTCAGAAGAAACAACTGAAAGCCATAACTACTATTTTGTCCGCCGGGAAAACGGAAAATGGAAGAAGACGCCCATTACACACTCGAGCCATCAATGGAATAGCTGCCATTTAGCCAGAGATGAGGGTGGAACATTGCACGCCTATCTGATCGTCGGCGATGGGTACCTCGATACAGACGGTTATATGGATAGCTACGGAGGAGGAACCGTAGAGGAGTGGGTCTCTGCCGATAAGGGAAACACATGGGGCAAGCACCGGGACCTGACACCCGATGAGTCCAAATATCCGGATTGGAAATACAATAATATTCAGCCGGTTACAAGACCCGATGGAAGCATTGTGGACGGGATGCTCCTTTTCTACGGCTGGAAAGACAAGGACGCTCCCGAAGCTAAAGCATTCCTGCTGCATGAGGAATAATTAGACGGCTTTGCAATAAAAAAGGACGTCGTAAAATGCTGAAAACGGCCCAATTTGGGCCATTTGGACTTGACATCAGGGGGCAGGTATGTTAAATTCTTATAAGGAGTAGAAAAAACAAGATTTGGCAACTGTATGATTAACGAACTTGGTCTGTTTTGCCGAACCGGTTCATATCACAATCTCATTTTGGCAGGCAGATTAAACGAAACAGTCAATTTAGGAAGGAGTGTACCATGCTTGGAAAGTGGACATGTTTAGTTTCCGTTGTTTTGGTAGCAGGTCTAACCAATACCAGCCTGCCGGCTGACTGGACGGGCTCTGTTAGCAGCGACTGGTATAATGCGACAAACTGGTCTGGCGGGGTGCCCGACGCCGGAGAGAACGCCGTGATAGATTCATCTGGCCCGCTAACCTGGCCTATTATTGACGGAGGTACTGCCACTACCGATGATCTCAGAATTGGCTACACTGCTAACTACCAGGGCGAGTTGACAGTAACCGGTGGGGCAGCACTGAGTGTAAACGGCGAACTGCGAATCGGGCGTAAGTCGAATGATGGCAGCGGGCAGGCAGTAGGAATATTTAATGTCAGCGGCGAGACGACAACAATCAATGTAACCGAACGCATAGAACATGGGCGGCATGGTCACGCCACTATCAATATGAGCGGTGGTTATCTGCACTGTGATGCTGAGCTGCGAATGGCCTACAGATTCGATGGTTCTGGTACGGTTTATCTGAGCGGCGGAACGATTGACCTGGGTGGCGATCCCGGTATAGACGTCTATGGTAACGACGGCGTACCGGACACCGCCTTGATAGACATCTCGGGGGGCACGCTGACCCTGGCTGGTAATCAGGTGTCTATGATCGAGACTTTCATCAACGACGGTATAATAATCGGCTACGGCGGTGAAGGCACTGTGTCAGTATCGTTTGAAGGGAATATCACTACGGTAGTGGGCATTGGGGGCCCATCGACTTCCGAGCCTGATCCTGTTAATGAGAAAATGGATGTACCTCGGGATGCGGTCCTTAGCTGGAAACCGGGAACAGGTGCTGTTAAACACGATGTATATTTCGGAACTGTTTTTGACGATGTGGAGCAGGCTTCGACGACAGTAGACCCGGGAAGTGTTTACAAGGGCAGCGTAAATATAAACATGTATACTGTCGCCGAGCGCCTCGAGCTCAGCGAGACTTACTACTGGCGGGTTGATGCCGTCGATGCCTCAAACACCATACACAAAGGTGATGTCTGGTGTTTTACCGTCGAGTTATTCGCTTATCCCATCGAAAATATTATCGCTACGGCTTCGAGCAGTGAAGAAGGTAAAGAAGCTGGAAATGCCGTGAACGGCTCCGGACTGGACGACAGTGGTTTATTGCACACCAATGAAAGTGTAGGTAACATGTGGCTGAGCAGCAAAGAGGGACCTCAGCCAAGCTGGATCGAATTCGAGTTCGAAAGAGCTTATAAGCTGCACGACATGTGGGTATGGAACTCGAATGATAGCCTGGAGTCACTGATCGGCTTAGGATTCAGGGATGTTACTATCGAGTACTCGGCAAACGACATCGACTATACGACATTGGGCACTACTCACCAATTCGCCCGCGCGCCCGGTGAGCCCGGTTATGCACACGATACCACTATTGATTTCGAAGGCGTTGCGGCAAAGCACATCAGGCTTACAGCCAACAACAACTGGGAAGGTATTTTCGAGCAATTCGGCCTCAGCGAGGTCCGCTTCTACTACATACCGGTCCATGCAAGACAACCCGATCCCGATTCCAAAGCTACAGAGGTAGATCTGGATTTATTCCTTGAATGGGGAGCAGGAAGAGAAGCTGCCGAGCACAATGTTTACATCAGCTCCGACGAGCAGGCCGTAATTGACGGCACCACCCCGGTTACTACGGTGGCCGAAATCAGCCACGGGCCGTTGGCGCTCGATTTGGGCACGACCTACTATTGGCGTGTCGATGAGGTCAATGATGCTGAGACACCCTCAATGTGGCAGGGTGACATCTGGAACTTTACGACACAGGAATATTTTGTCATAGACGACTTCGAGGCCTACAATGACCTTAATCCCGATGACCCTGAGAGCAACAGAATATTTTTAACATGGATAGGCGGAGATGACCAGCCGGCTAACGGCTCGCAAGTAGGCAACGACACGTTCCCCTTTGCCGAGCTTACAATCATTAACGGCGGTAACCAGTCAATGCCACTGTTTTACAACAAAACCGGCGATACAACATTTTCAGAGGCAACCATGACTTTGACTTCCCAGCGGGATTGGACTTTCAGAGGCGCCGAAGAATTGTCTCTGTGGTTCAGGGGTTATCCTGCAACCTTCAGCACCTTCACGGAAGGGCCGGCGGGAACTTATACGATGACCGCCCGCAGTGACAATATCGCCGACCCGGCTGATAGTTTCCATTACGTCTATAAGCAGCTTTCCGGACCCGGTTCGATTGTAGTAAAGGTTCAGAGCGTTACTGAGACATCGACCAGCGCCAAGGCCGGTGTTATGATTCGTGAGACACTTACTCCGGATTCCAAATACGCAATGGTATTCTCCAGGCCGGATGGCGCCACAAGATTCCGTCGTAGAGCCGAAACGGCAGGAGAGAGCTTGAATTCTGTGGACAATACTCTGTCGGTTCCGCATTGGGTAAAACTTGAGCGCGATGCTGCGGGCTTGTTGACGGCTTCCCATTCGATGGACGGGATCAATTTTGTGCCTTTGGACGATGCATCTCTTGGGTCCAGCGCTACAGTGCAGATGAGTACTATTGTATACGTAGGATTGGCGCTATCCAGCAATAATCCCGAGGAGACGTGCACCGCGGTGTTCTCAGACGTCAGTACGACCGGCACAGTCACGGGGCAGTGGCAATCCGAGGACGTAGGCATACTCAGCAACGATCCTGAGCCGATGTACGTGGTTTTAGCCAACAGCGCAGGCGAGCCTGCGACGGTGTACCACGACGATGCTAATGCGGCGACGACAGATGTCTGGACGCAGTGGATTATCCCCCTGCAGAAGTTCGCCGATCAGGGCGTGAACCTGACGGATGTTGACAGCATCTCTATCGGCCTTGGGGACAAGGATAATTTGCAGCCCGGCGGTTCAGGCAAAGTATTCATTGACGACATCGGCGTGGGCCGCTCCACTCCGTAGTCTCAAGCAGATTTAGGCAGCAGCAGATGGCAACGAGTCGTACAAGCTAAACATTCAGGATATCAAGCGGTTCAAAGCGCTTGCCGAGTACAGTCAGGCTGTCGAAGCCAAGCCATCGGTCCAGCACGGTGGCGTAGATCCGGCGGAAGTCGGTGTGGAATTTCATGGCGCCGTTATCCAGATCAGTAAGGCTGGGATGCGGCCCGATAAGACCACTTTTTAGTTTGCCGCCGGCCAGGAAGATGGGGGCAGCCGCGCCATGTCCGGTACCACGCCGGCCATTCTCTTTGACTGTCCTTCCGAATTCGGAGATTGTCATCAGCAGGACTCTGTCCAGAAGCTTGTCTTTCTTCAAGTCATGAATGGAAGCGGCCAGCGACTCGGACAAATGGTGAAGCAAAGAGCAATGGTTACCCAATTGATTGGCGTGATTGTCAAAGCCGCCGATTCCGCCGCCGCCGAGTTCGGTGAAGAATATTCTGATGCCGATATCAGCCCGAACCAATTGGGCAACTGTACACAAAGTCTCGGCAAGCCGGAACGAAGGATATTCGGCCTTGTTGGCGGATGCCCTGACCACCGCCTCGATTCTTCGGCTCTTGGTACTGGCATTCGCCGTACAGTCCCGCAGGTGGTTGAGCAGTGGGTTGTCATTGTCCGCACGGAAAGACTCGACCGCCCGATTCGGCTGCAATTCACCCGGTGCGGGATCGATAGTCAGATCATCCGGCGACTTGATAGACGAGATGATCACGTGTTCGGCTCTCAGGCCAAAAGGCTGAATGATCGGCCCTACGAACACGGCGGGCATGTCCTTCTGGTTCGTGTGCCAGACGCTGTCAGCAGCCCGGCCCAGCCAGCCCGTCTGGCAATTGGGGTCATCGGGTTTGGCGCTATGCCAGTGGCGCATAGCGACGTCGTGAGAGCGGTCTGAATTGGGATAGCCCACGCCGTGGAGAATGCTTAGGTGTCCCTCCTTGTGCAGACGCGAAAACGCTTCCATTCGCGGGTGGAAACCCAGATACGAGTCGATTTTGTGCACGTCTTTGGGCTGTAAACGCAGCGTAGGTCGGTTTCGGGCGTATTCGTCGTCGGCGTACGGCACCACCGTATTGAGTCCGTCGTTGCCGCCCGACAGTTGAACGACCACAAGGACTGTGTCGCGGTCATCCCGCCGAGCAGCACCGGTATCCTCGTCAAGAGCCAGTAAATTCGGCGCCGGTGATGCGAGCGACAGCATCGTTGATGCCCCCAGAGTGGCCTTCAAGAAATCGCGTCGTGTATAGGACATTGTATTATCTCCCAATTTAAGCCAGGTGAAATTCAGGAAGTGAAACGATTGCGTACGCAAAAGAACGTGTTCGTCCCCCCAAGTCATCATCCTGCCCCCATGGCGTCTTCGGCAGCGTATTATAAACGTCGGGGTCAAGATCGCCTTGCAGGAAGAGATCAAGCAGAAACCGCCGGGCGGATGCGGGCGTTGTGCATCCGTGCCTTTGGGCAACAGCCCATGGATTGAGCTTGTTGCCGTATGGGCCCGAGCCTTGCAGCAATGCCGAGGCAAGGTTCTGGCGAGCGACTATCGCCGTGCTGTTAATCCAGTGCTGTCCGCCGGCCCAGCCTCTGACGGTTGGTGGGTTGTAAAGGTTCTGGCCGAGATCAGCAAGATCGTTCGCAAGTTGCGTGGTGGAGATCGTTTCTTCCAGAGCCTTGACTATACCAATCGCAAACTCAGCCGGACACTTGATCCTCCCGCGATATGCCGACGTGGAGAAGAAAAGATTGGATCGCAGCATCGTTTCGACGAGCTTCAGCACATCGTAATCCTTCGCGAATAATTCGGCCAGCGGGGCAATCAGAGCTTCGTTAGGCTGCTCGGTCTCGTTGATCAGCCAGCGGTACAATTTGCGGACCAAATTCTGCGATATTGCAGGCTGGTCGAGTATGATTCGCAGGACATCGTCGCGAGTAAAGTTGCCTTTCCGGCCGAGAATTTGTTTTTCATTTTCATCGTGCTCACGAGGGATATAGCGCAGCTTGCTCCTGAGCACGAACCAGCCGGTAAAGGCTCTGGATGCGGCCCGGATGTCATCTTCCGTGCAGTGGTCGGGGCCCAGTGTGAAGGTCTCCATAATCGTCCGGGCGAGGTTCTCGTTCGGATATGCTTTGCGATTGGCCTCGGCGCCCAGCCATATAAGCACGGCGGGGTCTTGCGAGATGCCTTCCAGGAGAATCCTGAACGAGCCAAGGGCCTGGCTGCGCAGAAGCCGGATGTGCTGCTGCATCAACCGGGCGTTCTTGACCTCCGCAGCGTTGGTGGCGAAATGACTGTGCCAGAACAGCGTCATTTTTTCCAGAAGCGGGTGCGGAGTCTGAATCATCCGACGCAGCCACCATGCCCGCAACTAATCCACCGAACCGGTGGCCGCTTCATACTCGTCATAAGTGCGATTGAATTCCGCAACCTCAGCCTGATGAGGCCTCAGCAGCTTGTCGATGGTCCGTTGCGGTCCGTCCGAAAGTGCCTGCTGCAACTGCTCCCAACTTGCACCGAAAGCAGCGCGTCGGTAAAGATGTCCCGCTCGAGCAAGATTCCACGAGCGATCGGCATCAGGTTCGTATGCAGCCCAGGCCCGTCGGGGGTCTGGCGGTTTCTCAGTTTGCCCAACCATGGGTCGTTCCTTTCGCTATACAAACCCGCAGCTAAACGTTAGCACATGTCAACGCTTACTGCAAGTTCAACTTCATCTCCAGGCTCGCTTCGGTTGTGCCCTCGTGCATGCCGATACTTAGCTTGAGGCTCTTAAAAAACTTTGCCAGGGTGATCAGCAAGTCGATTCCACCCTCAGCCTCTTCCTGCGTGCTACCCTTTTTGACCATGTCCCCGCGAACGAGCGTCTGACGGTTAGCTTGAAGGATCGAGGCCAACTGAACGCCCTCGAGCTCGACCAGGCTGTGGGTTTCAGCTAACGGCTTGACCGTCCGCTCGATCTCTCTGCCCAGAGCATCGACAATATCCCGCGCCAGAGAGTCGGTCGAGCTGAGGACGAGGTAGTCGCCCGGCATCGTCAGCGAGGGACGAATGTTGAATCTCTGGGCCAGTTTTGTCTTGTTCTCGATCTCCGCGGTTGAAAAGTAAGCAACGGTCAGCTTGGTGTCCTTGTGGATGGGCCGGTCGATGATCAATCCCGGCATCGCCTGTTGTCCCCGGGTGAAATTGATCAGGCCGATAGCCTTCTGCCATGCCTCCTCGAAAATCTCGTCATACTGCTCTTCGTCACGGAGGCGAAGGATCATGGCAAAAGCCGGCAGTTTCACACTAGGC
>Ga0209121_10002503_pt1 | contig 18631 bp, 16 predicted proteins | sample Cruoilmetagenom3_FD_187292 | JGI IMG/M metagenome (GOLD analysis project Ga0209121, IMG submission 187292) | Oil polluted marine microbial communities from Coal Oil Point, Santa Barbara, California, USA - Sample 3 (SPAdes) (version 2) | ecosystem: Environmental > Aquatic > Marine > Oil seeps ... | reverse complement strand
CCGCCGGCCCTATAACTACTGCCTGAGCCTCAGGAACACCTGCTTCTTTTAAAACAGCATCTTCGGTCTCGTAAGTCTCTTTCCCCCAGAGATGAGAAGTAGAGTGAAATTTAACTCCTTCATCAGAAATCTCCACAAACACAGGAGATTTAGAAGCTCCTTCAAAGATGACAGCATCATAACCTGTTCTACTTATATGAGGAGCTACCTTTCCTCCAGAATAAGACTCTCCATAAAAATCAGTTAAAGGGGATTTACTGAATACTCCGTATCTACTGGCAGCAGGGATCCTGCTATCTGCTGCACTTCCTATAGCAAAAATTAATTTATTATCCTCAGATAGAGGGTCAATTCCTTCTTTAACCTCATTTAGCAAGAGATAGCTTCCCAGGTCTTTACCTCCAAGATAGGTTTTAAGAACCTCATCCGATATCTCTTCCACCCTATAACTCTGATTACTTAAATCTACTTTTAAAAGACGATTAAAGAATCCATACATACTTTTAGTTCCTTTTTCTGAGAAAATAATAAGGTTTTACTCATTTTTTTCCTATCTTCCTTAACCCTTCCTCTAAAATGGAAAGCCCTTCCTCAAGCTACTTATTCGTTATAACAAGCGGAGCAAGGAATCTTACCACATTATTATATGTACCCGCTTTTATAACTAACAAACCCTTCTGATAACAATAATGTAGGAGCTCTCTCACAAACCCAGGGTTCGGCTCCTTTGTCTCTTTATCCTTGACGAATTCCATAGCTATCATAGGCCCCAATCCTCTCACATCTCCCACTACATCAAAATGCTCTTTAAAGGATAAAAATCTTTTTCTCACAATTTCATCTATCTCGGTTGCTCTGGCAAGAAAAGCCTCATCAGATATTATATCTAATGCCTCAACTGCAGCAGCGCAAGCTACTGGATTACCTCCAAAAGTCCCTCCTATTTCATCAACTCGGGGAGCATTCATTATTTCCTTATTGCCTGCCACTCCAGATAACGGCATGCCAGCTGCCATAGACTTTGCTACAGTTATGAGATCAGGAATAACTTCGGAATGCTCAATGGCAAACATCTTTCCTGTTCTGCCAAATCCCGTCTGAAACTCATCAGCAATAAAGAGAATACCTTTCTCCCTGCAAATCTCTTTTAATCTGAGAAGAAGCTCTTTTGGGGGTAAACCCCATAGCATATTCTCTTGTAGCTATAGAATTTATGCTGCGTCGCTCTAATTAATTTTCCTTTTTATAGACAACTTTGCCTCCCACGATAGTCATCTCAATATGGATTTTTCCTATCTTTTCAGGAAGTACTCGATAAGGGTCTTCGGAGAGTACCACAAAATCTGCCAGTTTCTCTTTTTCAATGGTTCCTTTTTCTTTTTCTTCAAATCCTATCTTGGCTCCATTGATCGTATAAAATCTAATAGCTTCATCAAGAGCGATTCTTTGGTCTTTATTGGGGTGAGTAAGGGCAGCCTGAATTCCTTTCAAAGGATTCATCTGAGTAACGGGACTATCTGATCCTCCAGCAACTAGAATTCCTTTATCCAAAATAGTGCGATAAGGATGGTATCTTTTTACTCTCTCTTTTCCTAATAATTTCCTCTCAGCTTCTAAGTTATCACCTCCACAAATAGGTATGAAAATAGGCTGCATAGCTAAAGCTACTTCTGTTTTAGCCACTCGATCAATCTGATTGAAAGTGGGGAGTTCAAAATGTTCAATTCGATGACGATGGTTCTTGCGAGGATTTTTTCTTAAAGCTCTCTCGTACCCTAAAAGAGCTTGTTCAATGGAACGTTCGGACTCACAATGAATAGAAATTTGAAAGCCAGCCCGATGAGCTTTTTCCATAAAGCCTTGTATCTCCTCATCGCTGTAGTAAAGCATTCCCGATGTGGTTTGGTCATCAGTATAAGGCCTAAAGAGAGCAGCCGTGTGAGTTTCGATGGCTCCATCAGCTATAAGACAAATACAATTCCTCTTTTGGAGAAAATCAAGATTAATTATCTCCTCTACCTCTTTTTTAAGAGTTCGAAGAAAGAAAAGAATTCGAATCCGAATAGGTAGCCGGTCTTTGTTTTCAAGGATAAAGTTGGCGTTTTGGAATTCTTCTTTAGCATGAAGAGTAGTGATTCCAACCTGAAGAGCTTTTTGAGCAGCGGCTATCACAGCTTTTAAACGGTTCTTCTCACCAATTAAATTGTTCATTCTGTTGTTAACTTCATTGATAGCCGGATCGTCAATCTCCCCTATAATCTCTCCTTTTGAATCCTTATTGATTCCTTCTAAGTTTATTGAAATATTAAGTCGTTGAAGAGATACAGTATTTACGGCACAAGAGTGGTAAGTATAGTGAGAGATGTAAATGGGGTGTTCTGTAGAGACAGCATCTAATTCCTTTTTAGTAGGAAATCTTTTCTCTTGTGTCAACGCTTCATTGAATAGATAACCCAAAATCCACTCTCCTAAAGGAGTTATTTTAGCTCTCTCTTTAATTTTTTTTAAGACTTCATCAATGGATTGAACAGTGGATAGATCGACTCCGAGTAGAGATAGGCCAGTATACATAAGGTGCACATGAGAATCGATAAAACCAGGAAGGAGAGTTTTGCCTTTCAAATTAATAAATTGGGTAGACTTACTCTGGCCTTTTTTTACTTCATTTAGAGAACCAACAATAGCAATTCTTTCTCCTTCAACACCAACAGCTTCTACTCGAGGCTGTTGGTCATTCAGAGTTATCACATTCCCCTTAGCCAGAATAAGGTCAAGACTTTGCTCCATTTAGTTTCCTTGTTTTAATTTTATTAAAAGCTACATCTTTTTTTAAATATCTCTCAAACTTTCCATCGGTTTATTAATATTAAAAAGATGGTAGAGTTTTTTTCTCTCAGTCTTTAATGGGGGGAGTATGCCAAAAATCGTCTGAATTCAGACAAAAGACAAGTTTTTGAGAATCAGGAGTAAAAATTATGAGGTTGCATTCGCATTAACGGCTATTTAAGTAACATGCAAAGGCACCATATAAATCAGCTATAGCGCCTTTGCATCTTTATTCACTCAGCTTTCAACTCAAGCCAGAGCTCACTAATTATCTTCGTTTGCTCTGGAGTCGAATATTTCCACATATTTACTCCAGCGAAAGCCTTATTTGGGTCATCAAGGTTAAGTTCCTTCACCGTATCCTGGGACTCAACTAAGGCAGCACTATACATGTTAGGCGAGCCGGTAGCCCACCAATCTGTTTTGTATGCTCCAGCCTCCCGGTCTATAGTTGCATTAATGTAGGCGTGAGCTATCTTGTAAAGGTCTGGATTTTCTTCCTTCAGGCCTTTTCTTATTGACCATCCATCTATCCATCCCATTATACCCTGTTTAGCTCGCATAATTTTCACCGGAATGTCATCTTCAGTGCCTAGTATGAAATCGGGCCCCGTTCTTGCGTAGAAGTAAGTAGATTGCCAACCCGTAACTATGGGTGCTTCCCCGGTTACAAGCACCTCATATCCTTCCTCAAATCCTGTCCAGTAACCTTTTACATTGGCTTTTCCTTCCCGGAACTTGGCTCTGATTATATCTTTCTGTTCCTCTGTCATATCAGTAAACATGATTCCAAAAGGAAGTCCGGCCGCCAGGATAGCAAAGGCCAAGGACTCTGTAGAAGAATCATAGTAGAGAACTTTATCCTTAAGCTTTCCCTCATACGATTTGAATAGCATGTTGTAGTCGTATCGGTCTTCCTCCGGAATTCCCAGCTCATCAAGTACATCCTCCCTGTATATAACCACGCCGTTTCCAAATTCCTCTGGCATGAAATAAAGCTCGCCATCAAGCCACATAGACTCTAAGTTCTGCAGTTGGGGGTATGTCTCATCGAAAAGTGGTATCAAATCACGATCCAGAGGTCCAATTAAGTCTTTCCACAGTTTGGGTACAGTAGAATCCAAAAGTACAACATCTGCGAATATTGGGTCCGCTGTCATCTTCGCCAGAGCAGAATCGAAATCTGTATAGAATGCCCACTCAATATTCACATTCGGGTAAAGCTTGTGAAACGCATATGTCCCCGCGTCCCACAAACCCGGGTCTTCATAGCTAGCCCAGGTGTAAACTCGGAGTGTGCCTTCACAGCTTGATGGGGGCATCTCCAAATCAGGAGTGTATGCTTCGTAATCTAGATACTCCTGAGCCAGAGCACCTAGACTTCCTGCAAGGCAAAAGATAACCGCAACTATCATCAGCCTCATTACCCACTTAGAATTCTTAATAATTCTCATTTTAATATCTCCTTATTAAATTCTCTTTTTAAGTGTAATTATAAATTACTATATAATTTTACCACCTCCTTTCAGAAATTAATAGCCTCGTCTGGCTGAAATCAAAGAAATAATAAGCAGCACTGCCATAATCATGATCATAAATGCTGAAATAGCCATCACCATAGGTAGCCCTGACCAGCGCCTGAGCTGGCCATACACAAAAACTGGGATAGTAGATTGGGCTCCCGCTAAAAAGTGTGCAATAACGACATCTTCCAGGGAAATAGTAAATGCTATAAACAGTGCCACGAAAATCCCGGGCATAATGAGTGGAAGGGTTATTTTCCTAAAAGTGGTGAACTCATCTGCCCCTAAATCATAGGCTGCTTCCTCTAAAGACCTATCGAAACCGATCAGCCTGGCCATAAGAATCAAAGTAACATAAGGCAGGGCAAAAAGAATATGACCAATCATAATGGTGAACAGAGAAAGATTTATATTTAATACACTTCGGAGGAAAATTAGAATACTGATTCCCACTACTATAGCAGGGAAGAGCATGGGCAGCACTATTGAATAAGTGATAAGGTTCTTACCACGGAAGATATGACGCACTAAAACGAAGGCAGCGAGCAATCCCGACGCAGTGGATACCACAGCTGCCACAGAGGCAACTATGAAGGAATTTTTGACGACGCCCAGAGCAGTTGGATTGTGAAGAAATTGCTCCCACCACTTTAAAGTGAACCCTCTCCAGGGAAAACCCATTAAAATGGAATTGTTAAAGGAGAAGATTACCAAGAGTACGAGGGGAAGGTAGATAATCGCAATAAATAAGAAGAAGTAAAATTTGAACCCCTTTTCTCCTATATCGCGAAATATACAGCGAAACATCTCACAAGCTCTCCATGAGTTTTTCCAGACCTACTATGCGTATCAGTATTGTGGCAACAACTAATGATATAATCATCAAAAAAATCGACAATGCTGACCCAAAAGGCCAAGCCATCATAGCTGTAAAGGAGTAATCAATTGCATTGCCGTACATTACGCCTTTTGAACCTCCGGCGAGAGCAGGTGTTACGAATTCACCGAAAGTGGGAATCAATACGAAGAAAGTTGCCACGAGAAGTCCTGGAGAACTCAGCGGCAAAGTTATCCTCAAAAACCTTTTCATTGGTTTTGCCCCCAGATCCGCTGCCGCCTCCAAAAGGCTTCTATCTATTTTCTCTAAGGAGACAAACATAGGAAAAACAAGCCATGGTGCCCAACCCATAATAAGGATAAATACAACCGCCCACCAATTATTCCACATCCAGCTCATCGGCTCAGAAATCAATCCAAGAAGCTGGGCCAGGTAATTCAGTAAACCACTGTAGCCAATAACCATCTTCCACCCAAGCACTAAGATAACCCAGCAAACGAGATACGGCCCCATCAGCAAAATAAGCCAAGTATACTTGTATTTTTCTATGCGCAAGGAAACAAAATAAGCAACGGGATAGGCTAGAGCTATCGACCCCACAGTCACTAGGGCAGATATTGCCAGCGATTTAAAGAACAACCTGATGTACATACCCTTAATCCTTGTAAAGACATCTACATAATTGTGGAGATCCCATACGGGAATCAGACGAGTTCCAACCATCTCCCAGAAACTATAGATGACAAGTATGCCTAGGGGTATCAGGAGAAAGAACGTGATCCAAAACATCGCAGGAAAAAGCTGCATACAAATGCTTAATTTTTCGCTTTTTCTAATGAATTTTAGTATTTTGTTAAATATTGACATTTTCTATGCTTCGCTAAGATGGACGTCTTCCTTTTTCCAGCCAATTTTTAGCTTCTTTCCCTCTTCAAAAATCTTTCCCTTATAATGCTCTAAAATCGAAATCTTATAATTGCCTTCCATCAAAACCTTATAATTAATCTGGGCACCTCGAAAATAAACTTCTTCTATCACTGCCTCGAAGACGTTATCCAAATTGGCTATATCTTCTCCGATTGAGATCCTTTCCGGTTTAATGCAAGCTGCAACATAATCGTTATCGGCTATCTTGTGAGGGCCGGTTATTATGCTCTTGTTAAGGTTATTAAGGTTAACCTTGCCCTTATGGTATCTTCCTCGGATCAAGTTGCTCCGTCCAATAAATTCGGCCACGAATGCAGTCCTTGGCTTATTGTAAAGTTCCTCAGTTGATCCAATCTGTATTATCTTTCCTTCCTTCATCGCAGCTATCTCATCGGACATTGTAATGGCCTCTCCCTGATCGTGGGTAACGTAAATGAAGGTTGTACCCACCACTTTTTGAATTCTTTTCAACTCAATCATCATTTCTTCCCTGAGCTTCAGATCCAGTGGGCCGAGAGGCTCATCCAAAAGCAGTACCCTGGGTCTTCTGGCTAAAGCTCTGGCTATTCCAATTCTCTGTGCTTGTCCACCGCTTAGCTCTTTAGTTCTTCTCTTCTCAAAACCAGGGAGCCCAACTACATCCAATAATTCCTTAACTCTTTTCTCAATCTCGGATTTAGGCAGTTTCTTCATTTCTAGACCAAAAGCAATGTTTTCAGAAACATTCATATGAGGAAAGAGTGCTACGTTTTGAAAGAAGAGATTGCAAGGTCTTTCAAAGGGGGGCACCTCACTTACATCTTCCTCTCCAATATAAATTTTACCTTTAGTTGGTTTTTCGAGGCCTGCGATCATCCTAAGTGTTGTGGTTTTCCCACACCCGGAGGGTCCAAGAAGAGAGAAAAATTCACCCCTTTTTACCGAAAAAGATATATCGTCGACGGCAACAATATCTGCAAACTTTTTGGTAACATTCTCTAACACCACATCTTTTTTTTCCATAATCCCTCTACAAAGATTGCAATATCGACTCCCTATTCAAGGAAAATCTATCATCTTAAAAAAATTTCTGAGTTATCCTACTTATTTCTTTATAATAATTACTTTCTTTATCTGCTTTCCGTGGCCTTAGTGCCCTTCCAACGAAGGTGATTAATAAAGCTTCTTCTGTATACAATCGGTTCTCTGCTTCGTCAAATACAATGGATTGATTGCTATCTATTACTTCATCAGTTACTTCCTCCCCCCTCATCGCTGGAAGACAGTGCATGTATTTACAGTGAGGAGGCGCCTTTTTCATGAACTCAGAATTTACTTGGTATTTAGGCATGAATGCCTTCAGCCTTTCCTCTGCTTTATCTTCGAATCCATACCAGGTCCACACGTCGGTATAAACAAAATCGGCTTGTGCCACCGCTTCTTCAGGTTCCTCAGTGATAACTATCTTAGAGCCACTTAGTGCTGCATTTTTGTATACTTGCTTTAGGAACTCCTCTTCTACTTGATGCTGCTTAGGTGAGGTTAAGTAAAAGTTGATGCCTAGTTTTGATGATATAAGCATCAAGTCGCGGCCCATGAGGCCAAATTCTTTGCTACTATCGCCTACGAAGGCTAGATTGATTCCTCTAATCCGTCCTATTTTCTCAAACATGGTGAAAGCATCACAAAGAACTTGTGCTGGGTGATTTTTATCATCTGCCATAGCATTGATTACAGGAACAGAGGAGTATTTAGCCATATCGAAAATATCTTTGTAGTGGAGGGCTCTAATTACTATTCCATCACACATACTGCTTAGGACTCTGCTTGTGTCCCCAACAGTCTCTCTTTTACCCAGATGTATATCTCCTGGCCTCATGTATAGTCCATGCCCTCCTAATAAAGTCATAGCAACTTCGAATGATGTTCTTGTCCTGGTAGAAGCCTCCTCAAAAATCATCGCTAATGAGCATTTATGCAGTAAATCCGGAAGTGCTCTTTCCTTGCTGGCCTTCTTCACGATACCAGTTAACTCTATAAGGATTTTTAATTCCTCAGCAGAAAAATCCTGGATGTCAATAAAATCTTTCTTCATTCCCATATCCTCTTAGCATTTTTTATTCTTTTTTGCTTATTTCAGGAAATTCATAAAATAAGGTCTTTCTTACTCTTCTATCTTGATAACTGGCTGCTGCTGTGTTACACAATGAATCATGCCTCCATTTTCATAAATTGTTCTGGCGTCAATTCCAATAATTTCTCTACCAGGAAATTGCTCAACTATAATCCTCTTAGCACGATCATCATTAGCATCACCATAGATAGGTACTAACACAACGCCATTTGCCACAAGATAGTTACAATAAGTACCTCTACCGAGTTCGACAGCTTCGGTTGATTTTGCAAGGCTTCCTCCTGCTCCAGTATGTGAGGTAGAGTACAGAGGACATTTTGTATTAGGTAGAGGAACTAAAGTCAAAGATTTACCAGACTCAGTAGTTGCACTCTTTAGTTCCTCATAGTGGACCTTTAACACGCGTCGAAACTCAGGGCTCGCCTCATCATCTGACCAGTTATAAAGCACAGTAGATTCGTTAACAAATCTAGCGCTTCCATCAATGTGACAATCAGTATCTTCAGGGCCCAATTCTGGATCATCTCCGCTCATCCCTGTTAGCCAGATAAAGTGCTTAACACCCAAATATTTGCTAATAATTTTCTCTATGTCCTTTTGAGTTATACCAGGATTACGGTTAGGATTGATAATAGAAGTACGAGTAGCCATAAAGGTACCCCTGCCATTAACCTCTACGCCACCACCTTCTAAAACTATTGGAGGAGAAAAGATTGCTATAGATAATTCCTTTGCTATCCTGGAAGGTACTAGATTATCTATTTGGTGCTTGTACCTACCTCCCCAACCATTAAACCTCCAATTAGTTATAGCAAGTCTTCCCTCTTTGTTAACCACAAAAATGGGGCCATTATCACGAACCCAGACATCATTGGTGGGAATAATATAGAAATCTATGTTTTCTAAGCCAATGCTGAAAAACTTAAGCTGCTGTTCTACATGCTCCCTGCGTCGCTCATCCTGAACAATAATATGAACATTTTCATATTTATGTAGAGCCTCTACCATTAGTAACCAGTTTTTCTCCTGTTTAAGTTGGTATCCCGGCCACTGGTCATCATGAGGCCACTGGAGCCATACGCCTTCATGAGGTTCCCACTCAGCAGGCATATGAAAACCTATAGGGTTTAGCTTCTCTTCCATTCTACCCTTTATTTAAATATCTCTCAAATTTTTCAATTACTTCTTTATCCATCTCTAACTCTTCGAGCTTCTCTTTAGAAGGGATTCCTTCCTCATCCCAACCGCGAAGCTGATAATATTCCGAAAGAGTCTTCTCAAATTCTTTTTTTGGCAATACTTTACCTTTTGCAGGCCCCTCAGGAAGAGGTTCACTGAAGAAGCGTTCGGGTAATGTATCATCCTTCCTACGAAATCCTGCCATAACATTAAATATTCTACCTAAATTCCAAATTCTTTCCCCACCTTTTGCTATATCTTCCCCAGTTGTATTGCTCCCTGTAGCCATATTTAATAGTCTCGCTAAAAGATTAAAATCTAAAGCCCAAAAATCACATATTCCGATACTAAATTTTGCAGTATTATAATGCTGACCATCTATAACAAGCTTTGCTTTCCCTTTAAAGGTAAATGGATCCACCGTTTTTTCAATGACCTCTTCTGTTATTGGAAAGGCCCTCATATGACAAGCTCCTCTATCAGATGTAGCATAAGCTAATCCCATTCCCCAGGAACCTCGGGGGTCATAAGAGGGTACTTCTAATCCTTTTACATGCATAGCAAATTCTTTACCTCCATATTTCTCAGATAAAAATCTTACTCCTTCCGCAAGCTCATTCCCAATTCCTTTTCTATAAGCAATTTTTTCTGGGAGTTTCGAATAATTTTCTACATCTCCAAAAGAGATACCAAAATCGTGAATACCTCTTTCCCTCATTTCCATTATATAAGCAACTATATTTCCTACAGAGATAGTATCTAATCCTAAATCATCACAGGCTTTATTAAACTGAGTGATTGTCTTTAAGTCAGGAATCTCACAATTGCATCCCGCCATATTAAGTGTCTCATATTCCGGCCCTTCTAAATCTATATTATCGATTTGGATATAATTACCACAGGCAAGAGCGCATCCAAAGCAAGCTTTGTTACCTTTTTTCCTTTTATCTACCATTTCTGAACGTAGTCTTTTGTAGGTTGGAGAAACTCCTGTTTGAAAGTTTCGTGTAGGTAGTATCCCTCCATCATTAACAAAATCGCCAAACACTAATGTTCCATCGGAAATAGTCCAACTATTATCAGGGATGAGCAGATGCTTTTTGTTGATCTCGCCTATAGTTCTAAGAAAAGATAAGATGTTAGGAACAGTTACATCTTTCCACCCCTTTATGGCTATTGCCTTAAGATTTTTGCTTCCCATAACAGCGGCAATGCCTCCTCTTCCTTGTTGTCTATAAAGCTCAGATGTCATACAGGCAATTTTAACTAAATTCTCTCCCGCAGGACCTATACTTATAATCTTTACCTCTTCATCTTTTAACTCTTTCTTTAACATAAAATCAGTTTGATGGGTTCCCCTCCCTCGAAGAAACTCAGCATCTCTCACCTCAGTTTTATCGGGAGTAATATAAAGATATACTAAGCGTTCAGCTTTTCCTTTAATTATGATGGCATCATAACCAGCATATTTAACTTCTGCTCCGATAGAGCCTCCTACGGAGCCATCAGTAATTGTTCCCGTTGCTGGAGACTTAGAAGTGATAGCTAACTTCCCACCAGAAGAGATAATAGTCCCTGCAAAAACGCCCGGGGTAAATATAATCTCGTTCTCCGCAGATAAAGGGTCAATAGCAGGATCAATATCCTCAAGTAGATAGCGGAACCCAAGACCCTTTTGCCCATAATATTTATTTAACCATTCTTCTTTAGTTTTTTCTTCTACTACCTTTCCAGAAGAAAGCTCTATTCTTAATACTCTTCCCATATAACTTTTCATTCTTCCACCTCCAGTTTTAAGCACTTTCTTGGGCACCACTTAACGCAATAGGGATCGCCTTCACAAAAGTTACAGATAGCTGCCTTATCTTCATCATTTAAGAAGATTACTCCTTGAGGACAAGCATCAACACATTCTCCACAACCTGAGCAGAGCTCATCATCAACAGTAAGCCATTTGCCATTAAAAGTTATTGCTTCTGTGGGACAAACCTCTAAACACTTCTTACACAAAGTGCAAAACTTCCCCTCTACTTCTCTACCTCCTTTTATATAACGATTGATTATCTTTAACCGAGCCTTTCGGGGATTAAAAACACCCTCATTTTTAGCTGAACAGGCTAACTCACACAACTTACATCCTGTGCATTCTTCCGGCTCTAAGACTAATTTCATTATATCCCCCTGGTGTAATATTCAAAAATCCCTTTTCATTATACTTTACTTCGGAGACTTTCTCACCTCAGCCTTTTCTTAAATTAGAAGTAATTTCAATCTTCTGCCTAAGCTCTCTATATTCTATCTACTCATATAATCTGGTATACTTCATAGATCAGAAGCAATTTTTCGAAAAACTTCCAAGAATCTCCCAATATCTTCTTCGGTATGCTGCACAGAAATGGTCCAATGCTCGTCTGGGCGAGGCGAGATCCATACTCCATTATTTATCAACTCAAACCCGAGTTTTGTGAGTCTATCAACATTAAAGTATCTCACAAAGTTCCTGTAATCATAGATTTCATGTTCTGTAAAGAAAACCATTCCACATGCACCTATACTGTTAACATAACCAGGAATACTATTATCCTTCATTATATTCCTGATACCTTCTGCTAATTTATCCTCAAGCTTTGCAGCACGTTCAAGGTTTTCCCTGTTTATAACATCCCTTAAAGCTGTTATACTTGCCTGTATAACAAGTGGATTTGCATTATATGTTCCTCCATGAGCAACATCTCCTATATGCTCCATAATCTCTCTTTTCCCTCCAAACGCGCCCAGGGAGAAACCACAGGCAAGAGATTTACTGAGGGCAATTAAATCTGGCTTTATATGATAATATTCTGATGCTCCACCAGGTGCTATCTTGAATCCCGTTTTTACTTCATCGAAAATCAATACTACATTATACTCTTCGGTAAGCTCACGCAATTTCTCTAAATAACCATCCTTGGGTAAAATCAATCCACAATTCATCATTACCGGTTCTACTATTACTGCAGCCACCTCACCTTTGTTTCTTTCTAAAGCATCTCTCATTGCATCTATATTGTTGTAAGGAACAGCTACTACCATCTTCGTAATTTCTCTGGGAATCCCTTTGGAATCGGACACTGTTGTAGGGTAATTCTCAGGACCAGCTTCATCTAAGGAAGGCCCCACGCTCTGAAGGACATAATCATGCATCCCATGGTAACAACCCTCCATCTTTATAATCTTATCTTTACCAGTGTAACCCCTGGCTAATCTTATGGCATGCATTGTTGCTTCTGCTCCGCTGTTTGTAAATCTAACAACATCGACAGGAAAGCGCTTTTTAATCTCTTCGGCACAAGTTGCTGAAGCGTCTATAGCCATACAATATAGCGTCCCTTTTGGCAATTGTTCTTTAGCCGCTTTAATTAATAAAGGATGTGCATGTCCTGCAAGTAGCGCTCCAAAACCCATATTAAAATCTATATACTCATTACCATCTACATCCCAAAATTTACTCCCCTTTGCATGGTCAACAAACAGTGGATATGGCTCAATAACTTGAAAATTGCTCCCTACGCCTCCTTGAACACTCTTCTTGGCTCTTTCGAAACACTCCAAAGATTTTGGTGTCCTTTTTTCATATTCCTTTTTTAGCTCTTCAATGCTTCTCATTTAATCCTCCTTTTCTACTTAAGATGATTTTTTTACAAATCCCGATTTAAAAGATACTACACATTTTCTAAGTCGGCATGTAAAGTTTGCTGCTGTGTTACACACTCTATTTTCTTAATATCTCAAGAAAGTTTCTCCATTACTCTGTTTATCTCTTTATCATATATATTTTCTTTATCTTTTCCCCGAGCTTTTAGAGTTTTCCCTATAAAAGCAACTAATAAAGCCATCTCTGTATGCAGGCGATTTTCTGCCTCATCAAAAACGATAGATTGTTCGCTGTCTATTACATTATCGGTTACTTCGGTATTTCTACTTGCAGGAAGACAATGCATAAATTTAGCGTGTGATGGTGCCAGTTTCATAAGTTTCTCATTCACTTGATATTTAGGCATAAATGCTGCCCTTCTTTCCTCTACTTCATCTTCCTGCCCTACCCACCACCATAGATCAGTGTAGATAAAGTCTGCATGCGAAACAGCCTCCTTCGAATCTTCAGTAATAACTATTTTTGACCCACTTTTCTTTGCATTCTTAAGAGCTTCATTAAGAATAGTCTCTTTAGGCTGATATTTTTTAGGTGAAGCCATATAAAAATTTAAACCTAATTTTGAAGAGATAAAAAGCAGAGAATTGAAATTCTCTGTACTATCACCAATAAATGTTAGATTCACTCCTTTTATCTTTCTTGTTTTTTCGTATATAGTAAATATATCACAAAGAGACTGAGTTGGATGTTGGTAATCAGTGAGCCCACTTATTACAGGAACATTTGCATACTTCACAAGCTCAACCATATCCTTATGTTTTAGAAGTCTTGCCTCTATTCCATCACACATTCTGCTCAGGACTTGAGCCGTATCCCCAATTGTTTCCCTTGCTCCTAAGTGAATCTCCCCTGGCTTCATATAAATAGCATGACCTCCCAATTTAGTCATAGCTACTTCAAAAGATGTTCTCGTTCTTGTTGAGGGTTCTTCAAAAATCATAGCTAAAGAAGCTTTGTAAAGCAAATCAGATAAAGCCCTTTCTTTGCTTGCCTTTTTCACTATTTCAATAAGATCGATAATTGTTTTTAGTTCCCCCGCAGTAAAATCTTGAATATCAATAAAATCTTTTTCCACAGCTCTCCTCTTCTTTTATTTATATTCACATGTGAAGTCAAATTACCCGCGTTATTTCACTTAACTGCTATTTTGACAGTTAGAAATATGCCTTTTTTATATCCTCAATATTTAAGTTTTCTTTCTCTCTTTCAAATATTATCTCACCCTTTTTCAACATATAAGCTCTATCAGCTAATTTTAGTGCGTATTCAATTTCTTGTTCAACTATAAGTACAGTAATTTTTGCCTCTTCAACAATTTGTTGAACTTTCTCGAATACCGCCTTTTTAAGAACTGGAGCTAATCCAAGCGAAGGTTCATCCAGTATTAAAAAGGTAGGAGAAGACATTAAGCCTCTTCCGACTGCTACCATGCGCCTTTCTCCTCCGCTCAATGTTGAACATAACTGGTTCTTTCGCTCCTTCAATCTTGGAAATAGATGAAAGACAAATTCTCTATTTTTATTAATATCTTTCCGAGCGTTAAGATTGTAAGCACCTAAATTAAGATTTTCCATTATTGTCATTTCAGGGAAAAGATGTCTCTCCTCGGGTATATATACTATTCCCATTTTAATAATTTCGTAGGATGGCAAGTTAGTTATCTCTCTCCCGTTATATTTTATATAGCCTGAGGAAGAGCTATGCAAACCACATATTACTTTGAGCAAGGTGCTCTTTCCGTGACCATTCGGTCCAAAAATACAAACAGTTTCGGAATTATTAATCTCTAAAGAAATTTTATTTAATACCTGAATACTACCATAAAAGCTGTTAATTTTATGCACCTCAAGTAAAGACATTATTCCTCTCCCTTCCCCAAGTAAACCTCTATTACTTTTTTATCCTTGGTTAACTCTTCAGGTAATCCTTTATAAATCACCTTCCCTCCATCAAGGATTATAATCCTGTCAGAGATATCAATAAGTGTATCGATTAAATGCTCAATAATCATTATAGTTATACCCCATTCTTTATTCATTTTCCGAATAGTTTGTAGAAAGCTATTTATTTCAGCTACAGTTAGCCCAGCCATGGGTTCGTCTAATAACAAAAGCTTACAATCTGTAGCTAACGCCGCAGCTAACATTATTAATTTTATTGTATAAAGACTCAAATTTTGTGCTATATTATCCTTCTTATTTTGGATTCCTAAAAACTCTATTATCTCATTTATATGAGAGGAATCTAGTTTTTTTGTTTTTGCGCCAAAGACTGCTCCTATCTTTATATTATCAAGCACAGTTAAGGTTGAGAAGACAGTTGGGATCTGAAATGTTCTCGCGATTCCTTTATGGCAAATTTGATATGGCTTAAGTCCACTGATAATATCATTTTTAAATATTACTTTCCCGAATGAAGGTGGTAATAACCCCGAAATGACATTAAATAAAGTAGTTTTCCCTGCACCATTAGGGCCGGCCATACCATATATTTCACCTTCTTCTATCTCTAAATCAACATTATCAACAGCTTTTAAGTCCCCAAAATATTTGCTTACCCCCTCTGTTTTAAGAATCATATAAGTACTCCTTCAATGAAGGAAGCTATGATGATTCATAGCTTCCTTCATTATTTTAAAAAATTTATTTACTTTCCATCCAAGGAGGAAGCTCCATTTCGGCTTCTTTACAGATTTCCGGGGCCACCATGTAGTGTTTTCCATTCTGTATTTGATGCCACACAACAGGCGTCAAACCTTCTCCTTGTATCGCACATTGATAGTGAGGGTCGAAGACAATAAGATTGTTACTGTACTTGCATTGATAAGGGTATTCTTTTATGTTGGTGCAAATTTCTCGATACTTTTTTACATCGCCGACTCTTTCTACTGCTTCTCTCCAAATCTCTAATCCCTCTCGGAGATAACCTCCATAAGCACCCCCAACAGGTGCCCCAAATTTTTTCATCCATCTTGCTTCGTAAGCCTCATAATCAGGTCCATAAGGTTTCATATTAACTACCCATAGTACCCCATCAGCAGCATCCCCTACTAAGTCGAGAAACTCAGGAATATTAGGAGTATACTGCATAAAAACCAATGTATCCATAGGATTAGCCATAAATCTGTCTTTCCATTGGAGCATAAATCGGGCTGCATCAGCAGGGTCTAAATCCCAAAAAGTTACAAAAGCTGGCTTCTTCTTTGCAATTTTTGCAAGAATAGGGCCCCACTCTAAATTCCCACCAAGGGTGACCAACTCCTTAACAACTACTTCGTAATCTTGGGCTATGGCTTTCTTTTCAAAAATCTCTTGAGCTTCTATATTGTAAACGTAATCTGCGACTATAATCGCTACTTTCTTGTTTGGAGCTTCGTAGCCCATCTTTTCAGGAATACCAAAAAGCTTTACAGCATCATAGCCATAAGATGTCTCATTAGGATCGAATTGAAATACATTCCAATATTTTTCAGGATTTTCCATAACAGGTTGTGTAGATAGCAGCATCGTATCTCCATGTATATAAGGTACATCGTATTGTCCGAAAACCATCGTATCCACTCCTCCGTCAGTATATCCACTAATCATCAAATCTACACCACGCCCTATAAGCATTTCTCCAACAGCTGATATTTTTTCTGCCTCCAAGTTTCCTATATCTCCAGTTATAAGCTCTAATGGTCTTCCCAATACACCCCCCTGCGCATTTATCTCTTCTACTCCCATCTGTAACGCTCTTAGCATGTCTTCTCCATCACTTGCACAAAAACCTGTCAGCGGTAAAGGTGCCCCTATCTTTATCGGCTCTACCCCTGCTGCTAATCCGCTAATAAACAAACAACCTATACTAAAGATTAGAAAAGTTAATAGAATCTTTAATTTCCTACTTTTAACCAACATTTTCCACCCTCCTTATTTGAAAAATACTTTTAATTTTTCCTTTACTAATTAACTAATTCCTCACCTCCTTCCAGCTATTTTCATTCTTTCACATTGATTTTTCTACTTTACTCTTCCCTTAACTTTGCTAACCCGGGCATCTATTATATCAATAATTTGCATCAAGCCTTTGGGCATAAATAACATTATAAGGACAACCGCCGCTCCTAATATAGTGAGACGAAACATTCCTGTTAATCGTAGCAGCTCACTCCCAAAAACTAATACTACAGCACCTATTACAGCCCCAGGAAATCTTCCTAACCCTCCCATCTCCATCATAGCTATAGCAAGTAAAAACGGACTAATACCCAATGAAGTAGGAGAAATATGCCCAAGGTAATGACCATAGAAAGCACCGGCTAAACCAGCGAAAAAGGAGGAGAGACCAAAAACTTTAAGTCTTTCCTTGTACTCATTTATTCCAAGAGATAAGGCAAAATCCCTTGAATCGCGAAGAGCAACAAATGCTTTTCCCGTAGAAGAATTTATAATTTTATAAATTATAAAAAGGGAGAACAAGAATATAGCAAAACCGACGTAATAATAATGAACCCTGCTGATATTGTTCCAAAGAGGGGGTATGTCATGGAATCCTCTACCTCCCCCTGTCCATTTTCTTGTTTGTGTTAAAACCGATGGAAGTGCATCAGCAAACATCAAAGAGAAAACGCATATATAAATGCCTTTTAGTCTTAAGCTCGGCAGACCAACAAATAAAGTAACTATTAAAGCTGTCAGGATTGCTGCTAATGGAATACAAATGAGGGGAGAAATTCCTATAAACTTTGCCATCATTCCCGATGAATAAGCACCAATTACGAAAACTCCTACTTGAGCTAAAGACCAAATGCCAGCATACCCATAGAGAAGATTCCACGAAGAAGCCAGTACCGCCCAACAAAAAAACAGAATAAATATATGCATAATATACGACTTACTATGAAAAAATACAGGGCAAAGGACAAGAACTAATAAACTCAACCAAATAGCCATTTTCTTCCATCCAATCTTATTTAGCATTTTCTCTCCTTTTTAAAAATTAATTTCAATTTCCATTGCAAAATTACGCCATTCTTCCACCAAGTAAACCCTCCGGTCTTATTAATAATATGATTAAGAATGAGAAAAACCAGAAGTTCCATACCCAAATTGCTCCAAAGTATGTAATAACTAAAGCTTCCAAAATTCCCAATATTAAGGCAGCGTAATAAGCTCCCATTACATTTCCTAATCCACCAAATGCTACTATTATAAAACCTTTAACCATCCAATCCCACCCTTGATGAGGAACTATATAGGTTTTAGTACTCAGGAATACACCACTTAGTCCTGTTATAGCTATACCCATCATATATGCATAACCAAATATCTTTAGCGTGTTTATGCCAACGATTTTGGCTCCTTCAGGACTTTGAGCTACTGCACGCATAGCATTTCCAAGTGTGGTTTTTTTAAAGAAAATCCTGAGGATTAACATTAAAGAAAGAACAATTAAAATTAAACTAATTTCATGCCAGCCTATCATTATTCCACCAACTTTTATATTACTTTCAAAAAAGGCGGGCATGCTTTTTATTCTAGGGCCAAAGA